>FWWM01006927.1_pt1 | contig 23267 bp, 23 predicted proteins | sample 2228351 | NCBI WGS metagenome assembly FWWM01 (sample SAMEA103939774, study PRJEB20133) | metagenome
ATACTCGTGACTCTTAAAGACGATGGCGCCCATCCCCGCCTCGGCGGCCTGCCGGGCGACCTCGACCACCTCCAGGCGACGTTCGATATACGGGTCCGGGGCGGCATGCAGGTGGGTATCCACCGCCCCCTTAAGAATCTCCGCAACCGTCTCGTTCAGCGACATCGGTCGGCTCCGGTTCTAGGCAAAGAGGGGCTTGGGCCGGAACTTACTCTTCGGCTCCACCTTCTGCTCCCGGTACTCGGCCGCCAGCTCTTCGGCCGGCCGGGTCAGCACGTAAACCACCTCGTCGATGGCCCCCTCGGCCCTGGCCCGGACCTCCTCGGGCCGCAGGCCCCCGACCGGGTGGGGGATGACCACCAGGGGCAGGCCCGGCATCCCCAGGGCCTGGGCCTCGGTCCGGCCCAGGCTTACAAACTCATCGGTGCAGATGGTGGCCGTCGGGACCCCGTGGGCCTCAAGCTCAATCGAGTCGTGGACACTCCACGACGTGCACGACCCTCAGTCGCCGATGGCGTTAACGACCACGTCGCACTCGGCCACCAGCTTCTGGATAACGTCCGGCGGGGCCGGGGCGCTCACGTTCGGCTTTGTGGCCCGCACCGTCACCAGGACCCCGAACCGCTCCCCGAGCAACTCCGCCACCCGGTCCAGCAGGAGGTCGGCGTTGGGCTTTCCGTTCCAGAGGATGCCGACCCGTTCCCCGGCCAGGGAGTCGGGCCTGGGGGCAATCGGCCGCTCCTGTACCCGCATTTCGGCGGTCGGATTTAAGACGAGGATTTTGCCGTTTGCCATCTTCGCCTCCTCGGCTAGTTTGGAATCTCGCCCCCCTGACCCTGCTTCTGGTCGCCGCCGGCCGGCACGCAGTTCTGGTCGAGGAGCTCGGGGTCGGCCACGGCCGACGGGTCGCACTGGGCCTGGCCGCCCGCCGGGCCGGAGCCCGAACCGGCCGGCGGGTACCGATTCTGGGCCAGGGATGGGTCGAGCTGGAAGGCCCGGGCCATATCCTGCATCGCCTTATCCGGCTGGCCGGTTTCGGCGTACAGGTGGGCCCGCAGGTCATAGAGCCGGGCGTCGCCCGGGTTGAGTTCAATCGAGCGGGTCAGCTCGTCGATGGCGGCCTGGCGGCGGCCCTCATCCATAAGCTGGAGGGCCCGCTCGTAGTGTTCGGCGGCCGCCGCCGTAGGGTTAACGCGGTCGAGGACCAGCAGCCGCAGGTCGTCCCCCAGTAACAGGAAGGCCAGGATAACGGCCAGCAGGACGCCGGCCACCAGCCCGAGGGTGAAGTCGCGGCGTTTAACCGTCACTGCTCGCTACCTCCCGGCGGGATGCGGCTACCGGAATCCGGCCGATGACTCCGGCCTGTTCCAGGGCGGCAATCTCCTCCCGGCTCAGGCCGAGCAGTTCGCCCAGGATATACTCGTTGTGCTCCCCCAGCCGGGGGGCAGGCCGAATGAGGCGGGCGGGGGTTCGGTGAAGCCTGAGGCCCCCGAAGCTTACCGGGTACCGTCCGACCCCGGGCTGCTCCAGCTCCCGGAAAAACTCCCGGGCCTGGAGGTGGGGGTCGGCCAGAAGCTCCCGGCCGTCAAGAACCGCCCCGGCCGGCACACCGGCCGCCTGGAGCCGGTACATCAGCTCGAGATGGTCGTGCCGGCGGGTCCACTCGGCGATAATGGCGTCGAGGGCATCCTGGTTTCGCAAGCGGGAAACCACGTCGGCAAACCGTTCATCGGCCACCAGTTCAGGCCGGTCCATTAGCCGGCACAGGGCCGCAAACTGGGCGTCGTCTTCGACGGCAATGGCAACCCAGCGGTCGTCGCCGGCGCAGGGGTAGACCCCGTGGGGGGCCATGGTCGGGTGGCGGTTGCCCATCGGCCGCTGGACCCGTCCGTTCATGACGTAGTCCATAACAACCTCGCCGACAATGGCCGTGACGGTCTCCCGCTGGGAAAGGTCGATATACAGGCCCAGACCGGTTCGCCGCCGAAAGTGGAGGGCGGCCACCACCAGGCCGGCCGCCAGGGCCGCCACCACCGGGTCGGGAATGAAGGTGCCGGTGGCGGTCGGGGCGTCCGGCTCGTAGCCGGTTATGGCTGCCAGGCCGCCGGTCTGCTCCAGAACGGCGCCGAACGAGCCATAGCCCCGCTCGGGGCCGGTCTGGCCCTGGCTGGAAAGGGAGACCATGATGATGTCGGGCTTTGCCGCCCGGAGCCTGGGGTAATCCAGGCCGAAATTCGCCATCACCCCGACCCGGAAGCTTTCAACCACGACGTCGCTGATTTTGACCAGTCGCCTGAAGAGGTCGGCCCCTTCCGGCCGGGTGAGGTCGAGGGTGAGGCCCAGCTTGTTGTAGTTGCGCTCGATAAACCGGGCCTCCCGGTTCCACGGCTCCTCGCCGGGGTCGGCGTTCGGGTAGATAAACACCCGGCCGGCCCCGGGGCCGGCCACCGCCTCGCCCCGGCTCATGTCGTAGCGGCGGGTGGACTCGACCTTAATGACCTCGGCCCCAAAGGAGGCCAGGACCCGCATGGCCAGCGGCCCGGCCCAGACATGGGTGAGGTCAAGGATCCTCACACCCTCAAGCGGCAGTCGTTCGTCCCCGGTCATCTAACTTTCAACAATATAGCACGTTTTAAATGACGTTGCGGTCCCGCAGTACCGTCAGGTCGGCCTTCGAGTAGCCGAGACGGCCGCAGTAGACCTCTTCGTTGTGCTCGCCGAGGAGGGGCGCCCGGCCCAGGTCCCAGTCGGCCTCGTCGAGCTTGAAGGGAATCCCGGGGTAGGTGAGCCGCCCGGCGACGGGGTGGTCGACCTCCCGGAAGAAGCCCCGGGCCCGGTACTGGGCCGACTCCAGCAGGTCGGCCGGGGTGCACAGGTAGCCGACCGGCACCCGCTCGGCCTGGGCCCGGTGGTAAAACTCCTCGGCCTTCTCGGTTTTAAAGTGCTCGGTAAGGACGGCGTCGATCTCGGCCCAGTGGTCCCGGCGGCTGGCCTGGTCCCGGAACCGGGGGTCGTCAATTAGGTCGGGCCGGCCGATGAGCCGCATCAGCGTCGGCCAGTAGACGTCCCGGTAAATTATGCTGAGGGTCACGTAGCCGCCGTCCCCCGTCCGGTAGGTTGGGCTCTGGTCCCGCCGCCGGCGCTTGATTTCGCCTTTAAACGCCCACTCCAGGTTGGCGTAATGGTGGGCGAAGACGGCCGACTCCAGCAGGGAGACCTCGACCAGCTGGCCCTCGCCGGTGGCGGCGGCGTGGTAGTAGGCGATGAGGCCCCCGGTGAAGGCCAGGTAGCCGGCCAGGTACTGGATGGTGTTTCCCCCAACCTTGAGGGGCTCCCGGTCCGGGTCGCCGGAGAGATAAAGGACGCCGCCGAGGGCCTGGGCGATAAGTTCGCCCCCTTTAAAATCCCGGTACGGTCCGTCCTCGCCGAAATCCGTGACCGAAACGGTGACCAGCCGCGGGTTAAGGGCCGAAAGCTCGCGGTAGCCGAGGCCCCGGGCTTCCAGGTACCCGGCTGGCCCGCCGTAAATCAGGATGTCGGCGTCGGCGACAAGCCGCCGAAACACCCGTCCGCCGGTGGCCGTGTCCAGGTTAAGGCTTACGCCTTTCTTGCCGGTGTTCAGGTAGAGAAAAAGGCCGCTCTTTTCCGGGTGGGGGAGGTCGCCGGGGAACGGACCGGCCCGCCGGGCCCAGTCGCCGGCCGGCGGCTCAACCTTCAAAACATCCGCCCCGAGGGCGGCGTAGTACTTCCCGGCCAGGGGTCCGGAAACGCCCTGGGCCACTTCGACGACCCGGACTCCGCCCAAAAGCGCCAGGCCCATGGGGGTCACCGCGGCAGGCCGAGGCCGCGGACGGCAATGATGTTGCGCTGGATCTCGCTGGTGCCGGCCCGGATGGTGTTGGCAAAGGACTCAAGCCACATCCACTGGAGCCGGCCCTTAAGCTTTGCCCACTTTGAGCCCTTAACCAGCACCCCGGCCTGGCCCAGAAGCTTAAGACCCGCGCTGGCAACCCGCTGCGAGAGCTCCGAACCGAAAAGCTTCGACATCGACGACTCGTAATTCGGGATGAGACCTCGGGCCTGCATCGACGCCACCCGGTACGCCAGCATCCGGGCAACCTCCGTCTCGATGGCCAGGTCGGCCAGAAGGTGGCGGACCACCGGGTCGGCCGCCAGCGGCCGGCCGTTGCGGGTGGCCGTTCGGGCGTAGTCGACCAGCTCCTCAAGCACCCGCCTGGCCTCCGCCGAACGCTCAACCCCGGACCGCTCGAAGTCCAGGGTTGTCACGATGGCATACCAGCCCCGGTCCTGCTGGCCGATCAGGTTGCGCCGGGGAACCCGCACGTTGTCAAAAAAGACCTGGTTGAAGTAGTGGGCGTCCCGCATATCAATGACCGGGACGACGGTGATGCCCGGCGTCTTCATCGGAACGATAAAAAGTGATATCCCGCGGTGCTTCGGCGCATCGGGATTCGTCCGGGCCGCCAGCAAACAGAAATCCGCCTTGTGCGCCCCCGACGTCCAGATTTTGGTCCCGGTAATCACAAAGTCGTCCCCGTCAGCCACCGCCCGGGTCTGCAGGGAGGCCAGGTCCGAGCCGGCGTTCGGCTCCGAAAACCCCTGGCACCAGACCACCTCCCCGGCCGCAATCGGGGGCAAGTACTCCCGTTTTTGCTCGTCGGTCCCGTGGACGATGACCGTCGGCCCGACGATGCGGGTGCCCATGGTCGCCCGGCCCAGGGGTGCCCGGTGGTAGGCCATCTCCTCGGCAAAGATCGTCTGTTCAATATACGAGCGTTCCTGGCCGCCCCATTCCTTCGGCCAGGCCACCGCAAGCCACCCCTTCTGACCCAGCTTGCGCACAAACTGGTTTGAGAATTCCCAGGCCTCCTCCGAAACGGTCCAGTCCTCGGGGTCGCCTTCTTCCCAGTACCAGCGGGGAAGCTCCCGGTGGAGGAAACTGCGAAGCTCCTGGCGCCAGGCCTCTTCGGCGGGTGTGAATCGAAAGTCCATGGCCTGTCCTCCTCGGCCGAGGTTACCAGGTCGTTATTAGCTTAACCCGGCTGCGGTCCCGGTTTCAACCTACCGGCCCCGGAGCCTGGGGTCGAGCACGTCCCGGAGGGCGTCCCCGAACATGTTGAAGGCAAAGACGGCCAGGCTTATCGCCACCCCGGGGTAAATCGCCATCCAGGGGGCCTGCCGGATGTACCGCTGGGCCGCCCCGCTCAGCATCGAGCCCCAGGCCGGCTCGGGCGGGGGCGTTCCGAGCCCCAGGAAACTCAAAGATGCCTCGGCCAGGATGGCCGTCCCCAGGGCAGTCGTTGCCAGGATGATGTAGGGCGCAATGCAGTTCGGCAAAACGTGCAAAAACATGATCCTCAGTTCCGAGGCCCCAATCGCCCGGGCAGCCTCGATGTAAACATTCTGCTTGATCGAAAGGACCACCGACCTTATCACCCGGTTCGCCGTGGGTGTAAGCACGATCCCCACGGCCAGGATGACGTTCGTGGTGCTCTGGCCCAGGGCGGCCACGATGGCCAGGGCCAGCACCAGGGTCGGGAACGCCATCAGCGCATCCATCACCCGCTGGATAATGAAGTCGGTCCGACCCCCAAAATAGCCCGAGATGAGGCCCCAGAGGGCCCCATTCGTCGTCCCGAAAAGGACGGCCAGGATGCCCACGTAAAGGGAGATCCTCGAACCGTGGACGATCCGGCTGAAGAGGTCCCGGCCAAAATCATCGGTTCCCAGCCAGAACTCGGCCCCGGGCGGGGTGAAAAGCCGATCCGTCCGGATCTGGTAAGGGTCGTAGCGGGCGATCCGGTCGGCGAAGATGGCGGTGAAAATCATCAGCAGGATGATGGCGGCGCCAATGGCTCCGGTCGGCTTGCGCCGGACGAACCGCCAGATCCGGGCGCCGACCCCGGGACGGGCGACCGCCCGTTCGGCCAGGACCAGCTGGGGCTCCACAGGTCGGACCTGCTCGCTCACGTATATCTGATCCTCGGGTCAAGCCAGCCGTAAATGAGGTCCACAATCAGGTTGAGAAACACGAAGATCACGGCCAGCATGATAACGATGGTCTGGACCACCGGGTAGTCCCGGTGGAAGATCGCGTCGACCAGGTAGCGGCCAACACCGGGAATGGTAAAAATCGTCTCGGTGATAACGGCGCCCCCCATCAGGTTGCCGAGCTGGATGGACGAAAGGGTAATGACGGGAAGGAGGGCGTTTTTGATCGCATGGCGCACCACAATTACCCGCTCCCGCAAGCCCTTGGCCCAGGCGGTCCGGATGTAGTCTTCTCTGAGCACCTCCAGCATGGCCGACCGGGTCATCCGGCTCACTACCGCCGACAGGAAGAACCCGAGGACCAGGGTCGGCCAGACGACCTGCTGGAAGTGGCGCCAGGGGTCACGGATCGGGTCGGTGTAGCCGAGGGGCGGAATCCAGCGGCAGCAGTAGGTGAGGCCCATGATCACCAGCGTGCCCATCCAGAAAACCGGAACCGCCAGGCCTGTAACTGAAATGACCCGGAAGAGCCAGTCAACCCAGGTGTCCTGCCGGATGGCCGAGAGGACCCCGGTCGGGATCGCAATCGCCCACGATATGATGATGGCCAGCAGGGCGATTTCCAGGGTGATGGGCAGCCGCTGAGAGAGCTCCTGACGGATGGGCTGGCCACTCCAGAGGGAGTTGCCGGGGTCCAGCTTGAGGAGCCCCAGCATGAACTCGGCATACTGGACGTGGTACGGCTTGTTGAGGCCGAGCTGTTCCCGGAGCCTGGCGATGGCCTCGGCGCTGGCCCCGCCCTCGCCCCCCGAGCCCATCAGGATCATGGTGGCCACGTCGCCGGGGGCGATCCGCATGATCGCGAAGACGATCACCGAAACCCCCAACAGCACCGGGACCATCATCAGCAACCGTCTGGCGATGTACTGGGTCATGGCCCTCCGCTGTCTAACCTAGGTTCGCCTAAGTATAATTGCCGGCGGCCGAAAGGGTCAACCACCCGGTTCGGCCAGGCGAAACGCATGGGCATAAATCCGCTAGCTTTCGGCCAGCCAGACGTCCTGCATCCGCTGGTTGTTATAAAGGCTAGGATGTCTCCGGTAGTTTCGCACCGTCGACCAGTGAATGGTACGGTCCAGCCGCCAGATTAGGATAATTTTCGACTGGGTCAACAGGGCCTTCTTTTCCATCTCCTGGACCAGACGCTTGCGTTCGCCGGCGTCAAGGGTCTGCGATTGCCGTTCGAAAAGGGCGTCAACTTCGGGGTCGCAGATGCCCGAATAGTTGCGTACCGAGTTGCACAGGTAAAATTCGCCGTAAACGGCGTCTGGGTCATCCAGGGCGATGGCATGGCCCCAAGGCGCCGTATCAAACTCCCGGCGGTTAAGCCGGTCAAAGGCGGCCGCCGACTCCTGGACGTCCAGCGAAGCGTCTATTCCCACTTTCGCGAGCTGGTCCTTCAAAAAGACCGAAATCGGCTCGTAATCGGCCCCCTTCCGGGTGAGCATCGTCGTCTTGAACCCGTTGGAGTAGCCGGCCTCGGCCAGCAGCCGCTTCGCCTCCTCAATCTCCTGGGCCTTGTTAGACCGGTAGCCGGGCAACTTCTCGATTTCTTCCTTTGGCAGGGCCCACTGCCCGCCGCTCGGCATGAAGCCCCCGGGAACCCCGTCCCCCTGGGCGAGGACCTGGATGGCCGCCGCCCGGTCGATGGCCAGGGAGACGGCCAGCCGGACGCGCGGGTCGTCCCAGGGCTTGCGGCGAGCATTAAGGTTGAGGGTATCAAACGAGTAACTTTGAACGGTTTGGATGACCATCCGGTCGCCAAGCTGTCGTTTAGCTTCCTCGGCGTCGTTTTTGAGCCTGGGCCGGTACATCAGGAGCTGGCCGGAGATGAATGCCGAAAGGGCCGTGTTCGGGTCGGGGATAATGAAATACTTAATGCCGTCCAGATACGGCCGACCCGGGACGTGGTACTCGGGGTTCTTAACCACCTCAATGCTGACACCCCGGACGTGCTCCTTAAACTTAAACGGCCCGGTGCCGACCACGTCGTTTTTCATGTCGCCCTTGGCCTCGAGGATGTCCCTGGGGTAAATCACATTCCAGCCCTGGGCGATGTTGGGTAAGAGCGACGGGTTTGGCCGCTTGAGAATGAACCTTACCGTGTAGTCGTCCGGGGTTTCGATGCCGTCAACGGCCGAAAAGGCCCCCTGGCGGGGACTCACAACCCCCCTCGGCGGCCAGATTATCCGCTCGAAGCTTGCCTTGACGTCTTCGGCTTTCAGGGGCTTACCGTGGTGGAACTTTACACCCCGCTTGAGATAGAACGTGTAGGCCTTGCCGTCCGGGGTGACTTCCCAGCGTTCGGCCAGGTCGGGGATTACCCGGTTCGGGTCCTGAGGGTCGAACTGGACCAGCAGGTTGTAGCACGGGGCCAGGGGCCACAGGACCATGTAGGTCGAGTTCTGGTGCAGGTCGTAGTTGGGCGGATCGCCCCCGGTCCAGGCGGTCAGGACGCCCCCGTAGCGGGGAGTCTCCTCCCGGGCCTGGGGTTGGGCCGGGGTTGCCGGTTGGGGGGCGCAGCCGGCAATGGCCAGACCGAACGCCGCCCCCATACCGAGAAACTCGCGTCGGGACCACTCCCTGCGTGCCATGGCGCTACCCTCCTTCAAGCAGGCCTGACAGCTGATTAGAGCACACTCCCCGCAGGCTTGTCAACACCCGGCAGAATACGGGCCAGGCGGCCCGCCTGTGCGGTATAATTTCCCCGATGGGTGAGAGCGAGCTGAACCCGACCGAGCAGCGCATTCTGGAGTTTATCGGCGCCCGGCTTCGGGCCACGGGCCTCCTGCCCACCGTGCGGGAGATCGGCCAGGCGGTCGGACTCAGGTCGAGCGCTACGGTCCACCGCTACCTCCAGCGCCTCGAGCAGCTCGGCTACATCCGCCGCCTGCCCCGGCTGGCCCGGGCCATCGAGGTCCTCCGGCCGGTCGCTGAGCCGGCCCAGCGCATTCCCATCCTGGGCCGGACCCGGGCCGGGGCCCCGATCCTGGCGGTGGAGGAGGCGGGCGAATACATCGGCCTCGGCCAGGTCATGGGGCCGGCGGGCGAGTTCTTCGCCCTCCAGGTCACCGGCGACAGCATGACCGGGGCCGGCATCCTGCCCGGCGATTATGTTGTCGTGCGGCGCCAGTCAACGGCCGACCCGGGCGAGGTGGTTGTGGCCCTCATCGGGGACGAGGTCACGGTCAAGCGGCTCGGAACCGTCGGCGGAAAACCGGCCCTCGTGGCCGACAATCCGGCCTACCCGCCCCTAACCGACGTCGAATTCACGGTCCTCGGCCGGGTGGTTGCCCTGGTCCGGGATGTGAACGGCTGACCGTCAACCGGCCCGCTGGACGAGCTGGAAGAGCACCCCGTTGGTGGCCCGGGGATGGATAAACACCTGGCCCCCGTCCTCGATGACGTCAACCCCCCGCTGCCGCAGCTCGGCCACCGCGGCCCCCAGGTCGTCCACCGCCAGGGCCACAAGGTAGACCCCTTCGCCGCTGCGCTCCAGCCGGCGGGCCACCGGACCGGACGGATTCGTCGGCTGGATCAGCTCGAGAAAGCCGCCGCCGGGCAGGTCAAACGCCGCGGCGATATACCCGACCCGCTCGTCGGCACCCCGGCGGGAAGGCTCGCCGAGGCCCAGCGCCTTCTGCCAGGCCTGAATCCCGGCCTCCAGGTCCCGGACGGCGACAACCACGTGGTCGATGCGCTTGATCATCGGTTTCCTCCCTGAACCGCGGCGATGGTCTGTTCGGCCGTTTGGATGGCCTGCCGCAGGAAATACAGCACCTTGTTGCGGTTGCGGACAAGCTCGGTCTTTAAAAACCGGGCCTCATCCGAGTCGGCCTTAAGCCCGGCCAGCCGCCGGACCGGCTCCAGCAGCGGCAGGGCCGGCACCGGAATCGCCAGGTCGTGGTCAAAGGGCCCGGAAGCCGTAAAGTAAATGGGCACCAGCGCCCGGCCCAGCCCCATCAGCCCGGCATTGACCGCCCGGACCGCACCCTCCGGCGCCCTTGACCCCTCGGCCCGAACCCGGTCGGCAATCCGGTCAAGCTCGGCGGCCAGCGCCTCAAGCCGGCCGGCCCGCTCAATCACCGGGCCCAGGTCGAAGCTTGGGCCGGCCGCCGCCTGATAAGCCTCAAGGGTCGTCTTGATTTCCCGGGCCGTCTCACCGTAGCGCAGGGGCAGGACCGGCTCGGTTGCCGCCCGCCAGACCGCCAGCAGGTAGACCTTCGTGTCCCGAACCAGCACCTCAGGGTCCAGCTTATCAAGCGTATCCTCCGGCGTGTGCCAGAACCAGGGCAGGCCGCCCCGAACCGGCCCGGCCTCGCCGCCCGCCCGGAAGAGCTGGCTCTGACCCCGTTCGGCCGCCAGCTCCGGCGGAACCAGTGAAAGGCTCATAAAGATGGAGGGCACGCCGTGGCCCCAGAAGGACTGGTCCCCGGCCCGGGGCATCCGCTCGGCGTACGCCTCCCGGCCAATGGCATCCCGGATGACCCCAAGGGCAAACTCCCGGGTCTCGGGCATGCACAGCGCATGGTAAATCTCGGCGCCCCTGGCCCCCGTCGAGTCGGCATTTACGTGCAACACGCAGTTATCATGGATATCCTCCCAGAAGTTGTCCGCATACCAGGTCGAACCGGAGTACCGGCCCTGGGTGTGCCCCGGCCAGAAGGCAATCCGCACCGTCCGCCGCAGCCGCCCACCCCATCGGCTCAGGACCCGCCCAACCTCCAGCATGGTGGCATTGGCCGCCCCGTTATCCATCGCCCCAAAGTACCACGAGCAGTGGTGGCCCGAAAACAGGACGAACTTTTCCGGCTCCACCGAACCGGCAAGCTCCCCCACCACCAGCGGGGTCTTGCGCCAGCCCCAGAACGTCCGGGTCCGGACCCAGACCCGGACCGGCCCGGCTTTGAGCAGGCCCTTAAGATATTCGCCGTCGGCCCGCCCGATGGAGACCACCGGAATGCGGGCAAGCTTTTCGGCCGTCCGGGTGGTGGGTGTGCCCCAGACCGGCGAGACACACAGCTCGTGGATGTGGTCTTCCTGGATGCCGATGAGGCCGGCCGCCCCGTGCTCCTGGGCCAGCAAAACCTTAAGGGGCGAGGGCATCCCCTCGGTCAGGGCGAACTTTCCGGCCAGGTTAGCCGTGGCAAAATCGGCCTCCCGGCCAGCGCCGAGGTAAACCAGGTCGGCCTCGAGGCCCCCATCTGGGGTTGAGGGGACCAGGCCGTGGGTGATTGCCCGGATGGGCCGCCGCTCGGGGGCCTTAAGTTCAACTTCGGCCGATTCGGGCCAGCCCAAGAGGCTTTCGAACTCGTAGCGGACGGTCTTAAAGCCGCAGGCTTTAAGCTGGGCCTCGATGTAGTCGACGGCCGCAAGCTCGCCCGGTGTGCCCGAGACCTTTTCCCAGCGGGCCAGGGCCTCGGCGTGGGCCCAGACGGCCTCGGCCGAAACCTCCCCAAGTAGCTGCCCCTCGTCAGACGTCAGTGTCCCCATCTCCCGTCTCCTTACCAGGTAATTTCAACGGCCTGCCCGGTCTTAAGCGACCGGCGAACCGCCTCGGCGAAGCGATAAGCTGCCAGCATCGTTTCCAGCGGCCGGAGCCGGTCGGCCGGGTCCGGGACGGCCATCAGGCGGAGGAATTCTGCCAGGACCGCCGTCTTCGGGTCAGGACGGGCCTCGTAGTGCTCAACCCCGTTCCCGAACAGGGCCACCGTCCCCCGGAGCCCGTCCGCCCGGAACGCGCCGGTCTCCCCGATAACCTCCAGGCCGGCTTCGGCCGCAAACGGCAGTTCGGCCGGCAGCACCCGGCCGAACTCCAGGGTGAGGATTCCCTCGTCCGGAAACCGGGCCACAACCGAGACGAGCCGGCCGGCGTGGTCCTCGGCGTAGACCCGGCGGGGCCGCCCAAACGTGGAAACCACGTAGGCGAACAGCTCGAGACCGGGCACGATGGGCGGGTCCCAGGGCCAGTCTGCCGACGCCCTGACCCGGTAAGCCCCGAAGGCCGAAAGCACCCGGCCAATTCCCCCGCTCCGAACCAGCTCTGCTCCCCGGCCGAGGGCCGGGTCGAAGAGCAGGGGCGCCGCCACCAGCCCGGCCCGGCCGCCTTCGCGGGTCCGGGCGTGGACGATTTCAAACGTCTGAACGAACGGGGTGAACGGGCCCAGGGCCAGCCAGTGTTTGCGGGCCTGGATGGCCCGCTCAACCCAGCGGCGCCGCTGGTCGGCAGCGGACCCGATCAGGACGGCTTCGGCCGCCGGGTGGTGAAGGATATAATCGGCGCCGGCTACCGGCCGGCCGCCGACCGGGTGCTCCGGGGGCACCTCCGCCCCAAATCTTTCGGCGACCCGGGCAGCCAGCGCCGGGTCGGGGTCCCAGGCCGGACCGAGCCGGCAGCCGGGGTGGGCGGCAATGAGCTCAAGCCACGCCGGAATCTCCGGGTCCTGGAGGCCGATGACCCCAAATGTAACGGTGCGCGCCATGATTTGCCCCAACGCGGTGTCAAGCAGGTTCGGTTACGATTTCCACGCTGACCTGGGTCGCGACCGCGACCGCTCGGTAAAGCGGTCAGCGGTTTTTGTACCGCTCAACCAGGTGTTCGGCCTGCTCCTGACTCACCCCGGCCAGCTCGAACCGCAGATTGACGGCCCGCAGGTTGGCCGGGTCGTCCCTGAGCCGCACACCCTCAATGACCGCCCGAGCCCCGGTCAGGGGCCAGCCGGCCTCTCGGGCGAAGGCGTCGACCAGGAGGACCCCGCAGGCCGAGATGCCGGCCAGAAACGCCTCGGCCGGGGTGAGCTCTTCGCCGGGCCCGCCGCCGTAGGCGGGCTCGTCGATGACGAAATGGTGGTTCCGGACGGTGTTGACCGAGCGGCCCGGGATGCCCACGGTTCGGCTTTCGGCCCGGGTGATTAACAGTTCGTCCGCCATCTGGTTAACCTCCGGGTACTGGCAGCGTCTGCAGAAGTATACCCGATACCGTCGGACCCGGTTCGGTGGGCCCCGAACGGCGAATCAAGCGGCTGCCGGCAGTGCGCCGGGCCCCCGGGCGGCTGTCACCGGCCCGTCAGCCGGCGGCCGGACGAGTGCGGTCTTTCTCCAGCCCCTGGATCGCCTCATCCAGCAGGGCCCGGATGGCCAGCAGGCTCTCCTTCAGCGCGTTGCGGACGTGCCGGGCGGCACTCTCCGGGACAAACCTTCGGCGAATGGGGATGCGGATGTGCAGGGTCCCGAACGGCTCATCCGGCCGGGCTTCAAACTCGACAAAACGCCTATCGGCCATGGCAACACCTCCCGGTAAATGATAGCCCAACCGGGCTTCAACCGCCCCCGGCCAGAGCCATCGACCGGGCCACTTCCAGGTCGGCCGGGGTGTTGATGTTGAAAAACGACCGTAATTCCGGGTCGAGGGCCCGGAGCGCTTGTTCGGGTACGAACCGGACCCGAAGCCGGTCCAGGACCCGGGCCAGCTTCAGGTCGCCGCTCGCCAGCTGTCCGGCGACGACATCCCGACAGGCGCGGGCGTAAACGGCGTGGAGGGGCTGGGGCTCGCCTGCCACCAGGGGAACAACCGCCTCGAACCCCGCGGCCAGGCCGACCAGGTAGCGCAGGACTTCGGGGTTGATAAACGGCATATCGCACCCCACCACGATAACCAGGGGGCAGCTTGCCGCCGAGAGGGCGGTGTAGAGGCCGCCAAGGGCCGCCTGGCCGGGGACCAGGTCGGGCACAAAGCGGACCGGGGCGGGCAAAGGCGGCCCGTCCGTCCGGCCGACCACCAGAACTTCGGCCGCCACCTGCGCCAGGCTGCCCACCACCCGCGCCAGCAGGAGGATGCCCCCGACTTCGACCAGGGCTTTGTCCTGGCCCAGCCGCCGGCCCTTGCCCCCGGCCAGCACCGCCCCGGAAACGCCCATTCCGCTCAGAGTATACGGCGGAGCCTTTCGGCCACGGGACACGACCCGCACCGGCCGGGCCGGCAAAGGTTCTCGTAAAGGTGAATCGCGCCCTGGTGCTCGGCGGCCCGGACCGGCCCGGGGAGCTGCCAGACCCGGTCCAGAAGGTAGCGGGTAATGAAATTCGGGCCGAGGGCCGGGCCGGAGTCCCAGGCGGCTTGGACCCGGGCGGCCGCGCCCCCGTCTCCGGTAAGCTCGGCCCAGGCGCCCAGGGTTGGCAACACGGCGTTGATAACGACCACCCGGGCCCGCTCGACCCCGAGGCCTGGCACCCGGCTCCGCAGGCAATCGACCAAGGCACCGAACGGTGCCGGCCCGGCCAGGGCCCGTTCGAACACCGCCCAGAGACCCCCGTTGGCGAGGGTGGCCAGGAGGCTGCCGAGCTGCCGGAGCCTGACCTCGGCCCGGTTTGCCGGCCGGACCGGGCCACCGGGCCGCCCGGACGGGCCCAACGCGGCAGCCAGGGCCCGGTAAGCCTCGGGGGCCCGGCTGGTCTCGGACAGGCGACGGAGTTCGGCCTGCAGGGCCGCCCAGGATAGCTTCGTTCCGAGCAGGCCGAACCCGGCGCCGGGGAGCCCATAGCCGAAGGCCCGGGCCAGCAGGCGGTAGAGGGCTTCCTCCCGGCCGAACAGGAGTATGAGGGTCCTGGCCCGGACGACTTTCCCCCGGAACCGCTCGGACCCCGCTGCCCGGAGGATAGTCTGGAGATCCTCCAGGGCGAGTCGCCGGGCCTCCTCCCGGCACGGCTCGCCCCAGCCGGGAAGTGGGGTGCGGCCGGGCTCAAACGTGAAAGTGATAAGTCCGGCCGGGGCCAGGGCCGGACCGGCCCGGGTGACGAGGTGGAACCTGACCGAAAGGTAAGCCGGGTTTCGGTCGTGGCCGTGGGCGGCCCAATCGGCGGCCAGCCGGTGAACTTCCAGGTCGCCGGTGATAAGCTCGCCGGATTCGGTGGCAAACCGGGCGTCCCGGAAGTCGGGTCCGGGTCCCCGCTGCCGGCGGCCGGGAAAGATGACCACGAACCGCCGGCCGTCCACGCTTCGGACTAGCGGCGAGGCGACCCGGCCCTCTTCCCACGCCCGGCAGACGGCCTCCTCGCCAAGGTCAACCACCTGCCTCATAGCTGGATGTTAATAAAGCAGGCAGCCGCCCGTCAACCGCGGTTGACGGGGTTGCGGCGGGAGCTTAAAATCAGGCGGACGGGTTTCCGGCCCGTCCGGCAGGAATATTTACTGGCGGAGGTGCGCGATGGCGGTTCGGCGGCCAACCCCGGAAGAACTTGAGGAGCTCGCCCGGCTCTACGGATTCGAGCTCACGGCCGATGAACTCCAGGTATTCCAGGCGTTTATTGATACTACGCTGCAATCTCTGGAGTGGCTGGATACCCTGCCTGAACCCGGCCCGCCGGTCAAATACCCGCGGGATGCCGGCTACCGGCCGGACCCCGCCGAGAACCCCCTCGGCGCCTGGGCCTGGCGGTGCTCGGTAAAGGGGGCGGCCGAGGGTCCCCTGGCCGGCAAGAAAGTCGCCCTCAAGGACAACATCGCCCTGGCGGGCATTCCCCTCCTGAACGGCTCGGCCCTGATGGACGGCTACGTGGCCCGGATTGACGCCACGGTTGTTACCCGGCTGCTGGACGCCGGGGCGGAAATTATCGGCAAGACTGTCTGCGAAGACCTGTGTTTCTCCGGCGGTTCCCATACGTCGTACCCCTGGCCGGTCCGCAACCCCCGGAACCCCGAGTTTATGGCCGGTGGCTCGTCCAGCGGCAGCGCGGCGGTAGTGGCGACCGGCGAGGCTGACATCGCCCTTGGCGGGGACCAGGGCGGCTCGATCCGGATTCCGGCCTCCTGGTGCGGCGTCTTCGGCCTTAAACCGACCTACGGCCTGGTGCCCTACACCGGCATCTTCCCCATCGAGCTTACCCTGGACCACACCGGTCCCCTGGCCCGGACCGTTCGGGACCTCGCCCTGACCCTGGAAGTTATCGCCGGCCGGGACGGCCTGGACCCCCGACAAGGTGTAACCCCTGAGAACCTGCCCCGCTACTCGGCCGAACTTGAGCGGGGTATTGCCGGCTTGAAGGTCGGGGTCGTCGCCGAGGGGTTCGGCTGGCCGGGGGTTTCCGAGCCGGATGTGGATGACGCCGTGCGGCAGGCGGCCGGGGTCTTCTCGAGCCTGGGGGCCGACGTGCGGGAGGTCTCGATTCCCCTCCACCGGCAGGGCATCCACTTCTGGAACGGGTTTGGGGTCGAGGGCACCTGGGCCACGATGGTGCGGGACCAGGCCATGGGCTACGGCTGGCTCGGCTACTACGACACCGGCCTGGTGGAGTTCTACGGGCGGTCCCGGCGGGTTCGGGCCCGCGACTTCTCGCCCACGGTCAAGGTCGTAACCCTGCTCGGCCACTGGCTGGGGGAGAACTACCATGGCCGCTATTATGCCCGTGCCCAGAACCTGCGCCGCACCCTCCGGGCGGCCTACGATGCCGCCTTCCGGGAGGTGGACATCCTGGTGATGCCGACCACCCCCCAGAAGGCCCAGCCGTTCCCGAAGGGCGGCCTGGCCGAATACATTACCGCCGCCCTGAACATGATCGCCAACACCTGCCCGTTCGACGTTACCGGGCACCCGGCCATCAACGTCCCATGCGGCTATTCGGGCGACCTGCCGGTCGGAATGATGCTCATCGGCCGGCATTTCGACGAGGCCACCCTGCTGCGGGCGGCGTTTGCGTTCGAGCAGCGGGCCGGGGTAAAAGTCTGACGATAGGAGGGTCTAACCATGCTCACGGTCGAGCAGTTACGGGCGGCGCTGGGGCGGCTCCCCAGGGTTGAGCTGGCGGTGCTGCCAACCCCGGTCCACGAGTGCCCGAACCTGAGCCGGCAGCTCGGCATCCGGCTGGCCATCAAGCGGGACGACCTGACCGGCCTGGCCTTCGGGGGCAACAAGACCCGCAAGTTCGACTTCGTTTTCGGGGATGCCCTCAAGCAAGGGGCCGACACCATCGTTGCCGGATTCGGCAGCCAGTCCAACTTTGCCCGGCAGGCGGCCGCCGCCTGCGCCCGGCTGGGTCTTAAATGCTACCTGGTCAACCGCTACGACGACCGGGCCCGCAAGGTCGGCATCCAGGGCAACTACCTGCTCGATTTTATCCTGGGGGCTCAGGTCTTTCTGGTGCCCCCGGAACAGCTCGCCGATGCCCGCCGCAAGCTGGCCGAAGAGCTTGAGGCCCTGGGCCACCGGCCGTATATCCTGAACGACACCGAGGCGGTGCTCGGGGCCGTGGCCTACGCCGGGTGCGTGGCCGAGCTGGCCGAACAGCTTGCCGAGCCGCCGGAGTACCTGGTGCTTGCCAGCGGCAGCGGCACCCAGGCCGGGGTCCTGCTGGGGGTAAAGGCCCTCGGCCTGCCGACCCGGGTTATCGGCTTCCGGCCGAGCCGGCTGCCGGATGCCACCGTAAAGGCGCAGCTGGCGGCGATTGTTGCCGAGGCGGCAGCCCGGCTGGGGCTGGATGTGGAGGTTGGGCCGGACGAGGTCGAAAACAGCGAAGAGTACGTGGGCGAGGCGTACGGGGTGGTCACCCCCGAGTGTCTGGATGCCATCGAGCTTGTGGCCCGGACCGAGGGGATTTTGCTGGACCCGGTCTACAGCGGGAAGGCGTTTGCCGGGTTGATAGATTATGTTCGGCGGGGGCTTATTCCGGCCGGGAGCCGGGTGGTGTTTCTGCACACGGGCGGCCAGCCGGCGATCTTTGCCTACGCCCGGGAGTTTATCGACCACGGCGGCTACCGGATGCAGGTGGTCGAGGATATCAGCCGGGGCATCCTTTCGGCCCTTCCCACCGCCGGGGATTAAAGCCGGCTACCCGGATCGCCGCAGGTAACGCCTGAGGGGGGAGCCGGGCCAGCCACTTTCGGTCTTGGCGCCGCGGCTACGAAAATCCCCGGGCGAACGGTCCCCTTGGCGCGGCGGGCGGCCCTCAGGTATATAACTTATTGGACCGCCATGACAACCCTGACCCAGGCCGACCTGATCGCCGAAATTAACCGGCTGCGCCGGGAGCGCAACGCCGTCATCCTCGCCCACAACTACCAGGTCCCGGAGATTCAGGACCTGGCCGATTTTGTCGGCGACTCCCTGGGCCTCTCCCAGGCGGCCGCCCGGACGGACGCCGACGTCATCGTCTTCTGTGGGGTGCACTTCATGGCCGAGACGGCGGCCATCCTCTGCCCCGGTAAGAAGGTCCTCATTCCCGACCTCGAGGCCGGCTGCTCCCTGGCCGCAACGATTAACGCCGAACAACTCCGGGCCTGGAAGGCCGAGCATCCCGGCGCCGTCGTGGTGGCCTATGTGAACACCACCGCCGAGGTGAAGGCTGAGGCGGACTACTGCTGCACCTCCAGCAACGCCGTCAAGGTGATTAACAGCATCCCGCCGGACCGGGAGGTCCTCTTCCTGCCCGACTTCTTCCTGGGCGCCTACCTGCAGCGGGTCACCGGCCGCAAGCTCCACCTCTGGCTGGGCGAATGCCACGTCCACGCCGGGATCCGGCCGGAGGCGATCCTGGCCAAGCTTGAGGCCCACCCCGACGCCGAATTCCTCATCCACCCCGAGTGCGGCTGCGTCACCTCGTGCATGTACTACGTCGCCGATGGGCTGATCCCGGCCGAAAACACCCACATCCTCTCGACCGAGGGGATGGTCCGGCGGGCCCGGCAGTCGCCGGCGAGAAAGTTCATCGTCGCCACCGAGGTCGGGGTCCTTCACCGGATGCGCCGGGACAACCCGGACAAGACCTTCATCCCGGCGAGCGAGGACGCCGTCTGCCAGTACATGAAGAAGATTACCCTGGAGAAGGTCTACCGGTCCCTCCGGGACCTGGTTTACGAGGTCCGGGTTGACCCGGAGGTTGCCGCCCGGGCTCGGCTCGCCATCGAGCGGATGCTCAGCCTGGCCTGATGGAGTTACCCGCCTTCGTCATCGACCGGCTCGTCGAAGCCGCCCTGGCCGAGGACCTGCCCTGGGGCGACCTCACCACCGACAACCTGATTCCGGCCGGGGTGATGGCCCGGGCCGACGCGGTGGTTAAGGCCGAAGGCGTCATTGCCGGCCTCCCCGTCTTCGAGCGGGTCTTTACCCGGCTGGACCCGCAGGTCCGGGTTACGGCCTGCCGTCAGGACGGGATGCCGGTCCGCCCCGGGGAGGTCGTGGCCGTGGTGGAGGGGCCGGCCCGGAGCCTGCTGCGGGCCGAGCGGGTGGCCCTCAACTTCCTTCAGCGGCTGAGCGGCATCGCCACCCTGACCAGCCGGTATGTTGCGGCGGTGGCCGGCCTGCCGTGCCGCATCATCGACACCCGCAAGACAACTCCGGGCCTGCGGGTCCTCGAAAAATACGCCGTCAGGATGGGGGGTGGAGCCAACCACCGGTTCGGCCTGAGCGACGGCATCCTGGTCAAGGACAATCACCTCGCCGTCCTCCGCCGGGAGGGAATCTCCCTGGCCGCCGCCCTGACCGACCTGCGCCGGCGGATCCCCCACGGCGTCCGGATTCAGGTCGAGGTTGAAAACCTGGACGAGGCCCGGGAGGCCCTGGCGGCCGGGGCCGATGCCCTGCTTTTCGACAACATGCCCCTTGAAATGCTGCGGGAAGCCGTGGCCCTGGCCCGGGGCCGGGCGCTCACCGAGGCGTCCGGCGGCATAACCCTGGAAACCGTCCGGGCCGTGGCCGAGACCGGGGTCGACCTGATCTCGGTCGGCGCCCTGACCCATTCGGCCCGGGCCCTCGACATCAGCCTGGAGTTTAGGGTGTGAGCCCGCGTGCTTGAAACAAAATACCTTATCGTCGGCGGGGGGCTGGCCGGGGGCTCGGCCGCGCGGGCGCTCCGCCAGGCCGACCCTGAAGGCCGGCTTATCCTTCTTACCGAGGAACCTTACCCGCCCTATGACCGCGTGCCCCTTTCGAAAACCTACCTGCTCGGTAAATTCAAGCGGGAGCGCCTCTTTCTTCTAAGGCCGGACCAGCTCGACCCGGCCCGGACCGAAATCCGGACCCGCACCCGCGCCGTCGGCCTCGACCCGGCAACCCGCACGGTCACCCTGGAATCGGGCGAGGTGGTGCGGTTCGAGCGGTTGCTCCTGGCCACCGGCGGCCGCCCCCGGCGACTGAACACTCCGGGGTCTCATCTTGGTGGCATCTATTACCTGCGCACCATCGACGATTCGGACGCGATCCGGGCCGAGGCTCAGCCCGGCCGGCGGGCCGTCATCGTTGGGGGCAGCTTTATCGGTTGCGAGGTCGCCGTTGCCCTCCGCCAGCTCGGGGTCCGCGTAACCGTCTTCGAAATCGAGCCGCTGCTCTTCGGCCGGGTCTTTGACCGGACCGTCGCCGCGGCCCTCACCGATTTCATCCGGTCAAAGGGCATAACCGTTGAGACCGGGGCCAGCATACTCCGGTTCACCGAACGGGACGGGCGGGTCGGCGGGGTGGAGCTGGCCGACGGCCGGGTCTTCGAAGCCGATTTCGCCGTGGTCGGGGTCGGGATCGCCCTCAATACCGGGCTGGCCGAGGCAGCCGGCCTTGAGGTCCAGAACGGGGTTATTGTGGACGAGACCCTGCAGACCCCGGCGGACGGCCTTTTTGTGGCCGGGGATATCGCCCGCTACTACAGCCCGATTTACGGCCGGCACCTCCGGGTGGAGCACTACGACACGGCGGTAAAACAGGGCCGCCGGGCCGGCCTTAACCTGACCGGTCAGGTCGAACCGTACGATGCCCCGCCGTACTTTTTCTCGTATCTGCTTGAGGTCAACCTTCACGTGGTGGGCGACTTTAGCCGGTGGGATGCGGTTCTGGAAACGGGCGAGCCGAACTTTCCCGAACCGTATACCCGCTATTACTTTGAGGACGGGCGGCTTGCAGCCGTCCTGATGGTGAACACCCCGCCCCCGACCCTCCCGGCCGCCGAGGCCTACGTCCGGGACCGGCCGCCGGTGGCCCAGTTGCGGGCCCGGGCCCGACCCGAACTGCCGGTGCCCGCCGGCGACCTCAAGCCCCGTTGAAGCCCAGGTCGCTGGCCGCCCCCCTGCTCGTATTGGTCGTTGCGGCCGGCCTCCGCTTCTATCACCTGGAATGGGCGGAATTTAAGCTCGACGAGGCCCGCCTGGCGGAGCTGGCCCTCGGCCTCGCCCGGGAGGGGCGTTTGCCGGTCTGGGGGATCGACGCCTCCATCGGGATCCCGAACTTCCCCCTGGCCGCCTGGCTTGCGGCGGTTCCCTTTACCGTTTCGACCGACCCCCTGGTGGCTACCGGGTTCGTCGCCGGGCTGAATGTCCTGGCGGCGCTGGGAGTTTATTTAGTCGGCCGGACGTGGTACGGTCCGGGCGGTGGGCTGGTTGCCGGCCTCCTTTATGCCTCGGCCCCGTGGGCCGTCCTCTTCAGCCGGAAGCTCTGGCCGCCCGAATTCCTGGCGCCCCTGGCCGTCGGGTTTATCTACACCGCCGACCGGGCCTGGTCCGCCCCTCCGGGTTGGAGCCGGGCGGGCTGGTTTTTCGTCAACGGGCTGATCCTGGCCGCCATGGTCCAGACCCAGTACGCCGCCCTGGGCCTCGTGGTCTCGGCCGGGCTCTGGTTTCTCGGCCTGCGCCGGCAGGCCCGGGTGGAAGACGCCGCCGCGTTCGGGGCCGGGCTGGTCGGAGCCTTCGTGCCGTTCCTCCTGGCCGACCCGGCCCGAGCGCCTACGGTCGCCCGGGGCATCGTGGGCCTCAGCGGGAGGCCCGCCGAAACCGACCTTAAGGTTTTCGAGCTGAGCTGGCTACTTGCCAGTGGCCAGGCCATCCACTCCCTGGCGGGGCCGGCGCGGTTCCGGGAGCTGGTTGCCCGGGTCGGGGATGCCGGACCGGCCCAGACGCTTGCCGGCCTGTGGGTCGTGGCCGGCCTTTGTTATCAGGCGGCCGTTGTTATCCGGCCCCGGATTGCCGGGGATCCCGCGAACGTCCGGCGGGCCGTTCTGCTTCTGGGCTGGGTCTTTGGACCCATTGGGGCCCAGGTCAGGCACCCGCTCGACGCCCGCCCGGAGTATCTGCTCGCCATCCTGCCCGGTTTTTACCTGCTGGCGGGAAGCGTTGTGCCCCTGGCCGGCCGCCTGGCCGCCCGGTATCCGGTGGTGCCGGGCCTGGTGGTTCTGGCCCTGGCGCTGACCGCCCTCCAGGCTGACCGGGTGCGGCAGGTCATCGAATTTGTCGGCACCGAGGCCACCCCCGGCGCCTACGGCGTACCCCTCGGGCTCCACCTGGCCGTTGCCGACGTCGCCCGCCGGCTTTACGCCGGCCTCCCGGCGGCCGAGGTCTGGCTCCTCGGACCCGGCGCCAACCCCGCGTACGACGAGTACCCGGCCGTCTACCGGGTTTTGCTCGGCCGGGCCCTTCCCCTCCGGTTCCAGGATGGCCGACGGCCGGCCGAATGGCCGAACTACTCGGTCCTCATCGTGGGCCTGCCCGGCGCCGGCGGCCTGCCCCCGGGCGGCCGGCCGGTCGGGGAGCCGGTTCGGTGGCGGCGGGGTGAGGGCGAGGCCGCCTTCTGGCTTTGGGACGGCGGCGCCCCGTCCACGCCGGGGCATGTCCTCAATCCAGTTCCGACCTGGCCGGACGGGGTTCAGCTCCTCGGGGCAACGGTGCCACCCTGCCTCTCAGCCGAAACTTCCGGCCGGGTCTTTCTTTACTGGCATACCGGGCAGGTCGCCGGGCCCTTCCAGGTTTTCAACCACCTGATCGGGTCTGACGGCCGGCGGGCGGCCCAGGCCGACGGACCCGGGCCGCCTCCGGTTCCCGGCCGAACGGTCATAAACTGGTTTGACCTGACCGCGCCGGCAGACCGCCCCGGCCCCTTCAGGCTGGTTGCCGGCCGCTACACCCTGCCCGAAGTTGAAAACATCCCCCGGGCCGATATCGGGGACGCCCGGGTCGAGCTGGGGGAACTTGCGGTTGCCGACGGCTGCCGCCCGTAAAGCCCCTTGTTGGGATACAATAGGCCGGGAGGTATAAAGACGATGAGTTCCGCCCGGGTTTACTGTCCGGTCTGCCAGGCCGAGGTTGAGCGGCCGGCCGACCTGTGGGCGGCTGCCGCCCGGACCGCCGGACGGCTCTACCGGGCAGTTCGGGGCCTGACTGCGGCCGACCTGGCCTACCGGCCGCGGCCCGACGCCTGGTCGATCCGGGAAATTATCCTCCACCTGGCCGACACCGA
>FWWM01005659.1_pt1 | contig 23252 bp, 20 predicted proteins | sample 2228351 | NCBI WGS metagenome assembly FWWM01 (sample SAMEA103939774, study PRJEB20133) | metagenome
TATTAAAAAGACAGATATTGACAGAGTTGGGACATTCTCTTTTTAAACAAAAAAGATATTCAGAAGCCGCAGAAATTTACAGTCAATCACATGATAAATACTGGGAACTGCGTTCGAGATACCGTGCAAGGGAAAAAGAAACTATTCTGTCTTCTATTAATGATATGCTGAATGCTGATGACAGAAGAATGGTTTCTGTGCTTATTGCTGTTGCTTCTGATAAAAGAAGAGAAGGCGATTCTGAAAGTGCAGTAGAATTATTCAGAAAAATTATAGATAAATATCCGTCAGAACGTGAAGAAGCAATCTGGGGCATGGGGTGGACTTATTTTTTATCAGGAGAATATAGAAAATCATCGGAAATATTTAAAGACCTTTATGATAAGCATAATGATCCGAAATATCTTTACTGGTATGCGCGTAGCATCGATATGTTAGGTGAAAATGCATCGGATAAATATAAAAAACTTGTTGAAAATAAAAAGGATTTTTATAGTCTTATTGCGGGTAGAAGACTGAATCCATCGATCAATCTTATAACTTCTTCTGAAACAATTAAGATTAACAAATCTATTTTAAGTTCAAAGAACTATCTGCTAAAAAAAATCGAGAGAATCGAATGTCTTCTTGAGCTCGGGTTCGAGAAAGAAGCAGCATCAGAAATGCTTTATGTTTCAAGAAGAACAGATTCAAAAGATGATATTTATTATATATGCACGAAACTTAACGAACTTGGATATTATAATCATTCTGTAAGACTTGCTTCAAAAATACCCGAAATTCAGAAAGTGATAGAATTTCTATATCCACTTGCTCACTGGAATATTGTGGAAAAACTCTCGGATAAATATAACCTGGATCCTTTGCTGGTACTTGCTGTTGTCAGGGAAGAGAGCAGATATGATTCTAATGCAAGATCGCCTGCTGGAGCTCTCGGCTTAATGCAGCTTATGCCCTCAACCGCATTCCGTTTTGATAAAAAATTAAAACTCGGTATAAGAAATACCCATGATATTTTAAATGTCCGAAACAATCTTAATATAGGGATATATTATCTTCGCAATCTTATAAATGAATTTGACTCATTCGCGCCTGCAATAGCCTCATATAATGCAGGTGAAGATATAGTGAGAAAATGGCTCAAAGAAGGAAGATATAAATCAGCCGATGAGTTTATAGAAGATATTCCCTATCAGGAAACGAGAAATTATGTTAAAAAAGTACTTTCATCATATTTTGAGTATAAACGCATTTTTTTATCAGACAGTTTGATGTCAGGCATCCCTATAGAAAAGTTATAGACATTATCAAATAAAATCTGTTATTTTATGAACGAAGGTTTTTTATGAGAACCCTCTTCGATGATAATAAAGAAATAGAAAAATCTGAAAGTATAAAAAAGGAGGTTTTGCCTTTGGACAAATTTAAAAACCTTGAGGATAAAATTTCTATAGCAATCGAAAGAGTTAAAACTCTTAAAGAAGAAAAAATCATTACAGATAGAAGAATCAAAGAACTCGAACAACTTCTTGATGAAAAAAATCAGGAGATAGAAAAACTCAAAGCTGAAAAAAATCTTGTTAAAAGCCAGCTTGAGACGCTTCTTGGTGAAATAGAATCAATAGAAGCAGATTAAAATGGGTAGCACAGAAGTTTATATCTTGGGCCAGAAATATACAATAAAGGGTGATGCACCCGAGCAATATATAAAAGACCTTGCTTTATATGTTGACATGAAGCTTAAGGAAGTATATAATGCTTCTCCGAATTTAACTCCTGTCAAAGCATCAATTCTTGCAGCTCTTGATATTGCTGATGAACTCTTCAAATTAAAGAATCAGCAGGAGCAGATTACAAAGAATATCGAAGAAAAAGCTACAACATTAGCTTCTTTGTTTGACTAACCCAAAAATGCGATATTTTTTAGGGTAATGGCTTGACTTATGTTCACCTATATTGTATCTTCGAATAATGAAAAATAGACTGATTGAACTTATCATCAAAAAAGCTTTCAAATACAGCGAAGAGCCAATCTTTAAATTAGCTTCTGGTAGAATGAGTAATTACTACTTCAATTGCAAAGCCGTGACTCTCAATCCAGAGGGGATGTATCTTATAGGAAATTTGATTTTTGATATTATTTCAGGCTTTGATATTCAAGGAATTGGTGGGTTAACTCTTGGAGCAGATCCAATTGCTAATGCCGTTGCATATACATCTTTTTTAAAAGACAGACCAGTAGAAGCTTTTGTTGTAAGAAAAACACCGAAAACACACGGAACCATGTTGTGGATTGAGGGTAATGTATTTCCAGGGGATAATGTAGTAATTGTGGATGATGTCATAACTTCAGGGCAATCTACCATTAAAGCAATAGAAAAAGCAAATGAAGCAGGATTGAATATAAAAAAAGTAATTGCATTAATAGACCGACAGGAAGGCGGGAGTGAAGCCATAGAATCAATAGGTTACAGGCTTTATCCAATTATTACAAGGGATGAAATAATGGATGTTTATACAAAAAATAATTAACCCTTTCTCTCTTTTCTACAGGCGAATACAAAATCACAAGCTGTTTTTCACGTTTCACGGTTGTTTTTCTCTCTGCTATCTGCTCTTTGTTTTTTTAATTTTGTGGTTAACAGGTGAGATGAAGGGCAGCTATAACATTTGCGTTTTTCTGTAGTCTATTATAGGTGTCAACTGCTCTGCTGGTTCGTTCTATATAAATCTTAATACCTTTTGTTTCAACATATCCTATTGTTTGCTGTGGAACTTTCATAAGACCGAGATAGCCTGTACCAACAACAAGAATCTCTGGTTTAGCCTCAAAAACATCCTTTAAATCATCAATATGAAGTTCATGACCTTTTTCCCTCCACCATGAAGCATCAACCCTGTCAGGATATACGATTACATCAGAATTATACTGTTTGCCATGAATTAATATTTTACCGAAAGAGTAATGCTCTATAATCATAATGCAATTCCTTACTGTAAATATGATATTATAAATAATTGTAACACAAAGGGAGTGTATAGGGCTCTGGTGTCCCTCCCGGACTTCAAATCCGGTGTTGCCTGTTACAAACGGGCAGGGTGGGTTCGATTCCCACACTCTCCCGCCAAACCTTTCAATACTATTAACAAGTTAACCTATCAAGAAACGCATGGATGTTAAACAACTTTTTTTTACACTTCACGTTTTACGTGCTTACATGTTCATGTGCTTACGGTTTTTTCGTTCCTGGCTCAAAATTCGGGTTTGAGCTTTCCAGCCCGCAAACTTAATGGGTAGTATCTCTCTTCACTAATAGCATTTAGCATTATACGGGAATATTTTTATTTGGTTCTTCTCCAAATTAGTTGATAAAAAGGATTCCAGGATTCCAGGATTCAAGGATTCAAGTGCTTAGACCTCTCGAATCCTCATGATCTTACCAGCTTTTTTGGAGATGGTCCAATTATTTTAATTTCATAGAACACGAACTGACCTGTAAAAAACCTTGACTAAATTATAGCATATGCTTATATTATAATATTTCTAATCCTTGGGATGTAAAGATATATGATGGTCAGGGATTCGATGTTATTTGTATTTTTTGGAAATAATGGAAAATCTCTCATTGAATTAATAATTACCCTCGGTATCGCAAGTATTATTCTATGTGTTGCAGCCGTAAGCAATAGCTTTATTAGTGAAGACAGAATAAGAAGCTTTTCAAGAGAATTATATGGTGATCTGATTAATCTCAGATATTCCTCAATGACCCGAAACCATGATAAAAATATACCTGATATGAGAGGATATGGAATAAGGTTTCAGGATGCTAATACCTATTATTTATTCAGGGTTAATGACATCAATCATGATTTTTTTTATAGTGGAACAGGCGAAGAGTACCCCTTAATTAATGAAAGCTCAATAAAGAGAAAAGAAATACCAAAAACTCTAAGACTTCAGGTAAAAGAAAAGGGCAACCTTGTAGATCCGCACGATAATGTACTTATATACGATAATCATGGGCTTCCAAGACAGCCTTCCGGAGCATTTCAAATGATGACATTAGTTGTTGAGAGCGTCAATGATAATGAAGCTCAAAAAAAATGTATTAGCATAACATTTTGTCGAGTAAGAGAGGGGATATGGGATGGAGAGGATTGCCTTGAACAATAGAGGTTTTTCCCTCGTTGAAATGATAATCTCTATTTTAATAATTTCTATTTCTTTTCTTGCATTGAGCAGTGTTATGGTCAGCGCAATTAATATAAGCCTTGAAAATGAATTTCAAAACACTGCAACAAATTTAACAAACCAGATGGCAGAAATATTAATGATTGTTCCATATGATGAAATAGCAAGCTGTGGTATCACTCCTGATCCTGACGCACCTAACTATAACAGTTCTTATATTTATGATAGTAGCAATGAATGTCTTGGTACAAAAAATAATTCTTACCTTCAATATCCTTACCCTGAAAAGACAATGACCACAATTAAGAAAAAATTCAATATTGTCTGGAACATACAGGTTTTCAATAACACAGCTATGCAAATAACTATTATAACTTCTTATATTCATAATGGTGTTTCTCATTCAACACAATCAGTAATTTACAGGAGCAGGGCTTGAAAATTAACAATAAGCATGGTTTTTCCCTTACCGAACTTCTTGTTGCTCTTGCGATATTTTCAATTGCAATGGGCTCTATTTTTGCTGTCTATTCAACACTTGTCAGACATTCGACAAGACAGTATTGCTTTGCTGAATCAGATACTGAACTGACAGTTGTCAGAGACATTATATCAAGAGACATAATGATGGCTGGTTATGGAATTGCCGATGATTATGGAAATTTGAGTTACGAACCAAGGCCTGTTGAATTAATCAATGAGAGTTCAAAAAATGATTTTGATATTTTGACGTTAAGAGGAACTGCAATTGGAATATTTTCAAGAGCATCTCAGGCATGGTCTTATGTAGAAAATGCCAGTTTCTTAAAGTTATATAAATGGAATGATGCAAGGGAAAACATAAATAAGAATGACATTGTAATATTTATTGAACCAGTCAGTCGCAAACTCATTGATGAAAATGGGAAAGCTGTTTTCAAATATCCAAAAGAAAGCCCTTCTTCGTATGATGATGGAACATTAGTTTACGGGATTCATTCTGAGGATGCCAAATTACCATATTATACAGTTCAATATCTACTTGGTGGAAATTCGCCTTCAAGATGTGCTCCTGGAACATATAGCCTTTTAAGAGCAGAAAGTAAAGATAGTGATCCGCCTTCGTCTTCCCTTAGAAGGCCTTTGCTTAATTGTGTAAGAGATTTTCAGGTGATATTAGGTCTTGATGAAGATGAAGATGGAATTATTGATTATTGGGACCCACAAAACGGCAGGATTATATCGAGTGAATATGATACAAGAACTCTCAAGGGGAGAATCAAACAGATAAAAGTTTATTTACTGGTACAAAAAGGCAATTATGACCCTGATTATATTTATAAAAATCCTGATAATCCCGATTCTCCGGAGACTGTATATGTTGGTAGTAAGGATAGAAAGGTGGTTATTAAGAATAACCAGAAAAATTACCACTGGAGATTAATTTCATTCAGTGTGTCGCCAAGAAATCTTTAATGAAAAAAATTTCTTTTTACAGTAAAAACGGGGTAGCGCTTGTAACAGCACTTGTTATAAGCCTTGTGGTAATGGTACTAATATCAGGCACCATCTATTTCCTCGTAATATCAACAGGAATATCAGGTGCAGGAAAACGATATTCTACCGCAGAAGAAGCAGCAGATGGCGCAGTGCAGGTAATGGAAGATGTTATAAATCTTTTAATGATTGGTGATAAGATTGAAAACCTGCCAATTTCTGACAATTCATCATGCCTTGTTAAATCGATCGTAGCAGGTGATATAGAATGTACAGTTTCTCTAATTCTACCTGATACAGAAATATTCAAATATTATCATGCTGACATAGCAGTAAAAAGACTTTATTCAGTTCAATCACCAGGTTCTGATTTAGATTTTACAAAAAGTAAAGGCTCATCTGTTTTTTACAGAATAAATACAGTTGCTACAGGGCCTGATGGTACTAAAGCAGAAACAACAGTTTTATACAGATATGTTCATTAACCCGAATTATGCAAACATTAATAATAATTAAGGCGGAAAAATGCGCAAGATTAAAATTATATTTCTTGTTTTATTGCTCAGCTTGATTCCGTCTTTTTTATATACTCAGTCCATGAGGGATTATTGTACTTCACCTCCTTATGTAACCCGTTCAGTGCCACCCAATATATTGTTTATTATTGATAATTCTTCTTCAATGCTTCAGCCTTTTTATACAGGTGAATATATGCCTGAAAAGGCAAATAATTATTGGGGTTACTTTGAAGCAGATAAGAAGTACTGTGCATCTTCTTCAGGATTTTATGAGGCTGAAGAATGTGAATATCCTGATAAAGGTTTATATCCCGGCAGTGTTCTTAACTGGGCAACAATGAGTAGATACGATGTTATGATGAAAGTTTTGATAGGTGGCATGGGAACACCTGAGCCTTCTTCAAGGAAAAAGTTAAGAGGAGTAAATCAGGGGTATGAGAAAACAACGTCTTCTTTGAAGGGTTGTATTTTTAAAATAACTGATGAAGGTAATCTGATTATTTCAAGTGAGGGGAGTTGTAAATTGCCTGAAACATCTCCTGAAGGTGTACCAATTGTAATATTCTTACAGGAACAGGGGTCTAATAAATATACTGGTATAATCCAGAATCTTGGTGATTCTGACCATGATGGAATCTGGGATAATGGAAGTCCGAGAATTGGTATTATAAGCTATTCATCTAATCAAGCAGAAATGCTTGCCTGTTGTACAGAACATTCGGGAAGTATAGCAGAATTTATAAATAAAAATATTCCTTTCCCTGATAAAAACGGAGTAGAAGTTCCTCTTTACAGTGCGATTCAGAAGTCAATTGATTATTTTAAAAATAAATGCACTAATTGTTCCTGCAAAAAAGACCCTTCTTCATCTGTGCACTGCAGGAAGAATGTTGTAGTTGCGATTGGAAGTGGCGATGCAACAGATTATAAATATGATTTAAGTAATTTGGTAAGAGAAAGCCATGTGAATGATATAAGAAATGACATTAAAGGGTTCCAGAATATTATTTTTTATACTATTCATGTTGCTGGAACTGAAAACGGAAAAAATTTATTGAGAGAAATTGCAAAGTATGGAGGATTCATAGATATTAATGGGAATAACAAACCTGATGAATCAGAATGGGATATGAATGAAGATGATATACCTGATACATACTTTGAAGCTTCTGATGTAGAAGATCTTTTAGCTTCTATGGAAAATATTATTCAGGACATTGCCTCTGGTTTTGCTTCTGGAACAGCAGTTACTATTTTAACTAATGGAGGAGATAGGGCAGGAGGAATTTATCAGGCATTTTATTCACCGCTAAAATATGATGGTTCTAATGAAGTAAGATGGCTGGGATATTTGCAAAATCTCTGGCTCGATCCTGATAAAAATATCAGAGAGGATACATCAAATGATTTTAAGTTAATTCTGGATCAGGATAAAATAGTTCGCTATAATTCAGAAGATTTAAACTCATCTGTTTCATTGTTTACCTCAGATGCAGGGGGATCGGGTTGTCCTTCAGAAAGTGAACCCCCGAAAAATTTAGAGGAAATTAAAGCTATATGGGAAGCTGGCAGGCAACTATTTAAAAAGAATCCTTCTGAAAGAGTTATTTTTACTTCATCGAATATAATAAGGGGCGAGGATAAAATTGTTTCAGGTTCAGGTGTAGTATTTTTCAACACCGGGATGAGTAACAAGATGAAAAATTCTCTATATCCCGAACGGTTTTATACTGCTGATTCAATTATAAAATATGTTAGAGGTGAATGTATTGAAACTTTTAATTCCGAAGGAGGAAACTGTGGAAATAAAAGGAATCCCTTGTTTAGAGACAGAAGAGTTTATGTTGACGGAAGTAGAGGTGTCTGGAAACTCGGTGACATGGTAAATTCTTCTCCGAAATTATTTCATGCAGGTCCAGTTAATACATTCCATATAGATTACGGAGATTATTCTTATTACGAATTTATCTCGGATAATAATTATAGTAAAAGTTTCTCTGTTATCTTTGCGGGCTCAAATGATGGTATGCTCCATGCTTTCAGAGCAGGATACCTTCAGAATTCAGGACTTTTAAATAATGTCAAAGCATTATTCAAAAGAGCTTTTGGCTCTGGTGAAGACGATCATGGAGATATTGGTGAAGAAATATGGGCATTCATTCCCTATAATGCATTTCCTTATCTGAAATATCTTGCGAATCCATATTACTGTCATATCCCTTATGTTGATCTTTCTGTAAAGATTGTTGATGCAAGTATTTTTGGAGGTGAATATGCGGAAAAAACAAAAGAAAGCTGGAGGTCAATACTCATTGGTGGTATGAGATTTGGAGGTTCGGCGGAATGTAATGGGACATTATCGGATATAAAAACTGATAAAGAATTGAACTCAGGATTTTCTTCTTATTTTGCGATAGATATTACAAATCCTGAAAAACCCTTACCTTTATGGGAATTCAGTGATGCAGACCTTGGTTATACAACAAGCTTGCCCGCGGTTGTAAGGATCGGTGAGCCAAACAGGAATGGCAGATGGTATGTTATTTTCGGCTCCGGGTCTAACATTCTACCTAAGGGGAATACAGATATTGGAAGGAATAAGAAAGGTTACCTGTATATTCTTGATTTATACTCAGGCGAACTCGTAAAAAAAATCTCATTAACCTATGGAGGAGTAAATCATATTGTGAGTGATCTTTCATCAATAGATAGTGATATGAATTATACTTCAGAAAAAATATATTTCGGGACATCATATAAAACATCGAACAGCTGGAAAGGAAATATATTCAGCCTTGATATTGAAAAGATAATGGAATTAACAGGGTTAAAAAAGCAAATATCATGGAGCGAGATTTCTCATTATGGAGCGTGTTCGGTTCTTTTTTCAGGAGACTATCCTTTTACTGCATCACCTGTTGGTGTCAGAGATTCAAAAGGAGATTTATGGGTTTATGCTGGTTCGGGTAAATATTATAGTGATATTGATGAAAGAGATAAGTCACGTCAGATTTTTATTGGCTTTAAAGATACTGGAAAAACATTCAATGAAGAAGATCTAATTGATACAACAAACGATAAAACAAGAGTTGAGGTTTTGTATAAAAAGCCAGTGTGTATTTATGACCATTCATTAAATAAATTCATTTTGAAAGAAATGCCTTCAACAGTAAAACTTGTTTCAGGAAAACATAATGAACCAAAAAATGGATGGAAAATCTACCTTCCTTATGGCCAGAGAATCATTTCACGACCAATGCTAAGTGATGGTCTTGCAGATTTTGTCAGTTATGAACCAGACTCAGATGTGTGTTCATACGGCGGAAGTTCATATCTCTATGCTGTTGAGTACAACACAGGAATGTCTCCCTCAAATATTGCAATACTCTCACCTGATGCAATAGATGAAACCAGTAGTTCTGAAATTATTATTAAAAGTAATATTAAAATAGGAAGCGGAGCACCTGCATATGGAGAAGCTATTTTGACAGCAGGGACACAGGAGCAGAAAGCTCAAATCAGGAAAAAAATTCAGCTTACAACAGGTGCTGTTGCAGAAATAGAGAACAAACCGCTATATTCTGTTTATTCAAGAATAATGCACTGGCTTAAGAAATAACAATTAAAATCCTGAATACATATATCCCCGGTTCAATATATTTGAGTTTTCGATACTTTCTGGTGTAATATTTTTATATATCACTATGAAAGAGAAAATTGTCGAAGAAATAAAGAAAAGAGCTATTGATAACAAAATACCCTGTAAGGTGGCAAGAAAGATAGCTGAAGACCTTTCGGTTTCTTATCGCGATGTTGGCAAATGTGCTGATGAACTGAAGGTCAAAATAATAAGTTGTGAGCTTGGTTGTTTCTAATGGATGTGATTCTTTTTGAACTGGCTCTTACTTGCTACTTTGCTTCAGCAATAGTAAGCATTACAGAAATCTTCAAGGAATCAAAAATTACTCATAAAATAATGCTTGTTGCAGGAGCAGCAGGGTTTTGCATCCATACTGTCAACATTATTTATCGTTATGTTGTTGCCGGACATATACCAATAACCAATCCTCATGAAGCAACTTCTTTTTTCTCGTGGTGTATAGTATTGATTTTTTTTATACTGAACTTTAGATACAGGATAAACCTTCTTCCTTCTTTTATAATGCCTTTTGTTTTATTACTCATGTTGTCTTCATCGATGCTGCCAAGAGAAATAAGACCATTGAGTCCGGTTTTGCAGAGTTACTGGCTCGGCATTCATACAGTTTTTGCTTTTCTTGGAAATGCAGCTTTTGCTCTTGCCTTTGGAATAGGCATTATGTATCTTGTTCAGGAACATCATGTTAAAACTAAAAGAATATCAGGATTGTTTGAAAGACTTCCGAGTTTACAGAGTCTTGATGAAATAAATTATAGACTTATAACCTTTGGTTTTCCTTTATTTACCTTTGCGATTATAACAGGGGCATTATGGGCACAGACCGCATGGGGAAGTTACTGGAACTGGGACCCAAGAGAAACATGGTCATTGATAACATGGTTTATCTATGCGATTATCCTTCATGCCCGTTTTGTGGCTGGATGGCGCGGGAAAAGAGCTGCAATTCTATCAATTGTTGGATTCTTAACAATACTGATAGCTTTCTTCGGAATTAAACTCCTTAAGAAAGGTCTCCACGTTTTTCTATGAAAGTTCTTGTAGTAGGCTTGAATCATAAAGTTGCAGATGTAGATGTGAGGGAAAGGCTTGCTTTTAATGGCCCGAAACTTGAGGAAGGCTTATTACTTTTTCACAAAGTTCCACATATTAAAGAAAGCATTATTCTATCAACCTGTAACAGGGTTGAACTATATGCAAATGTAGACGACGTAGAAAAAGCAGCGGAAGCAACAAGGGTTTTTCTTTCAGACTATCACAAAATCAACAGAATAGCCCTTGACAGGTCTTTATATATCCATTCCGATGTTGATGCTGTAAAGCATGTCTTCAGAGTTGCTTCAAGTCTTGATTCTATGGTAATTGGTGAACCACAGATTCTCGGGCAATTGAAAGATGCTTTTGAACTTGCTCTTGCAAAAAAAACCACAGGCATACTTTTGAACAAATTAATGAAAAAAGCCATATCAGTTGCAAAACGCGTGAGAACAGAAACAAAGATAGCAGAAAATGCTGTTTCAATAAGTTTTGCAGCAGTTGAATTAGCAAAAAAAATTTTCACAGACCTCTCCAGTAAAATATTCATGTTACTCGGTGCGGGTGAAATGGCTGAACTTGCTGCAAGGCACCTTATAAACAATGGAGTCAGAGAAGTTATTGTTGCAAATAGAACATATGAGAGAGCATGTGACCTTGCAAAAGAGTTTAACGGAAGACCTGTAAAATTCGAGAATTTCATTGATGAAATGCATAGAGCCGACATAATAATCTGTTCTACCGGTGCATCGCATTATATCCTTTCAAAAAATCAGATGCAAAAAGTAATGAAGGAAAGAAAGCAAAGACAGGTCTTCATAATTGATATTTCAGTCCCAAGAAATATAGATCCAGAGATAAACGAACTCGATAATGTCTATCTTTATAATGTTGATGATCTTCAGGGAATTGTTGATTCAAATCTGTTTGAAAGAAAGAAAGAGGCTGAAAAAGCAGAGCGGATTATCGAAGAAGAGATCGAGACTTTTTCAAAGTGGCTTCAATCTCTTGATTCAGTGCCAACTATTATTGCCATCAGAGAAAAGGCTGAAGAGATAAAAAAAGAAGAACTCGAAAAATTAATGCATAAGATACCCAATATAAGCCAAAAAGAGAAGGAAGCTATTGAGTACATGGCTACCGCTATAGTAAATAAATTGATTCATCCACCAACAGCAGCTCTGAAAGAGGATTCTGAAGATAGAGATATTTTGGTGGCTGCTATTAGAAAATTATATGGTATGGACGGAAAGAAAGGGTAAAAGGTATTTTTCTGTTTTATGAGAAACAAGATAATTATCGGTACAAGAAGCAGTAAATTAGCACTCTGGCAGGCAGAATTTGTTAAGTCAGAACTACATAAGCTTTATCCCGAGATCAATATAGAGCTAAATAAAATAAAAACAACAGGAGATAAAATTCTCGATGTGCCACTTGCGAAAGTCGGTGGCAAAGGTCTTTTTGTTAAAGAAATAGAAGAGGCATTATTAAGAGGCGAGGCAGATATAGCAGTGCACAGTATGAAGGATGTGCCAACAGAATTCCCCGATGGTCTTCATCTTGCTGTAATCTGCAGGCGAGAAGATCCAAGAGATGTGCTTATATCAAGAGTTCAAGATTCAAAGTTCAGGATTAAAAATTTCAATTCAATTCCGCATAAAGCAAAAATCGGAACGAGCAGCCTGAGGCGCTCCTGCCAGCTTTTGAATATAAGACCTGATTTAATAATCGAACAATTAAGAGGCAATGTTGATACAAGAATTCGCAAACTTGATGAAGGAATGTATGATGCAATCATACTTGCTGCTGCAGGTGCAAAAAGATTGGGGCTCGGCAATAGAATTACAGAGTTCCTCTCATTTGAAGTAAGCCTTCCAGCAATAGGGCAGGGTGCTATCGGGATTGAATGCAGAAATGATGATGAATTTGTTAATAGACTAATATCACCTTTGAATCATGAAGACACTGCTATTTGTGTAAAGGCAGAAAGAGCATTCTTGAAAAGACTGGAAGGCGGCTGTCAGGTTCCGATTGCAGCCCATGCAATATTTTTAGATAAAAACACTATTTCCCTTGATGGACTTGTTGGAAGTATAAAAGGTGACAGGATAATTAGAGGAAATAAGAAAGGCGCTGTTTCTGATGCTGAAAAGATCGGTATTGAACTCGCCGAAGATATTTTAGCCAGAGGTGCAAAAATAATACTCGATGAAGTTTACAGAAGATAGATGATTGAACTCAAAGATAAATTCAGTGGTTGTATTATTGGACAATGTCTTGGCGATGCTGCAGGATTTGTCACAGAAGGCTATTCGCCTCAGGCATCTATACGTTATGTAGAAGATTATCTGAAGACAGGTCTTGCTATTGAACTTGGCAGATTCCCGTTTTCTTTCGGGCAATATTCAGATGATTCACAACTTGCACGTGAGCTGATGCAGAGTTATGTTGCATGTAAAAAGTTCGATCCAGCGGATTATGCTAAAAGGATTGCAATGACATTTGTGGAGAAAAGAATAATTGCTTTTGGTTACTCTACAAAAGAAGCTGCAAAAAGACTGTGTGTAGGAGTCTCATGGGAAGAATCCGGCGCACCTCCGCCTGCTGCTGGTAATGGAAGTGCTATGAGAGCAGGCCCGATAGGATTATTCTTTTACGATAATCCAGAAATGCTTATCAAAGCAGCTCATGATCAGGGCAGGATAACACATCAGGACCCGAGAAGTTCAGCAGGAGCTGTGGCTATAAGTGGAGCTGTTGCTCTTGTTTTAAGCCTGAAAACCTTTGACCAAAAATTATTCCTCTCAAAACTTGAAGAATGGACAGGAAGATTTTCTAATATATTCTCATCTGAATTAAAAAAACTTTCTTTCTGGTTAACCTTACCGTATGAAGATGCTTTTGAAGAAATATCAAAAGCAGGATACGATGAAGAATTCGTTGACGATGATGAATGGAAAGGAATTTCAGGATACGTTGTAAGCAGTGTTCTCTGGAGTCTATATTCTTTTTTAAAGAGCCCGTATGACTATATGGAAACAATATGTACCGCGATTTCCGGCGGAGGAGATACTGATACAACTGCAGCAATGGCAGGTGCAATCAGTGGAGCATTCCTCGGCATTAATGCAATACCTTCAGGTCTTACAAAATACCTGACAGACAGGCAGACATGGGGATTGAATGAGCTTATAGAATTAGCACATAAATGCTATGAGATAAAAATGAGCCAAGCATAAAACTGTATTATTCTAATCACAGTTTCAGGGATATTAGGTTCATATATTTTTACTCGTATCTCAATGCTTCTATCGGGTCAAGGAGTGATGCCTTATATGCAGGATAAAAACCAAAAAATATCCCGACGATTCCAGAAAATCCAAAGGCTATCAAAATTGAAATTGGAGATATTACAACTGACCAGCCAGTGGCTTTAGCAAGTATCATAGAACTTATAAGACCTGCCATTGTTCCAGCTGCTCCACCAACGAGTGAGAGTATCATTGCTTCTATAATAAATTGAAGCCTTATATCCCATGTCTTTGCACCTATTGCCATTCGTATGCCTATTTCACGCGTTCTCTCGGTTACAGAAACGAGCATAATGTTCATAATGCCTATACCACCCACTATAAGTGAGATCGATGCTATTGCACCAAGTAAGATTGACATTATTCTTGCTGACTGCTCCTGTGTTTGCATGATTTGTGTAAGATTACGCACAGTAAAATCATTATCCTGTTTTTGTCCGATTCTATGTCTCTGTCTGAGAAGTTCTGTTATTTGTTTTTCGGCAAGGCTTAATTCCTGAGTGCTTTTGGCTTTAACCATTATTATTCTGACCATGCCAGGAAAAGAAGTGCCAAAAAGTTTTTTCTGTGCAGTTGTCACAGGAACATATATGGTATCATCCTGATCCTGTCCGTTTGGTGATTGGCCCTTAGGAGCAAGAACACCTATAACAGTAAAAGGAACTTTTTTAATTCTTACAACATGACCTATGGGGTTATTGTCTCCGAATAAATTGTCAACGACTGTCTGTCCTAAAAGACATACTTTAGTAGAACTTTTTACATCCTGCTGAGTAAATGCTCTGCCTGATGAGATAGGCCAGTCTCTTACGGCAAGCATATTTGGAGTAGTTCCTATTATTCCTGTTGACCAGTTTAGATTTCCATAAACAACCTGTGCAACTCCATTTAAAACAGGAGCAGCTTCTAATACTGCCGGGCATTCTCTCTGAATTGCTTCTGCGTCAAAAGTTGTAAGTGTGGGCTGTGTTCCTGCACCCATCCTGACTCCTCCTGCTGTTGTTGAGCCCGGGAGTATCATTATGAGATTACTGCCTATGCTTGATATCTGGTCAGCAATTTTTTTACTTGCTCCTGTTCCAACTGCAAGCATTGCGATGACCGCTCCAACACCAATTATTATTCCAAGCATTGTGAGAGCTGACCTCATCTTATTTACTTTTAATGCTCGAAAAGCTATCTTTAAAGTTGATGAAATATTAACCATCTTTAATTACCTTCATATCATTTATAACAGAGCCATCAAGAAATTTGATCATTCTTCTACTGAATGCAGCAATATCATTTTCATGAGTAACAACAACTATCGTGATATTTTTTTCAGTATTCAAATTAACAAAAAGCTCCATAATTTCAAAACTTGTTTTTGAATCAAGATTACCTGTTGGTTCATCAGCAAGAATTAAAGAAGCATTGTTCACGAGTGCTCTTGCGATTGCGACTCTCTGCTGTTGCCCCCCAGAAAGCTGATTCGGATAATAGTTAATTTTTTCTTCAAGCCCGACCTTTTTAAGAGCTTCAACAGCAAGCTCTTTTCTCTGTTTTGCATTCATTCCATCATATAGTAGAGGCAATTCTACATTTTCTATGGCAGTTGTACGGGGTAAAAGATTGAATCCCTGAAAAACAAACCCGATTTTTTTGTTTCTTATACCAGCAAGATCATCTCTGCTCAATTTTGAAACATCTATACCTTCCAGAAAATAATTACCTGATGTCGGTTTATCAAGACATCCAAGTATATTCATAAATGTAGATTTTCCTGAACCAGATGGGCCCATGATTGAAACAAATTCACCTTTCTCTATTTCAAGTGAAACTCCGCATAGAGCTTTCACTTTGACATCACCGAGATCATAAGTTCTGCAAATATCTTTTACTTCTATTAAAGCCATTCTTACATGAACCTCGGTCCCGGAGGAGGCGAAGAAGAATTTTTCCTGCTCAATGATTCTGTTATTACTTCCTGTCCTTCTTTAATATCACCTGATACAATTTCTGTATATTGGCCGTCACTGATTCCTGTGGTAACCTGTATCCTTCTTGGTTTTTTCTGCTCAAGTATCCAGACCCATGATTTCCCTGCCTCTTTCTTATCAGAAATTTTCTTTGCCTTTTCATCCATCTTAAATCTCAAAGCAGCATTCGGAACTCTCAGGACATTTTCCTTTGTTTCTATTATTACTGACACATTTGCAGTCATACCGGGTTTCAACTTATATTCAGGATTATCAACTTTTATTACAACGTCATATGTAACAACATTCTGTACTGTCTGTGGGGCACTTCTTACCTGCCAGACCTTACCTTCAAAAGGTGAATCTGGATAAGCATCAACTGTGAATTCAACATCCTGTCCAGCTTTTATTTTCCCAATATCTGCTTCATCAATATTTGCATCAATCTGCATTTTTGTTAGATCCTGCGCAATAGAAAATAGAGTAGGTGTCTGAAAACTTGCAGCAACTGTCTGTCCCACATCTACATTTCTTGAAATTACTATACCATCAACAGGTGATAGTATATTCGTATATCTCAGATTTGTCCTTGCGAGCTTAAGAGATGCCTCTGCCTGTGAAATTTGTGACTTCGCAGCATTAACAGCAGCTCTTGCTGTATCATAATTTGTTTCTGCTGTGTCAACTTCACTTTGTGCAATTAAATTTTTTGAGAAAAGTTGCCTGGCTCTTTCAAAATTTCTCTTTGCATCTATAAGAGCAGTTTCAGCTTTTAAGAGATTTGCTTTTGCTACCTGAAGATTTGCATTTGCCTGTTCTTCCTGCGCTTCAAACAATGCAGGGTCTATTTTTGCTATAATCTGCCCTTTTTTAACAGGAGAATTAAAATCAACAAATATCTCTTTTATTGTTCCCGAGACCTGTGTGCCTACCTGAACAGTAGTAACCGCATTAACTGTTCCTGTTGCAGTAATTGACATTACTATGTCACCTTTTGAAACTTTCTCTGTAAGATAGGTTGTATCTCCGTTTTTACTCCTGAATGTAAAATATACAACTGAGGCAATTGCGATCACTGAAAAAATAATAATTAATAATTTCTTCATTTTACCCCCATAGCCTTTTCGAGACTTGCTATAGCTATTTTATAATCATACAATGCTTGAATAAAGGCTGTTTTTGCGTTTGTCAGAGCAACACTCGCATCTGTAACTTCAATAGGGTTCCCAACACCTGCAAAATATCTTCCATCTGCTAATTCAAAATTTTCTTGAGCCTGTTTAACATTAAGCTCTGCAACAGGTATTCTTTCTTCTGCTTCTTTAAATTTAAGATATGCCTGCTGGACTTCAAGAAAAATTGATTGTCTTAAAGATTCTTCATTTGCTTTCTGCACGTTCAGATTAGCTTTCGCTTCTTCGACCTGATATTTTGTAAGAAACCCGCTAAAAACCGGTAAAGAAAGAGTTAACCCTGCATTCCATCCATCATCAAGTGGGAAATTATCACCTGACCAGTTATATGAAGCATTTCCTGTTAATACAGGATAGAACCCTTTTTTTGCAAGTTCTATAGCTTTAGCAGCAGCTTCTCTTCTTGAAATTATAGATTTTAGTTCAGGTCTATTCCTGTAAGCGTTTGAGATAGCATCGTCAAAAATAATTGTATATTTTTCCATCTGCAAGTTATCTTCAATGATATATTCAGGAGCATCGTAGATACCCATTGCATTATCAAGATTTGCTTTAGCTGTTTTCAGAGCATTTTCTGCTATAATCAGGTTCAGTCTTGCGGTTCCGAGATCAACTTCTGCTTTTGTAACATCAAACTTTGGTTTTACTCCAACCTCAAAGAATCCCTTAGCCTGTTCAAGATGCTGTTGATATTGTTTAACAGTTTCCTCAGCCACTTCTTTGTTTCTCTTTGATTGAAGTAAAGCGAAGTATTTCTGCTTAACATTAAATATTATTCTATCAGAAATGCTCTCAAGATCTGTTCTGGCTGCATTAAGATTCAGATTCTGAATATTAACCTGTGCAGAGGTTTTGCCAAAATCGTATATAATCTGATTGATATTAACGCCTGTTGAATAATTATCATATGAACCATTTGCACTTTTTGCCGGAGAAATTCTGCTATAGCCTGAATATAAATTTATCTGCGGATAATAATCCGCACGGGATTGCCCGACTTTATTTGTATATGCATTGACATTATTTGTTGCAGCGATAATATCAGGATGTTTCTTTAAAGCTATCTCGATGCATCTCTGAAGATTTAACATCTCATCTTTTTTTATAACTTCCTCTGAGTTAGCTTTAACAGATATGAAAAAAAAAAATATCAATAATACAATAAAATAATTATATCTCATTGTTTACCTCCATTATATTCAATCCTTTTCATTATAATTTAGTATTTAAAACCTGTTAACCATTTTTATTTTACTCTTATTTTTCCCGCTCCAAACCTTGAACTTTTCTTGAACTTTGTCCATATAATAGAAAACAACAGGAGTTATATAAAGTGTTAATAATTGTGAAACAATAAGACCTCCAACAACCGCTAATCCGAGCGGCCTGCGAGATTCAGCACCTGCACCAAACCCAATAGCAATTGGAAGTGTTCCCATAAGAGCTGCCATTGTAGTCATCATAATTGGTCGAAAACGTATCAAAGCACCCTGAGTAATAGCCTCCAGAGGGGACCTGCCTTCATTTCTTTGTGCATCAAGAGCAAAGTCAATCATCATGATAGCATTCTTTTTTACAATTCCAAGGAGCATAATAATACCAACAAAGGCATAGATATTGAGTTCCTTATGAAAAAGCATAAGCGTTACAAGAGCTCCAAAGCCAGCAGCAGGAAGTCCTGAAAGAATAGTAAAAGGATGAATAAAGCTTTCATATAAAATACCAAGCACAATGTAAATTACAAGAAGAGCCATTATTAATAGAAGCCAGAGTCCCTTCATTGAAGATTGAAATGCCTGTGCTGCTCCCTGAAAGCTTGTACTGATTGACTGAGGTAATGTTTCATGTGCAAGTTTCTCAACTACATTAACAGCTTCGCTGAGCGATACACCTGGTTTCAGATTAAAAGAAATGGTTACAGCAGGTAATTGTCCAAGATGATTGACAGAAAGTGGACCTGTATCCTGTTTTAAAGTGGCCAGAGAATTTAAAGGCACCAGTTGCCCTGTTTTTGAATAAATATATAACATTGACAAAACTGACGGATCGGTTCTATATTGAGGTTCTAATTCGAGAATAACCTGATATTGGTTATTCGGTGCATAAATTGTTGAAACCTGACGTGAACCATATGCATAATAAAGAGCATCTTCTATCTGATGAGCTGTAATACCCAAGGCTGATGACCTATCGCGATTTATATCAACATTAACCTGCGGATTATTAATTTGAAGATCACTTGTAACGTCCTGGAGCTGGGGTAACAACTTCATTTTATGTTCCAGTTCTATTGCAGAACGATAGAGTTCTGAGGTATCAGGGCTCTGAAGAGCAAACTGATATTGACTTTTTGTAAGTTGACCTCCTATACGTATGGCGGGTAGATTCTGCATGAACATCATAATACCTGGAACCTGAGAAACCTTTGGCCTAAGCTCCTGTATAATTTCGTCTGCACTAAGTTTTCTCTCCTTGCGGGGTTTCAAGCGTATAAACATTCTTCCAGTGTTGTTTGCTATGCTTATTCCACTGGCGCCTACTGCTGACATAAATGCATCAACATTTTGATCTTTTGATACTATCTCAGCAAGAGCTTTCTGATGTCTCACCATATCTTCAAATGAAATACCCTGTGCTGCTTCTGTAAATGCAAAAATCTGTCCTGTATCTTCTGATGGTAGAAAACCCATGGGCATTTTTAAGAATAAGAAAATCGTTATTAAAGTAAGAATAATTGTAACAGCTAATGTTGTGCGGCGGTAGTTAAGAATTAAATTTAAAGTGCTTTCATATGCATAGAGCATCTTCTGAAAAAAACGTTCCACTAATAAGTAAAGCTTCCCATGTTTTTGTTCCCGCGCAGGTTTAATAAAACGGCTACAGAGCATTGGTGTGAGTGTAAGAGAAACAAAGCCTGATATTAAGATTGCCATGCTAATTGTTACAGCAAATTCATGAAGAATCCTGCCGATAATTCCTCCCATAAAAAGCACTGGTATAAATACTGCAACAAGGGAAAGGGTCATTGATAAAATTGTAAATCCAATTTCTCTGGAGCCTATCAGCGCAGCACTGTAAACGCTCTCGCCTTTTTCTATATGGCGTATTATATTTTCGAGCATTACGATTGCATCATCTACCACAAATCCAACAGAAAGAGTAAGCGCCATAAGAGAAATATTGTTTACGCTGAACCCCATCAAATACATTGCAGCAAAAGTTCCGATAATAGAAAATGGCAATGCAAGACTCGGTATGAGCGTTGCTGAGAGATTGCGAAGGAAAAGAAAAATAACCAGAACAACCAGACATAAAGCAAGAAAAAGAGTAAATTTTACATCCCTGATTGATTCAAGAATAGAAACAGATCTGTCGTAAAGAACTTCAAGCTTAACAGAAGGGGGAATCTGTGCTCTGAAAGAAGGAAGAAGTTTTTTAACACTGTCAACTACTTCTACTGTGTTAGTTCCTGGCTGACGTTGTATAGCAAGGACAACTGCTCGCTCATCATTGTACCAATTGGCAACTTTATCGTTTTCAACACTGTCGTAAACCTTACCTAATTCTGCAAGCCTTACAGGTGAACCATTTCTGTAAGCAACAATTAAAGGCCTATAATCAGCAGCATTGTAAAGTTGTCCTGTTGCTTGAATAGTAAATGTCCTTTTTTGTCCTTCGAGTGTGCCTGTAGGCAAATTTACATTTCCCAGAGCAACAGCATTTCCAATCTCATCTATCCCTATTTTTCTTGCTGCAAGAGCTTTCGGATTAAGCTGCACTCTAACTGCATATTTCTGTGAGCCAAATACCTGAACCTGTGCAACACCTTTAATCATTGAAATGCGCTGAGCAATAAATGTATCAGCATATTCATAAACTGAGGAAACTGGAAGAGTTGGTGAACTTAGCGCAAGATATATAACAGGCTGGTCAGCCGGATTTACTTTAGTATATGTTGGAGGAGACGGCATATTTTGAGGAAGCTGTTTTGCAGCTTTTGCAATCATTGCCTGTACATCCTGACCAGCATCATCTATATCCCTGCTAAGATCAAACTGTAATGTAATCCTGGTATTTCCTATCGAGTTAGTTGAAGTCATGGAATCAAGTCCTGCTATAGTGGAGAATTGTCTCTCCAGAGGAGTCGCAACAGCAGATGCCATTGTTTCAGGACCTGCCCCAGGAAGGCTTGCATTTACTTGTATTGTGGGGAAGTCAACATTGGGAAGATCACTCACCGGAAGAAGTCTATAAGCTGCCAATCCAGAAACAAGGATTGATAACATGACAAGTGTAGTCATGATTGGACGTCTGATAAAAAGTTCCGGGATGTTCATTATTTACTGTTCAAAAGATTTTCTTTGAGCTGCACTTTAGCTCCAGGAATAAGTCTAAGCTGACCATCTGTTACAACTTTCTCGCCCTGCTGAAGCCCTTCTTCTATTACGGTTTCTTCGTTAAATGTCATGCCTGTAACTACAGGACGGTCCTCGACTGTAAGATCATCTTTTATAACAAAAACATACTGTCCTTTTTGACCTGTCTGAATTGCCTGTGAAGGAACAACGATAGCATCGGACTTGGTTGTCAGTACCATTACAATATCAACGAACTGGCCGGGCCAGAGCTTTTTATTAGTATTTGAGAAAATCGCTTTTAGTTTAATTGTTCCAGTGGCTGTATCAATTGTATTGTCTATAAAACTCAATACACCTTCCTCTGGATTTTTATCTTCTTTTGAAATAAAAACTTTTACCTTAATTTTTCCATAGTGCATATATTTCTTTATCTCAGGAAGATTTTGTTCAGGAACAGAGAATGTTGCATATATAGGTTGAATCTGTTTGATAACAACCATTGGATTATCTGCATTTGCTTTAATCAGATTGCCTTCCCTGGTTTCAAGGTCACCTGTCCGCCCGTTTATAGGAGAATAAATATAACAATACTTCAGTTGAAGGCGGGCGTTCTCTACCATTGCCCTATCAGCATTCACTATTTCTTCAAAGCTTGATGCATTAGTACGAATACGATCGTATTCCTGCCGAGCTACATAACCCTTTTTTACAAGCTCTTCATAGCGCCTGACTTCTTCCCTTGCATTCTCAAGCTGAGCATTATCCTTCGCAAGGTTTGCTTCTGCCTGTTTTAATGCTGCTTCATAAGGACGTGGATCAATTGTAAAAAGCAGAGCACCTTTAATTACATCTTTACCTTCTTTGAAATGTACATGTGTAAGAATACCTCCAATCTGTGACTTCACAGATACTGTAGAATAAGCTTCAATATTACCTATGACATTAATCACTACAGGCATATCTTTTCGAACTGCAGTAGCTGAAGTTACAGGCACTGGAGGCTTTTTTGGCTGAGACTGCCTGCTTTTGCAGGAGGGCTGGCATATAAATAAAGCTAAGGATAATGAAATTAAAAATAAATTTTTTAATAATACTCGTTGCATTTTATTAAACCTCTTTCAAAGAATTTTATTTTTGTTGCTATTCTTTAAAAGTGCACATAAAATAAAGTCGCTCAGTTCATTTAAGTTTATATCTATATTATCCAGTGCTATTGTGAGTATTATTCCTCTCAATGTGCCCATAATAATACTTGCAATACTTCTTGCATCAGTTTCCCGAAATTCATCCGAAATAATTCCTCTCTGGATTATTTTTTCTATAATTTCGATTTGTTGATTAAAGAAAGCTCTTTTCTTTTCTATCCCAAAAGAGAAACCGTGTTCTCTTATATGTAAGAGAATAAATTCTCTATGTTTGACAGCATATTCAAGATGAATCTGGATAAAATTTTTTAGAGATTCTGTGGCAGGTTTTTCTTCAAAGCACATAGCACCGATTCTATCTGTAAGTTCCTGTTTCTTATCTTCTATGAGACTTTTGTAAAGCTC
>FWWM01006943.1_pt1 | contig 23206 bp, 24 predicted proteins | sample 2228351 | NCBI WGS metagenome assembly FWWM01 (sample SAMEA103939774, study PRJEB20133) | metagenome
ACCAGCGCCTGAAAGCGGTAGCCCGCCAGGTCCAGCAACGTCTTGCCGCCGGCTTGCGGCCGTTCCTGCACGCGTTGCCGGATCACGATCAGGCGCCGGCCGGGCCGGTGCCCGAGCGCCGTCCGCGGCGGCTGCTGCGCGACCACCGCTACGTGCTCACCGACCTGTGGCGGGTGGGCCTGGCCACGGGGGTCATCCTGGTGGGGCTGGCGGTGGCGCGGCTGGTCCTGCGCTGAGGGGCGGGCTAGACGCGGCCCCGCACGGTGGCCAGCTCCAGCAGCCGCTGCACCGGCTCGTCGGGGAGGGGGATGTCGCCGGGCTCCCGCTGCTGGGGCCCGCCGAGCCCGTGGTAGTCGCTGCCGCCCAGGGGCAGCAGGTCGAAGCGTCGCGCCCATTCCAGCAGGCGCTCTATCTCTTCGGGCGTGTAGTCCTGGTAGTAGACCTCCATGCCCACCAGGCCGGCCGCCTTCAGCTCCGGCAGCAGGTCGGCGAGCTGCCCCTCCAGCTCGCGGGGGTGGGCGAGGACGGCCAGGCCCCCCACCTGCCCCAGCAGGTGCACCACCTCCACCGGCGTCATCTTCTCGCGCTCGACGTAGGCGGGGCCGTTGCGGCCCAGGAAGCGTTCGAAGGCCTCGTTGACGCTGGCCACGTGGCCGGCCTCCACCAGCGCCTGGGCGATGTGGGGCCGCCCCACGGCGCCCTCGCCGGCCAGCTCCTGCACCCGCTGCCAGGAGACCGGCGCCCCCAGCTCGGCCAGCTTCTCCACCATGCGCCGCGCCCGGTGCAGGCGCGAGTCGCGCAGGCGGGCGAGCACCCGCTGGAAGCCCTCGTCCTGCCAGTCTATGAAGTAGCCCAGGACGTGCACCTCGCTGCCGGGGACGTCGGTGCTCATCTCGATGCCCGGGACGAGGAGCAGGTCGGGATAGGCGCGGGCCGCCGCCAGCGCCTCGGGGATGCCGTCGGTGATGTCGTGGTCGGTGAGGGCCAGGATGCGGACGCCGCGGGAGTAGGCGTAGTCCACCAGTTGTCTGGGGGTCAGGACGCCGTCGGAGTAGGTGCTGTGGGTGTGCAGGTCGGCGCGACTGGGCATCTCAGGCTACCTCGCAGTCGAGTCGGCGGATGGCGAGGGCGCGGCCGCTGGCGGCGTCTATCTCCACCAGGACGGCGTTGAGGACGGCGGGCCCCCTGTCCACGGCCGGCAGGCGGGCGGGCACCTGGTAGAGGAAGTGCTGGACCACCGGCTGCACCTCGACGCCGATGACGCTGTCGCGGGCGCCGGTCATGCCCACGTCGCTGACGTAGGCGGTGCCGCCCGGCAGGAGGCGGGCGTCGGCGGTGGGGACGTGGGTGTGGGTGCCCAGGACGGCGCTGACGCGGCCGTCCAGGTACCAGGCCAGGGCCACCTTTTCGCTGGTGGCCTCGGCGTGGATGTCCACCACCACGACGCGGGCGTCGCCGAGGCGGGCCAGGGCGCGGTCGGCGGTGCGGAAGGGGCAGTCTATCTGGTGGGGCATGAAGACGCGCCCCTGCAGGTTCAGCACCGCCACGCCGTCGCGGCACCAGAGGCCCTTGCCCGGCGCCCCCTCGGGGTAGTTGAGGGGCCGCAGGATGGGCCAGTCGCCGTCCAGCAAGGGGTATATCTCGCGGTGCTGCCAGATGTGGTTGCCGGAGGTGATGACGTCCACCCCCGCCGCCAGGATCTCCTGGGCAGTGTCGGGGGTGAGGCCCTTGCCGCCGGCGGCGTTCTCGCCGTTGGCGATGACCAGGTCGAGGGAGTGCTGGCGGCGCAGCTCCGGCACCACCTGGGCCAGCACCTGCCGCCCCAGCTTGCCCACCACGTCGCCGATCATGAGCACGCGCAGGGTGGGGCCGGGGCGGTCGCTCTCAGCGGGCATACTCCACCGCCCTCTTCTCGCGGATGACGGTGACCTTGATCTGGCCCGGGTATTCGAGGCTCTCCTGGATCTTGCGGCTCAGGTCGCGGGCCAGGCGGAAGGCCCCCAGGTCGTCTATCTCGTCGGGCTTGACGATGACGCGGATCTCGCGGCCGGCCTGGATGGCGAAGGCCTTCTCGACGCCCGGGAAGGAGTAGGCGACCGCTTCCAGCGCCTCCAGCCGCTTCAGATACTGCTCCAGGGACTCGCGCCGGGCGCCGGGGCGGCTGCCGCTGAGGGCGTCGGCGACGATGACGATGACGGCCTCCACCGTCTGGGGCTCGATCTCCTCGTGGTGGGCCTCGATGCAGTGGACGACGGGGGCGGGCACGCCGTAGCGACGGGCCAGGTCGGCGCCGATCTTGGCGTGGGTGCCCTCCACCTCGTGGTCCACGGCCTTGCCCAGGTCGTGCAGCAGCCCGCCGCGGCGGGCCACCTCCACGTCAGCCCCCACCTCGTGGGCGATGAGGGCGGCCAGGCGGGCCGTCTCCACGGCGTGCTTGAGCTGGTTCTGGCCGTAGGAGTAGCGGAACTTGAGCCGCCCCAGGTATTTGAGGATCTCCGGGTGCAGGCCGGGGCAGCCGGCCTCCAGGGCGGCCTGCTCGCCGGCCTCCTGCATGGCCTGCTCCACCTCGCGGCGGGCCTTCTCCACCATCTCCTCGATGCGGGCGGGGTGGATGCGGCCATCGCTTATGAGCTTGGTCAGGGCGACGCGGGCGACCTCCCTGCGCACCGGGTCGAAGGAGGAGAGGGTCACGGCGTCGGGGGTGTCGTCAATGATGACGTCCACGCCCGTCAGGTGCTCCAGGGTGCGGATGTTGCGCCCCTCGCGGCCGATGATGCGCCCCTTCATGTCCTCGGAGGGCAGGGGCACCACCGAGACGGTCGCCTCGGAGACGACCTCGCTGGTGAGCCGCTGCATGGCGGTGACCAGGATCTTGCGGGCCCGCTCCTCCGCCTCCTGGCGCAGCTCCTGCTCGATCTCGCGGATGCGGCGGGCGGCCTCGTCGCGGGCCTCGCGCTCCACCTCGGCCAGGAGCAACTGGCGGGCCTCCTGGAGGCTGAGGCCGGCCACCCGCTCCAGCTCCTGGCGCTGCTGTTCCTGCAGGCGCTGCAACTGGAGGCGCGTCTCCTCTAGGCGGGCCTCCCGGTCAGCCAGGGCGCGTTCGCGGCGCTCCAGGGCCTCCTGTTTGCGCTCCAGGCTCTCTTCTTTTTGCAGCAGACGCTTTTCCAGGCGTTGTAGCTCGTTTCTCCGCTCCTTCAGCTCGGCTTCGACCTGGTTCTTGACGCGCAGGGCCTCCTCACGGGCCTCGATGAGCAGTTCCTTGTGGCGTCGTTCGGCCTCGTTGAGGATGCGGGCGGCGTTCTGTTCCGCGGCGGCCACGCGGGACTGGGTGACCCGCTGCTGCAGTATGGCCCCGCCGATGGCCCCTGCCGCCGCGCCGAGAAGGCCGAGAATGATAGCCAATAGCATGCCTTCCGGCATAGCGACCTCACTTCCTTGGCTGACAAGAGTCAACCGCTCTTGCTTGTTAAGGTTCTGCCCTTCGAGTTCATCATAGGCCCCATTCGCGGCCCCAGTCAAGGTGCCTGAATGGCTACCTATGACTAAGATAGCTAATTTCTATCAATGATCCTACACCGGCGCGATGCGACCCAGGAAGTAGGCTGCCACCGCCACCAGCCCGCCCACCGCCGTCACCTCGGCGCCCGAGACAAGGGGGTTGCGCCGCACCAGCCGCCCCTTGGCCGCCCCGATGGCGAACAGGGCGGCCACGGCGATGCCGATGGAGGCGGCCACCGCCGCCGGCCCGGCGGCGAAGAAGTAGGGGACGAGGGGGAGGATGCCACCGCCCAGGTAGGAGGCGCCCATGGCCAGGGCGTCCTTGGAGGGCTCGGGCAGCGTCTCGGGGCTCAGGCCCAGCTCCTTCTCGGCCATGGTCTTCAGCCACAGGTCCTTGTCGGCCGCCACCCGCTCGGCCATCTCCCGCGCCTGCGCGTAGGCGAAGCCCTCCAGGCGGTATATCTCGATCAGCTCGGCCAGCTCCTCCTCGGGCCGCTGCTCGATCTCCCAGCGCTCGCGGGCCAGCTCCGCCTCCTGCACCTGCCGCTCGGCCCGGGAGCCCAGGAAGCTGCCGGCCGACATGGAGAGGGTGCCGCCCAGGATGGCCGCCAGCCCGGCCACCAGCACCGTGGAGCCGGTGGCGGTGGCCCCCGCCACCGCCGGCCCCACCGTGGCCGCCGTCACCAGCCCGTCCTGCATGCCGAAGATGACCTCGCGGATGCGGGCCAGCCGGGCGATGCGCTGCTTCTCGGTGACGATCTCGCGGGCCGCCTGGGGCACGGCGGCCGCCTCGGGCGCCAGCGCCTCTCGGGGCGGGGCGGGGGCGGGGCGCGGTGCCGGGGGCGCCTTCTGCCCCGTCTTGCGCTCCAGGTGGGCGAGGGCGGCCTGGAAGCGGCGCAGGTGCTCCTTCTCTCCCTCCAGGGCCAGGCGGAAGCTCTCGGCCGCGTCGGGGCGGCCGTCGGCCTCGGCCTCGCGGATGAAGCGGGGATACATGGTCTCGAACTCGTAGGCCTCCCCTTCGGTGACGGCGCGCAGGTTCTCGAGGGTGGAGCGCACCTCGCCCAGGACCCGGAGGTGGCTGAGGGCGTGGACGGTCTCGGCGCCGGCCGCCTCCATGAAGACCTGGGCCACCTCGGGGTGGCCCTCCTCTATCGCCTTGAGGGCGTAGGCCATATACATGCGGTTGGCCTTGGCCTCGCCCAGGAACGCCGACCAGAGGTTGCGCTGTGTCCTGTCCATGGCACTCACCTTAGAACGATTTTAAACTAAGCCCCGCCTACGGCCAAGGGTCGGGGAAAGGGGCCGCGCGTCCCCCTTGGCGAGGCGGGCCGGCGCAGGGCTAGACGGTCTCGGGCTCGGCGGGGGCGAAGGCAGCGGCCGGGGCCGCCTCCTCGGCCCGGGCGCGGATGAGCCGCTCCAGTTCGTCGGCCAGGGCGGGGTTCTGGCGCAGGAACTCCTTGGCCTGCTCGCGGCCCTGGCCCAGGCGCGTCTCGCCGTAGGAGTAGAAGGCGCCCTGCTTGCGCAGGATGCCCAGGGCAGCGCCCAGGTCGAGGATGTCGCCCTCGCGGTGGATGCCCACGCTGGGCCCGTGGAAGATGATCTCGAACTCGGCGGTGCGGAAGGGCGGCGCCACCTTGTTCTTGACCACCTTGGCCCGCACTCGATTGCCGATGATCTGGCTGCCCGACTTGATGGACTCCACCCGCCGCAGGTCAATGCGCACCGAGGCGTAGAACTTGAGCGCCCGCCCGCCGGGGGTCACCTCGGGGCTGCCGAAGACGATGCCGATCTTCTCGCGCAACTGGTTGATGAAGATGACGGCAGTGCGGGTGCGGGCGATGGTGGCGGTGAGCTTGCGCAGGGCCTGGGACATGAGGCGGGCCTGCAGCCCGGGCAGGGAGTCGCCCATGTCCCCCTCCAGTTCGGCCCGGGGCACCAGGGCGGCCACCGAGTCCACCACCACCACGTCCACGGCGTTGCTGCGCACCAGCGCCTCGGCGATCTCCAGGGCCTGCTCGCCCGTGTCGGGCTGGGAGACCAGCAGGTCGCCGACGGCGATGCCCATGGCAGCGGCGAAGGTGGGGTCCAGGGCGTGCTCCACGTCTATATAGGCGGCCACGCCCCCCATGCGCTGCGCCTGGGCGATGATGCTCATGGCCAGGGTGGACTTCCCCGCCATCTCGGGGCCGAAGATCTCCGTCACCCGCCCGCGGGGGATGCCCCCCACCCCCAGGGCCAGGTCCAGGGCCAGGGAGCCGGTGGGTATGGCCTCCACCTGCAGCCGCTGCCCCGCCTCCCCCAGGCGCATGATGGCCCCGCGCCCGAACTCCTTCTCGATCTGGCTGATGGCCATCTCCAGGGCCCGCAGGCGCTCGCTCTTGCCCTCGCTCGGTTGGCTCATGCGCTCACGCACCTTTTTAGCTTATTTGTTCGCCTGTGCGCGGCCATCATACCACGCCCCGTCCCCGCCCGCAAGGCGCTAGCTGGTGAGGGCGTTGGCTGCCAGCCGCGCCACCACCTGCAGGAGGAGGATGGCCACCAGCGGCGACAGGTCGAGGAAGCCGATGCGGGGCAGCACCTGGCGCAGGGGGGCCAGGATGGGCTCGGTGATCTCGTGCAGGAACATCACCACCGGGTTGTGGGGGTCTATGGGGAACCAGGAGAGGATGGCCCGCACGAAGATGGCCATGGTCAGCACGTAGGCCAGGATCTGGATGAAGGTGGCCAGGGTCTCGATGGCTACTGCCCTCCCAGCTCCAGCGCCCGCCGGTAGGCGGCGGCGATGGCCTCCACCAGGGCGGCCCGCACGCCGCCCCGCTCCAGGGCCTGCAGGCCGGCGGCGGTGGTGCCCCCCGGCGAGGTCACCTGCGCCCGCAGCTCGGCCGGGTGCCTGCCCGTGGCCTGGGCGTAGCGCACCGACCCCGCCACCGTGCGGTAGACCAGGTCGGTGGCCAGGGGCCGGGGCAGGCCGATGTGCACGGCGCCGTCCACCAGCGCCTCCAGCAGCAGGAAGACGAAGCCCGGGCCGCTGCCGCTGACGGCGGTGGCCATCTCCACGTATTTCTCGTCGTCAACGTAGACCTCGTGCCCCAGGGCGCCCAGGACGCGCCGCACCAGCTCGCGGGTGTCGCCGTCCACCGCCGGCGTCGCCGTCCAGACCGTCACCCCTTCGCCGATCTGGGCGGGGGTGTTGGGCATGGCCCGCACCAGTCGCTGGCTGCCCAGGCCGGCGGCCAGGGCGCGCAGGGGCACCCCGGCCATGATGGAGAGGAAGACGTGGTCGCCGTCGCTGGCCAGGCTGCGGGCGGCGGCGGGGAACTCCTGGGGCTTCACCGCCAGCACCACCAGGTCGGCGTCGCGGACGGCCTCGGCGGCCTGGGCGTGGACGGCCACGCCGTAGCGGTCGGCCAGGTGGCGGCGGCGCTCCGGCAGCACCTCGGCCACGGCGACCTCCTCGGCGCCCGCCACCCCCTTGGCCAGCAGGGCGCCGACGATGGCCTCCCCCATGACGCCGCCGCCGACGATGGCGATCTTCATCCCGCCCTCACCGCCTCAGCCCCCGGGCCGCGGCCCGAAGAGGACGCGACCCAGGCGCACCATGGTGGCCCCCTCCTCGATGGCCACCTCGAAGTCGTCGCTCATGCCCATGGACAGGTGGGGGAGCCCCAGGGCGCGGGCCAGCTCCCGCAGCCGGCGGAAGACGGGCCGCACCTCCTCCGGGTCGGGCACCGCCGGCGCCACCGTCATCAGCCCCACCACCCGCAGGTTGGGCAGCCGGGCGATGCGCTCGAAGGCCGCCGGCACCTCCTGGGGGGAGAAGCCGAACTTGGTGGGCTCTCCGGCCACGTTCACCTCCAGCAGCACCGTCAGGGGCCCCGGGGCGCGACGGTCCAGCTCCCGGGCCAGGTGCTCCGAGTCCACGCTGTGGAACACCTGGAACAGCTCCAGCGCCTTCCTGACCTTGTTGGTCTGCAGGTGGCCCACCATGTGCCAGGTGACGTCCAGGTCGGCCAGGAAGGGGCGCTTGGCCGCCGCCTCCTGCACGCGGTTCTCGCCGAAGTGGCGCAGGCCGGCGGCGTGGGCCTCCCGCACCGCCTCGGGCGGGAAGCCCTTGGCCACGGCCACCACCGTCACCTCCTCCGGGGAGCGACCGCAGCGGCGACAGGCGGCCTCCACCCGCTGCAGGGCCTCGCGGACGCGGGCGGCGATAGTTAGCGTCTGCACGGCGCATCCAGTATAACAGGGCTGGAAGAGTTGCGCGCAGGAGGTCGCCATGGTGGTCTCCATCGTCATACGCAAGACGCGGGTGAGCGACCGCCAGCAATGGCAGGAGCGGCTGGAGCGGGCCCTGCCCCGCATCCTGGAGGTGCTGCGCCGGCAGCCCGGCTTCCTGTCGGTGGAATACCTGTGGGGCGTGTATGGCGATGGGCAGATGGGGCAGGTCACCCGCTGGCAGACGCTGGAGGACTGTCAGCGCTACGTGCGCGAGGGGGCCGCGGCCACCGTGGCCGCCTTCGAGGACCTGGCCCTGCCCACGGCGGCCCACCCCGACGGCACCTGGCTGCGCTACACCTTCGAGGTGGTGGACGCCGAGGCGCCTCACTCGTGAGGCGTGGGCGGGCGGTGCCTGTCCCACCAGACCAGGCCCAGCACCACCAGCGACAGCAGCCCCAGGGCCAGCAGCCCCCACCAGGGGCCAGCGCCGAAGGCCACCACCAGCCCGGCGATGGCCACCACCGCCCCCACCAGGAACAGGAGCGGCCAGAAGAGGATGCCGAAGATGGCCCGCGTCAGCACCCAGGTCTCCAGCCACCAGGGTGGGGGCTTTTCGGGGGGCGGGGTCATGGCTGCCTTGGCGCCTAGCTGGAAGGCAGGTTGTAGGTGATCTTGTCGGGCCGCTCCCGCTCGAAGATGGTGCCGCCGGGCCCGTCGTAGATCAGCCGGTAGTTGGCATCGTAGCGCAGGGAGTCGCGCAGCGCCTCGCAGCAGTCCTGCCTGCCCACCCTGGGCACGAAGACGTGGGTGAAGCTGGTCCGGTAGAAGTAGGCCCACCTGTCCAGGCAGGAGGACTGCTGGTAGGCGCAGTCCTGGAAGGTCAGATACATGAACTGCTGCCGCTCGTAGCGCGGCAGCCCCAGCCATTCGGAGCCCTGCACGGTGGTGATGTTCACCCGCCCCGTCAGGGCCGGGAACCACTCGGAGATGGTGTCTATCCAGGGGTTGTAGTTACCGTTGACGATGACGAACCTGGCCATGCCAGGCGTGCTGCTGGCGATCCAGGACATGGCCGCGCGCGCCTCCCCCGGCAGCGAGACCAGGGGGGAGCCGGGGGTGCGGTCGGCCTTGAGCGAAGAGTAGGTGCCGTAGGTCAGGAGCAGGGCGACCCCCACCAGCGGCCAGGGACGGGCGGTGGCCAGCGCCCAGCGCCGCCAGCGCCCGCCCGCCAGCCACGCCGGCAGGGGCAGCGCCCTCCCCTCGCGACGGGCGATCTCCAGCAGGGTCGTCACCGTCAGCCCCGCCAGGATGGAGCCCGGCACCATGGCGCTGGTGTAGGCCACCCGCGGGTCTATGTAGAGGATGAGCAGGAACCAGAGGGGCAGCAGCAGGTCGCCCTTGAAGCCGGCGATGGCCCAGCCGGCATACATGAGCATGGCCAGCAGGGGGAAGAAGGGTTCGTCGGTGAAGTAGGGCTGCAGCAGGTTGATGAACTTCCAGGACAGCCAGTCGGTCTTGCCCGTCTGGGCCGCCGAGACCAGCGGGTCGAGGCCGTGGCGCAGCAGCACCGTCGTCCACCAGGGCATGGTCAGCGCGGCCACGGCCAGGGCAGTGACGGCGGCGCTGACCACCCCCGCCCGGTTGCGGCCCAGGGCCACGAAGAAGAAGGCGTAGCTGAAGGCCACCAGCCAGCCCATCTCCGGGTGGGTCAGCGCGGCCAGGGCGGCCAGGGCGATGGCCAGGGGCCGTGGCCCCCGCCTCTCCTTGAACATCAGGTAGCCCTGCCAGAGGGCGAGGATGGCCAGGAGCTGGCCCAGGGAGCGGGTGAGGCCACCGCCCACGATCTGCCAGGTGAAGCTGCGGGGCGCCAGGGCGAAGACGAAGGCGGCCACCACCGGCACCGGCCCGGCGCCCACCACCGACCGCGCCAGCAGGTAGAGGGCGCCGATGCTCAGCGTGCTGGCCGAGACGGGCAGAAAGCGGAGGACATCGGCCAGGGACCAGGGGCCGGCCAGGTCGAGGGCCGCTGCCAGGTAGAAGGCCAGGGGCGGGTAGGCGAAGGGGATCAGGAGGCCGTTGTAGGAGGTGAAGTCGGGCAGGCTGAAGCGGTGGCGCTGCACATCGCTGGCCATGACGTAGAACATCCCCCCGTCGTTGAGGGGGAAGCCAGCGGGCAGCACATGCCAGAGGCGCACGGCCAGCCCCAGGGCCACCGCCAGGCAGGCCAGCCCCGCCTCCCAGGCCCAGGGGGGAAGCCGACCGGAAGCCGTCGCCAGCCAGCGGCGCCAGCGGGGAGGTTCGAGGGCGACAGGGGTAGCCCCGCCCGCCGCCTTTCCACGGCGGCTGCCAGCCGACCTGCGCCCTCCCGGCGACCTCACACCGGCCCTCCCACTCACTACATACCAGGAGTGGCGGCCTCTTGGCTAGCCCTCGGCGCCAGAATAGGCCCTCGCGCTGCCTTTTTGTGCCCTCTCGTGCTCCAGGGCAGCCCCCACCAGCTCGGCGGGGCTCTCCAGCCCCTGCTCCCGCAGGAAGGACTCCAGCCCCTCCAGCACCTCCAGGGGTGCCCTGGGGTTGACGAAGGTGGCAGTGCCCACCTGCACCGCCGTCGCCCCGGCCAGCAGGTATTCGACCGCGTCCTGCCAGGTGACGATGCCCCCGCAGCCGATGATGGGCACCCCCAGGCGGGCGCGGGCCACGTCCCAGACCATCTTCAGGACGATGGGGCGGATGGCCGGCCCCGACAGACCGCCGGAACCCCAGCCCAGGGCGGGACGACGCTGGCGGATGTCTATGCTCAGGGCGGGGAAGGTGTTGGCGATGGTCAGGGCGTCGGCCCCCGCCTCCACCACCGCCGCCGCCACCGCCACCACGTCGCCGGCGCTGGGCGTCAGCTTGACGATGACGGGCAGGTCAGTGGACTGACGCACCGCCCGCGTCACCTCGGCGGCGGGCTCGGGGCGGCAGCCGAACTCCAGGCCGTTCTCCACGTTGGGGCAGGAGATGTTCACCTCCAGGGCGGCGATGCCGGGCACCCCGTCCAGACGGCGGGCCAGGGCGGCGTAGTCCTCCACCCGCTCGGCGGCGATATTGGCGATGACCGGCACCGACCAGGTGGCCCAGACGGGGGCCAGGTCGCGCACCACCGCCTCCACGCCCACGTTCTGCAGGCCGATGGAGTTGATCATCCCCGCCGGCGTCTCGACGACGCGTGGCTGCGGGTTGCCGACGCGGGGCCGCAGGGTGATGCCCTTGCTGACGATGCCCCCGAGCCGCTGGATGTCGAAGACGCGCAGGAACTCGATGCCGTTGCCGAAGCAGCCGGAAGCGGTCAGCACCGGGTTGTTGAGCACCAGCTCGCGCTTGCCGGCGGCGATGCGCACGCGCAGGTCCATCCCGAGCCATTATACGCGCGCAGACAGCCGCGGGCGGTTACAGAAGGGTTAAAGGGACGGCCGCCGTCCACACCGAGACCTAAGGCCTCACGGGCCGTCGTGACGTCGAAAAAGGGGGACAAAGGTGCCGTCCACACCGAGACCTAAGGCCTCACGGGCCGCCGTGAAGTCGAAAAAGGGGCAAAGGCGCCGTCTACACCGAGACCGCAGGCATCACGGGCCATCGTGACGTCGAAAAAAGGGCGCCGGCCGGCGCCCCCATTTACGTGGACGCGGTCTGGTCTAGAGGGCCAGGGCAGGCTCGCTGTCGGCCTGGTCGGCCAGGGCCTTCTCCTGGGCCGGGGCGGAGCCCTTCTTGCCCCAGGCCCCCACGGACGACTCCTCGTCCCAGTAGGTGTCGGGGATGGAGTTGCGGAACTCGCGCACGGCACCGCAGCGCCGGCAGCGCCCCAGGCTGAGGCTGCCGCTGGGCGTCTCGATGACCCAGTGGTGGCGGCACTCCAGCACCCTGGTCTCCCGCTCCTCCACAGCCGCCTCGCTCAAGTCGTTCACCTCCTCATATGGATAAACGTTCGTCGCTGCCATTTCGTTGCACCAACCGCCGACTTTGTTACGTTCTTCACCAGCCCGCCAGTATAGCAACCGCCTGCGGCGCTGTCAAGCATTGGTCGGTTTTTACAGTTTCCACTTTATGAACCCCCTATACCGTGCCTCCGCCTCCCGGCCATGGTATACTGGTCTGGGAGCGCCGACCATGCCCAGGGTAGGCGCCGGGCATTAAAGTTCCGTGACAGCCCCAGGATGGAGCTGTGCAGGGGGCAGCGCAAAGGCCTGAAATGCACCCCACGAAGAGACAGATCCTCGACCACCTCAAGCGTTACGGCGACGCCAGCGTGGACGACCTGGCCAGGGCCCTCGGCCTCGCCCGCATCACCGTCCGCCAGCACCTGATGGCCCTGGAGCGCGACCGCCTGGTCACCGCGCGCGAGGTGCGCCGCGGCAGCGGCCGCCCCCATCACCTCTACACCCTCAGCGCCGACGGCCACGATGCCTACCCCAAGCGCTACGACCGCCTGGCCCTGCTCCTGCTGGACGAGGCGGGCCGTCTGGAGGCGGGCGACCTGGCCGGCCTGAGCGAGAGCGAGAAGCGACGGGCGCTGCTGGGCCGCGCCCTGGAGCGGGCCGCCGCCCAGTACCTGCCCCACCTGGAGGGCAAGCCCCTGTCGCAGCGGGTGCAGGCCCTCGCCCGCCTCATGACCGAGGAGGGCGCCCTGGCCGAGTGGCGCCGCACCGCGGAGGGCTTCGAGATCCTGGACTACAACTGCCTCTACTACCAGGTGGCGCGGGTGCACGGCGAGGTCTGCCAGTGGCACCTGGACCTGCTGGCCCGGGTGCTGGGACGGCCGGTGCGCTGCGACGAGTTCATGGCCCAGGGTGCCCACTGCTGCCGCTTCGTGGTGGAGGAGACCGGCTCCAACACGACCACAGGAGGTGCCCCGCATGGGCGAGAAGAGGCCTGAGGACGGCCAGGTCAGCAAGGAGGCCGTCCTGGCCGCCCTGAGCCGCATCCAGGACCCCGACCTGCACCGCGACATCGTCAGCCTGGGGTTCGTCAAGGACGAGGACGTGGCCATCTGCGGCGGCAACGTCAAGGTGACCATCACCCTCACCACCCCCGCCTGTCCGGTGCGGGAGCAGATGAAGCGCCAGGCGGAGGAGCTATTGCTCTCGCTGCCCGGCGTCGAGCACGCCGAGGTGGAGATGCAGGCCGAGGTGCGGGCCACCCGTCAGCGGGGACCGCGGCCGGTGGAGGGCGTGCGCAACATCATCGCCGTGGCCTCCAACAAGGGGGGCGTGGGCAAGTCCACCATCGCCGTCAACCTGTCCCTGGCCCTGCGTCGCTTCGGCGCCCGGGTGGGGCTGCTGGACGCCGACCTGACGGGCCCCAACATCCCCACCATGCTGGGACTGCCGGCGGGCTTCCAGGCCGACCGTGGCCTCGCCATCGTCGAGCGCTACGGGCTGAAGGTGGTCTCCCTGGGCTTCCTGCTCAAGCCCGGCACCGCCGTCATCTGGCGGGGGCCCATGATCGGCACCGGCGTGCGCCAGCTCCTACACGACGTCCCCTGGGGCGAGGAGGGGGAGCTGGACTACCTGGTGGTGGACCTGCCACCGGGCACCAGCGACGCCTCCATGAGCCTGGCCCAGGAGGCCTCGGTGACGGGCGTGGTCATCGTCACCGCCCCCAACGCCGTCTCCATCGAGGACTCGCTGAAGGCGGTGAGCATGTTCGAGCGACTGAATGTGCCCGTCTTCGGCGTGGTGGAGAACATGAGCTACTTCGTCTGCCCCCACTGCGGCGGGCGGGTGGACATCTTCGGCCACGGGCTGGTGCGGGAGGCGGCGGCCAGGCTGGGGCTGGACTTCCTGGGCGAGGTGCCCCTGGACCCCGCCGTGCGTGAGGGCGCCGACCGCGGCCTGCCGGTGGTGGAGTCCGACCCCGAATCGCCGGTGGCCCGCGCCATCCTGGAGATCGCCCAGAAGGTGGCGGCCAGGGCCAGCGTGCAGCACTTCGCCCTGCAGTCGGCCGCCGGCAGCTAGCTCACCGCCGCTCGTCGGGGCCGCCTCGAGAGCGTCTGCCCGCTCAGAGGGCGCGGAAGACCCTTCTCCCCTCCAGCCGCACCAGCCGCCCGAAGCCTGGTGTGGGGAAGTGGCAGAAGACGGCCACCAGCCCCTCCGACTCCAGCATGTCGAAGATGCGGCTGCGGGTCTGGACGGCCTGGGCGCCGTCGGTGTCGAAGGCGGGCACCCAGGACGTCTGGTCCACCTGGGCCGGGTGGTGGGCCAGGTCGCCGCAGATGAGGGCCCGCTCCCCCAGCGAGGCCAGCATGATGCTGGTGTGGCCGGGGGTGTGGCCCGGCGTGGGCAGGGTGGTCACCCCTTCAGCCAGGGCCGTTTCGCCGCTGAACAGCTCCAGCACCCCCAGATCCCGCAGGGGTACCACCGTGCGGTTCGCCCCCTGGCCGACGCGGGAGGGGTCGGTGAAGAAGTCCCAGTCGGCCTGGGGCACGTAGTAGCGGGCGCGGGGGAAAGTGGGACGAGGCGAGCCGGCCTCGTATTGCAGGTTCCAGCCCACGTGGTCGCCGTGCAGGTGGGTGAAGACGACGATGTCCACGTCCTCCGGGCGCACGCCCTTCTCCTGCATGTCGTCCAGCAAACGGCCGCGGGCGCCGCCCAGCCAGTCGTGGGGGCCGGGGCCCACGCCCGCGTCCACCAGGATGGTGCGTCCCCCGGCCCGCACCACGTAGGCCTGGGCGTAGGTCTGGAAGCGGCCGTCGGGGGCGAAGGAGCGGGGGTAAAGCTCACGGTAGGGCTCGAAAGGCTGCGGCCCTTGCTGGGGGAAGAAGGCCTCGAAGGGGAAGGCCATGGGGGTGTCCAGCAACTCGATGACCTCGATGTTGCCGACGCGCAGGACGTGGCCGGACATGGGGCACCTCCTCGCCAGGTGTTCGCTGGCTAGAGTATAGCCCGCCCCGACTCCTCTCGACCACTACTACGTGCACAGGTCGCCTGCGAAGGGTGCAGCGATGAGCCGCACGCCCGTCGGCGTCCAGCGGACCAGCATCGGGTCGGTGCTCAGTCGCGGCACCGCCCCGTCCGGGGGCTGGATCAGCAGCAGTCCCGTGTTGTCGGTGGGCCGGCCGAGGCTGGAGAGGGCCAAAACGTCGCCGCGTGGGGACCAGGCAAACCCCAGCACGGCGCCCAGCCTGGTTGCTACCACCCGCGACGCACCGGCTGACGGGTCGGCCAGCACCAGCTCCTGCATCTCGCAGGTGCCCCGAGTGTAGGCGATGAGGCGGCCGTCGGGGGACCAGGAGGCGGACCAGGCCTCGCCCAGGCGCACGGGCGCCCGCCCGTCTAGGTAACGCACCTGTAGTTCCTGGGCTCTGCCTTCCTCTCCGACGAGCGCCAGCAGCGACTTGCTGTCGGGGCCCATTGCACGAATCTCGCCGGGCCTTCGACCACGGCTTGGAGCCTGCTGCCGTCCGCCGTGGTGACGTAGATGCCCTCGGGCCAGTTGATGCCGACCCTTTCCAATGCCACGAACGACCCGTCGGGCGACCAGCAAGACACACGGAACAAGTCGCGGCAGCGCGACGCGAGCATCAGCTCCACATTTGTGGGTGCCTGCACGTTCGAGGGCGTTCCGCCTTCGACAGGCACAATAGCGATACGCGAAACAGGCGCCTCATGGGCGACGACGAGGCGGTCTCCCTGCGGCGACCACTCCGCATACCTGATCAGGCCTCGCGTGCCGAACAGCCTGGACAAGCGGCCGCGCTGGCTATCGAACACATAAAGCTCGGAAGCGTCAGTCCGGTCCATGTCCATCGTCGGCGACACAGGCTCCGTCCACAAGGCGAGCCGCCTGGCATCCTGCGCCCATCCGGCCACCTGGATGAGCCACCGTCCTTGGTCGGCGTCCCCGCCGAACCCCTGTAGGCGGAACGCCTGCGTCACCTGCACCCGGTCGCCCACGGCGCGGGCCTGCCCGGCGATGAGCCACTCGGGATCGCTCCGGCAGACGAAGCCGAAGGTGGGCCGGTCATCGTGTTGTGCCCGCGCTTGTTCCAGGCAGGAGAGGGGCACCCTGGAGCCGCTTGTCACGTCTATGAGTTGGCGACCGATAGTGTCTGACGGCAGGTCGCCGCTGTAGGGTTGGACCGCGATGCGGAGGGGAGTGTCACCGACACCGCTGGGTGTCCGGCTGGCTGTGGCCGGCGTCGGTGTCTGCTCCGGGGGTGTCGCGTCACTGCCGCCGCAACCGGTCAGGAGCAGGGCGGTCGTAGGGCGATGCACGCCAAAGGCAGAAGGTTTGCCGGCGGCCTCTTGCGAGCAGGGTGGTAGGGCCTGCCGCTCATCACCGCACCTCCTTATGCGTCTGCGCCCACCGAGGGGGCGCAGTCCTCTGGCGCCCTACCCCTCCCCAACTATAACAACGCCGTCGCGGGCGGAAGGATTCCCTCCCGCCGAGGGCTCGCGGCCGGCCTCAGAACAGCTCCCGCAGGTCGAAGCGAGGGCCGTCCTTGCAGACCAGTCGCACGCTGCCCCGGCGGGGGAAGACGGCGCAGCCGTAGCAGATGCCGGTGCCGCAGCCCATGCGCTCCTCCATCAGCACCTGCACGGGGCGGTGGGAGGCGCGGCCGCGCACCGCCTCGGCCAGGGCCGCGAACATGGCCGCCGGGCCGCAGGCGAAGACCTGGTCGGCCCAGTCCAGGTATTCGGGCACCAGGTCGGTGACGGGCCCGCGGTGACCGCGGGAGCCGTCGTCGGTGGCGTAGACGACCTCCACCTCCGGCGGCAGGAGGGACGGGGGCAGCAGGCGGGCGGCGGTGCGGGCGCCGGCCAGGAGGGTCACCGCCCGGCCCTGGGCCACCGCCTCCTCGGCCAGGGCCACCAGCCCGGCGATGCCCAGGCCGCCCGCCACCAGCAGCAGGTGGCGGGCATCGGGCCGCACCTGGAGCCCCTTGCCCAGCGGCCCGAAAGCCACGATCTCGTCCCCCGGCCGCCGTCGCGAGAGCCAGAGGGTGCCGCGACCGCGCACGTCGTAGAGGACGGCGAACTGACGCTCGCCCCCCCGCTGGCGGAAGCGGTGATAGCTCATGGGGCGGGGCAGGAGGGGGTCGAGGCCGTCGCCGCAGCGCAGCATCAGGAAGCGTCCGGGGGCGGCGCCGCGGGCCAGAGCGGGGCACGAGAGCCACATGAGGAAGGTGTCCTGGCACACCTCCTCCTGGGAGATGACCGTGGCCCGCTCCAGTCGCAGCCGGCCGGCGGTCATGGACGGGCGCCGTTGCGGTATTCGGGCAACGGCAGGACGGAGTAGCGCTCCGGTTCCACCAGCATCGCCTCCACCGCCGCCCGGGCCGTGTCCAGGGAGGTGAAGCAGGCCACTCGCTTCTCCACGGCGGCGCGGCGGATGTAGAAGCCGTCGCGCAAGGTGGCCGTCTGCGAGCCCTCGGGGGTGTTGATGACCACGTCCACCAGCCCCTGGTCTATCACGTCCACCACGTTGGGGTGCCCCTGGTCCAGCCGCTTGGTGACCTCGGCCACCTCCAGGCCCAGGGCGCGGATGAGGGCCGCCGTCCCCTCGGTGGCGTAGAGGCGGAAGCCGGCCTGGGCCAGCCGTCGGATGATGGGGATGGCCTCGGGCTTGGTGCGGTCGGCCAGGGAGAGGAGCACCGACCCGCCCGGGCGCAGGGCCAGGTCGGCCGCCTGCAGCGCCTTGGCCAGGGCGGGGCGGAAGTCGCGGTCTATACCCATCACCTCGCCGGTGGACTTCATCTCCGGCCCCAGGTGGGTGTCCACCCCTGCCAGCTTGGACATGGAGAAGACGGGCGCCTTCACCGCCACCAGGCCCTGCTTGGGCCAGAGGCCGTAGGGGTAGCCCAGGTCGGGCAGCCGCTTGCCCAGCATGGCCTTCACCGCCAGGCGCACCATGGGCACGCCCGTCGCCTTGGAGATGAAGGGGACAGTGCGGCTGGAGCGGGGGTTCACCTCCAGCACGTAGACAGCCGAGCGGTCGCCCTCGCGCATGATGACGAACTGGACGTTCATGAGGCCCCGCACGCCCAGGGCGAGGGCGATGCGCCGCGTGTAGTCCACGATGGTCTCCACCTCTGCGGCCGTGAGGCCGATGGCCGGGTAGACGGCCATGGAGTCGCCGGAGTGGACGCCCGCCCGCTCGATGTGCTGCATGACGCCGGGGATGAGGACGTCGTGGCCGTCGCAGATGGCGTCCACCTCCGCCTCGATCCCTTCCAGGTATTTGTCTATGAGGATGGCGCGGCCCTGTCCCACCTGGGCGGCCTCCTCGACATAACGTATCAGCTCCCGCGGCCCCTGGACGATCTCCATGGCCCGTCCGCCCAGCACGTAGCTGGGGCGCACCAGCACCGGGTAGCCGATGCGCCCGGCCGTCTCCAGCGCCTCCTCCAGGCTCTCCACCGCCGCCCCGGGGGGACGGGGGATGCCCAGGTCTTCCAGCAGCGCCTCGAAGCGGCCGCGGTCCTCGGCGATGTCTATGGTCTCGGCGCTGGAGCCCAGGATGGGCAGGTTGGCCCGGGCCAGGGGCACCGCCAGGTTGATAGCCGTCTGGCCGCCGAACTGGACGATGCTGGGCGGCGGGCCGCCGTCGCCCGTCTCGTTCTCCAGGATGTCGCGCACCCCCTCCTCGTCCAGGGGCTCGAAGTAGAGGCGGTCGCTGGTGTCGAAGTCGGTGGAGACCGTCTCGGGGTTGCAGTTGGCGATGATGGCCCGGTAGCCCTCTTCCTCCAGCGCCCAGACGGCGTGCACGGAGCAGTAGTCGAACTCGATGCCCTGGCCGATGCGTATGGGCCCGGAGCCCACCACCAGCGCCTTGGGCCCCTCCAGGGGCGGCGCCTCGTTCTCGGCCTCGGGGTCGTCCTCGTAGGTGCTGTAGAAGTAGGGCGTCTCGGCCTCGAACTCGGCGGCGCAGGTGTCCACCATCTTGTAAACGGGGCGGATGCCCCAGCGCCGGCGCAGCTCCCGCACCTGCTCCGGCAGCATGTCGGCCAGGGTGGCGATGTCGCGGTCGGGGAAGCCCTTGCGCTTGGCCAGGCGCAGCAGTTCGGGCGTGAGGGGCTCCGAGAGCAGGCGGCGCTCCAGGGCCACCAGCCCCTGCATCTTCTCGATGAACCAGGGGTCTATGCCCGAGAGGAGCGATGCCTGCATGGGCTCCATGCCGCGGCGCAGGGCGGCCATGATGGCCCACAGCCGCTGGTCGTTGGGCTCGGCGATGAGCTGGCGCACGTCCTCCTCCGTCCAGGCGGGGTCTTCCCAGAGGAGGGTGCGGCCGCCGAACTCCAGGGAACGGACCGCCTTCTGCAGCGCCTCCTCGAAGGTGCGGGCGACGGCCATCACCTCGCCGGTGGCCTTCATCTGGGTGCCGATGCGCCGCTCGCCCAGGGGAAACTTGTCGAAGGGCCAGCGGGGGACCTTCACCACCACGTAGTCCAGGGCCGGCTCGAAGGCGGCGGTGGTCTTGCCCGTCACCCGGTTGGCGATCTCGTCCAGCCGCTTGCCCACGGCGATCTTGGCCGCCACCCGGGCGATGGGGTAGCCGGTGGCCTTGGAGGCCAGGGCCGAACTGCGCGAGACGCGGGGGTTCACCTCGATGACGTAGTAGGGAGGGCGGCCGTCGGGCGAGAGGGCCCAGGGCGAACTGGATGTTGCAGCCGCCCTCGATGCCCAGGGCGCGGATGATCTTCAGGGCGGCGGAGCGCAGCATCTGGTATTCCTTGTCGGTCAGCGTCTGGCTGGGGGCCACCACGATGCTGTCGCCGGTGTGGACGCCCATGGGGTCCAGGTTCTCCATGTTGCAGACGGTGATGCAGTTGTCGGCGCCGTCGCGCATCACCTCGTATTCGATCTCCTTCCAGCCCAGGAGACAGCGCTCCAGGAGCACCTGATGGATGGGCGAAGCCTTCAGGCCGATGGAGACGATGTGCTCCAGCTCTTCCAGGTCGCGGGCGATGCCGCCGCCGGTGCCGCCCAGGGTATAGGCGGGGCGCACAACCACCGGGAAGCCCAGCTCCCTGGCCACCCGCCGGGCGTCCTCCAGGGTGGTGACCGTCTCGCTCTCGGGCCGCGGCTCGCCGATCTCGTCCAGCAGGCGCTTGAACAGCTCCCGGTCCTCGGCCTTGCGGATGGACTCGATGGGGGTGCCCAGGACGCGAACGCCGTAGCGGTCGAGGACGCCGGCATCGGCCAGGGCCACGGCCAGGTTGAGGCCGGTCTGGCCGCCCAGGGTGGCCAGGAGGCCGTCGGGCCGCTCGCGCTCAATGATGCGGGCCAGCACCTCCACCGTCAGAGGCTCGATGTAGACGGTGTCGGCGATGTCCTCGTCGGTCATGATGGTGGCGGGATTGGGGTTGACGAGGACGGTGTGGATGCCCTCCTCGCGCAGGGAGCGGCAGGCCTGGGAGCCGGAGTAGTCGAACTCGGCGGCCTGTCCGATGACGATGGGCCCGCTGCCGATGATGAGCACCTTCCGCAGACTACCCATCCTTTGACGCCCCCAACGCTGTGTCTTTAAGATGCCGCTGTGAAGGAGGAGACTGCCCTCTGGCTGCGCAGGGCAGAGCGGAACCTGTCGGCCGCAGGAATCCTGCTGCGGGAGCAGTATACGCCCACCCGCTATCCCGAATCTGCCGCCCAGTATCCGCGCTCGGTGGCGGAGTATTATTATGAGCGGACACGGGACTTGTGGTCATGGCTGCGACAACGGCTGAGCTAGAGGCGGCCATCGCCGACTTCATCGCTCGCCTCCGCAAGGGGCTCAGGGTGGAGGCTGTGATACTGTACGGCTCCCACGCTGCCGGCACGCCCGACGAATGGAGCGACATCGATTTGGCGGTGGTTTCCCCCGACTTCGAGGGGGTCCCCATGTGGCGTCGGCAGGAGATCATCGCCCGACTAACGCTGGACAGGCGCCCGAACATCTCTCCCATCGGCTACTCCAGCAGCGAATGGCGCGACCCAGGCCGTCACTCGCTCTTGCACGAGGTCAAGCGCACAGGTCGCATTGTATTCGAGTCCCGCCGGACGCCAACGCATTGACTTTACCTTCGCCTGTAGGTCGGCTCCTGAGCCTTTGAGTTCGGGCCTCTTCGGGTCATGACCGGCCGCTCCACCTGTCCGTCTTGCCGTCGCCCCGACACCATCACGCCGGATGCGCTCTCGCGGGGCCCGTTCGAGAGCGTTGCCCCTGCCCTTTTCGCCAGTCGGGGACAGCACCTGCTCCAGCAGAGCGCCAGCGAACCCGATGATCGTGGGCATCGCCCGTCGCTGTGTGCGCAAGGAGCCGGTCACGTTCTGGCCCCTCCAACCTAGAGCGGCAGTTCGTATTGGATGCCTCCGCCGACGGCCTGGGCGAGGGAGCCCAGCTCGCCGAAGAAGCTCAGGGCCGCCTCGTTGCCCTCCGGTATGGTGCCGCGCAGGCGACGGTAGCCCTTGCGTCGGGCCACCTCCAGGGCCATCAGCGCCAGCTCGCGACCGATGCCCCGTCGTCGGTAGCCTTCGAGCACCCAGACGCCCAGCACGCAGGTGTCCGGGTCGCTGGCATCGGGCTCCAGGGCGGCGAAGGCCACCGGCCGGCGCCCGTCGCGGGCCAGGAACATGGCCCCCCGGCCGCGGTAGCCGGCCATGCGCCGGGCCACCGCCTCGGCGGTCATGGGCTGGAGGAGGGCGGCCGCCTGGGCGCCCATCTCGGCGATGATCTCCTGCCCGACCTGGGCGATGGCGGCGGCATGGCGCCGGTCGGCCCGTCGGAATGTTAACTCACGCTCCATCGGGCGCTCCTCGGTCACTTGCGACGCGATGAATCTGAAGGTTGGGGATGCGGCCGAAGTCCTCGTCCAACGAATAGACCGGGCAACCATTTTCTTGTGCCACGGTCGCGATGAGGGCATCAGCGAGGTGCAAGTTGACTCCCGAGCGTCGCATCTGGAAAAGCAAACGTCCTGCCCGTTTCCACGTTTGCTGTTGCGCTTCCAGGAAGGGTAACGCACCCAGCGTCTCTTCCAGGAACTCCAGTTCGGCTTCGTCGCGGGCGCCACGCATCAGTTCCGCCAGCACCACACCGACCATGGCCACCTGGCCACTTTCGAGCAATCGCGCAAGCTCTTCTCCCTCTGCTGACCCAGGCAGGCGGAAGAAGTTCACCCAGACCGAGGTGTCTACTACGATAGCGGCCATGTTCAGCGCTCCCGGTGCCGGAACTCGTCCCAGTCGTCCAGGGCCAGGTCCAGCTTGCCACGGGCCGCCAGCAGGCGCCTCGTCTGCTCTTGCTGGACGAACTGGCGCAGTGCCTTGTCCACCGCCCGGCTCTTGCTCCGCTCCTCTGTCAGGGCCAGGACCTTGTCCAGAAGTTCGGCGTCAATCTGCAGCGTCACACGCATCCTGCCACCTCGTTCTGTGGTCTGGCGCTCATCTTACGCGATGCGCCTGCACCATTTCCAGGAAGCGGTCGAAGATGTAGACGTTGTCCAGCGGCCCCGGCGACGCTTCCGAGTGATACTGGATGGTCAGCACCGGCAGCTCCGGGTGCCAGAGTCCCTCCACCGTCCCGTCGTTCAGGTGCACCTGCGAGACCTGGATGCCGTCGCGCAGGCCGTCGGGGTCCACCGCGTAGCCGTGGTTCTGGGAGGTGATGAACACCCGCCCGGTGCGCAGGTCCTTCACCGGGTGGTTGGCGCCCCGGTGACCGAACTTGAGCTTGAAGGTGCGGGCACCGAAGGCCCGCGCGACCACCTGGTGCCCCAGGCAGATGCCCAGCACCGGCACGCGCCCCAGCAGCGGCCGCACCGACCCCACCAGGTAGTCCAGCAGGGCGGGGTCGCCGGGCCCGGGCGACAGCAGCAGGCCGTCGGGGCCCAGCGCCAGCAGGTCTTCGGTGGGCGTCGTGGCCGGCACCACCGTCACGCGGCAGCCCCGCTGGCGCAGCAGGCGCATGATGTTGAACTTGACGCCGGCATCCACCACCACCACGTGGTGACGGGGGGCCGGTGGCTCGGGCCACAGATATGGCTCCTCCACCGTCACCTCGCGCACCAGGTCGGTGGTGCCGTAGCGGGGCAGGGAGCGCAGGCGGGCCAGGGCCTCCTCGGGCGACTCGCCGATGGCGATGGCGCCCATCATGACGCCGCGGGAGCGCAGGCGACGCGTCAGGGCGCGGGTGTCCACCCCTTCCAGTCCGGGCACCCCCTGGGAGGCCAGGTATTCGTGCAGGGTCATCTCCGCTGCCCAGTGGGAGGGCAGCGGGCAGGCCTCCCGCACCACCAGCGCCCGCACCTGGATGCGCGACGACTCCACGTCCTCGCGGTTGATGCCGTAGTTGCCCACCAGGGGATAGGTGAGCACCAGTATCTGCCCGGCGTAGGACGGGTCGGTGAGCATCTCCTGGTAGCCGGTCATGGCGGTGGAGAAGACGACCTCGCCGTAGGTGGGGGTGGCGGAGCCGAAGGGCCTGCCCGGGAAGACGCTGCCGTCCTCCAGCACGAGGAAGCCCCGCTCCCTCA
>FWWM01006944.1_pt1 | contig 23206 bp, 21 predicted proteins | sample 2228351 | NCBI WGS metagenome assembly FWWM01 (sample SAMEA103939774, study PRJEB20133) | metagenome
TGGGGCCTTGTATGGCCTAGGGGACCTTAGGGCATCATAAACATCGCTTAGTGCCATGATCCTAGCACAGAGAGGGATCTCTTCCCCCACCAGCCCCTCAGGATAGCCGGTCCCATCCCACCTTTCATGGTGGGAACGGGCAATGGCTATCCCCATGTTTATAAAGGCATTCTTGGGATATTTGGCCCTGGCTGCCTCAAGGGCCTTGGCCCCAATAATTGTGTGGGTTTTCATTATCTCCCATTCCTCAGGGGTAAGCCGACCCCTTTTCAGTAGGATGCTGTCAGGGATCCCCACCTTGCCAATGTCATGAAGGGGAGCTGCATGAAAGATGTTTTCCACATAGGAGTCATTAACAATGTCTTTGTAGTCAGAACCGTTTCTAAGTTCCTCTGCCAGGATCCTGCAAAAGTTCCTTGTCCGTTCTATGTGTTGCCCCGTCTGGTCATCCCTGTATTCTGCCAATTTGACCACTGCTAACAGGGTGGCCATCTGAGAATCAGAGATCTCCTGCACCTTTTCCCGCACTAGATCTTCCAGGTACAAATTGTGCCTTTCCAGCTCCTGCTTCATCCTGTGGAGCTTTAAATGGGTCTCGATCCTGGCATGTACCTCATCAAATTGAAATGGCTTGGTTACATAATCCACACCGCCTGCCTTAAAGGCCTTGACCTTTTCCTCTATACGCGACAGGGCACTGATAAAAAGTATGGGTATCTCCCTTAGCCTTTCATCTTCCTTGAGATGCCTGGCAACCTCATAGCCATCCATCTCTGGCATGGTTATATCCAACAGGATCAGATCCGGAGGATTCTTAGATGCAGCCCTCAGGGCCATAGGCCCACTGGGGAAAAGCAGGACCCTGTAGCCCCTGGCCTCTAACATATCCCTCAATACCTCCAGGTTTTCTGGAAGGTCATCCACAACCATGATAGTTCCTTGATTGTATTGTTCATTCATATCAATCTCATTCCTTCACAAACAAGGTCCTAGTCCATTGAGGCCTCACAGGCTCCCAAAATTAAAAACTAACAGTATTGAGTTTAGTTTCTAAGGCCCTACCCCGTCAAGGCATAACACCTGCCCTAATTACCTTTTTTCCCTTGGAGATGTTCTGGCCCTGGCCTGATAAAGGCCTTTTTATGGGAAATTACTTGGCAGCTCCAGAGACTAAACCTGCTTAAACCCCATGGGGAATCGGGAAAACCCCATTAAACTTGGTGCTTACCAGTTATTGTTAATAGCCCGTTGTTATATCCTTTAATCTCATCTAACCAGGGCCAAGTACTAAGAACTGTCAGGATAAAGCCTATAATGATCTCACACACACTTACTAATGGTCACATACATTTGGTCCTGTCTTAAGCACACCCTTAAGATACTGTCTTACAATATCTTGAGGGTCTTCACCCTGTGCACCAATCACCACCTTGATTTCCTGTTGGGCAAAGATTTGTTGGGCCCTGGATCCCATACCCCCTGCAATGACACAATTCACCCCACATTCCGCCAACCAGTTTGGAAGAAGCCCTGGTTGATGGGGAGGTGGGGCTAAGTACACTTCCCCAATTATTTCCCCTGCCCCATCTGTATCAATAATGGCGAAGGCATCACAATGGCCAAAATGGGAACACAATTTCCCTTGGTATGTGGGAACTGCAAACCTCATAATACCTTACCTCCTGTGTCTGTTTCATTTGCCTTTCCAATCCCTGTGTGCCACCAATAATGGCTATTTTTCTCCATATTCTTTTAAATCTTTTTAATTACTTCAGACTCTTCAAAGAATTCCCCAAAACCCTTTTCACTATAATATTACCAGTTCCCTTCAGAGGGCCTGCCGCATATTGCCCTGTTTATCTTCTGTCCATAAGAGGACCACGGATTAGACCTCTATTGCCTCCACGAAAAAAGACAGTGGCCCAGGCCAGCCCTGGGTCTAACTTCCCCACCCATTTTCTTCCTTTGATCATCAATAAATCCTGGCAGGAACCATTCCTCTGGCCTTTCACTACCTATACCTCCAAGATTGGTCTTAGCCTTGTATAAATATCTTCTATGGCCTTGCTTGCCCTGGATTCAGGGGCAAATTCAAGGATGGTTTTCAGCTCCCTTTGAGCATCTATTATGTCTCTTTCATAAGGCACCTCACCCAGATACATGATCCCTTTACCGCTTGAGTATTTTTTTATCATATCAAGACAGTTATCGTTTATACCCACCTTGTTTACAACCACAGCAGTTCTCACTTTTAGTTGTTGTGATAAGGAAATTAGCCTGTCCAGGTCATGGATGGCCGTGGGAGTTGGTTCTGTAACTATTAAGGCAAGGTATGCCTCTGCAAGGCTCGAGATCACAGGACATCCTATACCTGGTGGGCCATCTATAAGTATGAAACACTTATTGTTATTCTTTGCCTGGTTTCTCGCCTCGTTCTTTACAGTTGCAATCAATTTACCTGAACTTTCTTCACCAGGGAAAAGTTCTGCATAAACAAGGATCTCATTATCTTTTGTAGAACATACATAATAATAGCCAGAAATTTGAGGTTCAAATATTATGGCCTTTTCAGGACAGAAAAAATAACATGCTCCACACCCTTCGCACAACATATGATCAACAATATAATTTTCTGATATAGCACTATAGTTACAGACACTCCTGCAAATGTCACATTTACTACAGGTATTAATGTTAATAGACGCTTTTTTTCCTCCTATAAACTCTTTTTTCATCACTATATTTTCAGGTAAAATAATTATGTGTAAATTTGCTGCATCCACATCACAATCAGCAATTATTTTATTATCCAATAGCCTTGCAAGGGCAGCTGTTATAGTTGTCTTACCAGTTCCTCCTTTGCCACTAACTATTATAAGTTCTTTGATGCCTGACATATTATACCGCGAACTTGTTATTCAATAAGGCTTCTATATTTTCTTTTAGTTTCAAAAAATTTTGCCTATATTGAGGGAGTTCTTCAATGATGAGGTTCCCTTCTGAATATACGCGTGCTATTTCCATATCTTCCGGCATTGTTGCCAATACAGGAATACCTTCCTCGTACAAAAACTTTTTTAGTGGTATAAAATCGTTGGTTTGTCTGTTGATAAATACACCCATTGGTTTTTTAAGCTTTCTTACAACAGAGGCGATAATCTTTAGGTCATGAAGCCCAAAAGGGGTTGGTTCTGTCACCAATACCACAAAATCTGCATCAATTATTGCCTTTACCACTGAGCAAGATGTCCCTGGCGGGGCATCTATTATCTTAAGAGTATTTTTTTGGTAATAGCCCTTTACCTCTTTGATAACAGGGCCTGCCATGGGCTCTCCCACATTTAAAATCCCTTTCACATATTCTATATCTTTGAAGGCAGTTCCTTTCTCCACATAACCCACCACCCTTTCTCCCCAGGCTATGGCAAGTGCTGGGCATATGCGGTAACATAGCCTACAACCATGGCACAATTCTGGAAATGAAAGGACCCCTGTGGGAAGTGTGACAAGGGCATGAAACTGGCAGTGCTTGCTACACTCACCACAATGGGTGCATAGATCCTGGTTGATCTCCGGGATCATGACCTTCACAGGCAGTCTTTCTCTTATCTCTGGCCTAAGAAATATGTGACTATTGGGTTCTTCCACATCGCAGTCCAAAAACTGAACAGAACGATTGCCTTGGGCCAGATAAAGGCAAAGGTTCACTGACAAAGTGGTTTTCCCTGTGCCCCCTTTTCCACTGGCAAAGGCAATCCTCATATTCTTAGGCCCTCATCATGGGTGTATTGCAATGGGGGCATCTCTCATCTCTGCACGAAACACCCCGTTGATGTGGGATTCGTGTTTTACACCTGGGACAGATACACTCCTCTACCGTGCCTACCCCCCTGCCACAGTTTTTTCCCATGGCCCCTCTGCCCAATCCCTTACATTGTGCCCTTTTTGGCCTGCTGTTTTCACCCTCACCAAGACCTCGTCGAGTAGACATGTCGCTACCTCCATAGTGTAAATATGTGAGGTAGCGCATGCCCCTCACAGAACCGTGCGTGAGGTTTTCCCTCATACGGCTCTTCGGTCGTATTCACCTCAATAGCCAGGAAGGCTATTGCGGTTATGAGGCTCAGTTTTGTTTGCATGGTTTTATTGCCTCCTTGTGCATCCCATGTCTCCGTTCACCTCTGCATACTACCGCTGATCCCTTCGAGTGAGTTTTACTCTCACAGGGCATTAACCCTGCTACGCCTCTACTATGAATCAGTCCGACTCCCACCCGGCCATTTCCGCTTTCTCTCCTCTTCAGATTGGCAGCGAATATTCTGTCTCCAGAAAGCCGAATGGGTCTCCCAAGTTCCTGCAATTTCCATTCAATATCATAACCACGGTCTCAGACCCCGAAAGAGAGAGTGGCTTCTCACCATATCGAAACCCTTCTTTCTGCCTTCCAGCACATGAAAACTGTCGGCCTCTTTGACGTTGAATTTTACGGGGCTCAATCCCTTCCCTTGCGTTGCGGTCTGATATTTCCCTTCCAGCGGCTTCACTGATTTCGTTGCCTCCATCAGTGCGCTGTTGGTAACAAGCTGCTGGTTAGGCTTTGCCTGCATCGGACTCTAACCGATAAGAAATTACAAGCTTTGCTTGGCGCACCCATGATCCATCTCCTTTTTTCCCCTAAGCCTGGGGTATACCTGAAATATGCCATCTTTTACTCCTTATTTTGCTAACTCTCCTCCTTCAGCTTTGCCAGGCGTTCCTTGATATCCTTAAGAATGCCTTCCAGCTCCTTTGCCTCCCTCTCAAGATACTCCATCTCCAGTTCCTTAATCCGTTGAGGAGCAAGGTGACCGTAACCCAGGGCATAGGAAAAAGGGCTCCTTGCCCAAAAAGGTAGACCAGTCACCCGGTACCAATTTCTAAAACCCCTTTTAAAACCCCATGGTCTGCACCAAAAAGTCATAAATGGCACCTCCTTTCCTACCACTGCCCAGATACATCAGGGCCACTCAATTTTTTAAGATTCTTTGCAAGGTAGGCCTCTATGGCCTCTTTAACAGTCATCCCAGATACAGTGTAGACCTCAATGCCCGCAGCATCTAACACCCTGAAGGCATTGGGCCCCAAATGCCCTGTTATAAGTATCTTTGCCCCAGCATTTATTATGTGTTGTGCACTCTGAATGCCTGCACCCTTAACAGAATCCGTACTTGCAGTATTATCTATAATTGTGTAGCTCCGGGCTTCTATGTCATAGACAATAAATCTCCTTGCCCTCCCAAAGCGCTCATCCACAGGACCATCCACGCTCCCATCCACACTTGTTACTGCGATCTTCATTGGGCCTCCTGCTTCAAGGAATCCTTTATATAGTAGCCTATGCTTTGACCCCATCCCCCAACACATTCCCATCCCACCACAGAAAGGAGGGTGGCCTGGTTCCACCATCACATTCCCACCCTCTATCCTTATGGCCTTTCCATTCACCAGGGCATCTGCAACCTTTTGATGAGCAGATTGCAAAAGCCTGTGAAATGTGGGCTGTGAAACCCCCATCCTCTTGGCTGCCTCCTCCTGCTGCTCCCCCATAAGATCCTTAAGCCTCAATGCCTCTAGTTCATCGTGGTGTATCACCACTTCCTCAAGGTCTGTGAGCTTTATCCCAGCAGGCTTAAAGTACTCCACCTGGGGTAGGAAACCTATTCTTCTCCTGCACCTCTTTCTTCCCATGGACCTTTGCCCACCTATGATTCATTTTGAATATATATTCATAATAACCTTCTGTCAAGGAAAATCTTTGGGCAAGAAAACCAGGTTTGTTGAAGCCCTTAACTAAAAAGCACAGCACCATTACTTAAAAGGGGTCCAGAGGAATGCCAAAACCCCCACTCTGGCCAATGATCCTGTTTAAAAGAATATGTATCAGTAGCCCTATGAAGCTCTCCTCTAAGGTTCAAAGACAAGACCTTGAAATTAGCCTCAATAGCCTTTGGAAACCTTGCACGCCCTGGCCCATGGAGTAACCTGGTGGTGAGGTTTTAGCTGGGCCCCTTGAGGCCCGGGATCATGTGGCTAAACTATAAGTTCTGATTTCTTTAAGGCTAAATCTGGTTAAATTGGAGAAAAAAATACTTTAATGAGTAAGATAAGTGGCCAGGGCACCCCATCTCTTCTTTACCCCCTCACCTTTACCATCTTAAGGGAGGTCCCAAAGACCCTACAATTGCTCCTCCGCATTTATACCCTCTGAGGCCTCATCCACTTTATAACTTAAAGGCCCCTTCCCCACAAAGGTGGAAAGCCTTTGTTCAAAAGCATAGGGGTCAACCTTGCCCTTCAGATAAGGTGCCAGCTCATCTCTCTCTTTCAATACCCTATTCAAAAAGGACACTGCATTGTTTATGGCCAGTTGTGAAACTCCTTCAGGATTAGAAAGTATCCTGAGCCTCTGATATCTCTTTGCCAATTGAGACACATTCTTGGGAAGTATCCTGCTGACTCTACCGTCTTCCTCCAACATGCGTATGGCCTCTCTAACCCCCACCCAATACACCTCCAACAAACCAGTGATAGGCACACTGAACAATTCAAGATCCTCTTTATTTACCGCAACAAAAGCACCAGGCCCTATCTCCTTCAAATACCCTTTTTCCACAAAATACGACAAACAATCATCCACTTGCTCTCTTTCATCACCCTCATCAAAAATAAATTCATTACTTAAAAGCCATTTCAAGAATTTAAATTCTTCCAGCACTTCCTCTGTTTTAAAATTACTTTCTCTTGTTTTAACACTAATCCCAACAAAACAATGAGACAATATGTGATACAACATGGTATTCTTATAATATTCTAAATGCATCATGTACCATTCTGGCACAATGAAAAACGACGCCCGTTTATCCCCAATATTTTCCAAAACTTTCCATTGCGAAAGTAAGGACACAGTATTTTCAATTGCCTTTGTAGGATTTTTTAACACAGGAGATACTTCAACTTTGTAATGCTCCATAAACTCCAAATATTTCATAAGTGAAACCTGTATATCACCGATATAAAATCCTTTTCTGTGTTTGCTTAAAATTGCACTGGAAATCAGACTTAATGGAGTTACAATAGATACTTTATTAATAGAACTAGCGATATTCAAAGCAAGGTGGTCACCTATTTCCTCTAAGCCTATATTATTTTTTGATTCAATAAATTCTTTGAGGAAAATAGGGTCTGCAAATCTGATATAGATATACCCGTACTTCTTTTTTAGCAGGGAAGTACTCCTAAAGAGCTTTTTAGCTGACTCCTTTTCCTTCTCATAACCTTGGAGCTCCTTTACATAGCCCTCATCTTCCATTACTTTGTCGTAATCAATGGAAACCGGAATGAATGCCAGATTATTGCAGGCACCTTCAGCATAGGCCTGGATGAGTATGGATAGGAACCCTGCCTTAGGGATCGCCAGTTTTCCCGTCCTGGTCCTACCACCTTCTATGAAGATCTCCATGGGATAGCCTTCTTCTAAGAGCATCCTTATGTAACTCATAAATACTGAGGTATAAAGCCTAGCCCCCCTAAAGGCCCCTGTCTTCCTGAAGATGTGACCCACAGGCCAAAAGGCAAGGTTTACCCCTGCTGCAATCCTTGGCGAGTGTAAGAAGTTTGTATACAAGACATAATTTAGCACCATATAGTCAACATGACTCTTGTGTGATGGGACATATACGATTGGTGTGGACCTGGCCAGCTCCTTCACTTTATTTATTTGGTCGTTTTTAACATCAATACCACTAAATAGCTTATTCCACATCCAGTTTAGAAATTTTATGAATAACTGAGCATAAAATGGGCTAAAATCACTGGCGATTTCTTCAAAATATTTTTCAGCCTCTTTCCTGTACTTTATAGCCTCTTTTGAATTATCTTTAGTCAATCCTTTTATTACATTTAACACCCGTTGATCAGATAGTACCTTTTGCTTCAGTTCCTCTTTTGACTTTACAATCGGCCCTAAACTAACCCTTTTCTGATTGTTAATAGAAACAATGAGAGAGTCTTTAAGTTCATCTGCAAGCACATCTAGCTTAGGGACATTGCCAACTAATTCCCTTAGATTTACGGCTTTGCCTATATCCAAAAAACAATTCTTGTTATACCTGGCAAAAATCAAGGCCTTTCTAATTATGCCCGGATTGTCACCATACCCAAATATAATATCCCAAAAAGATGGGTTCTCCTTCTCCAAGGTATTCCTGTAGATAACGACAAGGGGTATCATAAAAATGGGTATCTCTATATCCCGTTGTAATTCCATAAAGATCTCTAAAATACCTTTTGCCTGCTCCACATATCCTTTTGAAAAGGCCTTTTTGTCCAGCAAGGCAATATAAAAGGCCTTATGATCTTTGATATTTTCTAAAATCTGCCCTTTTACATAATTCTCCGGTTTCCCAATAAAGTTGTGGCAATCCACCAGATCTTCTATCAGCCTTAAGTCCCTAAACCGCTTCTTAAAAAGTAGATAGTCAAGTCTTGAATAATACTTCCCCACCAATACCAGGACCCCGGTCTTTTTTAACTCATCTAAGCCTTGGATCTGCTCTTCTTGAAGCTTAACCTTATTAAACAACATGTGTGCCCTCTGGTTATTCAATAGATTAACTTCTCCAAACCTCGCCCGACCTCTGACCAGGCCTTCCGTCTGCCCCCTAAAGGTAAGTTTCTGAACATTGATCTTAGATAGATTACCTTAAATCTCCTGTCAGCTCAAATGGCAATATTGATCTTTAGATTCCTGTGCCAGAGATAAAAATTGGCAGTGCTCAATGGGTTTTGGCCCTTGTATTGCCTTTCTTCGGGCTAAAGGGATAATTTTTTCAAAGATTGTTCTTGACAATCCCAATTAATTAGTGATTAACTTGGGCCCAAGGCCACGAAGGCTTATCCAGGGGCAAGGAGCCCAAGCTTCGTGGCCTATTTTATTTTTGGGGAGGTCCCATGAAGTCATATGTCTTTATCAGCCTTCTTGGAGTCATTTTATTCTCTGGCCTAAGTGATGCCAGTGGTTATGAACTGGCCCCCAATCTAAGCCTGGAGGCCACATGGTCCAATGCCTATCAGAGATTGGAGAAGGCATCTGGAGAGGTACCAGATAAGACAAGGGGAAGCTCAACCTTGGATGCCTCTTTATCTTTCAAACCCTTCAGCGGTGGAGAGTTTTTCCTAAAAGGCAGCATCTCCAGCTCCAATGGGCTAAAGGACATTGCCCCTTTTACCCTGACCCCAAATACCGATGACCTGAGGAGCGACCTGTTAAACATCAATGAAAGCAACAGAAATTACTTACAAGAGCTCTGGTATGGACATTCTTTTAAGTGGGGAGAGGATGTCGCCTTTAGATTGTGTGGCGGTCTTATCAATTCAGCCTCCTTTATTGATGAGAATGCCTTTGCCAATGATGAATTGGAGCAGTTCATGAACAATGCCTTTGTGAATAACCCCACTGCCAACCTGGTGAGTTATGACTTTGGCATTGGAGGTGAGCTGGAGTTAAAAGGCCTCCAAATCCGTGCAGTGGCCATGAGGCCAAAGATAGATGGCGATAGGTACACATACGGGGCACTTCAGATAGGTTACAGTATGGAGACCTCCCTGGGGGAAGGGAATTATCGCCTCTATGCCTTTAGGACAAACAAGAGGTTCCCCCACTGGGAGGAGACCTCTTATGGCTCCCTTAAAGGCTTTGGGATCTCCTATGACCAAGAGCTTATAAAAGAGACCCTGGGTGCCTTTTTGAGGATAGGCTGCCAAGATGATGAAGTGGAGGTGGAGCATACCAAGTTCTATTCAGGGGGATTAACCTTGAAAGGCAAGGCCTGGGGAAGGGAAGATGACGAGCTTGCCTTAGGTTATGCCTTGCTCAAGGCACCACCAAAGGCTGATTATGAAAAGACTTATGCCTTTGAAGCATATCTAAAATTGGGGCTGTTTAAGTATAAATGTGTGATGACCAACCTTACCTTAGATTTTCAGTACATTAAGGATAGATATAAAGATGCCACAGAAGTGGCAGGTTACATATATGGTTTGAGATTTAACATAACATTTTAGGAGGAAAGAGATGTTTATAAAGAGTTTGAAACTTATTTTGGTAGCCTTTTTTATCTTTTCAGCACCGTCATTTGCACACTTTGGCATGATTATTCCTGATAAAGCAATGGTTCTTGATGTGAAGGATGCTAATGTGGAACTGCTAATATCCTTTTCTCATCCCTTTGAGCAAAAGGGCATGGACATGGAGATGCCCAAAGAAGTAGGGGTTGTGGCCCTGGGCAAAAAGGAGGACCTGAAGGCACTATTAACCCAGGCAAAACTCTTTGATCACAAGGCATGGAAGCTCAATTACAAAGTATCTAAACCCGGTGTGTATAGTTTTTATGTTGTGCCTCAACCATATTTTGAAAAGGCAGAGGATAAGTATATTCAGCATATCACCAAGGTGGTGATAGGTGCCTTTGGTGAAGATAGCGACTATGACAAGGAGATAGGACTCAAGGCAGAGATAATCCCCATATCCAGGCCTTTTGGGCTCTATGCCGGGAATCTCTTTGAAGGCCTTGTAAAGATCAATGGCAAGGCAGTGCCCAATTGTGAGGTGGAGGTGGAGTTTTTAAATTCCAAGGGGCAAGTTCAGGCACCCAATGATTTTATGGTATGTCAAAAGATCAAGACAGATCCAAATGGGGTCTTTCGCTTTGTGGCACCGTGGTCAGGCTGGTGGGGGTTTTCTGCCATAAGCACCGATGAGGCAAGATTTAATGAAAAAGAGCTGGAGATTGGTGCAGTTATATGGATAAACTTCCTCCCCCTGCCAAAGGCTAAGTAATGCACATCTCAGAAGGGATACTATCAGGCCCGGTCCTGGCAACGGGCTGGGCCCTAACCTCCTTGGGCGTGTATATAGGCCTAAGGAAGATAAGAGACCGTGAGATTCCAAAGGCAGGGCTAATGGCATCGGTGTTTTTTGTTGCCTCCCTTATCCACATCCCTGTGGGTCCTGCTAGTGCCCATCTCCTTTTAATAGGCCTTGTGGGTATATTGTTGGGTTGGGTCTCCTTCCCTGCCATCTTTGTGGGGTTGGTCCTTCAGGCCCTGTTATTCCAATTTGGAGGTATCACGGTCCTGGGGGTGAATACATGTATCATGGCCATCCCTGCAATAATTGTGTACGGGATATTCAGGCCAGTGATATTTTCCCAGCACAGGTCTTGGACCATCATAGGCTCATTTCTTGCCGGTGCATTGGCCATACTGTTATCGGCAATAATCTGTAGTATATTCCTTGTAGTGACGCAAAGGTCATTTCTATTGCCCGCCAAATTGATTATTTTAGCCCATTTGCCTATTATGGTGGTGGAAGGGATCTTGACATACTTTGTGATACAATTCTTGAAGAAGGTAAGGCCTGAGATACTGGAGGTGAGTCATGTATAGGGTATTGCCTTGGCTCTTTGGCCTCTTATTAACCTTTACGGTAAAGGTTGCGGATGCCCACAGGGTAGGTCTATATGGTGCCCTCCAAGGGGACCAGGTTGTGGGTGAGGCGACATTTGGGAAAGGAAGGCCTTGCAAGGCCTGTGAGATTCTGGTACTGGACCATGAAAACAAAGAGATTGCCAGCGGAAGGACAGACCAGGATGGTCGTTTTTCAATACCTGTAAGTCTAAAAGGGATCCAGTCCATAACCCTGGTCCTGGAGGCAGGGCCAGGCCACAGAGCCCAATGGCAGATTATAGTGGATGATAAAGCAATGGCCAAAAGGGAGGTGTCCACCACTGGCCCTTCCAACATCTCTCATCCCCCCCTTTCCAGTTTTGATCTAAAAGAGATCAAGGCCATTATTAGGGAGGAGATTTTAAAGGCCAATTCCCAGATTATGGCAGAGCTCCAGGGCCTGAAGGAAAGGGCACCAGGCCCCTCTGAGATATTGGGTGGAATAGGCTATATTGTGGGGCTAATGGGCCTTTTTTTATACCTGAAGGCAAAGAAGGACAAGGGCCATTAATACAGGGTATTAATAGCGGTCTAGGCCCCCACCTCCTCAAAGCAGGTCTTTTTAAATCCCGAATCAATGGGCACAGGGTAGTTGCCATCAAAACAGGCAAAGCAGAGCTCATCACTGGGTATTGTTGTGGCCTTCTTTAGGTTTTCCAGGCTGAGGTAGCACAAACTATCCAGGCCTATAAATTCCCTGATCTCATCTATGCTCTTGTGGGCAGCAATGAGTTCACCCTTTGTGCTAAAATCTATTCCGTAGTGGCATGGATACCTGTGGGGTGGACAGCTAACCAACATGTGCACCTCTTTTGCCCCCACCTTCCTCAGTGTATTTATCCTGGTCTTGGCAGTGGTACCCCTCACAATGGAGTCTTCCACGATCAGGAGCCTCTTTCCCTTTAAGAGCTCTTTTACAGGGTTTAGCTTTATTCTCACCCCAAAATCCCTCATATTCTGTGAGGGCTGAATAAAGGTCCTGCCAATGTAATGGTTCCTGATCATGCCCATTTCCAGGGGTATGCCGGAGACCTGGGCATATCCTATGGCTGCATAGTTTCCGGAATCAGGAAAGGGCATAACAAAGTCCCCATCCAACCTATACTCCTTGGCCAGATACTCTCCCTGTTTCTTTCTAAACAGATACACATTCTGCCCAAACACCGTACTATCAGGTCTTGCAAAATAAATCAGTTCAAATATGCAATAGGACCTGCGACCCCCCACCATCTCCTTTATGCTCTTAAGCCCATATTTGTCTATGAACAATATCTCCCCTGGCTCAATATCCCTCACATATTCGGCCTCTACCAGGTCCAGGGCACATGTCTCAGAGGCTACAATATAGCTGGAATTCAACCTCCCCAGACACAGAGGCCTGAATCCATTGGGGTCCCTTATGGCAATCAGGCCATCCTGGGTCATAATAACTATGGAGTATGCACCCTTTACCTGACTCATTGTCTTTACCAGGGCGCCTTCCAGGCCATCCTTCATGCACCTGGCCATGAGGTGCAAAAATACCTCGCTATCCATGGTGGTCTGAAAGATAGAACCAGTGGACTCCAGATCTTCCCTTATCCTTCGTGCATTTACCAGGTTCCCATTGTGGGCAATGGCAAAGAACCTTCCAGAGTAAAGGATCCTGAAAGGCTGGGCATTGGCCAGCATGGAGGAACCTGTGGTTGAGTACCTCACATGCCCCAGGGCTATATGACCCTTTAGTTTTTCCAATATGGATTCATTGAAGATATCAGGGACAAGGCCCATGGCCTTGTGTTCCACCATTGTCCTTCCATCAGAGGCCGTGATCCCTGCACTTTCCTGCCCCCTGTGTTGGAGGGCATAGAGTCCAAAATAGGTGAGCTTTGCAGCCTCTGGGTGGCCGTATACCGCAAATATGCCACAGGCCTCCTTTGGCCTTTCATCCAAAACCAAGGGGGATCTATGTAAGGGATCGTTTTTCAACTAAAATACCTCACTAATTTCCCATTTCTTTGTGATATTCCTGTAAGGGCTTCACCTCCAAAGGCCTTCTGGCCATTTCCCACAATGCAAGGGCTGTGGTCTTGGCCCCGGCCAAGGTGGTGGTGTAAGGTATCCGAAGGCTAAGGGTGGCCCTGCGCAAGATGTAGCTTTCATGTACGGTTTTCTTTGTACTGGTGGTATTTATCACCAGGTCTATCTCCCTATTGATGATCATGTCCAGTATAGTGGGCCTTCTCTCCTTCACCTTTGTCACTAATTTGTTCTCCACTCCATGGGCTGTCAGATATCTGGAGGTCCCATCAGTGGCATATATCTTAAAGCCCAACTCCAAAAAGATCCTGGCCACATCCACAAGGGCAGGCTTTTTGTCCTCATCCCTTACACTTATGAACACGTTACCACTCCTGGGGAGATTCTGGCCAGCTGCCATTTGCGCCTTGGCAAAGGCCATGCCAAAGTTGTCGTCTATCCCCATTACCTCCCCTGTGGACTTCATCTCAGGCCCAAGGATCACATCCACACCAGGAAACCTGTTAAAGGGTAACACCACCTCTTTTATGGAGATATGCCTGGGGAAGATCTCCTTGGTAAATCCCAATCCCCTGAGACTCATTCCCATTATCACCTTGGTGGCCAGCTTGGCAAGGGGTACCCCTATGGCCTTGCTTACAAAGGGTATGGTCCTGGATGCCCTTGGATTTACCTCCAGGACATAGATATCCTTGCCTTTAACAGCATATTGAATATTCATAAGGCCTACCACCCCAAGCTCTTTGGCAATGGCCTTTGTCTGCTCCATGAGCCCCTGGATGAGCTTGGAAGAGAGGTTTATTGGTGGCAGAACACAGGCACTGTCACCGCTGTGGATCCCGGCCTCCTCTATATGCTCCATGATCCCGCCTATCACTGTGATCTCCCCATCGGAGATGGCATCCACATCTATCTCTATGGCGTCTTCCAAAAACTTATCTATCAGTATTGGTTTTCCCGGCGAGGCATCCAGTGCCCTCTTGAGATATCTCTGAAGGCCCTCTCGGTCATACACTATCTCCATGGCCCTTCCGCCCAACACAAAGGAGGGCCTTACCATAACAGGGTAGCCAATGGCCTCTGCCACCATTACAGCCTGCTCCAGATCAAGGGCAACCCCATTCCTGGGTTGAAGGAGCCCCAGCTTTGTAACCAGGGCCTGGAACTTATCCCTGTCCTCTGCCCTATCTATACTCTCTGCCGATGTCCCCAATATATTAACCCCTTCCTTTGCAAGGCCCACTGATATATTCAAAGGGGTTTGGCCACCAAACTGAACAATGACCCCTTCTGGCCGTTCCTGTCTTACAAGGTTTAATACATCTTCTGTGGTAAGTGGCTCAAAATAAAGCCTATCAGATATGTCGTAGTCAGTACTTACAGTCTCCGGATTGCTGTTTACCATTATACTCTCTATCCCCATTTCCCTTAAGGCCAAGGAGGCATGGACACAGCAGTAGTCAAATTCAATACCCTGCCCTATCCTATTTGGCCCGCTGCCCAGGATCATCACCTTTCTCTTCTGAGAGGTCCTTATCTCATTTACCCGCTCATAGGTGGAATAATAATAGGGAGTATAGGCCTCAAATTCGGCAGCGCATGTGTCCACAAGCTTGTATACAGGCTCCACACCCTTTTCATAACGGATTCTCCTTACCTCCTCTTCAGACATACCAGCTATTACAGCAATCTGCCTATCTGAAAAGCCGTTGGCCTTTACCTCCCTGAAGAATTCCAGATCCCAGGTATTGGGCCCCTGGCCCTTTAACACCTTTTCCCTTAGCCTCTGTTCCATTTGGTAGATCTGGTGGAGCTGAAATAAGAACCAGGGATCTATCTTGGTGAGGTCATAGATCCTTTGCACATCAAGGCCAGCCTTGAATGCCTCTCTGATATAAAAGATCCTCTGGCTATTGGGGAATATCAACTTGTTTTCTATCTCCTCCAGGCTCGGGGTATCCTCCTGATCTTTATCTGCACCAAATCCAAACCTTCCCATCTCCAGGGACCTGATGGCCTTTTGAATGGCCTCTTTAAAGGTCCTTCCTATGGCCATGGCTTCACCCACCGACTTCATAGATGTGGTGAGCACATCCTGAGAGCCAGGGAACTTTTCAAAGGCCCATCTTGGGAATTTTACCACGCAGTAGTCTATGGTTGGCTCAAAGGAGGCATAGGTCTCCTTGGTTATGTCGTTTCTGATCTCATCTAAGGTAAAACCCACTGCCAGTTTTGCAGCGATCTTGGCTATGGGAAACCCTGTGGCCTTTGAGGCAAGGGCAGAACTCCTGGAGACCCTGGGATTCATCTCAATCACCATCATTTCCCCATTCTTGGGGTCTATGGCGAACTGGATATTAGACCCGCCAGTTTCCACCCCTATCTCTCTCATAATGGCAATGGCGGCATCCCGCATAGCCTGATATTCCATATCTGTAAGGGTCTGGGCAGGGGCCACAGTGATACTATCTCCTGTGTGGACCCCCATGGGATCAAAGTTTTCAATGGAACAGATTATCACCACATTGTCATTAAAATCCCTCATCACCTCCAGCTCAAACTCCTTCCATCCGATGAGGGACTCTTCCAGCAGGACCTCTGAGGTCAAGCTTGCGTGAAGCCCTGCAGAAACCAATTCCTCCAGCTCCGGGTGGTTATAGGCTATTCCACCCCCTGTGCCCCCCAGGGTAAAGGCAGGCCGGACAATTATGGGGAAGTTTAGGAGGGCAGCCACATCCCTTGCCTGAGCAAGGTTCCTTGCAATGCCACTCTTTGGGACCTTGAGGCCTATCTTCTCCATAGAGGCCTTGAAAAGTTCCCTGCTCTCGGCCTTCTCTATCACATGGGAAGAGGCACCTATCATTTCACAGCCCACCTCCTCCAACACACCTGCCTTTGCAACACTAAATGCTGTGTTAAGGGCTGTCTGGCCCCCCAGGGTGGGAAGCAAGGCATCAGGCCGCTCAATCCTCAAGATCTTGGCCACAACCTCTGGGGTTATGGGTTCAATGTAGGTCCTATATGCCATCTCAGGGTCTGTCATTATAGTGGCTGGGTTGCTATTCACCAGGATGACCTGGTAACCCTCCTCCCTCAATGCCTTACAGGCCTGTGTCCCTGAGTAATCAAATTCACAGGCCTGGCCTATTACAATAGGGCCTGATCCAATAATTAGTATCCTCTTTATATCCTTTCGCTTTGGCATGCTATCTATGCTTCCTCATCAAGGTTATAAACCTGTCAAATAGATACAATGCATCGTGGGGTCCTGGAGAGGCCTCTGGATGGTATTGCACTGAAAAAACAGGGAGTTCCCTGTGCCTTAATCCCTCCACAGTGTCATCGTTTAAATTGTAATGGGTGACCTCCACCTGCCTTCCATCCAGGGAATCTTTATCCACTGCAAAGCCATGATTCTGAGAGGTGATCTCCACCTTCCCAGTGGTGAGATCCTTTACAGGCTGATTTGCTCCCCTGTGGCCAAACTTTAGCTTATAGGTCCTTCCCCCCAAGGCCAGACCAATCAACTGGTGTCCCAGACAGATCCCAAATATGGGCCTCTTGCCCAATTCCTCCCTGATGGTCTTTATTCCATAGTCCAAGGGTGCAGGATCCCCAGGCCCGTTGCTCAAAAACAGGCCATCTGGATTGAGGGCATCTATTACATCGGCACTGGTATCAGCAGGTACTACCAGAATACTGCAGCCCCTATTCTCCAGAGACCTGAGGATGTTGTACTTGATACCAAAGTCAATGGCCACCACCTTGAATTCCTTTCCCTCAGCCTCCCATCTGAAATCTTTTAGATCTTCAATTTCTAAATAGGGTCCTCCATTCTTCCAGATGTATGGCCTCTTACAGGTCACATCCTTGGCCAGGTCAAGCCCAGCCATAGGTGGAATTGAAAGGGCCTTTTCCCTCAATGACCTTGGATCCAGGTCATTGGTGCTTATTGCCCCCCTCATGGCCCCTGCCAGCCTTATATGCCTTGTAAGGGCCCTTGTATCAATCCCCTCTATACCCGGGATATTGTATTGTTGTAGATACTCCTTAAGAGTCTTCTTGGCCCTCCAGTTGCTGGGAAACTCCTGGTACTCCCTTAGAATAAATCCTTTTACCTGTATCCTGGAAGATTCCACATCCTGGTCATTGACCCCATAATTTCCGATCAGGGGATAGGTCATGGCCACTATCTGTCCAGCATAGGAAGGATCAGTGAGCACCTCCTGATAACCTGTCATGGAGGTGTTAAAGACTACTTCACCCTGGGTCTCCACCTCTCCTGTGAAGGACCTCCCCTCAAAGACTGTTCCATCTTCCAATACCAATAATGCCTTCATGGCACACCTTCCTTACCCTATCATAGGTCCACTGTAAAGACGCCTCTCTGACTCAACCAGTTGGTCTGGGCATGTTCAGCAAGGTTAAGATATGCCAACCAAGTTTTCAAGATCACTTACACCTTGGCCGCTTTAATCCCTTGTATTTTGTTTGGACCTTTGTAACATTGCCAACCAAAAACCCTGGAAAATATAACATGTTAATTGGGCTTACCTATGACCTAAGAGAGACATACCTTTCCTTTGGCCTGGATCCAGAGGATGTGGCAGAACTGGACCAGGAAAGCACCATTTCAGCCCTTGAGGAGGTCATAAGCAGCCTTGGGCACCAGGTGGATAGGATTGGGGATGCAAGGTCACTTATCCAGAGGATCTCAAAGGGTGAGAGGTGGGACCTGGTCTTTAATATTAGCGAAGGCTTGGGTAATAGGTCGCGGGAGTCTTATGTGCCAGCTATACTGGAGGTCTATGGGATTCCATATACCTTTGGTGATCCCCTCACCAATGCCCTTACATTGGATAAGGCCATGGCCAAACGAATACTAATGGCAGAAGGTATACCCACACCCAGATTTGTACTGATAGAGAACAAAAAAGACTTGGACGACCTCAGGTTTGATTTCCCCGCCTTTGTAAAACCCAACCACGAGGGCACAGGTAAGGGGATAGGAAAACAAAGCCTGGTATACAACCAGGAGGAGCTTTACAGTGCGGTAAATTATGTGCTGAAACGATTCAGACAACCAGCCCTCATTGAAGAATACATGCCTGGAAGGGAGTTTACCACAGGCCTCCTTGGACCATCATCGGCACCCAGGTGCCTGGGCACCATGGAGATTATCTTACGAGAAGACTCCCCATCCCCTTATTACTCCTTTGAGGTAAAGGAATTCAGTGAGAGGTTTGCCCAATATAAGCCCCTCATTGATGAGGCATTGGTCCGGGAAATTGAAGACTATGCCACCAGGGCCTATAAGGCCTTGGGGGTTAGGGATGCAGGAAGGATTGATTTTAGGCTCTCAAAAGGAGGAAGGCCCATGATCCTAGAGGTGAATCCACTCCCTGGCCTCCATCCCACCCATTCAGACCTTCCCATGATAGCAAGGCTTAGAGGTATGAGCTATGGTGACCTAATATCAGCAATCATAGAATCAGCCTTACACAGGATAGAAATTGCTAAAGAAATTTAGGGAACAAAAAGTTCTGGTTTTATACAATAGGCCCAGGAAAGGGGCCCCTGACAGTGAAGGGGTCCTGGAAGAGGTGGAGGCTGTGGTGGGCAGCCTCAAAAGGCTAAAAATACCTTATGATGTAGAGGCCATAGAAGAGATCCATGAGGTATATAAAGTGGTCCATGGGCATCCATGCCACAGGGTGTTTAATCTGGTGGAGTCCTTGGGTAACAATCCCTTAGAGGCATGCCTTGTGCCATCCGTTATAAGAAGCCTGGGGAAAGAATGTACAGGTTCTCCCACAGTCACATTATTGAGCACAACTCACAAGGCCATTGCCAAGAGGCTCTTGGAGAGAAACGGGATTGCCACACCTAATTGGGCATTGATCCAGAACCACTATTATACGCCCAGGTTACAAGGGTTAAATCTCCCAATAATAGTTAAGCCCTGTCTGTATGATGGAAGCGAGGGCATAATATCCGATGAGAATATATTTTATGAGGTATCCAATAGCCTGTACTCCTTTTTAGATGAACTTAAAAGGAGATATCCAGGTCCGATTTTGGTGGAAGAGATGGTGGGAGAGAGGGAGGTAAATGTGTCTGTACTGGAAATAGGTGGCCAGCCCATTGTGCTTCCCCTCTCTGAGATAGATTTTAGTCAGCTCCCCCATTCCTACCCAAAGATAGTGGATTACAGGGCAAAATGGGTTAAAGACTCCTTTTTGTATTCTAATACCCCTAGGATAATCCCTCCTGACCTCTCCCATGGGCTGGAAAAAGAGATAAGGAATCTGGCCTTAAAATGTTGGGAATTGTTCAAGTGCAGAGGATATATAAGAATAGACATACGCATTGAAAGAGATGGTACGCCTTATGTATTGGAAATAAATGCCAACCCTGATATCTCCCCATCCTCTGGTTTTGTGGCATCCTTAAAAGGAGCTGGGTTTGATCATGACTTTCTTGTGGGAAACCTTATTCCTTTATGGGGCATGGGTACGGAGGAGGTTAAAAAATGTGCCCTCTAAAATCCCATAGCCATGGTTTCCTGGATAATTCCTCCATGGCACCAGGCCTCTTTATTGGCCAGCTAAAGTCCATCAATAAGCCCTTGAGACGATCAATACTAAAAGATCAGGCAAGGCACAAAATAAGAACTGATACTTCCCAACCTGGCCTGATTAAGGAATCAAACATGCCCAATAATGGGGCAGCAAATGGCCCCAGTGCCTTGTCACCGTGCAATTCTTTGAGTCCTGAGGAAGTTGAAGATTTGGCACAGGTATTGCTTATAATAAGTGACAAGACTTGGAAAGGAGGTGATGCGTGCCACAGGACTCTAAGTAGATATTGGATATCTTGATTATTTTTGCAGTAAATAAAAAACTTAAATTAAAGGAGGAAAAAAATGAAGAAGTTTGCAGCAGTAGTAGCCATTATGATTGCTTTCGTGTTTACCTTTGGTGCCCTTTCTGCAGCAGTGGCAGCCGATGTTAAGGAGTTCAAGGGAACAGTGGTTGTAAAGGGCGATCAGGTATTCCTGAAGGTTGGTGACAAGGAGTACAAGGTAGAGGGTGCTGACCTTAAGGCCCAGGCTGGCAAAGAGGTAACAGTAAAGGGTACACTGGACAAGGACGTAATTAAGGTGGCAAAGTAGATTAGTTTTTTAGAAATGATATAAAATGTGGCTGTGGGATCTTCCCACAGCCAATTTTTTTAGTGAGGTAATACAAGTGGCAAGAAAGATGGCCGAAGCAACCAAGAAACATGTATTTATTGGAAAAAGGGACCCAGAGGCAGGGGACCCTAAAGACCTGGATGCCAAGGAGGCAGAGCCCCCGTCCCTATGCACCAGGTCCAATAGCCGTGCCACCAAATCCCATCGTTTCTCCTCTGTGAAGTGCCTGGAATTTAAAAAACGTTTTTTCCCACACATAGGGGAATATGCCTGGAATGACTGGAGATGGCAATTAAAGAACAGATATACCCATGTCTTAAGTCTCCCACTTCTCTTTCCCCTGATTAAGGAAGAAAAGGAGGCCATCCACACCAAAGGCAGACTCCCCATGGCTGTTACCCCATACTACCTCTCCCTTTTTTGGGACATGCCCCCTGAGGACCCTATCAGGAGGTCTGTAGTACCCACCAGCAGGGAATTCCTGGTCTCAGAGGGTGAATCCCAGGACCCGCTGGGTGAAGAAGGCAACTCCCCTGCACCAGGTATAGTACACAGATATCCCGACAGGGTATTATTCTTGGCCACAAATTTCTGTTCCACTTATTGCAGATACTGTACAAGGTCACGACTCACAGGAAGGCCCGACAATTATTCCCTTAAGACCGCCTGGGAGAAGGGTATGGAGTATATAAGATCCCACAAGGAGATAAGGGATGTCCTGATATCCGGTGGAGATCCCTTTACCCTTTCCGATGAAGACCTTGGATGGCTATTGGGGAACCTGAGGTCCATAACCCACGTGGAGATAATAAGGATAGGCACAAAGGTCCCGGCTGTCCTACCCCAAAGGATAACAAAGGCCTTGGTGAGGCTATTAAAGAGATTTCATCCCCTTTTCATCAATATCCATTTTACCCATCCAGTGGAGCTCACCAATGAGACACAAAGGGCAGTGGAGATGCTTGCTGACACTGGCATCCCCCTGGGTTCTCAGACAGTGCTTTTAAAAGGAATCAATAATAGTTCTGGCACACTAAGGGAGTTATTCTTGGGGCTACTCAGGGTCAGGGTCAGGCCATATTACCTTTATCAATGCGACCCAATAATGGGCTCCTCCCACTTTAGGACAACTGTCCAAGAAGGTATAAGGCTTATGAAAGAATTGAGGGGGCACATAAGTGGATTGGCTATACCCACTTATGTTATCGATGCCCCTGGTGGCGGAGGGAAGATCCCCGTCGACCTGGGCACCACCATTGAGGTGAACCCACAAGGGGTATCTCTCTTAAATTACCAGGGAAGGATCTATAGCTATTCAAATCCAGGTCAGGCATTGTAGGGCCTAAAAAGGGGCTCAGCTGATACCCGTGGCAGGCCCACATCCCTATAAGAATTCCAAGGAATGGGCCCACTTCAAGGCATGGAAATAGGCCTCGGGAAATAGGCTGCTTTCTAAATTTAACAACCTCCTTTTGGCCTCCACCTCATTCCAGTCTCCCCTCATATAAGCCCTAACAAGCCTTAGCACATCGGTGTAAAGGTCCTCTTCTCCAAGGAGGGCCTTCACAATCCTTTCACTTAAAGGCAGGCCCTTGATAGCCAATTCCATGGGCCTGTCCATAATTGCATCCAACATTGAAAAAAGGCCCACTGTAAATAGTTCATTCTCATCCACCTTGCTTCCCAAGTCTTTTCCCAAAAGTTCACAGAACTTTGCCATTACCACTGATGTCTGGATCAATTCTTCAGGTTTTTCAGCACCCAGATCAGCCAGTAATAACATCATTAGGAAACTTCTAATCTCCTTTTCTCCCAATAAATTTAAGGCATGTCTAATTGACTTTATCTCAGTGGGCCTGGAAAAGAAAGCTGAATTAATGTATTTTAAAAGTTTATAAGATATTCCAGGATCCCTCTTTATAAACTCCTCTACATCGCCAAAATTCGAGTTCTCATTTGAAAGCTGGGCTATCGCCAACATTATATTAACTTTTTGAGGTGATATCTCTGCGCTTACTAATATTTCTGGTTTCGAAAAGAAATAGCCTTGAAACATGGAAAAGCCTTTTTTCTTGGCATTCTCAAACTCTTCATAAGTTTCAACTTTTTCTGCAAGGAGAATCTTGTTGTATTGACATAGACTTTTAACGAGGTTATCAAGGACATGTCCTTGATCAGCACGAAAATCTATTTTTATAATATGTGCAAGTTTAATAAGGGCCTCTATATTGCTCTTATAGAAGAAATCATCTAAGGCTATCCTATAATTCTTACTACGAAGATTTTTTACAGCCTCAAGCAATTCGTCATCAACATCTACATCCTCTAGTATCTCTACAACAAGCTTTTCTTTCGGAAAAATAAAAGGAATACCTCTTAGAATTAGCTCTTTGTTAAAATTTACAAACACAGGGCGGTTATATGATACATTATCAATACCTATGGATG
>FWWM01006956.1_pt1 | contig 23172 bp, 22 predicted proteins | sample 2228351 | NCBI WGS metagenome assembly FWWM01 (sample SAMEA103939774, study PRJEB20133) | metagenome
GCTGGCGCTGATCAGGCACTGGCCGCGCACGTAACGCTCCCGCCCCAGCAAGTCGGTCACCTCCTCCTCCAGCAGCTCCTGAGCCAGGCGCCGGGCGGCCCGGCCGGCCGGGGGGCTGACGGCGGTCGTTCAGACGCGGAGGACGGCGAACAGCCGCCACGTCTCCGGAACACCCTTCAGCGCGTGGGGACCGCGGTCCTCGAAGGCGATGCCTGAGCCCGAGACCAGGTCTCTGACCGTGCTGGACACCAGGACCTCGCCGGGCCCGGCCATCCCCGCCACCCGCGCCCCGATGTGCACGGCGATGCCGGTCACCTTCTCGCCCAGGATCTGGACCTCCCCGGTGTGCAGGCCGGACCGCACCTCCAGGCCCAGGGTCCGGATCGCGTCGCGGATGGCCCAGGCCGCGCGGACGGCACGCGCGGGACCGTCGAAGGTGGCGAGGACGCCGTCCCCTGCGGTGTCCACTTCCCGGCCGCGGAACCGGCGGAGCTCCGCCCGGACCAGCGCGTAGAACCGTTCCAGGAGGCCCCTCCACCGGCCGTCCCCCAGTTCCGCCGCCCGGTCGGTGGCGCCGACGATGTCGGTAAACAGGACCGTCGCCAGGACGCGGTCGGGCTCCGGCCCCCGCCGGACACCCGTAAGGAACTCCTCGATCTCGTCGAGGACCGCGTCCTGGTCGCCGACCCACGGCAGGTGGTCGTCACCGGCCAGCTCGACGAACCGCGCACCGGGGATCCGGCCGGCGATCCACCGGCCCTCCTCCACCTTGACGTCGCGGTCACCGGCGCGGTGCAGGACCAGGGTGGGGACGCGGATCGTCGGCAGGACGTGGCGGACGTCTATGTGGGTGTTCATCCGGCCTAGGGTGACGGCCGCCCGCGGGGTGGCGCTCTGTCGCATGTACCTGGCGAACCACCGCTTGAAGGCCTCGTCGTGCGCGGCGCTCGGAGCCAGGGTCGAGAGGTCCGCCTCCTTCCCCCACTCCAGTTCGATGAGCTCCAGCCACCGCGCGCGATCCTCCGGTCGGGGCGCCCACGGGTAGTCGGGAGACCAGAGCCGCTTGGCGAAGGCGCCGAACACGGCCAGGGCCGTGGTCCGTTCGGGATAGGTCGCGGCGAACAGGAAGCTCATGCTGCAGCCCTCCGACACACCAAACAGGGCGGCGCGCTGCGAGCCGCACGCGTCCATCACCGCCCGCACGTCCTCCATGCGCTCCTCAAGGGTCGGCAGGCGGTCGACCGGGACCCGGTCAGAGAGGCCCGTTCCGCGCTTGTCGAAGAGGATGAGCCGGGAGAAGGAGGCCAGCCGCTCTAGGAAGCGGGCGAGCCAGGGCTCCTCCCATGCGACCTCGATGTTGGAGACCCACCCGCCCACGTAGACGAGATCCAGGGGACCCTCACCGAGTACCTGGTAGGCGACGTTGATCCCGCTACTGTTCGCGTACCTGGTCTCGGCCCGCACCGCCGGGCACCTCCTCTGCTCGGAGAGATTCGCGCTCGTTGGCGCGAACCCCGCCGGACCACGGGCGACTCCAGGAGGCTCGGCCGCGTGATTTCCCCGACGACCTCGGTCCGGCTCCGCACCCAGTGTGACGATCGCCACCTCCCGCGACGTGAGGCCCGCGGGATGGCCACGCGGGAACACGGGCGCCCGCCCAGCAGCTGCACATGCGCCCGTTCGTGCTGCCAGGCTTCCTGCATGACCTGGTGCGTGGTCCCATGCACGCGCACATCGGCGACGCTAGCCACCCGGGCGCGTGGCTGGCTGCGCAGATCCTCCACCGTGTCGGCGTCGCGCCCAAGGAGAAAACTACAGCGGATATAACGGATCCCCGATTCCACTCATATATACTTCTGGGCAGGCACAGCCGCGGCCGGAACCCCCAGTAGCGGGCGAAGTCCAGGCAGATCGGTGCCACCGGACCTCGCCTCGCTCATCAGTCCCCACGAAGCGGTAGGGGCGGGGCCGGCGATGCGGTTGATACTGAGACTCGGCGAGCGCCAGCCTGAAGAGCCTGTACCGGCACGAGCAGGGGCGGCATGGCGGGTCACGCCGCGGTGCTCCGACCGGAATCACCGTATAGCGGAGGTACTTGTTGCTGTGCGCGCGCTCCGCTCGCAGCCGCCCGAGATGCATACTCCCGAAACGTTCTTGGTTTCGAACCCCTGGCTCCTGAACCTCAGCGTACGCGCGTTCTCGGTGGCAGTGATGATCTTCTGCGCTTCAGCGAGGGCCTGTCCCGAGGTGCAGGAACTCCACCCCGGGATAGCGGCGGAAATCGCCGTCGAAGGCCACGAGCCGGCAGCCGCTCGCCGCGGCAAAGGCGGCGAGGTACGCGTCCGTCCAGTGGCCACCCCGGAGATCGAGCTCACCGCTCCAGCGTCCAAGCAGGTCGTCCAATCCAGGGGGCTCACCGAGCAGGGTGATGCGTGGGACGGTAAGCCAGGTGACGAGCGCGCGCCACGCCCCGGCTCCATCCAGCGCCGCCTCGCCGAGGATGCGCGGGTTCGTGAGGTGGCGCAGCAGCGCCAGGGCGGTGAGCCGGCAGAAGGCGAGCGCGTCGGCGGCTTCCTCGTCCCAGTAGCGGCGCGCCCGGGGGTAGTGGACGTGATCCGGCGCGCCCAACGCCACCCAGACGCTAGCGTCGAGCAGATCGGGCATACTTGGCCTCGTCGTCTTCTTCTTCCGAGCGCTGCAGTTCCGCGCGGGGGACGGCCGGAATGGGCACGTTGCGCGAAGGGATGACCACAGGCGGGGGCTCGCGGCGTCCGGGAACGGCTTCGATCGGCACGACAGGTTGTCGGAGCCCTTGCTCGACGAGGCGCCGAACGAGATCCCGCATCGTTACGCCGCTCAATGCCGCCCGTGCCTTGAGCGCGCGGTAGAGGTCGTCCGGAAGATCGATCGTGGTTCGCATATAAACATTTTTGCATCTTTGCGTATTCCTGTCAACCTTCAAGCCTGTCCACCACGCCTCACGCCGTGTACACGACCCCGCCGCCACCCACTCAGCGCCCGGTCGTCCAGCCCCTGGCGCCCCAGCGCTACAAGATCCAGTTCACAGGCCGGCGCAGCGAAGCCCTGGAGGGAGTTGTGCCGGATACCGAACTCGGCCCAGACCGAGTTGCGCCGGCGGTGCGGCGGCCTCACGGCTGCAGCAGTCCCGTACGGCTGGAGTAGACCAGGCGGCCGCGCTTGTAGACCTCGTCCACCAGGTTCACGCCGAACTGCATGGCCAGGGCGCGGTAGTCGGTGGCGTCCAGGATGACCACATCCGCCACCTTTCCCGGCTTCAGGCTGCCCACCTCCTCCGCCACCCCGATGGCGTGCGCCGCGTTGATCGTGGCCGCGGCCACAGCCTCGGCCGGCCGCAGGCCCAGGCGCAGCACTCCCAGCGCTATCGCCATCTGCATGGAGTAGGTGGGGCTGGTGCCGGGATTGAAGTCGGTGCCCAGGGCCACGGCCACCCCCAGGTCGATCATCCGCCGCACCGGGGGAGCGGGCAGCCCCAGGAAGAAGGCGGTTCCCGGCAGGAGGACGGCGATGACTCCCGCCGCAGCCATGGCCCGCAGCCCCTCCTCGGCGGCGTGCTCCAGGTGGTCCGCCGAGACGGCGCCCACCTCTGCCGCCAGCCGGGCCCCGCCGCTATCGGAGAACTCGTCGGCGTGAATCTTGGGAAGCAGCCCGTACTCCGCCCCCGCCTCCAGCACGGCGCGGCTCTGCTCCAAGGTGAACGCACCCCGCTCGCAGAAGACGTCGCAGAACTCCGCGAGCTCCTCATCCGCCACCGCGGGCAGCATCTCCTCGATCACCTGGCGGAGGTAGCCGTCGGCGTCGCCGGCGGACTCGGCGGGGACGGCGTGCGCTCCCAGGAATGTGGGCACCACGTCCACGTGGTGGAGCGCGCCGATCCGGTGCAGGGCGCGCAGCAGCCTCACCTCGGCCTCGGTGGACAGCCCGTAGCCGCTCTTCGCCTCCACCGTGGTGGTCCCGTGGGCCAGCATCCGGCTGAGACGGGCCATCCCCAGAGCCACCAGCGCCTCTTCGCTCATCCCCCGGGTCTGGGCCACGGTATGCAGGATGCCGCCGCCCCGGGCGGCGATCTCCTGGTAGGTGGCGCCGCCCAGCCGCAGCTCGAACTCCTCCGCCCGCCACCCGCCGAAGAGCAGGTGGGTGTGGGCGTCCACGAAGCCCGGCAGGACCACCCGTCCTTCCGCGTCCACCACCTGCGCCGCCTGCGGCACCGCGTCCCGGACCTCGGGCGTGGTGCCCACCTCCACGATGATGCCGTCGGCGACGGCGAGAGCTCCGTCGCGGATCAGGCCCAGGCGGCCCAGGGAGCTCCCCCTGCGCGGCCCCTCCGCCGGATCGCTCGCAGCTAGGGTGATCAGCTCTCCGGCGTGGACGATGAGCAGGTCGGCCGCCATCACTCCAGCAGGCGGACGTCCAGGATCTGCTGGCGCTGGAACTGGCGCAGGCGGAGGTAGTAGCGGGCCACATCCACCACGGCGTCCAGCGGCACCAGGCCTACGATCTCGCTCTCCGCCACCTGCACGCCGAAGCGCTCCGCCTCCCGGCGCACCAGCTCGAAGACGCGGGCCAACGGCGTACGGGTGTGATCCAGCAGGTTCAGCGAGACCTGGGCCTGACCGTTGGCGGCGACCACCCCCATGGCCTGGACGTTCACCAGGCCGCCGCTGCTCTCACGGACAGCACGGGCGATCTCCCTGGCCACCTCCACCTCCGTTGTGTGGAGGTTGACGTTGTAGGCGATGAGCGGCCGGCGCGCCCCCACCACCGTCACCCCGGCGGTGGGGTGGGGACGGGCCTCGCCCACATCCGGCGCCCATGCGGGATCGGCCATCTTCTCCGCCAGCCCCTCGTATTCACCCTTGCGGATGTCCGGCAGGCGCACTCGTGCGGGCCGGGTAGCCGCCTCGGCGTAGAAGTAGACGGGCAGGCGCAGCTCCGACCACAGGCGTGTGCCCAGCGCCCGCGCCAGCTCCACCGCCTCGGGCATGGTCACGTTGGCGATGGGAACGAAGGGAACCACGTCCACCGCGCCGATGCGGGGGTGCTCTCCGCGGTGCAGGTTCATGTCGATCAGCTCCACGGCGCGGGCGCACAGGGCGAAGGCCGCCTCCCCCACCGCCTGCGGCGGGCCGGCGAAGGTTATCACTGAGCGGTTGTGGCTCGGGTCCGACTGCACGTCCAGCAGGCGGACCCCCGCCGTAGCCCGCACGGCGTCCGCCACGGCCTGGATGACCTCGGGCCGCCGTCCTTCGCTGATGTTGGGGACGCACTCGACCAGCTTGCCGCCCACGCCGCACCCGCCGCAACCGTCAGACCCCGCAGCAGTCCCCCTTCACCAGCGTTGAGCCTACACTATGCTCTGGGGGTGCTCAAGCACGGACCCAACCGGCAGCCTCGGCAGGAACCCCGAGGCGTCGCGCGAAGGCATGTCGGCAATGCATCCGCAACGGCGCATTCGCCTCAGCAAGTTCCTCTCGCTGATCCTCCGCCACCGGCCCGAAGAAGTAGGGCTCGTGCTGGACCCGCAGGGGCGGGTTCCGCTGGAGGACCTGGTGCGGGCCCTGCGGGCACACGGCTGGGAGGACGCGGGGATGGAGGATGTGCTTGAGGTGGCCCGCCTGGACGCGCGGCGCTTCCAGCTCGAGGATGGGATGATCCGGGCGCGCTACGGCCACTCCGTGACCCTGCAGCAGCCGGGTCCGGCGGTCCGGCCGCCCGAGTGGCTGTACTATGCCGTCCCCGCCGCGGAGCAGGATCGGGTGCGAGCCGACGGGCTTCGCCCGGGGCAACGGCGGTACGTGCACCTCTGCCTGACACCCGAGGAGGCAGCGCGGCAGCTGGCGCGGCACGGCACGGCTGGCGCGGTCCTCCCGGTGCTGGCCCGCCGCGCCCACGCCGCCGGCATCCCCTTCTACCAGGCCACGGACCGCCTCTACCTGGCCCCACGGGTACCGCCGGAGTTCCTCTGCTTCCATGCACCCGCCCGGTCCGGGCAGCCGCCCGTGTCGCCGGCCGAGCCTACTTGACGGTAAGGGTACCCACCATGCCCGCCTCGCGGTGTCCCGGCACGGTGCAGACGATGGCGTACTTGCCCGCCTTCAACGTGACCTTGACCTGCATGGTCTTCCCGGGCATGATGGCATCCACTTCCTTCAGGACCTTCCCCTTGGCGTCCTCGATGACGAAGTTGTGCTCCACCGTCCCCTTGTTCACCACGTTGAAGGTGATCTCCCCGGCGGAGGCGGTGACGTCCTTGGGCGTCCACTTGAACTCCGTCGCCACCAGCGCCACGGGCGCGGGAGCGCCCAGCAGGGGCGTGACGGCCGCCAGCCCCGCCACCACCAGGAGAACTGCGAAGAGTGCGCGCATCTGCTTCTCACCTCATCGAAAGAATTCCATCGCTGCCAGCCAGTGTACACGTTGGGTGAGCAGACTGCATCACTCGGGAGGGCTGAGGCCGCCGGGGAGCCCCTCCGCCGACTCCTCGATGCGGGAGAAGTGGATCACCGTGACCTCGTCGTCCAGGGAGACCTTGCGGCCGTAGATCTTGGCCAGAAAGTCCATCAGCTCCTCATGGCGGCGCAGCTCCGGGTTGTCCCGCTCGATCTCCCGCGGGGTGACCTCGGAGAGGCGCTTGAACTCCACGCGGTCGATGATGGCCGTGGCCACCTTGCGCCGGGTGCCGAAGCGGCGGCCCACCGTCAGCCAGACGATCTGCCCCTCCCGGTACTTCTCCCGCTTGTCCCCCAGGCGGATGGTCGCGGTCTTGCGCCCCTGACGCAGCGCCTCGCCGAACACCGACGAGTAGAAGTTTATGGCAAACACGCGGTCTCCGCTCCTCCGGCCGCCGAGACGCCCCAGCGGTCGCCCGCCACGCCGCGGGCCGACGGTATCCTGATCCCTTGTCGTGCCGCCGCCGCCAGCGCCTCGGGGTATCCGGCGTCGGCGTGGCGCACCACGGCGGTCCCCGGGTCGGCGGTAAGGACACGCTCCAGTTTCTGGGCGGACAGCGGGGTTCCCTCCGCCACGACCACCTGCCCGGCGTGGATGGAGTAGCCGATCCCCACCCCGCCCCCATGGTGCACCGCCACCCAGGTGGCCCCGGCGCAGGTGTTCACCAGGGCATTGAGGATGGGCCAGTCGGCGATGGCGTCCGAACCGTCCCGCATGCCCTCCGTCTCCCGGTGGGGGGATGCCACCGAACCCCCGTCCAGGTGGTCCCTCCCGATGACTATGGGTGCGGACACCCGGCCCTGCTGCACCAGCTCGTTGAAGGCCAGCCCCGCAGCGGCGCGCTCCCCGTAGCCCAGCCAGCAGATGCGGGCGGGCAGGCCCTGGAAGGGGACACGCTCCCGGGCCATCCGGATCCAACGGGCCAGCGGCTCGTCGTCGGGGAAGAGCTGGAGGATGACCTGGTCGGTGGTGTAGATGTCCTGCGGATCGCCGGAGAGGGCCACCCAGCGGAACGGTCCCCGCCCCTGGCAGAACAGCGGCCGGATGTAGGCCTGGACGAAGCCCGGGTAGGCGAAGGCGTCGGCAAAGCCGGCCTCCCGGGCCTGCCCGCGGAGGTTGTTGCCGTAGTCGAAGACCACGCTGCCCCCGCGCAGGAAATCCACCATGGCGGTGCAGTGCCGGACGATGCTCTCGCGGGCCATCCGCACGTAACGTGCGGGGTCTTCCCGCCGCAGCAGCACCGCCTCCTCCGCGGAGACGCCCGCGGGGATGTAGCCGCCCAGCGGGTCGTGCGCCGATGTCTGGTCGGTGACCACCTCGGGGGCGAACCCCGCCCGGACCAGCGCGGGGTGGGTTTCCGCGGCGTTGCCCAGCAGCGCCACCGAGAGGGGCTGCTTGTTGCGGCGCGCCTCCTCCACCCAGCGCAGCGCCTCGTCCAGGCGATCGGTGGCCCGGTCCACCCAGCCCGCGGCGCGGCGGCGGTGGATGCGCGCCGGGTCGGCCTCCACCACCAGGGCGACCCCTTCGTTCATCGTCACCGCCAGGGGCTGCGCCCCGCCCATGCCCCCCAGCCCCGCAGTGAGGACCACGCGGCCGCGCAGCGACCCGCCGAAGTGCCGCCGCGCCACCGCGGCGAAGGTCTCGTAGGTCCCCTGCAGGATGCCCTGGGTGCCGATGTAGATCCACGATCCGGCGGTCATCTGCCCGAACATGGTCAGACCCGCCGCCTCCAGCTCCCAGAACTTCTCCCAGGTGGCCCACGCCGGCACCAGCATCGTGTTGCTGATGACCACCCGCGGGGCCCACTCGTGGGTGCGGAAGACCGCCACCGGCTTGCCCGACTGCACCAGCAGGGTCTCGTCTCCCTCCAGCTCCCGCAGCGCCTGTACCAGCGCGTCGAAGGCCTCCCATGAGCGGGCGGCCTTGCCCGTCCCCCCGTAGACGATCAGCTCCTCGGGACGCTCCGCCACCTCCGGGTCCAGGTTGTTCATCAGCATCCGCAGCGCCGCCTCCTGCCCCCATCCCTTGCAGGAGAGCGCTCTGCCCCGGGGGGCGCGCACGATCCTGGCTCCCTTACCCATCGCCGTCACCCCCTCTGCGGCCGTGCTCCGTTCAATCCAGCGGGCCGACGACCTCTTCCGCCGCCCGCAGCAGCGTTCCCTGGCGGACCAGGTCGCGAGCCAGGGCCAGATCGCCCGCCAGCACGCGGTCACGCTCCAGCGGGAGGATCACCTGGCGCACCGCCCGATAGGCGGCACGCACGGCCGGCGCCGCCTCCTCCACGCCGCGGAACTCCAGGGCCTGGGCGGCGCACAGCGCCTCGATGCCCACCACCTGCTCCACGTGCTCCACCACCCGGGCCGCCTTGCGCGCGGCGATGCTGCCCATGCTCACATGGTCCTCCTGGTCGCCGGAGGTGGGGATGGAGTCCACGCTGGCGGGGTGGGCCAGCACCTTGTTCTCCGACACCAGCGCCGCCGCGGTGTACTGCGCCAGCATCAGCCCTGAATGCAGTCCTCCCGCGCGAGCCAGAAACGGCGGCAGCCCGCTCGAGTGCGGGTTGACCAGCCGCTCGATGCGCCGCTCCGCAATGGTGCCCAGGGCGGCGACGGCTATGGCCAGGACATCCAGCGCCAGCGCCACGGGCTGCCCGTGGAAGTTGCCTCCGGAGACCACCTTCTCCGCCTCGGGGAAAACCAGGGGGTTGTCGGTGGCGCTGTTGATCTCCGTCTCCACCACCCGCCGGGCGTAGGCGATCCCATCCCGCGCCGCGCCGTGCACCTGCGGCAGGCAGCGCAAAGTGTAGGCGTCCTGCACGCGGTCGGCCGGGCGGGCCAGTTGCGACCCCGCCAGCAGCCGCCGCAGGTTCGCGGCACTCCGCTGCTGCCCCTCCTGGGAGCGGACGCGGTGAAGGTCGGCATCGAAGGCCTCGGGCAGGGCCAGCAGCGCCTCCGCGCTCATGGCCCCCGCCACATCCGCGGTCTTCGCGGCCACCTCCGCGCGCAGCAGGGCCAGCGCCCCCAGCGCGGTCATCATCTGGGTGCCGTTGATCAGGGCCACACCCTCCTTGGCCTCCAGGACCACCGGCTGCAGCCCCGCCTCCCGCAGCGCCTCCGCCGCGTCGCGCACCCCTCCTCCGGTCAGCACCTGCCCCTCGCCCATCACCGCCAGGGCCAGGTGCGCCAGCGGCGCCAGGTCGCCGCTGGCCCCCACCGACCCCTGCGAGGGGATCAGCGGGACGATTCCGGCATTGAGCATGCCGATAAGCGTGTGCAGGGTCTGCGGGCGGACCCCGGAGTACCCCAGGGCCAGGCCGTGGGCGCGCAGCAGCATCATGGCCCGCACCGCCTCCGGGGGCAGGGGCTCCCCCACTCCCGCGGCGTGACTGCGCACGATGTTGGCCTGCAGCGCGGCCGCCTGCTCCGGAGGGACGGCCACCCCTGCCAGACCTCCCACTCCCGTGGTGACGCCGTACACCGCCCGGCCGCTGCGCGCCAGCTCCTCCACCATGGCCCGGGCACGGAGCATCCGCTCTGCCGCCCCCGCGGCCAGGGCCACCGGTCGGCGAGCGTAGGCCACCGCCGCCAGGTCCTCCAGGGTGAGGCGCTCCCCGATCAGCACCTCCACGGGATCGCTACTTCAGGCGGGAGTCGACGAAGGTCACCTGGATCTCCTTGCCCCGCTCCGCCACCGCCGTGGCCACGGTGGCGCCCCGGTAGACGATGGTCAGGGTGACCTTGCGGATGGCGCCGAGGGCCGGGACCTGCGTCCGGATCGGCTCCGGCACCTGCAGGATGACGTCGCTGGCCAGGCGGGCCTCGGCCGTGAGGAACCGGCGGGCGCGCTGCGCCCACTGCTGCCGGTCCTTCTCCGCCTCCTCGGGCTTGAAGGTCGCCGACTCGAAGGTGGCGCTCACCGTCCCCGCCGCCTCGTCCAGAGCGACGGCCTTTACTGCCTGCTGGCCGATGATGTTCTCGATGAGGCTGCGCACCAGCACGTCGGGGGGTGGGGGCTTCGTCGCCGCCTCCTGCCGCCGCCGCCAGGCGTAGTCCCAGGCGTACAGCCCGGCGCCGGCCACCACGGCGATGAGGACGAAGACTGCTATGGGGACCGGATTGATCCCGGTCTTCCGGGAGAGGCCTCCCGCCCGCACCCGCCCCACGTTTCACCTCCAGATGCACCGCCGGCGGCGGTGCGGCTGCTATCCCGTGCGGATCGCCTCGCTGGTGGTGATCACCCCGCGATAGAGGAAGGAGACCTGCCGGATGGCCACCTGCAGGTCGAAGGGGGTGATGGCGGAGACGGCGTCCACGGGCAGGATGACCCGGTAGCCCCGGAGGGCGGCGCTGCCCGCGGTGTGCAGGACGCAGATGTTGGCCACGGTGCCGCAGACGATGACGCTGTGGACACCCGCCAGGCGCAGCTCGTGGTCCAGGGGCGTGCCGAAGAAGCCGTCGTAGCGCAGCTTCTCCAGCACGCGCTCCCCGGGCCGGGGGGCCAGCTCCTCCACGATCTGCCACCCCCACGTCCCCCGCAGGACGTGCGGTCCCCAGATGGGAAACTCGATGTCACCCTCCTGGTGCGTGTCCTGGGTGAAGAAGACCCTCATCCCCGCCGCCCGGGCCAGGGCCAGCAGGCGCCCCACCGCGGGGATGGTGGCCGCCGCCGTGGGCACCACCAGGGCGCCGCCCGGCTTGACGAAGTCGTTCTGCATGTCCACCACGATGAGGGCGGTCTGCCGCGGATCCACCACCACGTCGGCCTGCAGTTCGTACGCCGGAGCTTCCACCGTGACCGTCATGGTCGCGCCTCCGGGGATGCCTCAGGTGGCAGCCGCACGGACCAGCGGGCGCAGCGCCGCCGCCAGGATCCAGATGACCACCAGGTCCACCACCGTCTCGATCAGCAGCCCGCTCCAGAAGATGGCCACGGCCACCTGGCTCAGTGGGAGCAGACCCGCCGCCAGGAAGACGGCGATGTTCAGGGCGTGCCCCACGATGATCGCCAAGGCGGCCAGCGGCTGGTTCGCCCGGGCGATCAACCCGGCCACCAGACCCATGATGGTATGGGGAATGACCGCCCCGAACTCGAAGGCGCGGCTGCCGGTCTCGCTGAACAGCGCGTTGATCAGCGTGCCGACGAACCCCACCAGCGCGCCGGCGGTGGGGCCGAAGAGCATGCCGGCGACGACCACCACCACCATGTTGATGGCGATGATCGCCCCCGGCACCATGGGGTTGCGCAGGTACGGGGTAACGAACTGCCCGATGACCACGTAGAGTGCCGCCAGCACCGCCGCATACGCGATCTGGCGCGTCGACATACGCCCGCCCCCTTCCTCCGCAGTGACCGATGCTGCCGGAGCTTCCGCGCCCATTCTAGGATCGGGCCGGGGAAGGGTCAAATACCAGGCGAACGGACGAGGCTACGACGGCTCGGGCTTTGGCTTGAGCCGCGGCAGCGTCGGCTCGGGGCGCCCGGGCTTGGGCTCCGCGGCGGCTCCGGCGGGCGGGGCCTCCGCGGGCGGCTCCACCGGCGGCTCCACGGGCAGCCCCTGCAGCACCCGCTCCAGCTCCTCCGCCTCCAGGCTCTCCCGCTCCAGCAGCGCCCTGGCCACCCGCTCCAGCTGCTCGCGGTGCTCGGTGAGGACGGTGCGCCCCCGCTCGTAGCACTCGTCGATGATGCGGCGGATCTCCTTGTCGATCTCGTAGGCGATCTCCTCGCTGTAGTTGCGGCTCTCCACCAGGTCGCGCCCCAGGAAGACGGGGCCGTGGCGCTTGCCCAGGGTGAGCGGCCCGAGCTTCTCGCTCATCCCGAACTCGGTGACCATGCGCCGGGCCAGCTCCGTAGCCTGCTCGAAGTCGTTCTGCGCCCCGGTGGTCACCTCTCCGAAGACGATCTCCTCGGCCACCCGGCCGCCCAGGGCCACGGTGATCCGATCCAGGATCTCGCTGCGCGTGTAGTTGTACTTGTCCTCGGGCGGGGCGGAGATGACGTACCCCAGGGCCATGCCCCGCGGCAGGATGGTCACCTTGTGCGGCGGGTCGGCGTTGGGCAGGTACTTGGCCAGCAGGGCGTGCCCCCCCTCGTGGTAGGCGGCGATCTCCCGCTCCTTCTGGGAGAGGATGCGGGACTTGCGCTGAGGGCCGGCGATGACCCGCTCGATGGCCTCCTCCATCTCGCCCATGGTGACCTTCTTCTTGTTGCGCCGCGCCGCCAGCAGCGCCGCCTCATTCACCATGTTGGCCAGGTCGGCGCCGGAGAAGCCTGGGGTGCGCTTGGCCAGGGCCTCCAGGTTCACATCCTCGCCCAGAGGCTTGCCCCGCACGTGCACCTCCAGGATGGCCTTGCGCCCCTTGGTGTCCGGGTTGTCCACCACGATCCGCCGGTCGAAACGGCCGGGGCGCAGCAGCGCCGGGTCCAGGATGTCCGGCCGGTTGGTGGCGGCGATGACGATGATCCCGGCGTTGGGGTCGAAGCCGTCCATCTCCACCAGGAGCTGGTTCAGCGTCTGCTCGCGCTCGTCGTGCCCCCCGCCCAGCCCCGCGCCACGCTGCCGGCCCACGGCGTCGATCTCGTCGATGAAGACCAGGCAGGGCGCCGACTTCTTGGCCTGGTCGAAGAGATCCCGCACCCTGGACGCACCCACCCCCACAAACATCTCCACGAACTCCGATCCGGAAATGGAGAAGAAGGGCACCCCCGCTTCGCCGGCGATGGCCTTCGCCAGCAGCGTCTTGCCGCTGCCAGGCGGTCCGACCAGCAGGACGCCGCGGGGGATCTTGGCGCCCAGCGCCTGGAACTTCTTCGGGTGCTTCAGGAACTCGATGATCTCCTCCAGCTCTTCCTTGGCTTCGTCCACCCCCGCCACGTCGTCAAAGGTGACCTTGGGCTTGTTCTCCGTGTGCAGGCGGGCGCGGCTCTTGCCGAAGGACATGGCCTGGTTGCTCCCTGACTGCGCCTGACGCAGCATGAGCATCCACACGCCCACGATGAGCAGGATGGGCAGCATGGAGGTGAGCAGGTTCGGCCAGAGGGTGGAGCGGGAGCGCGGCTCGTACTTGATGCTCACCCCTTTGGCCGCCAGCAGGGAGAGGGTCTCCTCGGTCACCGGCCCGTAGGTGATGAACTCCTCGTTGTTCTTCAGGTGACCGGTGATCCGCTCGTCGCTGATGGTCACGTCGACGATCTCGCCCTGCTTCACGCTCTTCAGGAAGACGTTGTAGGTGAGCTCCTGGCGGGGGGTGCGCTGGCGGTACAGCGGCAGGAAGAAGTAGACCACCACCGCGATGATGATGGCCCAGACGATCATGTTGCGGACGTAACGGTTCAGCACGCCACCCTCCCCGTTTGACTATACACGCTCCGCCGCCGGGGGGAAATCGCCCCCTGCCCCGCACGCCCGGGGCTGCACGCGCAGGCGGAGCACGCGGCGTGTCTGGGCGGTGACGCGGGCTTCCTCGGCCAGACGCCACCCCACCAGCCAGAGGATGGTTCCGGCGCCGTCCACCAGCACCGGAAGGCGCCGCCGGTGAAGATGCGGCACCTTGGCGTCCGTGAGGAAGTCCCCCACCTTCTTCCTTCCGCGCATGCCCAGCGGAGTGAACCGGTCGCCTGGACGCCAGGGCCGCAGCACCAGCGGCGGCCGCACCCGGTCGGCATCCAGGTAGGTGGCGCCGTCGCCCGGCTCCACCGCCTCCCGCGGCAGGACCGTGCTCTCCACGACCAGGCCGAAGGGCTCCGCGGACACCCGTCCGGCGGTGGGGAGGACCACCTCCTGCTCCGGCGGGCTCCCCGCCGGGACCAGCAGCAGGTCGTCCCCGCGGACCTCCAGCTCCACCCGCGGGAGGCTGAGCCGCTGTCCCTCCTTACCTTCCTCCGCCAGGCGCAGCGCCTCCTGCACGGTAACGTAGCGCAGCCGCCGCAGATTCCCGCCGGCGGCGGCCACGGCGCGGCGGACCAGCCGCCACCCCACGGCCGGGGGCTGCGCCGCCACCACCGCGCGGCGCAACCGGACGCCAACTCCCTCATAGACCAGCGCCTCGGGTTCCACGGCCGCGGCCGCCGCCTCCAGGGCGGCGTCTTCGGCGGCGAGGAGATCTGCGCTTTGCTTCACCCTGTTCTGCCCGTCCGGAATATGCCCTGCCAGTACGGGCAGCAAGTCGTGCCGGACGCGGTTGCGCAGGTGGCGGGGGTCAAGGTTGGTCGGGTCCTCCCGCCAGGGCACTCCCCGCTGCGCCAGCAAAGCCCGCAGGTCGCGTCGCCAGCAGTCCAGCAACGGACGCACCAGGAGCACGGAACCCAGCGCCCGCCGCGGCCACATCCCGCCGGGCCGCCCTCCCCGCAGCAGGCGCAGCAGCAGCGTCTCCGCCTGGTCGTCGGCGGTGTGCCCCACCGCCACCACCCCGCACCGCTGCGCCGTGGCGACGCGCTGCAGGAAGGCGTAGCGGACCTCCCGCGCCGCCGCCTCCAGGGAGAGCCGCTGCCGCCTCGCCCAGGCCCGCACATCCGCCGCCTCGCTCACGTACGGCAGCCCCCACGCCGCTGCCAGCGCCTGGACGAAGCGGGCGTCGGTGGCGGCATCGGCACGCAGCCCGTGGTTCAGGTGCGCCACGACCAGGCGCAGCCGCAGCGGAGCTGCGATCTCGCGCAGCAGGAGCAGCAGCGCCACCGAGTCGGCGCCGCCGGAGACGCCGACGACCACACCATCTCCCGGCGCCAGGAGCCGGTGGCGGCTGATGGTGGCCTCGACGGTCTCCCGTAGGACCTCGACAGTTCCCCGCAGAAAAACTGAAAGCCCCTCCTGGGCCCCGTCTGGTGGCGGCGGGGAGACTCGAACTCCCGACTCCGCGGGTATGAGCCGCGTGCTCTGACCAGCTGAGCTACGCCGCCACGTGCCCATTATACCCGGCCGCTCCCGCGGCGGCCACCGGGCAGTGCCTTGAGGGTCAAGCGGGTCTCAGGGGGTGATACGCACCGCCAGCGGCGGGGTCTCCAGCGTCCTCACCTGGGAGGTGCGGCCCAGGAAGATGCCCACCAGTTCGTAGTCCCCCGGCTCGACCCGGCGTCCCTGCAGGTCGGTCTGTCCCCAGGCGGCGCTGAATGGCGGTAGGGCCTCCCCCGGGCGCAGCGTCACCTCCTGAATCACCTGGATGAAGGCCCTGTCGTGGGACCAGCGCCACACCAGCACCCCCCGCCGCCGCACCTCCAGGTCGAAGCGCTGCCCCGACGCGAACTCCACGCGCAGCGGCGTTCCTCCTGCGTTGCGCACGACGAGGCGCGCCTGCACCGGCTCACCGGAGACGTAGGAAGACTTCCCCACGGTCAACTCCAGCCGCAGGTCTCCCGCGGTACGCTCCACCGACGGTGCGCTCACGGCGGTGACGAGGGCGATGACAACCCACAGCAGGAGCAGCGGCACCCACGGCCTCCCGGTGGTATGATCCCTAAGACATCATACGCGGAGGAGGCGGGGGAGGTTCGCGGTGTCCGGCCGGTTGGAGGTGGTGGCGCGCGTAGCCGCCGTCGATGCGCAGGGGCGCATCCTGCTCACGCAGCGGGTCGGACGCGACTACTGGGTGCTCCCCGGCGGGCATGCCGACCCGGGGGAGCCCCTGCCCGCCGCCGCAAAGCGCGAGGCCGCGGAGGAGGCGGGCGTGCCCGTAGAGGTGGGGCCCCTGCTATGCGTCTGGGAGGTACTCCAGGGGGAGCGTCGCCTGCTGCAGTGCGCCTTCCTCGGGAGGCTGCACGGGCCGGTGTCCGCAGCGGAGACGGTGGACCGGGGGCCCAGCGGCGGCGTGCGCCGCAGGCGCCTGGTTGCGCCGGAAGACCTGGAGGCCCTGCGCCTCTTCCCGGCAGCCCTCGCTGCCCCGGGATTCCAGGCGCGCCTGCGCCGTTACCTGCAGGGCGGGCCCAGAGAGCGCGATCCGTATCTGGGGGTTGCGGGCGCGGCGCACCTGGCCCTGCCCCGCCGCCTGGACGTGCGCGTCATCGTGGTGAATGAAGGACGGCTCCTTCTGGTAAGCGGCGGCCGGGAGGGCTTCTGGGTGCTCCCCGGCGGCCTGGTGGAGGCAGGGGAGAGGCTGGAGGAGGCCCTCGTCCGGGAGACCGCCGAGGAGGCAGGCATCCGCCCGGTCCCGGAGCGGATGCTCTACCTGCGGGAGTTCGTCGAGGCGCACCTGGGAGAGCACGGGATCGAGGTGTACTTCCTGGGGCTGCCCGACCGCAGGGGGCTGCGCACGGGCACCGATCCCGGGCTCCGCGACGTCTCCACCGCACGGGGCCAGGTGACGCGCGTCCGCTGGTTCCGCAGGGACGAGCTGGCCGGGGTCGCGGTCTACCCCGAGGCGCTGCGCCGCCGCCTGTGGGAGGACCTGGCCGTCCCTACCGCCGACCTCTACCTGGGGGTGGCCCGGCTGGACTGACTACTTGATGCCGGCGCGCGGCGCCTCGTAGCGGATCTTCCCCGCGGCGATCTCCTCCAGCGCCACGCTCACGGGGTTGCTGGAGTCCACGTCGACCAGGGGCAGAGCGCCTTCCTTCAGCTGGCGCGCCCGCTTGGCGGCGACGATCACCAGCGCGTACTTGCTTTCCACGCGGTCGAGCAGGGCCTCAAGTGGAGGCTTGATCACCTGGCACTCTCCGGATTGCGCTCGCTGGGATGAAAAGATGCGGGCGGATGCCCGGGCGGTATTCTAACAGGCCGCAGAGGGTTGTCAACCGGCTCTAGCGCACCGCCGCCGCCCGCCCCCGACCCAGGAGCTGATCCAGCTCCTGCGGGTTGGTGGCGCGGGCCGCCGCCTCCTCATAGGCGACCACCCCCTCCTCGACCAGCCGGCGCAGCGCCTGGTTGAGGGTCTGCATCCCATCCCGCGCGCCGGACTGAATCGCCGACGGGAGCTGGAAGGTCTTTCCCTCGCGGATGAGGTTGCGTACCGCGGGGGTCAGCCGCAGCACCTCCACGGCGGCCACCCTGCCGCGGCCGTCGCGCCGCGGCAGCAGCGTCTGGGAAAGCACACCCTCCAGGGAGAGGGAGAGCTGCATGCGCACCTGCTCCTGCTGGTAGGGCGGAAAGACGTCGACGATGCGCTCCACGGCCTGGGCGGCGCTCTGCGTGTGCAGGGTGGCGAAGACCAGATGGCCCGTCTCCGCCGCGGTGATGGCCGTGGCGATGGTCTCCAGGTCGCGCATCTCACCGATGAGGATCACGTCCGGGTCCTGCCGCAGCACGTGGCGCAGGGCGTGGGCGAAGGAGTGGGTGTCGCTGCCCACCTCACGCTGGTCGATGATGCTCTTCTGGTCGTGGTGCAGGTACTCGATGGGGTCCTCGATGGTCACCACGTGGCAGGCCCGATGCTGGTTGATGTGGTTGATCAGGGCGGCCAGGGTCGTGGACTTCCCGCTGCCCGTGGGCCCTGTCACCAGCACCAGCCCCCGCGGCAGCTCGGCAAAGCGCTCCACCCCCGGGGGTAGCCGCAGCCCGGCGATGGTGGGCACCTGCATGGGAATGGCCCGGATGGCCGCACCGATGTTGCCCCGCTGCCGGAAGACGTTGACTCGGAAGCGGGAGAGGCCGGGGACGCTGTAGCCGAAGTCCAGCTCCAGCTCCTGGCGGAACTTCTCCCGCTGGGCGTCGGTGAGCATGGACTCGATCAGCGACTGCAGCTCTGCCGGCTCGAAGGGAGGCAGGTCGACCGGAGTGAGGTGCCCGTTGATGCGCAGGATGGGGGGGTTCTTCACCTTGAGGTGCAGATCGCTGGCGTTGCGCTCGATGACCATCTTCAGGAGTCCGTGAATCTCCATGGGCACCTCCGTTGACCTGCTCCCGGGTGCGGTGGAAAGCCTGAGGCTGGCGCCACTGGGGGCTTCCGCCACCCTTATGCCCACGGCGCGCCGCCCTTAGGCGGCGAGGTGCCGTCGCCGCATGCTACACTCAACCACGTGCCCCCGCGCATCCACCTCCTGGGCCTGACCGGGACCACGATGATCCTGACCATCATGGTGGCCCAGCCGGTACTGCCGCTTTATCTGCAGGCGCACGGTCTGCCCACCGTGGAGCTGGGAGTGCTGGTGGGGATCATGTCGCTGTCCATCATAGGCACCGAGGTGGGGGCCATGATGGTGAGCCGGCGCATCGGCCGGCGGGGGACGATCCTGCTGGGCTCGCTGGGCGGCGCGGCGGCGCAGCTGTGGTTCGCCTTCGCCGCCACCCGGCCGGAGTGGTACCTCTCCCGCCTGCTCTTCGGCGCCTTCCGCGGGCTGCTCTGGCCGGTGCTCTTCGCCGAGGTGGCCGATGGCGCTCCACCCGGTCGGCATGGGCCGGCCTTCGCCACCTTCTGGCTCTACTTCGGCGTGGGGCTGCTGGTCGGACCGTGGATCGGGGGGTGGCTGGCCGACTTGGCCGGCCTGCGGGCGCCGCTGATCCTCTCCGCGGCTGTGGCCCTTCTGCCTGTGGCCCTGGGAGGCGCCGTAAGCCCGCGGCGGGATGCCGCAGTCCCCCTTGGGGCCTCCCTGCGCGCGCTGGCGCGGCGGGGGGAGGTGCTCTCGGTCTGGACGCTCAACGCCCTGCACACCACCGGCTACGGGTTGTTCTCCACCTTCCTACCGCTGCACGCCGCCGCGCAGGGACTGGGCACATCGCAGATCGGCCTGCTCTTCGCGGCCGGCTCAGCCGCCTTCGCCGCGGCGCAGCTTCCCGCCGGCAGGGCGCTGGAGCGCCGCACCGCGCTGGGGCCCCTGGCCGCAGTCTATCTGGCGCGCGCTGCGGTGATGGCGGCGGTCCCGCTGGCGCACAGCTTTGCCGCGCTCCTTGTGCTCAACGGGCTGGTGGGCATCGTTGGCGCAGTGGTGCCGGCGGCCCTCTCCGCGCGCCTGGCTGCCGTCACCCCGCCAGGGGAGGCGGTGCCGGCCATGGGAGCGCTCAATGCGGCGGCCGACCTGGGGTTCTTCCTGGGCCCTGTCCTGGGAGGCGCCGTGGCCGTGAGGGGCCTGAGCTGGCCCTTCCTCCTCACCCTGCCCGTGGCCGCCGCGGCCGCCGCGCTGCTGCACGCCGCCGGGCGGGCTACCCGAACCAGCGCTGCAGGCGCTCCCGCTCGAAGGCTTCCTTAGCCGCCAGGGACTCCACCGTGGGGTCGGCGACGCGCACCTCCGGCGGGTCGGCGAAGAACCGGCCGTCCACCATCGTCGCCCGGCCGTCCCCCACCTCGATGAAGCAGTATCCCGCGCCGTCGAAGCGCGCCGAAGGCTCTCGCCCCGCCAGGAGGTCCGCCAGGTTGCCGGCGACGACCTCCCCCTGCCGCTCGGCGAAGACGCCGGCCTTGGGCAGCGCCTGCCCCCCCGCAATGGGGATCTCCGTGACGTCGCCCAGGGCGAAGACGCGGTCGGCCTTCGTCGCCAGCGTTTGCGGGTCGGGACGGATCCACTCGCCGTCCACCAGGCCGCTGGCCTTGACGGCCGCCGGCGGGCGGTGTGGGGGAACGTAGACCACCACGTCCGCCGCCACCTCGCTGCCGTCGGCCAGCAGCACGCGCCTGGCCTCCACCCGCTGCACCTGCGCCCTGGTGCGGAAGCGGATGCGCCGTGCGGCAAGCGTCCCCTCCACCTGTGCGCATGCCGCCGGCCCCGCCACCGGCAGCGACATCGCCTGGGGCGTGAGCACCTCCATCTCTACCGCAAAGCGGCGTCCCGTGCGCCGCAGCATGGCCTCGATGATGAACGCAGCCTCGTAGGGCGCGGGCGGGCACTTGTAGGGCAGCCCGGCGATGGCGATGAGGACGCGCCCCCGCTCCAGGTCCCGCAGCCGGTGTCCCAGGGCCTCGGCCTCCTCCGGCAGGTAGAGGTTGTATCCGCCGGCGACACCGCCGGGGATCAGGTCGGACCGCGGCTGCGCCCCCAGGGCCACGATCAGGTAGTCGTAGCCCACGAAGTCGCCGTCCACGGCCACCAGCCTGCGCTCAGGGTCGATGGCGCTCACGAGCCCCTGGCGGAAGGGGATGGCACGCCCGGGCAGGGTGCGCCGGTCCCTGGTGCCCTCCGCCCGCGAAGCCCGTCCGTCCAGGAGCCAGAGCTGGCGCAGGCCCATCATGAAATCCGGCGCCGCGTCCACAAGCAGAAGGTCCACCCCGTCGCCGAGCGCCTCTCGCAGCTTCGTGGCCGCGGTCAAACCACCGAATCCTCCGCCGAGGATCAGAACACGAGGAGCAGCCATAGGTCCTCCTCACTCAGAGAGATACCCTCGAACCAGAAAAGGCGTCGGGGAGAGGCGTCCCGCCTCCCCCCGACGGTTACTCCCGGCGGCGACCTACTCTCCCACGGCGTTGCCACCGCAGTACCATCGGCCCTGGAGGGCTTAACTGCCGTGTTCGGAATGGGAACGGGTGTGGCCCCTCCGGCATAGCCGCCGGGAATCCGCACAGGGAAGACACAGCTCGAACGTTGGGTACCGCGGGCAGGTACGGCGAGGGCCGGGCGCGATACGCGACACCCAACATCCGAGATTCCACCAGCCACGGCATCCCTCAGGATCCCGGACAACAGCGCACGCACCGAAGGAGGCTCCGTAGAGCTGCCCCCAAGGGGGCTCAAGCCCTCGTCCTATTAGTACCGGTAGGCTCAACGCCTCTCAGCGCTTACACCTCCGGCCTATCAACCTGGTAATCTCCCAGGGGACTTACCCGGTTGACCCGGTGGGAGACCTCGTCTTGGGGTGGGCTTCGCGCTTAGATGCTTTCAGTGCTTATCCCGCCCGGACATGGCTACCCGGCACGTGCCCTTGGCAGGACAACCGGTACACCAGAGGTCCGTCCACTCCGGTCCTCTCGTACTAGGAGCAGCTCCCCTCAAGTCTCCTGCGCCCGCGGTGGATAGGGACCGAACTGTCTCACGACGTTCTGAACCCAGCTCACGTACCTCTTTAATGGGCGAACAGCCCAACCCTTGGGACCTACTACAGCCCCAGGATGAGATGAGCCGACATCGAGGTGCCAAACAGGGCCGTCGATGTGGACTCTTGGGCCCTATTAGCCTGTTATCCCCGGGGTAGCTTTTATCCGTTAAGCCACGGCGCTTCCACTTGCCGCCGTAGGATCACTAGGCCCGGCTTTCGCCTCTGCTCGGCTTGTCGGCCTCACAGTCAAGCCCCCTTATGCCCTTGCACTCGCCGCACGGTTTCCAACCGTGCTGAGGGGACCTTTGGGCGCCTCCGTTACCGTTTAGGAGGCGACCGCCCCAGTCAAACTGCCCACCTGCCACTGTCCCCCGGCCCGCTGAGGGTCGGGGTTAGGACGTAATCTTCCCGAGGGTGGTATTCCAAGGTCGGCTCCACGGAAGCTGGCGCCCCCGCTTCTACGCCTCCCACCTATCCTCTACACGACAAGACCACATCCAATAGCAAGCTACAGTAAAGCTCCACGGGGTCTTTCCGTCCAGCCGCGGGATGCCCGTGTCTTCACGGGCTTCACAACTTCGCCGAGTCCCTCGTCGAGACAGCGCTCAGCTCGTTACGCCATTCGTGCAGGTCGGAACTTACCCGACAAGGAATTTCGCTTGGGTCTTACCCGACCACCAGGTCGAGCGGGCGATGCCGAGATACATCGCCCCTGCATGTCGCCATGCAGTCGGGACCATATCTTCATCCGGTCTCCCGGATGTCCGGCGTATGGTCTCTGAGGATTCGGCCGGTGAACCTCTGGAGGATCTCCTCCTCGTAGCGTCGCTTTCCTCCGTCGTTCATCCTCCGCCTAATCGCAAGGATCTTTTCAATACCTCCGCGATTTAGGTGAGCATGATGTTTCTTCAACGAGACGAACCACGGAGTTCGGCAATCGCTACGTGGTCTGAACGAGACGTTGAAACTACCTTCGCCGTCCGCGAATCCAGCGAGGTAGAAACCGATTGCACCGATACCTGCATAGATCCTCGGACTTCCGTCCGTCCAGAGAGGCTCGAGCCGTCCGACTTTCCTGCTGATCGTCTGTACCCATCGCATTGTCACCCGAAGTGCTATCGGCAGATCGCCGACAGTTTCAGGTAGCGTGGGGCTAGCCAGACTTCCCAGCATATGGCCGGATGTTTGCCGTACTGTTACCAGCACGGAAGGCAGCGAATCTACCTTAGGACCGTTTGACTGTTACTCCTCTCATCGAGGGGTGGGGTTGGGTACCCACTCTGCATGTCACCATGCAGTCCGGACCATCTCATCGCGACCGGCTGAGAGCCCGTCGCGTCCGGCGTATGGTCTCTGAGGAAGCGGTCTGAGGTCAACCGCCTTTCCTGCTGATTGCCTGTACCGGCTCGATTGTGACTGCCGATCGGGCGATCGACGAGTACGGCCGGAGTAGCCAGGGTTCCCAGCATACAGCCGGATTTTGGTAACGTAACTACAACGGTCCAGAATCATAGTTACGGCCGCCGTTCACCGGGGCTTCGGTTTGGGGCGTCGCCCGGGGCGAACCCCGGACTAACCCCGCTCCTTTACCTTCCGGCACTGGGCAGGCGTCAGCCCCTATACGTCGCCTTACGGCTTCGCAGAGACCTGTGTTTTTGTTAAACAGTCGGCTGAGCCTATTCTCTGCGACCTCTTCGGGCTCCCGCTGTGCGCGGTCACCCTACCGAGGCACCCCTTGTCCCGAAGTTACGGGGTCATTTTGCCGAGTTCCTTGACGAGGGTTCTCTCGCGCGCCTTGG
>FWWM01006957.1_pt1 | contig 23160 bp, 15 predicted proteins | sample 2228351 | NCBI WGS metagenome assembly FWWM01 (sample SAMEA103939774, study PRJEB20133) | metagenome
CTCTTTCCCCTTCCTCACCGACTCTCCGCATACGAGTTGAAATCCACCACGTAATCCCACCAGTTGTTCAACTTCCCGTCTGTTCTCCCCGCTGCTTTCGGCAGGTGACGCAGCCACCATTTGTGATGCTCGCGGATGTCGCCATTGCCCCACTCGGCGCAGTTGACCAATCGCTTTTTGCCTGTGAGGTGGGGATAGTTGAGCCAGTCGTCGCAAGTGCTCCACACTTCGGTCTTATTGTCCCACTGATAATCGCTCAAACTATTCGGCGCGAAGTGAACGTTGCCGCAGGCGGCTTGACCGGGTTTCTGTTTGTCGTAGAGCGTGAACCGTTCCCAGGCGTTCAGTTGTTCAAACGGCAGCGAGTTGTCCCAGCGCCCGTAAACTTTCCGCAGGATGCTTTCGGCGCGATGCCCCATGTCCTCCAACATCTCGCCCACACCGCGCTCGTAGTTGAAGCCCATGATGACGAAAATACGCGAGCAGTTCACGTCCGGCACCGGGTCGGAGTTGCAACAGTACGCGCCTTTGCCCGCCATGGTAGATTCCCAATAACCCAGATACGGCGCGCCCCAAATCCACACCTCGTCAATCTCACGACGCTCCACGCGCTCATCTAACTTGAAGTCCTTGATGATGGCTCTGTAATCCACCGCATCGGGTTGATGCCAGCCTTTGCCTGTGCGGTAGCACTGCAAGTAACTTTCGTCCGTGTAGCGAAAGCCGTCCTTCTTCACGGGAAAATAGTCCACGTCTTTCCACTCGACAATTTGATACTGCACGTATCCGCCGCTGCACTCTTTGATGTCGCTGACGTAGACCTCCGTCAACTTGCGTGGGTCATTCCACTTACAGACCTCGTGCAGCCGCTTCCCGCCCTCGGCTTCGATGATGGGGTCGTAGTTGAGGACGAGGACTTTGGGTTTCAACACTTTGCTTGGGTTGGTTTGAGTGAAAGCGCTACAGGCAACGATAGCGACGAGAAGTAACGTGACTCCCGTGCTTTCCTTCATAGCAACCTCCATTTCATGATAAACAGGTGAGTTCTTCGTGACCTTCAGTTGTTCATGGTCGTTCACGAGGCGTTCCAACTGCGCCACTTCCGCTGCGAGTTTTTCTTTTTCTGCCTGCAATTCCGCCTGCTCCCGTTGCCTCCGCTCCAGCACCCGACGCAATGCCTCCGCTTCTTCAGCGTCCAATTCTGTGAACAACGCTCCCATCTCCGCACGCTCTGTGTCCGTCAACACTCTTTGCACCTCACGAAGATGGAGGTCATGCAATTGTTGTCGTCTTTCTTCGTTTCACGTTGTCATGTGACTTTCGCCTCCTTTTTCCGCGTTCCTTTAACCATCACCCTTGCGCCATCAATACACCGACTGTATCACCGACTTCACAATCATACTAATTCCCACGCATACCATCGTCACCAGCCCCATGCCGCAGGCGAAACCAGCGGCGAGAATGGGCGTGTACATGCGCCATTGTTCTTTGCCGAACCGTTTGACGAAGTAGAAGCGACCTAACAGCGCGCCGGCGAGGAGCAGGAGGCAGTTCTCCGAAGGGTAGCCGACGCCGCCGACTATGCCGTAGAACAACAACGTTGGCAGATTGAACAGCCGAATGATGCCAAAGAGCGTCAACCCTACCCCCAGCCCCCAACTGACCTTCGGCAGTGTGATGGCTTCTTCGATGAAACTCTTGCCGCCTTGCACGGTGGACGACGCCCACAGGCAGGTATTGAACGCCCCCACGGGCCACATCTTCGCGGCGTAGAGATACGCCGCCGACGGAATCGGCGCGATGCGCCACAGCAGTGAGCAGAACATGATGCTGCACCCCAGCAGCAGCGGGAACACCAGCAGCTCGGCTTTGAGGAGGCTGGTGATTTTGGTGCGCGTGAGAATCGCTTCGCGGAGGAACTGCGCGTAACCGCCGTGGTCGCCCAGCGGAATCGGCGCGAACCAGATGCCGACGCCTTGATAGTTGAACTGCCGCGCCGCTAAGATGAACGAGCCTTCCCGCAAATATGGGAAGTTGATGCCCTGTCCCGTCAGCCCAATCATACGAGCAGAGACATAGGAGTTGAGCGGCGTCCAGAGGAAACCGTAGAGCATCAGCATCCACGAGGGGAAGGTAGGCACTAATTTGTGACATAGCACCACAAGTCCCATGGTAGCAAGCAGCCAGAGGGCGAACGCGATGGGCATCGGGAAGTCGCCACGATGTTTGCCGGGCAGCCCCGCGGGGTCAATCCCCCCCCCTTGCTTCCCCCCCTTATCAAGGAGGGGATTGAGGGAGGCGCGCTCGCGGCGGCTTTTGGCTAACGTGCCGACCGCCGCGATGATGCCGATGAAGGCGACGGTCAATGCCTTGCCGATGCCGAACCCCATCCACCAATCGTAACCGTTCACGACCCGCGCCACCACTAAGCCCATGCCGGGCTTCCACGTATGCAGCACGCCGAAGTGGTAGAGAATGGGGTTGGCGACGAGGTTGACGACGAGCGAACTGGCTACCGTGCCCATCACCGTCCAGAACGGCATGACGAACCCCGCGAACACCAAGCCGATGTTGGGGTTCATGCCGAAGGTGCTGGCGGGAAAAGTGTTCTCCATCCGTTGCGTCCAGTCAATGAACGGAATGGGCAGGATTTGAATGGGGTAGTTCATGATGGCGCCCGTGGCGGTGGGGATGAAGGCATAGACCGCGCCGAACATGATGCCGATGGTGGTCGCAATACCAAACACGCGCCAGCGCCATGAGCCTTCGGCGTCGTAGGATTCCGCTAAGGCGGTTGCGCCCTGCGCGGCAACGGGAGCCATCGGGAAGGGAAGTTGCTCCACATCGGAGGTCAAACGAAACAGCAGGTAGCCCAGACAGAAATGGTTGACGCGCCCCAACAACTGCGACAACACGACGACGGTGATGGCGGGCAGCCAATCGAGGTGAAAGAAGGTGCGGTTGACCAATCCGGGCGAGCCGCGAGGGGGCGCAATCCAGAGGTGCTTCTGAATCTCGTGCAAAATGCCGAACGTCTCCGGCTCCGACGCGCCCTGCACGAGATACTGATGCCAAATCAGCGAGAAGAACGGTCCTCCCCCCACGACCAGCGCGCCGCCCAACGCAAAGAGGACGTAAATCTCCTGCCGACTCAGCCGCGTGAACGAACGGCGGGCGACCTCGCCGAATAACACAATCGTCACCCACTGCGCGGCAGACCCCATGCCCTCGCCCAGCACCAACCCGATGTAAATCGCGCCCGGCAGCATGATGAACGCCAGAAACAACGCGCCGATGATGGAGCGGCGATTGAAGCCGTCCTGAAACGGCTCCGACGGCGCCTCAAACGCTCGTTTCCCCCATTCCTGTTCCAATTCCTGCTGAACGTTCAATCACGACCTCCTTCTGACAACTCCTCCAACAACTTCCGCGCCCTCTCTGCTTCCTCCGGCGGTGGGTTGAGACGCAGCGCCTCGTTCAACGTCGCCGCTGCTTCCTGTCTCATGCCTTTGCGATAGTAAGCGAGGGCTAAGTGATACAGCCGCGTGGGCGTCGGCTTCGCGCCGGACAGTTCTTGAGACCGCTTGAGATATTTCAGCGCGTCGTCGTATTCTTTTCGCTGGTAGTGAACGAAGCCCAATGTGTCCAGAATTCCCGCGTTGTTGGGAGCAATTTTATCCGCCTTCTGCGCCCAACGCAACGCTTCGTCGAGGTGCGTGTTTGCTTGGGCGCAAACGTAAGCGAGGTTGTTCAGCGTCCGAGCCAACTCCGAGCCGCGAGCGTAAGCGAGCGCACGACGATACTCCGCTATGGCGCGCTCGCGTTCGCCCGTCAACTCGTAGGCTTGCGCCAGACGGAACTGCGCTGTCCACGAGTCGGGTTTGATTTCAAGAACGCGCTGATACTGCGCAATGGCGTCGGCGTATTTCTCCTGCGCGAGATAGACGGACGCTAATTGCAGCCGCAGCGCGGGTTCGTTAGGCGTTCGCTTCAGTCCCTCCAGCAACTCCGTTTCCGCGCTATCTTTGTCGCCTTTTTTGAGATAAGCAATGCTGATGAGTTGCCGCACTTCCGGCGAGACGGAATTTTTCGACTTCTCTTTGACTTCATTCAGACACATCAGCGCAGAATTGGCATCGCCTTGAAGAACGTGCACTCGCGCCGTCTCTATCAGCACCCGCACATCATCCGGTGCAATACGTTTCGCTTCCTGACATACGACAAGCGCGCGGTCGAGCAAACCCGCTTTGCGATACAACGTCGCCAACGTCAACCGCAAAGGCAGCGAATCGGGGCACAGTTTGAGGCACTGGTCGTATTGCTCTATCGCCTTCTCGCGCTGGTTTGCCTGCCAGTAACAGTGGGCTAACTCCATCCGCGCCATGCGATGGTTCGGTTCTTTCTCAACTACCTTCTGCAACTCCGCCGCAGCGCGTTCAAATTGCTTCTGACGACGATAGACCATAGACAACCCGATGCGGGCGAGGGCGGATTGCGGATTCTGCTGGAGCGATTGGGTGAGTTGCCTCTCGGCTTTGGCGAGGTCGCCGCGCTGAATGGAGCGGATGGCTAAAATCTCCTGAATTACCGGGTTGGTTGGGTCGCGCTGACGGACGCGCCGGGTGATGATTTTCATGCTGGCGTTATCGTCCGTCTGCGCCACGAAGTACGCCATGTAGAGCAACGCCTTCTGATGATAGGCATCCAGTTGGACAGTCTCCCGAAACTCCAGATACGCCTTTTCCATCTCCCCCCGCGACAGATAGGCTTCGCCCAACCGGAAATGGTAATCGGCTTCGGAACCTTCGGGATTGTCAGCGTAATACTGCGCCCGCTTGAGGGGCTGCGCGCTCCTCTTTTGAACCGTCTCCCGATACCGACTATACTTGGATGATATGGGAGCGGAGCAGCCCGTCACGGCGAACAGGATGAGAGCCATGGTGAACGACAGAGACGCAATAAAACCTGATGTCACTTGCCTCATGGGTCATAAGTCCTTCACGTACCTCCTGTGATAAAGACAGGGCAAAGCCGTGCCCACGTCCTCAGCGCGTGCGGCTGGCTGAGTGCCATAATGAGCCTATCATAACTGGCGCATTCTGGCAAATGAAATTTCACGGTCAGCGGGGAATACGCCGGAGCAATAGCGAGGCATGGAGAGAATAAGGTGGCTGAAGTGCGATTGAGAACACGCCCATCACCGTCATCGGACAGGTCTCCATCCACTGCGTCGTCAAGGCGAAGCATGCGAGTGCGCCGATTGGGGTGACGGGGAGGAAGTAAAGAAGAAGGGAGAGCGTTTTTCAATCAATCAGCAGTGACCAGTTGAGTCATGCTCCAGTGCATGGGATCGCTACCAATACTTCTTTTTGCTGGCAAACCGACTGCCCTCAGCGGTTAACACCGTCCTGATGATACCAGTTCTGTCCACTTTAATGACGCAAGGATTATCAAGATCTACAGCATAAAGGTTGCCTTTAGTATCAATAGCAATGCTAAAGACCCTTCCCAACTCTGCTTCTAATGCTTTCATTCTGCTCCCCACATAACTGCGTTTCCCACCTCCTGCCACTATGGTAATGATCCCGGTTTTATCTACCTTGCAGATGCCTCCATGAAGGGCAATAAATAAGACCCCTTTAGCATCAATGGCGACATCGTAGGGAGATGCCAGATTGACTTTCGCGGCTTGGTCTCCCTCTTTAATGGCACCCCACCGCCCATTTCCTGCTACCGTGGTGATCCTGCCTGTCTTGTCCACTTTGCGGATACGGTAATTCCCAGTATCTGCAATGTAAAGATTGCCTTCGGCATCAACCGCAACGCCCCCGCTCGGACTTAAACTTGCTTTGACTGCCGGCCCGCCATCTCCGCCATAGTCTCGTTGTCCATTGCCTGCAACCGTAGTGATGATGCCCTTCCGGTCCACCTTGCGAACGCGAGGATTATTAGTTTGGATAATGTATAGGTTGCCTTGAGTATCAACAGCGATGCCCTGGGGAGACGGTAGCCACACCTGCACCGCTTTCCTACCGTCCCCACTATTGCCTTCCTGTCCACCTCCCGCTGCAGTTATGATGACACCCTTTGGACTCACTTTGCGAATGCGAAGACTGCCCGCATCTACAATATAAAGATTACCGTTATGATCCACGACTATATCTGAGGGAATTGACAAACTGGCTTTTGTGGCTTTCCTGCCATCTCCACCATAGTCGGACCTCCCGTTCCCAGCCACTCGCTCCAATTTTCCCTCCGTGCTCATCTTCCAGACACAATGGTTCCCCATATCAGCCACATACAGGTATCCTTTCCTGTCTACTGTCACTGCGACTGGTCTTAACCCACGCACCATCAGAGGCATGCCTAGAACTGCCACAGCCCAGCGACACAGACACCATCCGATTATCATGAGTATCAATGGTACTTCATATCGCCACGCCCATCGCTTCCATATTAGGTCCACCTTCGCCTTCATCTAATTCTCTCCTTCTGTGTCAATGTGACCGGGACCGATGCAGTTGACATGATCCGCTTCGAAGTCGTCACCGGTAGTGCGATTCCACGTTCCGCCATTATTGGTGAGTCGGTGACAAACGTGCCAGTCAAACTTATCCGAGCAGCGCGACCACCCGGAGTGGCTGTTGCCCTCAGGAGGAGGTTGCGGACTAAAGTTTACCCTCATAAACTCGTAGAAGTTATACCGGTAGATATACAAATCTCCGTTCGCCTGCGAGGGTCCTCCGGGGACGTCAATGGAAAACATCGCTCCATATTTGCTTGCATCATCTGAATTCGTCGGCTTGTCACTTTCATCATAGTCGGAAGTATCATCATCGTTTGGATAATCACGCCGGTGGTTTCCTTCTGGCCAACCAGTCCCATCTATGATGGTTGTATCTCTTACAATCCGTCCCTTCCTCTGTCTTGTAATGTCAAACTGCACTTTCTTTACTGTCTGGATGCCTTTGGGAAGAACCACAAAGCGGAATCCGGCTCCGTTGACGACAGAATTGCCGATGGGTCGTAAGCCATATCTCCGACCAGAGTCTACCCAATCAGTAAGCAGAAAATCCTTCGGGACATAGAAATCTGGCCACTGCGGATCACTCTTCTCATGATTCATGCTGTCCCAGTATGCCCATATCAGCGTTGCCCGCACTTTGTCTTTTCGTCCCTTGTATTCCATCTCTAAGCACACATCTCGCAAAGAGTCCCCATCGGGATTCCCTTCGCAACCATTCATTAAGTACCCTTCCACCCAAAGTTCATAATGCTGATTCTTTTGCGTGCCGATGCTAAAAGTGTACGGGAGCAGTAATTGCTGTCCTTTGTTGGAATTTGTCCATAGGCGGATCTTATGCCCCCCTTCCAGTGCCCTCAAAGTCGCCGTTCCACCATTGCCAGGATTCCCCACACGAATAATTAAGCGCATCAAATCTTTTTCACCACTCACCGTGGACTGATTGCGATCCTGCTGACCGTCGGCGTCGGTATCGTTATAGTTAGCGACGGTAAAAGCCCCTTCTGTTTCTTCCTTGAGGTCAGGAACGACTGCGCCACTTTGTCCATCACAGATGTCAAGGTCGAATTGGATGGCTATTTGATTCCGCTCCAACGCCCACTTCTGCCGATGCCCCTTCTCCCGATCTGCGTGGCTATCTCTCGCTGAAATCACAAACCGATAATCTCCGTCCCTGTCCATTAACCCCACCGGCACCGCCAACAACACCGTATGCTGCAACCCTTCCACGCTCGTCCGTAATCCATCCTCCCAGCCATGCTCCCAGCAAAACAGGTCGGGTATCGCCCAAATCCTCACCGCCTGCAAATCCGGGTCATACAACTGAATCCACCCCTCTGACGCCCCCCGCAGCGGCTGGTAATCTTCCAGGTCCTCATCGGTGAATCCATCCCCGTCCGCATCCAACCCATCTACCCAGTCCTCATTCTCCCACCCATCCCCGTCGTTGTCCAGCGGCACCAGCGCTTCCCGTAACTTGTATTGCCGGATGTAGTAGAGATAGTTGTCGTCGCCCTCGTCCTCCGGCGTCCCTCCGTCATCATACCCCGCGTACTCGGCTTCTAAAATCGGATTGCCTTCCTCGTCCGTCGCTACATCTATGAACAGGTAGTCGCTCGTCTTCTTGTCCCGGTCGGGAGACTCGGGTGCCAGCGTATTGTCCCATGTCACCAGGTCATACGCATACACCCCCCGTTCCATCACGTTCCCCCATTCGTCTCGCCCGTTCCACGTTACCTCCACCAACGCTGACGGCACACTCACGGGCACTTCCACCACCCGCAACGGCGCGCGTTCCTGCGCGGGGTCGTCCAACCGATACACCCGCAACTGTGCCGCCCCCGTGTTCACCTGCGCGTCCGTCAACGCCATCCGCACCGTCGTTTGACACTTCGCCGGGTCGTCCGGGTCCCATGCCAACACCACCGGGTTCGTCGCGTCCGGATGCAGCAGCAGGTTGGCAAAGTTGACCGTGATGCTCACTTCCGCCCACTGTGGGTCGCCATAGCCGTATGGGGGAAGGAACTCCCGCCAGCCGTAGCGCGACCGCACCGTCCAACTCCCGTTGTGCATCCGCATCAGAGGCTCGGATTTCTCATAAGAGGTCACCCGCTGCCCCGGTCCGGCAGTTGGGGTGCAGGGCGTCGTCCACGGCACCGGCGTCCAGTTCCGCCCCAACAGCCGCTGTCCGCCGTGCCCACTGTTCTCTTTCACTTCCGTCCACTCGTGCCATACTTGGTCCATGCTCGGCGCAACGAGGTGGAGTTGCACGGACAGAATCCCCGCCACGCTGCCCCCCGTCGCGCACGCCACCGTTTGAGAGTTGGGAAACCACATCACCACCTGCGTCGCGGAGGGCGCGCCCGATTGGGCAGAGTGCTTGATGAACGTCGGAACGAGGTGGCGAGCCGTGAGGGCAGCCTTGAGGGTGGGGGTGCGGGTGCAGGAACACGCGGCAGACCGAGCGGCGTGTTGGGCGCGGGGGCGCGGGGTGAGGAGAACGACGGCGGTCATAGCGAACGTGAGGAGGGACAACACTGAGCGACGAACAAAGCCGCTGTGTTTACGGCTGATGCGCCCCGGACAACCGCGAAGACAAAAAGAGTCTGTCTGTCTGTCTGTCTGTCTGTCTGTCTGTCTGTCTGTCTGTCTGTTCCATTTGTTCGACCTCCCTATCCCGGTTCACCCGACTGGGTTGGGACGATGACGGGTCAACTTTTTCGCGTTCAATTATAGCACGGAGGGACGATGCGAGTCAAGTGATAGGCGTAAAAAGGGTGGATTCCCGCATACGGCAGCAGTGAGGCTAAAACTCCAACCTCCACCCCACCTTCAACAACGTCTGCTCCCGCTCGGTCTGCTCCCATTCAATCAGCCACTTTTTGCTGGGGGCATACTGCAGGCGGAACAGGGGGCGACCTTCACGTCCGAAGTCCTGCCGCACCCCAATGGCGAAGCGACCGAACTGCTTCTGGATGTTGAACCCCAGCGCGCCGGACTCGCGCACGTAGATGTCGAATAACTCAAATCCCGTCGCGCGCTCCAGTGCCCGCGAGACGTAACTGGTCGCCTGCGCCGTTGCGATGCCAAACAACTGCTCGCTGAAAGCGTGCCCCAGCCGCCCCCCGGTGGGAACGCCGAAAACGCCTTCGGGCGAGATGCCCATGAGCAGCGTGTAAATCTGGTTGCGCGGCAGCGGCGGGTCGGACGTGAGCCGCAGCGGGTCTTCGGTGGAGGTAATCGCGCCCAATTGCAGCGGCGCAGGACCGTAGCCGAGGGTGATGTGGTAGCCGCCCACGCGCGCGTCGGCGGTGACGTCCACCGTCACGCGCGGCTCAAAGGTTCCCAAGAACGAATCGGTGTAGCCCTGCACGCGAAGGCGCGCCTCTCGAATGCGCGCGTCGGCGCGCGGTAGTCGTAACCGCCCGCTGTAAGCGGTGAAGTCTTCCACCTGTTGCAAACTCACGTAGCGCGGCGTGCCATACACGCGCAGTTGCCCCTGCTCAAATGGCGCGCTGAGAATCGGGTTGTTGACCTGCACGCGCCCGTGAATGCCCATCGTGACGTCCAGTTGCGGAAACTCCGGTAACTCCGTGCTTGCCGACAGCGCGATTAACGAGGTCGGCAGACGCAATGAGCCATCACTGACGACGATGCTCCCCTGCACGCGCGGAACTGGAGGTCTCATCTGCGGCGCGGGTGCGCGAATTCCCCACAGACGCAGTAGTAAATCTCTGGGGTCCGACGGCACGCTGCGCACGGTGAGATGCGCGTTGAACGTGCCTCCCCCCCAAATCCGATGCAATACGCGCAAGTTGGTGGTGTCAAGGTCGAGGTTGAAATCGCTGCTGACCAGATCCGTCAGCATCTCCGGGTAGGGCGCGAGGCTATGGCTATACTGCGCGATGTTCTTCCACGCGAGCGGATTGAACTTCACAGAGCCGCTGAGTCGGAACGTTCCCTGATTCGCCAGACCGTAGCCACTGAGTTCGTGGATAGTCAGTTCTTCGCGCTGGTCGGCGGGATTGGTCACCAGCAGAATCTCTCCCGATATGCGGGACAGCGGCGAAAGGTCGCGCGGCGCAATCTGCATATCGTGAATGTGCAGCGCGAGGTTGTAATGATACTCCGACAGCGGGTCGTCCAACGCGGGCGGCAGCCCGATGTCGCCGGTGAGCCTGAACTCTCCTTCCGTCAAACGCTCTGCGGGTGAACGGTCCCTGCCGTTCAACGTTGACCGCATCCGTCCGCTCGCGTTTTGCAGCGTGATTTTGCGCTCCCCGCTGAGGATAGCGGCTTCGACTTGCAGGTTCTCCACCATCCCCCCCAACGCGGGCATGTTCAACTTCCCGTCTTTCACAGAGAGGCTGCCCGTCACGTCCGGCGCATCGGACGTTCCCCCGATTTTCAGGTTCGCGCTCAATGCGCCGCTGGATTCGGATAGTTTCGGATGGAGGAACGCGATGATGCCAAGGTCGCCTTCGTCAATTCGCGCCTGGAGTTGCAGCGGTTGCTTGGGGTCGAGCCCCCAGTTGGGGTAGGAAATCGGCACACTCCCGTCCACGAAAAAATCGCCCACCGTGCGCTCGCTGTCGCGCGGGCGGAATTTGCCGGTGAGGCTCTGGAACACGATGCGCTTTTCATCTTTGGGCAGCAGCACGCTGCCGGACACGCTTTCCAGCGCGTTCTCCGAAGCGCGGAAGACAATGCGTCCATCCTTGACCACCGCCCTGCCCGTCACGCGCGGCTCTTTGAGCGTGCCGTCCACGGTGAGACTGGCGTGGAGGAAACCGCTCGCGCTGCGCACAGCAGGATGGAAAGCCGCCAGCAGTCCGAGGTCGCCTTCTTTGAACTCGGCTTGCAGATGCAGCGGCGCTTCGCGGTCGAGGCTCCACGGATGCCACGAAATCGGAATGGAGCCGGACACCGTGACGAAGTGCTCCCCACCATTCTCCGCCCGGTGCGTGAGACGAAACGCGCCTTGTTGGATGATGATGGCGTTGCGCGTGATGGTAAACGGCTCAATGCGCAGGCGGTTGAACCGGAACGTGCCAATCCTCAAACCCTCCACGTCCACCGCGCCTGACACGTCCGGCGAATCCGTCGCTCCGTGCGCGGTGAGCGTCACCTGCGCTGTGCCTTCCAGTTGCGGTGAGTCGGGAATGAACGGTTTCAGCCAACTCACGGGCACGTCCTTCGCCACCATCGTCAAATCCACGTTGCGGTCAAGGTCAATCGTGCCATTGATGGTTGCCGTTGCTCGTTCGCGTTTTGCCTGAAAGTTCTCGATGCGAACGACGCGGTTCGCCAGCGTCAACCGCCCGCTCATGTCCCCCAATTGCTCGCCTTCTAAAATGGGGTTCTTCACGACAAGCCGCGCCGCACCGGTCGGTTTTTCCAGCGTGCCGCCCAACGTGCCCTCCAAAATGTCGAACGTGCCGTACACCTTTCGGTCCATCCGCGCTGCGCCGAAGACCCATTGCAGCGGGATGTCTTTGCCGCTGAAGGCGATGTCCACTTTGCCGTTGGGTCGCGTGTCCACCGTGCCTCTGTGAATGTCGAATCCACCGTCTCCGGTGCGAATGTAACCCTCTCGGACGGATAGGATGTGCTCTTCCAATCGCACGTCGAGCGATAAGTTGAGCGGCGCGTCGCCCAGTCGCCCATCGGTCACACGGACGTTGGCAAACGCGGCAGGAACTTTCAGCGTGCCACCCACGGCAGCCTTCACCGTTGCCCCTCCCTCCGCCTTCAGCGAGATTTCCAGTCTTTGGGCAATATCAGCGATCTTGATGTCTTCCCCAGTCACCGTGAGATTCAGCCGGGCATCTTTCTTTTCCCAATCAATCTCCTCGACACGCCCTGTGACGTCGTAGGTCGCTCCAATCTGCCGCACCTGCCCGGTATGAATAATAACGACATCGCGTGACGCGGTGAACGTTGCCCGCGCCTCGTCAATGACAGCGTGTGAGACGTCCGCGTCGACCAACCGCGCCGCGCCTTCAAACGTGGGATTCGGCAACGTGCCGGAAACCTTCACGTTTGTCGCGTTCAACGTGCCGCCGTGAACGTGGTAGTCCTGCCATTCCATCACTTGCGCCAACTCCCAAGCGTCAAGGTTGCGGACGTTCAACGTTCCAGAAACCTTGCCCGTATCAACGACGTAGCGCAACGCCTGCCCCGATACCGCGCCCCCCAACGTCTCGACGGAAACGGTCTTCACGTTCACGATACCGTCGTCGTAACTCGCCGCGCCGGTCGCGACGCGCATCGGGAATTCTCGCGCTGGTTCCGCACCCGCTCGCACGATGCCATCGGTTAATGTCCAATGTCCAATGTCCAACGCCCAACGCCTTTTTTCTTCATTGACTAATTGACCCATTGACCCATTGACCTCCAGCGCCAAGCGTTTGAAACTCCACTGCACAGGTGTCGTGTCTTCGCTTTGCGAAATGTTCGCGCCGGAGAAACTGGTCACGGTCAGGTCTGCGGTTGCCTTTACATCCTGAGCTGAACCGCAAATACGTAATTTGCCAGAAGCAACGCCGCTCATCGTCAGGTTTTGCTCGCGCCACAAGTTCTGCCACGCCGAGAGTTGAACGTTTGTCACCTGCCCTTCAAGGTTCATTCGGGGCGGCAACTCCGCGAAGTTGACCGCGCCCTGTCCGGCAAACGTTCCTCCGGCGACGTTCGTTTTGAGTTCGTTGAAGTCCAGTCGCTGGTCGTGATACACGACGACGGTATTCGTCTGCGACAGCGGCGCGTTGGGCAGGTTGAGTTCGGGCACGTTCACGCGCGCCACGAGTCGCTCCGTCGTGCCTGACAGTTCTGCTGTGCCGTTCACTTCCGCTGGTTCTGTCTTCACGTCGAACGTCGCCATAAGCCGCTGAAGGTCAAGCCGCGAAGCGCGCAGAGTTCCGACGATGGCTTGAGCACTTGCATCGTACCGCAGAAAGTTCGACGCCACCGCGCCTCCCCACGTCGACACGGCGACGTTCTCCGCGAGCAGTGTTCCATCGCGCCACGTCAAGTCTCCCTGCGCTGCGGCGACTTGCACCGTGCGTGATTCGTCCTGTCCAAAGCGCACCTGCCCGCTGCCTCCCGTCACGTGAGCCTGAATAAGAGGAACGGACGCGCTTCCGTTTTCCGTGCGAATCTGCCCCCGCGCCGTCACTTGCGCCGTGTCGAAATTCCACGCGAAATTCTCGAACACCCCGCGCGCGTCACGCACCGATAACGTGCTGTTCCACACGATATTCTCCCAAGGTCCGTCCGCTGACACACTGCCGCTCGCCTTCGCCGTTTTCAATCCCCACTCGCCAATCCATAATCCCTGCTCGCCGATGTTCACATCTCTCAGCGTGGCATCGAAATGCAGAACGGGTTGCGTGCGAACGAAACGGACAACTCCCGTGCCTTCCACCGTGCCGCCCCCCGCCGCCGCTAACAGGCGATTCACGCGCAGCACGTCGTTGGCGTAAACCACACTCGTGTTGACCTGCGTGAAACGAGCATCGCCCACACGCACCGATGGCAAGCGCGCGTCCGCCGTCATGCGCCATTGCTTTAACGTGCCAGACACCACAAACCGCCCTTCAATCGGAGCAGGGATTTCGACGGGCGTTTCCCCCTCCGTCAATTTCAGGCGAGAAACGTCCACTCGGGCGAACGCGCCTTGAACGTTGAACTGCGGATTCGCCAGATTCCGCACGGATACAGCCACCGTCATGGGCGGAACGACGGCTTCACCTCGCTTGACACCAACGCGAGTTGGTGGAAGCGCCACCATGCCGACGAAACTCGGATTGTGCGCCGCGCCGGTCAGTCGCCCTCGCAGTTGTCCATCTCCCGTCGTGTGCAAACGCGGCAGGTCGAAAGACTTGGGAACGAGCGCGGTCAAATCGGCGACGTGCAGTTTCGGCGACGTGATGTTCAGATTCAGCGTGGGTCGGTCAAAGTGAACGACGCGCCCATGCACGTTCACCAGCGACTTGCCCCACTGTCCGCTTGCCGTGCGAACGATGACGGTATCTTCCGCGAGCGCAAGCCGAGCGTTCGCATGGGTGAAGGCGCGCGGCACATTGGCAATGCGCGCTGTCAGGTTGTTGACCGACACATCGCCCAGAAGAACCAGCGGGCGTTTGCGCTTTGCGTTCCACGTTGCCGTCAACGTCGCGTTCAGTCGTCCGCTGGAGACTTTGGCTTGCTGGGGAGACAGGGCAACGGGCGCAAACCGCACAAGGTCGGCGTCGTTGACAACGACCTTTCCATCGAATCTATCCTCGCCTGCGCGGAAACGTCCGCTGACGTTCAACTCCTTCACGCTGCCATCGCGCCCACGCGCCGTGCCGTTTAGTTCGTAGTCAGGCACGGCGCGTAGCGAAGTGCCGTCCTTTTTCCTCGCCCTCCCCTTGAATGCAACCTCCCACGTCAACTTTTTCAACGGCGCGCGCAAGTTTTCGACGCTCGCCGTCACGCCGGAGAAGACCGCTTGTCCCGCAAAAGTCGCGCCGTCCGCGTTTGTCGTCAGTTTGACCGTCCCACTTGCCTGCCCATCGCGCACGTCCAGCGGCAAAGAGAGAATCATCTCTTTCGTCCAATAGTCAAGAGCCACGCGGTCAAAACTCATCGTCGCGTTCACTTGCGATTGATCATCAACCATTGACCATTGACCACTGACCTTGAGGGAACGCGCATGAGGCAGCGAGCCAACGATTTGACCTTTCACGTCGAACCGAGTCCTTTCCGCAAATGTTGCTTTGCCCGAACTCGTCAGTCTCACGTTGACGCGGCGAACGGGATGTTTTAAGTTCTCGGAGCGAACGGCGGCGTTGCGCAGGTTCAGGTCGGACGCGAATTCTATGCTGAGTTTCTTGGCAAACAAATCAGACGAATTTAGGCTGACTGTGCCGTTGACTGCGCCGCGCTGAAACTGCGGCAGGTGGGGGCGTCGGAGGAAACTCAACCAAGACGCGGGGCGGAACTGGTTGACCTGCACCTCAAACTGCGCGTCGCGCCCGTCGCGCTGCATCGTGCCGTTCACTTTCAGACTGTGCAAGGTCTGTCCTGCGAGGTCAGCGAGGATGCGAACGAGTGAACGACTGTGGGCGTCGAAGACGACGCGGCGGACGTGAAGCGTCTGGACAAGCGGGCGACCGCGCGCGTCCTTCGACATCTCATCGCGCAGATGAATGACGCCGCTCTGCAAAACGACGTCGGCGAAGAACGGGAGTTTCTGCGGTGGAGCCTTCTTTTTGAAGAGTTGCTGCCAGTTCCATTCGCCCTGCGCGTTGCGATGAAGGAAGAGAGAGAAATCGGAAACGACGGCGCGCTGCAGCGTCTCTGCAAACGGCTTGCGGCGCAGGACTTCGTTCCCGCGATATTGCACAGCGACTCTATCCGCCCAAAACAACGCGCCGTGCGGAGCGTTCGCATCAGGGGCGATACGCAGGTTGTGAGCGGTGACGTCACTCAGGGGGGCGCCGGTGACTTGACCGATTTGCACCCGCGCTCCCAGAGCGGCCTCCAACTGTTCAACGGCGATGCGTCGGACGATGGACAGAGCCGTGCGGGAACGTAGGAAGAAATAACCGCCCACGGCGAGGACGAGCAGCAATATGAGAAACCATGCCAGGGGTTTAAGTAGGCGCTTCCTCATTGCAAACACCAAATCCTATGTTACCCGTTTGGCTCGGTTCTAAAGACGCCGCAGAGAAGGGAAAATTAATGTTCGTAGTCAGCCACGCAGCGCAGCGGAGTGGTGTTCCAACGGCACTCCACTCCGTTTCGTGCCTGACTACAAACAGCGCAGCGCAGCGGTCGAAATCTTCCACAGACGTTTCCCACACGCTCCCCTTCGCGCTCGTGCCCGCGCTGTTGATGAGAACGTCCATCCGTCCCCACCCGTTGAAAACGGTTTCCGTCATTCGCTTGACGTCCTCTTCGCTGGTCACGTCTGCCTGAACGGATAGAGCCATTCCGCCCGATTGCTGAATCTGTCTTTCGACTTCCTGCAGCGGTTCTGCGCGCCGCCCGACGAGGGCGACCTTCGCCCCCTCCTGCGCGAACAACACCGCGCAGGCGCGCCCGATGCCCGTTCCGCCGCCGGTGATGATAGCGACTTTGTCCTGAAGTTTCATGGGGTTGCCTCCTCCATGCTTTCCCGATGAGCATGGCGACTATATTACCGCAGCCTCGCGTTGGCTGTCAAGAATTTGACCTTGCCCCCTGGCCGTGATAGAATGAGAGCGCAACGTAACAAACTCAATGGGTCAATGGAGTATTGGAGTATTGGAGTATTGGAGTATTGGGGTATTGGAACGGCAGCGACACATCAGAGATTTATCACTCCATCACTCCATTACTCCATCACTTCATGCCGTCATTGACCCATTGACCTTTGACAGGAGGTGTGAAATGAAAAACTGTCCTCGGTGTGATCGCTTGCTGTTTCAGACAACCATCGGCGGTGTGACGGTGGACGGCTGCGACGGTTGTGGCGGAGTGTGGTTCGACAACAAAGAGTTGACGGCGGTGGCGCAAGCGCAGGCAGCGCAACTCAAGGAGTTGGAGGACACCTTTCAAGCCAATCCGCTTTGGAAGGAACGCAAGGCGCAGATGTCCTGTCCGACCTGCCGCGTGGGGTTGGTGGAGTTTGAGTTCAGGCACTCACCCGGTATCAAATTGGACGGCTGCCCGCAATGTAAGGGCATCTGGGTGGACGAGGGCGAGTTGCGGGCGATTTACCGTCGCATCACGGGGGAGACCCCCGCCACCACCCAACCCGACGCGCGCCAGAAAGCGCAGCAGGCGATGGGCTTCCTCACCAACGTCGAGTGCCCCGGCTGCAAACAACCGAATCCGACGGCGAGCAAAGTCTGCTGGGCGTGTGGGGCGATGCTGGAGGGCAAACGCGGTTTCGTCTGCCCGCGCTGCGACAAGCCGCTGAGCGGAGGCGTGTATGATGGGCTGCGCCTCGACACCTGCAAAGCCTGCGGCGGTGTGTGGTTGGACGCGCACGAATTCCCCGTTCTCATGCAGCGCAGCCCGACGCAACTCAAGCAGTTGGAGCAGACGTTGGGGCAGGCGAAGGTGAACATGGACGCCGTGCTGGAGACGCGCAACGTTTTGATGTGCCCGCTCTGCTATCTACCGATGGGGGAACGACCGTACACCTACGGCTCCGGCATCCGTATTAACACCTGCGATAAATGTCGGGGCGTGTGGGCGGACGCCGGCGAGTTGTCGCAGATTGCGGGGTTCATCGTCAAGGATCAGGATTACTTCAAAGCGGTGCAGTGAGTGGACGAAGAAACGGCAGGAGAAAGAGGAGGACGACGATTTTCGGAGGAATTCCTCCTGCGGCGTTGACGCCCCACGCCGCATGAAAATGACGGCATGGGATGCCGTCGCCCCCGTCCCCCGCTGGCCCCCGTCAACGGGGGCATGGGGGCTATAGACCAGTTCGGCATCCTATGCCGACGATTTTCGAGGGAGACGAACTCATGCTCGCCATTGACATGCACTTGGATTTAGCCATGAACGCCATTGACTGGCGGCGGGATTTGAAGAAGACCGTTTATGAAATTCGTGAGGCGGAGAAAGACAAGACGGCTCAGAAAGGGCGGGGGCGAGGCACGGTGGCGTTCCCTGAGATGCGCAAAGGGGAAGTAGCGGTCAGTTCCGCCACCGTCATCGCTCGGACGGCGTATCCGGGCAACCCGATGTCGGGTTATCCAAGTCAGGAAGTTTCTTATGCCGTCGCACAGGGACAACTCGCCTACTATCGGGTGCTGGAATCGCAGGGTAAAGTGCGCATCATCAAAGACTGGCAGACGCTGGAGGCGCATGTGCAGGAATGGGAGAAGGGGGGAGCGGCAGAACGAGAGACACTGCCGCTCGGCTTCATTATCAGCATGGAGGGCGCGGACCCGATTGTGTCGCCGGAGCAGGTGCCCTCGTGGTGGGACGACGGGTTGCGCATCGTCAGCCTCGTGCATTACGGCGTGAGCGCGTATGCGCACGGAACGGGAACGGTCGGCGGGTTGACGGAGCGTGGTCCTGCGCTGCTGCGGGCGTTGGATGAAGTCGGGATGATTCTGGACTTAACGCATACGGCAGACGGGAGTTTCTTCGAAGCGTTGGAGATTTTTGAAGGTCCCGTGCTGGCAAGTCACAACAACTGCCGCGCGCTCTGTCCCGGAGACCGGCAGTTTTCGGATGAGCAAATCAAACTCCTCATCGAACGCGGCGGCGTCATCGGCGGGTCCATGGACGCCTGGATGATTTACCCGAACTGGCAGAAAGGCGTGACCGATAACTCGGTGTGCTCTCTCAGCATGTATGTCGACCACATTGACCACGTTTGCCAACTCGCGGGCAACGCGCTACACTCCGCCATCGGTTCCGATTTGGACGGCGGCTACGGACAGGAGCAGTGTCCGCATGACCTTGATACGATTGCCGACTTGCAGAAGATACCCGACCTGCTCCGTCAGAAGGGTTACAAAGAGGAAGATGTTTGCAACATCATGTATGGCAACTGGCTGCGGCTGCTGAAACAAGCGTGGAAGGAGGGAGGGAGGGAGTGTTGATTCAACATTCCAACACTCCAACACTCCATTCCTCCCTCCCTCCGTTACTCCATCGTTCTACCTCCGCCGCCCACTTCCCCTGCGCCTTGAGGATGAGTTCAATCACCTCGCGCACCGCGCCCGCGCCGCCGCTGCGTGAAGCGATATAGTCCACACGCTCGCGCACTTCGGCGACGGCGTTGGCAGGGGCGAAACTGACGCCGACGGATTTGAGAGCCGGCAGGTCGAAGAGGTCGTCTCCCATGAAGGCGACCTCTTCAACCGATAGTTGATACTTCTCCCTCAGTGCGCGCAGCCCTTCGCGTTTGTCCTCACAGTTTTGAATCGTGTCGGCGATTTTCAACTGCTGGGCGCGTAGCAATACTACCTCTGACGTGCGCCCGCTCAGGAGCGCAATCTGCAGCCCCAGACGTTGAGCGCAGACGATCCCGAATCCGTCTTGCGCGTCGAAACTCTTCCAGTCGCGTCCGTCGCTGCTGAGAACGATGCGTCCGTCGCTGAGAACGCCGTCGACGTCCAGACAGAGAAGGCGGATGCGTTGGAGTCGCGAGGTCAGGTCAGACATATCCTACTTCACCGACTCCATCTTCAACGTCATCTTAATCACCTGACGAATGTTGGCTTGACCGGGGATTTCGATGGTCATGTCCATGTCCATCGTTCCCTCGCCGCCGGTGGGCACACCGTTGGAGACGTTGATGAGCACCGTCGTCTTCCCGGTCACTTTCCCGCCGATTTTGAAGTTGTCCGCTCCCGGCACCTTGACCAATCCAGTAAGGGCGTCCATCGGCATTTCGACGGTATACTCCACCTTCGCCACACCGTTCTCAACGGCGAGCAGTTTGCCCGTCATCTTGATGGGAAACTCCTTCCGTTGTTCAACCTCCCATGTATCGCCGACGTTGAGGTCCTTGTCCGGGAACGCATTGGGAATCGCGCTTATCAGGCGGTTGACGTCCACGCCGCCCGCGCCGCCCGCGTTTTCCAGCCCCTTAATTTCCAGCATCTTGCCAAACTTGTTCATCTTCAGCGTCACCGGCTTGGACGCTGTCGTTTGCGGGACGGGCGGCTCAAAACCGCCGACGGTGATTTTCATTTTCTCTGACTTATAATCCACCGTATATTCAAACGTGCCGTCCGCCTCCACTGCCGTCACCTTCTGAGTGGAGATACTCTCGACGTTCATCTCCATCGGCAGCGATTGTTTCTGTCCGCCTGCGTCAACGTCCACCGTCCCGGTGCCTTTCATCGTGGTCTTGATTTTCCAGACGTCGTCCTTCTTCACGTTGTATTGAAGCCGCACCGCGAAGGCATTGGACGCAAAAAGCAAACTGCTGAATAACACGACAAACGCTAACTGTTTACAACGAATCATCAAACTTCCCCCTCGGAAGGTCATTGTCCTTATCATCGCTCCGTAGAGTCGCTGACAAGGTTGCGAACATCAACGCGTTCCTACTTGACCAATTCTCTCTTCATTGTCAACTGAATGACTTGATGGGAGTGGAACTGTCCGGGCACCTCCACGATGACGTCCATGTTCATAACCCCCTCGCTGCTGATGGGAAATCCATTTGACAGATTGACGACTGAAGTCATCTTACCTGTCAGGTTCTTGCCGCTGACGTTCACGTGGCTTTGTCCCGTTTGCTGCTTCAATCTCCGCTTCAGGTTCTCAGCGAAGTTCTTGAGCGGAATTTCGATGGTGTACTCCACCCGCGCCACGTCGCTTTCGACGGCGAGAAGTTTTCCCGTCATTTTGATGGGCAGGTTCTTCTGCTGAGTGAACTCCCACGTGTCTCCCACATTGACGTCTTTCTCAGAGAAGACGTTGGGCATGACGCTGAAAATCAGGTCGAAGTCCACTCCGATGCTGTTTCTGAACGAGGAGTCCGCTATCCCCCGAGACTCCAACACCCGACCGAATCTGTCCGCTTTCGTCACGATCGGCTGGTTGCTCGAAGAGGCAGCGGGCGGCGTTTCCTTTCCTCCCACCAACACTTTCATCACGTCCACTGTGTAGTCCGTCGCCGCCTCAAACGTTCCGTCCTCGGCAACGGACGTAATCCTCTGGATGGGAGCGCTCTCTATCGTTATCTCCACCGGCAGCGACTGCTTTTGTCCCTTGACGTCGAGATCCATCATGCCGCTGCCTTTCATGCTGGTTTTGAGTTTCCAACTATCCCCAGCCTTGACTTTGTACTGAAGTTGCACGGCAGAGGCGTGCGAAACAAACAACAAACTACCGCCTACGATGGCAAGTGCCAATGGCTTAAAACGAATCATCGTTTTCCCCCCTAAGCCAATGCGGTTCATCGCGGCGGAGGCATGGCCTCCGCCGGCGAGTTAGTCTTTGACTGGGGGAAAGCCATGTCTCATTCCATGCCCGCTAAATGCTCGATCAAAAGAAGCCGGCGCTATTTGACCAATACAATCATCTCAATTTCCACCGCTGCGTTGCCCGGCAGGTCATAGATGCCGAGCGCACTGCGGGCGTGCCATCCCACCTCCTCCCCAAAGATTTGCAGCAGCGTGTCGGTTGCGCCGTGCATGACGGCAGGTTGGTCGCCGAAACCTTCTGCGCTGTTGACCAGCCCCAGCAACTTCACTACCCGCGTCACTTTGTCAAGGTCGCCCACCAACCACTTGATCGCGCCCAGACAGCGCAGAATGGCCTGCTGCGCGGCTTTGTAACCTTCCTCAATCGTCAGGTCGCGCCCGACTTTGCCCTTCGCGTCGCAGGTGTGCCCCGACGTGAACACCAGATTGCCCGTCCGCACGGCGGGCGCTAACTTTCCCCGCTGCGAGGCAGGCGTCCCCAGTTCCAGACCGAGTTCCTTGATTTTGTCCTCAATCTTCCCCATCGAAAGACCTCCATGAGAATCAGTGTGTAGCCGTTAGAGCCTATCCCAAAAATATTCGTAGTCAGCCACGCAGCGCAGCGGAGTGGCGTCCCAACGGCACTCCACTCCGTTCCGTGCCTGACTACAAACGAATTTTGGGATAGGCTCTTAGCTGACGGAATCGAAGAACCCGACAGCAACGACCCCAACGACCCTGACAGCAAGGCGTTCGACGTGACGGCGGCAATGGAACGCGCTCTGCGCGACATCAAGGCGTGGCGAACACCTCCCGCGCAAAGCCGACGCGATGCGCTTGCACAAGGTCGCCGACGACGCAGGCGGCAATCTCGCGCTTTGCGTTGACGACGACGTTGACGATGGCAGTCAGCCCCGCCATGCGGGCGAACTCTTCCATATCCTCGCGCGTCTCGTTGCCGTCCACTTTGTTCAACCCGCCGCGCGGGGGATGTCACCGCGATGGTTGTTGTAAAGGCTCTCAATTCCCGCGACGCCGGGCAGAACAAGTTTCGCCCCACCGCCGAACCCCGGTCCGCCGTGCGGGTTGATGCTGCCGACGCAGATTTTGACGTCGGCGGTCAGGAAATCTCGGTTGACGAAAACGGGCGTGTTGTATTTGGTCTTGCCGAGATAGGCAAGGTTCTCGTAAACGTGATGGTTGCGCACCTGATAATTGTCGACAATCTCCTGCCCCAACTTGAGGATGCAGTCCAGTCGCGTCATCGGGCGGTGCGCCGCGATGCCCATGATGAAGCGGATGTTTTCCCTCGCGATGCCGCCGCGCGTGAGTTCCTCAATGATGAACGGAATCACCCGCACCGCCGGCGTCGGACGCGACAAGTCGTCCACCACGATGACGGCGTCCCGCTTCCCCCGCGCCAACTCCGACAGCGTCGGCGTCCCAATCGGATTCGCAAACGCCCGCCGCAACCCCTCCTCGCCGATGTCCTGTCCTCCGCGCATCGGGAAAGTCTGCACCTGCCAGTCGTCAGGAAACGTCAACTCCAAATCGGCGTCGCCATACCAGCACGCCCAACGGATGAATGCAGTTTGTGACATGATGAATGTCCTCCTTTTATTGACTATAACCGACATTCCGCACCTAACTGGTGTCCAAGTAGCATTTTTCCACATAGGGACCGAGGAAACCAAGGACTTGATGATGCACAGGCTTGAGGTTCAA
>FWWM01006958.1_pt1 | contig 23157 bp, 26 predicted proteins | sample 2228351 | NCBI WGS metagenome assembly FWWM01 (sample SAMEA103939774, study PRJEB20133) | metagenome
CCGCTGGCGAAGCGCGGGATGGGGAGGGGGAAGCAAAATCGATGGGAGTGGTGCGGGCGGCGCGACTAGGGAGGCCCCGGCGCGCGTGAGCGCGCCGGAACTGGCCGAACTTGTCGAGCAACCCGGTCCTGTCGATTATGCTTCGGGAACGAAAGGGCGGGTGCCCTTGGTGTTCCCCCCCGGTGGCAGCTGCCACCACCGGCAAGGCGCGGCCCAGGGCCGCACATTTAGCGGCTAGAGAATGGCGAGAGCGAGAACCGCAACGATTGATCCGCACAATGCGGACAAGAGCATCAGGCGTGTCGTCGCGGCATTGATCGCGATCGCAGCGCCGGCACAGGCCCATAGCAGCGCAATCGTGGGTCCAGCGCGGTAGATAAGGAAGCCGATATAGCTGTTCGGCAGGAGCCGCGGATAATCGACGATCAGGCGTGCAACGATACCGCCGCCTGCGAGAATGAGCGCGGCGATCAGCCATGCCGCGATTGCCTCGACGCGCGGCGATGCACTGTGCCTGGGCGCGGCCTGCATCGTCGTTCGCATCGCATCATTCATGCTAATCTTCCCTTATAGCCCTGACCGTCACCCGAATGGGCGGAGACGGCTTTGCTGGCTCCGTGGAGCCGCGCGGCGCAGCCGTGGGGTGGAATAGGGCAGGTTCCCGGCTCCGATCATTTGCACTTGTTCGGCAACTGGCCCCTCTCGATCGCCAGATTCCTCATCGCCTCGTAATCGACACCCCAAAGGCCTCGCCGCTCGTCGGCTGCATCTTTCATGAAACGGGCATAGGCCAGCCCTGAATGTTGCCTGTAATCAACGGCATATCCATGGCGCACCATCGTTGCCGAAACAGATGCCCCATTCGACCGAAACCGGCACGACAGGTTAGACCGGCCCCAGCTTGTCCGCCGCGTGTTGCATATCGGCTCGATCGTCAGCTTTTCGTCCTGAAAATCGCTGGTGCAATCCATGCCGCCATTTTGCTTCACCAGCTCTTCCAAATAGAGCTGCGCTGCGATCTTGGGCACATTGCCCTTACCGTCCTCATCCGGCGCATCGATTCCCGACAACCGCACCCGCTTTTTATCGAGCGTTTCGAGCGTATCGCCGTCGATAATGCGCGGGTTCTCGACGTGGATCGAAACTGGCTCGCTATTCCTTGCTTGCATCTGATTGAACAGCGCACCGAACGCGAAAACAGAGAGAATCGGCAACGCGATTTGCTGATTTCGCGGCCATTTTTTGAAACCTCGGATCAGCACCTGGCTTTCTCCTGAAGAATGTCGTTCCAGTCCATCGGCGCCGGGGCTGGCGGGAGGATGATTTTCAATTCGCGGTCGTTGGCAGTGAGGTGGCCGCGCGCGTCCTCTATGGCCTGTGCCGCTTCCTGGCCGTGTTGCGAGTAGATGACGATTTTGCGGATGCGTTCGGGGATCGCGATCAGGCCATAGCGGCGAATGCCGCCCGCGCCCCATACCTTAAATTTCCCGGCGCTAAGCTGGGACACGGAAACGGCTTCCTCGAAGCCTTCCGCGAGGCGCAGCACGTCGCCGGGTGGCTGGCCGCCGATCCGCATGGCGGCATGTCGGACCAGGCCAAGCGTCAATTTCGCCTCGCGCAGCGCCGCATGGTAGCGTTTCTCGCCGGTTGCTGGATCGAGCAAGATCCGCTGCACGGCGATTATGCCTTCATCGGCCTCGAACGGCACGAGAAGGGCAGGATGCTCTTCGCGGGCATCGGGCGGGCCAACGATGCAGCGCGGTGCGAAGCGAACCTTGAGGCCGGTCGGGTCGATTGCGCGCGAACGCAGATAGCGTTCAGCCGCGGTGCCCGCGATCGGCACGGCGGAATCCCATAGTTGCAGGGCGAGCTTCCGGCGCGAGGGTTCAGGCGCGCGATCGACCGTCTCGCCGCTGGTGTGACGATTGATTTTGCGGCTGTTGAGCGCGGACCATACGGCTTCCTGGCTGCAACCGGCCCAACATTTGAACAGGACGGCCTTCTTGCCGGGGGTGACTTGGAGCGACGGATTGCGGTCGTTGTGGGCTGGGCAGCAAACCATGCCATATGAGCCGCGCCAGTGGCCGCCCATATCCGCTACGATCCGACGTGCGCGTGCTTCGACGTCCATCTGCATCGAACTTCTTTCGTCAACGGTATCCCTACATTGGGATTTATACACATTTCACGGAGGCGGGCAAACGGCCGGGATATATGCCAATATCGCGCATGGCCCGACTAGGGCCATTCAATATAAATATCTCCGCCGGTTATCTTCACTTGCGGATGACTCACGTTCTTTCGCCTCAATCGCTTCGCCCAAGCTGGCGAGAATATCGGCCAGCTCGCGCTTGTCCCGCTCTTCACGGGTTAGCTCCCATAGGGGCAGCTGATCCCTCATGCGCTCCATGTCGCGCGCCGCCTCGATCTGGCGATACTGTTCGCAAGCGGGGGCTGGGTCAGCCGCGATGCCGCGACGGCGGCGAGCGGCGAAGATTTTGGAGAGGAAGGCGGGGAAGAGGAAGCGATAGGCGTTCGTGGCCTGCTTGATGCGCGGGCCAGCGCCTTGCGCTTCTTGATCGGGAACCGGCTCGTAGCGCCGGAACCAGTCGATAATGCGCGCCTCTTTGAGGCGCGAAAGCGTCTGAACGACGCAATTTTTGCTGAGGCCGGTTCCCTCCATGATGGTGTGAAGGCTGGGGAACAACGCGCCGGTGCTATAGTCGATGACGCGGGCCAGGAACTCGATAATCTGGATGCCGGCCTGTCCGATCGCACCGTTACGAATGCGCGGCGTGGTTGTCCGCCGCTGCGCGAGCGTCTGCCGCTCGTAGAGCTTTGCGGCTTCGATCATCTCGCGCATCTGGCGAGCATTGCGGATCGGCGTGTAGGCCTTCGCCCGCTTCTCGTGGCCTACGGCGATGCTGCCGGCCCAGACTTTGACGCGCGGTTTTTCGGCACGCGCTAGCAAGGCGCGGTCGATCTTGGCGAGGCCAGTGCTACGCAGCACGGCGCCTATGGAAGTGGTCATGCGGACCTCCCTTCGTCGGTCCCGCGAGGCCAAGCGCCATCGCTCCCGAAAGCACGCTTTCGAGATTGACTTTCGCTGCCGCACCACCGATAAAGGGAGCCAAGTTAGACGCGCTCACCTTCGGTGGCACAAACAGCCCTCGCTCAGCCAAGCGAGGGTTTTTTGTTGCCCTGTCGCCTCGGGGAGCCACCCCGCACGCAACAGATGAATCGCCGACTCCAAGGCGGAATCAGCGCGTCATAACTGGCTCAAGTTTAAGGGGTTGGCAAGAATAAGCGTGCGCGCACGCTTATAAGGCCCAGTCGGCCCCAAGCTGCGATTTTGGCCAAGTCGGAGAACGTTTTGGGAACGTGGCATTCGGTATTGACGATGGAAATCATAGAAGAGGACAGTTCGCTCCATCATAGGGAGTGGGTTGATGGATCGGAGTATTCCGGGCGGGGATTTGATCGGACGATGGAGCCTGAGCTTTGCCGATATTGATTTTGTAAATTCGAAGCCGGCCCTGACGCGCCTTGGCCTCGCCGCGCAGCTGAAATTCTTCGCTTCCCTGGGGTTTTTCGCGATCGATCCCGGCTCAATCCCTACCGATGGCCTCTCGTATCTGGCCGAGCAACTCGGTGTCGAGGCTGGCGAGATAGCCGGTTATGACTTTTCCAGTCGGACAGCACGACGGCATTGTGCGGAGATCCTGATCCATCTTGGATATCACCGCATGAAGCGGGTGGATCGCGCGCAATTGACGGAATGGATTGCTGGCGAGCTGTGCCCGGGCGGCCAGTCGATCAATGCCATGCTTGAGCATGTTTTCCTGTGGTGCCGGGACCGGCGTATTTATGGGCCGTCGCGCAAGGAGCTTGAACGTGTCGTTCGCTCACAACGGCAAGATTATCTGGACACCTGGCTGATCGGAGCCAGTGATCGGCTTTCGTCAGATGCGGTGGCGTTATTGGAAGCCTCGCTTGCCGATCCGGACAGCTCGACCGGATTCAACAGGATGAAGGGTGACGCCGGACAGGCAACGCTCGACAACATTCTCGACGTGACCGAGAAACTCGCCTTTATCCAGAGACTTGATCTTCCCCATGATCTCCTGACGGCTACGGGCAAGCCATGGGTCGATCAGATTGTTCGCCGCGTTGCCGGTGAAAAGGCCTCGGAGATGCGCCGGCATGCGCCGGCGCGACAGCTCGGCCTTTATGCGATTTATCTAATGTCGCGGGAGGCGCAACTCACTGACGCGATGATCGACCTGCTGATCGAAACCGTTCACAAGATCGGAACGCGCTCGAAACGCAAGGTGGTGGGCGATATCGCGAAAGACATCGAGCGGGTCTATGGAAAGGAGCGCCTGCTGGTCGAGATCGCCAGCGCCTCGATCAATGAACCATCGGGGCGCATCTGCGATGTCATTTTCCCGATCGCCGGTAAGGCCAAGCTGGCGGCGATCGTCAAGGAGAGCCATGCGAAGGGCGCTCTGGACCGGCGCATCTACAAGGTGATGCGTGGTTCCTGGGCCAATCATTACCGGCGCATGCTGCCAAGCCTGCTTTCCGTACTTGAGTTCCGGTCGAACAACGCGGTGTGGCGGCCGGTCCTGGCGGCCCTCGACTGGATCAGGAGCAAGGTGGATGGCGGATGCCGCTTCGTGCCATTGCAGGATGTTCCGATCGATGAGGTGATTCCAGCGCGATGGCGCAGTTCCGTCATTGATGACGATGGGCGGGTAAACCGGATCAGCTATGAGCTTTGCGTCCTGACGCAACTGCGCGACCGCATCCGCTCCAAAGAAATCTGGGTGGTCGGGGCGGATCGCTATCGCAATCCCGATGACGATCTTCCCAAGAACTTCGAGATCAGGCGAGAGGCGTACTATTCCGGCCTCAGCCTGACGCCAGATGCGCAGGCGTTTTGCGCCTCGATCCGGGAGGAGCTTGAACGGGAACTGTTGCTCCTCAATGCCAATATTCCACAAAACGACAAGGTCCGGCTCCTGTGGCGCGGCGACAACCGGATATCGATTACACCGTTCAAGCCCTTGCCCGAACCGAAGGGTCTCGCTTCGATCAAAAGCGAGATCGGTCAGCGCTGGCCGATGACCGGACTGCTGGACGTGTTGAAAGAGGCTGCTCTGGACACGGGATTGATGGATGCTTTCGAAACGTCGGCCTCGCGGGTTACCCTGTCGAAAGCAGCCTTGGCTCAGCGTCTTTTGCTGTGTCTCTATGGCTTGGGCACGAACGCCGGGCTCAAGCGGGTCGCTGGCGCAACACCCGATGTCAGTTACGAGGAATTGCTGCATGTCCATCGCCGTTTCATCCACGCGCCAGCGCTGAGGGAGGCGTGCGCGCGGGTAGCAAACGCGACACTGGCAATCCGCAATGCCGCAGTATGGGGAGATGCGGGCACGGCATGCGCGTCCGATTCAACGAAGTTCGGCGCGTGGGACCGCAACCTGATGACGGAATGGCACGCCCGCTATGGCGGCCGTGGCGTCATGATCTACTGGCATGTGGAGAAGCGCGCGACCTGCGTTTATTCCCAGCTCAAGCGGTGCTCTTCCTCGGAGGTCGCCTCCATGATCGAAGGCGTGCTACGCCATTGCACCGACATGGAAATCCAGCGCCAGTACGTCGATAGCCACGGCCAGAGCGCAGTCGGCTTTGCGTTCTGCCGACTCCTTGGATTTGAGCTTGCCCCGCGGCTGAAAGCAGTGGCACGCCAGAAACTGGCCCTTCCCCAAGCCGGCATGCGCACGCGGCTTTCCAATTTACTGCCGATCCTCTCCAGCCCGATCGACTGGGACGAGATCGAGCAACAATATGACGAAATGGTCAAATATGCCGCTGCCATGCAATCGCGCACCGCCGATCCGGAAGCGATCCTGCTCCGGTTTGCCAGAGCCGAAGTGATGCACCCGACCTACAAGGCGCTGAGTGAACTCGGCCGCGCGGTCAAAACAATCTTCCTATGCCGGTATTTGCGTCAGGAGGCATTCCGCCGCGAGATCCACGAAGGGCTGAATGTGGTTGAGAACTGGAACGGCGCTAATGGTTTCGTGTTCTTCGGCAAGGGCGGCGAGATCGCCACCAACCGCATCCATGAGCAGGAAATCTCCGTTCTGGCGCTACACCTCCTGCAAGCGTCGCTGGTGTATGTGAACACCCGCATGCTTCAGACCGTACTGGTTGAGCCGAAGTGGGCGGGGCGGATGACGCCGGAAGATTATCGTGGTCTCACGCCGTTGATCTACAGTCATGTGAACCCTTATGGCCGCTTCGACCTCGACCTGAACGACCGGATTGATTTTGGACGGCTTGCAGCGTGAGGCGGCTGATCGGCCTATAACATTTGGGTACACCCCAGAGTGATAGGGCCGAGTGACACCATTCGTCTGTCACAAAAGGGTGGGTTTGCGCTCAATGTGACGATACACTGCAAGAGCCACCCTAATGTGACGGATTTTGCACTTGGCTCGTATCGGATATGCCCGCGTCAGCACCACGGACCAGGATCTGGATATCCAGATTGGCCGCCTCAAGAATGCAGGTTGCGAAATTATCCGTTCCGAGACCGGATCGGGGGCCTCGCGGAGCGGGCGCACGGAACTGGAAACGATCATGCAGTTTATGCACACCGGCGACGAGCTGGTCGTGCTGCGGCTCGACCGGCTCGGCCGCTCCACGCGCGATGTCCTGAACCTGGTGCATGAGCTTGATGAAAAGGGAGCTTCGCTGCGCATCCTTGAGCCAGAGGTGACGACGGCGGGCGACATGGGGCGAATGGTCATCACCATACTCGGCATGGTCGCCGATATGGAGCTGAAGTTCATCAAGGATCGTCAGCGCGCCGGGATCGAAGCGGCGCGCGCCGAAGGCGTTTACAAAGGCCGGAAGAAGAACGTCGATGACGATGAAATCCGCCGTCGCCTTGCCGCCGGCGCCAGCAAGGCCCGCGTTGCCCGCGACCTGAAGGTCTCACGAATGACCGTCTATCGGGCGCTCGACATTATTCCGTCAAAGACCAAACTGCCGGAAAAGCCGCCCACTGCCAGCATCGCCCTGCATCTGATTATCGAGAACTTCAACAAGCGTGGAAGAGGTAGAAAACCCGCTCGGGAGCGGATTGAGGCGATGCTGGAACGCGACTACGCCATGGTAAAAAACGGCAATTGTGATTACAAACTGACCGTCGCCTATGACCCCGATCCGGATGGCATTTCCCTTGATGAGGAAATCCAAAGCCTCCTCTCCGAGATGTTCAACATCGCAGAGAGCTACAATTGCTCCATGGAAGCCGATATCTACGAGGTCGGTGGTCAGCAACGGTCCTGGTAGAATCAATCAAGCGTTCAGTGTTCGTTCTTCAACCTGGCCAAAATCGCAGCTTCGGGCCGACTGGGCCTATAACGCGCTCGTCACGCCAACTTGCGGTAGTGGCGCAGATAGTCGGGATATTCGATCCCGCGTGCTTTCAAGAGATTAATCGTCGCCTCTTCGACCAGGGCGGCAACGGACGTTTGTTCGCGCTCAGCAAGGTTTTTGATCTCTGCCGCCAGCTCGGGTTTCACCGACGCTGCGAGATTGCGCGTGTTCGCGCGGCTCGGCCGACGCCGGGGCAAGGGAACCGGGAGAAGGGGGTCTTCCTGTCTTTTCGGGCGAGCCATAGGTCTAAAACACAAGAGGTTGATGTGGTGCCGGAATAAGCGTGTTGACACGCTTAATGGCTGTAATGTGGTTGCACGGCAAGAGAGGACAAGCCGGGTTGCCCTCGCCGTCAAAGCGAGGATAGACATATCCTTATCGGTAAAAGGGAATAAATCACGATGCCGCATAGCGACGATTGGCAGTATGATCCGATCCTGGAACGCGAACTAACCACCCGCCGCCCCGCTGGGGGAATGATCCAAGCGGTCGAGATTGCGCAGTTGCCGTCGAGTGAATGGATCATCAACGTTAAAGTATCGTGGCATGGCGATAAGTGGCTGAATGTCTGCCTATTCGAGCAACCGACGCTTAAAACATACAAGCGACTGTCAAGTGCCGTGCGGCATGTCGTGCTCGATTACGGATATGAGGATGACCATATCCGATTGGTCCCCGACAAACAATGCAGCAACAAATTGGCGTTTTAGGCTTCCCTTTCCCCCTCATCGTGATATGTGCATAAATCTCGATGACGAGGGAGAAAGCGATGAAAGCTTTTAATTTCGCGCTCGCGGCCGCCTTGGTGGGGGCTGCGGTGCAATCGACCCCCGCTGTAGCGTCGGATAATACTTGGGCATGTGAGGTTGTTCTGTGCATCTCCAACCCGGGTGGTCCGACGCAATATCCAGCCTGTGTTCCACCGATAACGAAACTGTGGCGGGTGCTGGCTCTCGGCGGCAGCTTCCCGACATGCACGGGCGGGGGTATCGCCAAGACAAAATACAAGAAGCCGGATGATGGGAGGCCTGGTCGCTTGACGGTCACTTGGACTGACGGGCGGCAACAGACCTACTATCAGCCGCGCAACTGACCGGGAGCGGGAACGTGTTCCTCGAAACCGGAGCCGTTCTTTCGCTGGCGGCGCAATGCGCCCCAGCGGTAGCGCCGCATACGATCGCCGCGATCGTGGATGCGGAATCTTCCAACTATGTTTTTGCGATCAACGTCAACGGCGTGGCCAGTCAGCCGCGCCGTCCGCGCAATGAGGCGGAGGCTATCGCAACCGCGCGCTCTTATGTTGCGCGCGGCTACAGCGTGGATCTCGGCCTCGGCCAAATCAATTCACGCAACATGGGCTGGCTCGGCCTGACGTGGGACACTGTTTTCAAGCAGTGCGCCAATGTCGAAGCGGCAGGCCGTGTGCTCCTGTCCAATTTCCGTTCGGCCAAGACGGGTCGCACCCCGCAAGAGGCCCTTCGGGTCGCACTCAGCATGTATAACACAGGCTCTCAATCGAGAGGTTTCCGCAACGGCTATGTCGCCCGCGTGGAGAATGCAGGTCGCCGCGTCAGCGGTCGGCCTGCGACCGCAATCAGCCCGCCAGCGCCGCCGTGAGCGACACTGGCGCCGGTCGTGTGCCGGTGGAGCTGGCGGAAATCGCAGCGGAGAACATGGAGGCGGCTCCACCGCCTGCACCGCCTGCGTGGGATGTTTTCGGCCGCGCCCAACACGCGCGGATTGGTTCGTAAGGCGAAGATAGGAGTTGTCGAATGTTTCGTATCTGGAAGATCAAGGCTGAATCCCGGCTCGACGCGCTGCTCGCGCGTCTCAAGCCCTCGCCGCTCATGGCGCGCGCGCTGCCCCTGTCGCTGCTGGCAAGCCTGCTCATAGCGGAGCCGGCTTTTGCGCAGGCAAACTTTGAAGGCCTGGCCGACAACATTCTCGGCCTGCTGAGCAACGGCTTGCTCCGCACGCTGGCGATCATCGCGATCATCGTCGTTGGCCTTCTGTGGTTCCTCGGCCGCGCGTCGGTGCAGATGCTCGTCACGGTCGTAGTTGGCGTGGTGATCGTGTTCTCCGCGCCGTGGATCGTCGACACGATTACGGGGTGATCGGGGATGGACGGTCAGGAAGAAATGACAAAAGACCCGCTGTTCTTGGCCGTCACCCGCCCCGCTTTGCAAGTCGTGGGGGTCCGCGAAGGGGTGCGCAAGGTCGCCGGGCTTTATATTATGATCATCAATGAAAAGGCGGGTGTTCCCATTGAGGCGGGCGCGCTCATCATCATGGCGGGCGCAATCACGTTGGTTGGTTCGGGCAATCCTCTCTACGGCGGCGCGGCCGCCGTCGCGCTTTATGCGATGGCGCGGCTCATCGTGCGGCATGACGTGAACGCATTCCGGCTGATCTTCCTTTGGGGCCGGACCAAAGCGGCGAACCGGAACCGCGTCTTTTGGGGTGGGTCGAGCTACACGCCGCTACCGCTCTACGGAATCAAGCGAAAGGGATTTGGTCGTGGTGTTCGGTAAGAGCGCGCTCGCGGAGAAGGTGCCTTTTGACAAGGCCAAGCGGGAGGAAATGCCAGAGAAATTCTTGCCGTATTCGCGGCATGTCAATGAGCATGTGGTCGCCCTCGATAATGGCGATCTTATGCTCATGCTCGAACTGGATGGCCGTCCTTTCGAGACTTCGGACGTGCGCGATCTGAACGATTGGCACACGCGCCTCAACGGGGTCTGGCGCAATATCCATGACGAGCGGCTTTCGATCTGGACGCACATGTTGCGGATGCGTGTGCGCGACTATCCGGGCGGCACGTTCCGCTCCCATTTCGCCGCGAAGCTCGATCAAAAATATTATGAGCGGATGACGGCTGAACGGATGTTCCGCAACCGCTTCTTCATGACGGTCGTGATCCGCCCAACAGCAAACGCGACCGACAAGCTGATGGATTTCCTGCGCAAGAAGCAGGAGGACAAGAACGCCAATATCGCGGAAGCTCTAGAGCTGCTGGAAGACAAGGTGCGCGATCTGGAAAAGCTGCTGCTGCGCGTTCGTCCGCGCCGTGTCGGCATCTATGAGCACCGGGGCCTCCTGTTCGCCGAACCGCTGGAAATACTGAACCAGGTGATGACCGGGCGCTATCGGCGCTGTCCTCTGGTTCGTGGTCGCCTCGGATCGGCGCTCTATGCGAGCCGCGCCATTATCGGCGCTGAGACATTTGAGGTCCGCGACGCCGATCATTCGATGTTCGGCGGCATTTTCGGCATTCGCGAGTATCCGTCATCGACAACGCCGCGCCAGTTTGAATCGCTGCTCTCGGTCGATTTCAGCCTCGCCATAACGCAGTCGTTCACGTTCCTGTCGCGCACAGCGGCAACAGAACGGTTCCGGCTTCGCCAGACCCAAATGGCGAACGCCGGTGACAAGGCGATCAGTCAGATGGATGAGTTGATCGACGCGGCGGACGATTTGCAATCGAACCGCTTTGTGCTGGGGGACCATCATTTCACGCTGACGGTGTTCGCGGAAGATTTGAAAAAGCTGCGCGATAATATGTCGATCGCGCGCGCTGCGCTGGCCGATACGGGCATGGTCGCCGCCCGCGAAAGCGCGGCGCTGGAAGCTGCCTATTGGTCGCAGCTGGTCGGCAATTTCGCGTGGAGGGCGCGCCCCGCACCGATCACGTCCTATAACTTCTCTGCGTTCTCGCCCTTCCATACGTTCCCGGCAGGGCACGAGGACGGCAATCATTGGGGGCCTGCGGTCGCGCTGCTCAAGACAAGCGCGCGCAGCCCATATTACTTCAATTTCCATTCGGCGGACCTGGGCCATTCGATGGTCATTGGTCCATCGGGCGGCGGCAAGACGGTGCTGGTCAATTTCCTGATGGCGCAGCTCGAAAAGTTCAACGCGCGCCATATCTTCATCGACAAGGATCAGGGCGCGGAGATTTTTGTCCGCGCCAGTGGCGGCACCTATCTCGCGCTGCGCAACGGGGAGCCTACGGGGTTCGCTCCGCTCAAGGCACTCGACAATACGGCTTCTCATCGCGCGTTCCTCGGTCGCTTCATCCGCCAGCTGGTGAAGCAAGAGGGTGCGCCGATCACGGTGCAGGAATCGCACCTGATCGACGATGGCATTGAAGCCGTGATGAAGCTGCCGCGCGAGCAACGCTCGCTGTCGGCGCTGCGGACCATGCTCGGTATGTCGGACTCGGGCGGCGTCGGCGCGCGCCTGGTCAAGTGGACCTCCGAGGGGAACCTTGGCTGGGTTTTCGATAATGAGGAAGATTCCATGTCGCTCGAAGCCCGTTTCGTGGGCTTCGATATGACCGACTTCCTCGAAAACGCGGAAATCCGCACGCCGGTCATGCTCTACTTGTTCGAGCGGATAGACGCGCTCCTGACAGGCGAGCGCATGGTGATTGCGATTGACGAATTTTGGAAGGCGCTGGCCGATCCGGCGTTCACAGCATTTGCGCAGGATGGCCTCAAGACATACCGCAAGCGCAACGCGTTCCTCGTCTTTGCAACGCAGTCGCCTGCAGACGCGCTGCGGTCCACGATCAGCCATTCGATCTTGGAGCAGGTCGCGACGAAAATCTTCCTGCCCAATCCGTTCGGCCAGCGCCGGGATTACATCGAAGGCTTCTCGCTCTCGGAGGCGGAATTTAAGCTGGTGCGCGAAGAGCTGTCGCCGGAAAGCCGCAAATTCCTCGTGAAGCAGGGCCATGACTCCGTTGTGGTCGGCCTGGATCTCATTGGCATGGACGATGAACTCGCCGTGCTGTCGGGGCGCGCTGAGACAACGGGCGTGGCCCGCGAAGTGATTGCCGAACTGGGCAATGATCCGAAGCTCTGGTTGCCGGAATTTCACCGGCGCCGGCGCCCAAGCTGAAAGGAGTGAGACTATGAAGCAGCTTTTCTTGGCGGCTGTGTCGATCGGGAGCCTTGCGGCCGCGACGCCAGCCAGTGCGCAGGGTATCCCTGTGTTCGATAGCACGTCCGTGCTCAAGCATATCGAACAAATCCAGAAGACCATGCAGATGATTGAGCAAGGTCGCCAGCAGATTGCGGAAGCGCAGCAGCTCTACCAAGGGCTGAACCAGCTGACCGATGTTTCCTCGATCGCCAACCAGCTCAAGACGGATTCGCTTCGCACGCTCGGCGTCGATGTGAACTCCCTCGAACGCATGGCGCGCGGCGATTTCAGCGGCGGCGGCGGCTACGGCGGCCGTTCCGATGCGATCTATCAGGACATGCTCGAACGTCTCGGCGTGTCCGCGAATGGCGATCAAACCGATGTTCGCTACCAGACAGCTCGCTCGATCGCGATGGACAAGGCCATGGCCGAAGGCATGGGCGAAGCGGCCACATCGCGCGGCGAAGGTCTGGAAGAGCTGCGCAATCGACTTGCGACCGCATCGACCGCAAAGGAAGTTGCGGACCTTCAAGCCCGCATCCAGCTCGAAAGCGCGTCGATGATGAACGATCAACTCCGCGTCGAAGCGTTGGAGCGAGCGCGCAGAGCAGAGGCCGCGGCGCACACGGCCGAAGCTTTTGCGGACAGGTCGCGCAAACGCGATGAGCAGCGTGCGCGAGCGCGCGCGGCAGCTGGAATCTGACATGAAGAAGATGGTCCTTCTTGCGATCAGCGCAGCCGGCTTTCTCGCCGGCTGCGAACGCGCGCCCACATTTCCCGAGATTCTGATGACCTATCATGATGTTGATTGGCTCAAAACTCATGAGGATCAGATTCCGGTGATCGTCGCTGAGTGCGACAAGATCGTGAACAGCGAACTCAAACAGTCGGACCTCCCCATGCCAGTGGCGCGCAATTGCGGAGGCATCAAGAACAAAATCGCCTCCATTGAAAGGTCGCGCAAACGCGATGAGCAGCGTGCGCGAGCGCGCGCGGCAGCTGGAATGTAAGGCTGAAAAAACAGCTTGAATTACACCTAATCGGAGCGGGCTGGTGGAATACGATCTCTTTACGAATGCCTATCAGGGCTTCACCAACGAACTCAATTCGGTAGTTGTATCCAACTATGCTGGGTTTGTTGGGTGGATCGCTGGACCGCTCCGCACTGGCATGATCATTTACATAATCTTGCTAGGCTACGCGATCATGCGCGGGGCGGTGCAATACCCCTTCCGCGAATATGTCTATCGCTCGCTGATGCTGGCCGCGCTCTATTATGCTGTGACAAACCTCTATGGAGCATCGCTCGCACAAATGATCGTGACCGGCCTACCGCATGAGTTTGCCTCGATCGTAGGCGGCTCACCGGAAGGCGTTGGCGGGTCTTTCGATGGGATGTGGGCGCGGGTCGATGATGCACTGCTCGCGATGCAGGATGCGACCGAGAAATACGCAGAGGAACACGCCTCACTGACTGATATTCCCGGCGCTGCCGCCGCAATTATGCTGTGTATCGGTGCCACTATCATCATTCTTTTGACAGCGATCGCGGCCCTGTTCGCCCTGGCCGTTGGCTTCGTAATCGTGCTCTACGCGCTCTTTGCGCTTGCATGTCTGGCGGTGGTCGGGCCGATCTTCGTAGCAGCGCTGCTGTTCGATTCCACCAGAAGCTATTTCTTCTCGTGGCTCGGCAGCGTCCTCAATTTTCTGATGTTGTCGCTATTTGCGATGCTTCTTGTGCTGGTTGTGGCCAATGTCGCTGAATCCGCAACAGCAACATTCGATGGCGATTTTGACAACATCTGGAGCACCTGTATCCGGATCATCGCGTTCTACATTCTCGCCTGCTTTTTCTTCATCCAAATCCCCGGAATTGCTGCCTCGCTGGGTGGCGGCGCGGCTGCAATGGTGACGCAGTTCGGCAACGCGGTGACGAAGGGTGGCGGCGCGATGGCAACGGGCGCAGGCCACGCGGCCAGCGATGCCCGCGCCATGGGAGCCAGCATGGGACGGGGCTTCTCGTCGGCGGTTCGCCGTTGGCGCAACCGAAACACAATCACCAGAGCTTGAGGGAACGAATATGCGCAAGTTGCTTGGACTCGGAATCTGCCTGGCGCTGGCGGCCTGCGCAGGTCAGCCCGTAAAAAAGCCAGCCAAATGTGAGGGGCCGATGCGGCCTGCCAATCCGCATGGGCTTACCCTCCCCTCAATCCCGGATCAGGCCGCACAGCGAACCGCGCCGGCAAATGTGGACGTGTTCAATCAGGGTGCACCGGCAACGCCGGACGCGGCCCCGGCAGACCCATCCACTCCGGGCAATGAACAGTCGGACGCATCGCGGGCGGTCGAAGTGCCGCGTCTAAGCGCCTCGCTGCGCGGCCCGATCTACTCGAATTGCTGAGGTGTTACGATGGCAGTTGGTATTCCAAAGGACGAGCTGAAAGCCTATTTTGAAGAGGCTGCAAGCTGGGAACGTGACAAGCTTGCGGCGGCCGAGCGCTCCAAAAAGCTGGCGTGGGCCGTCGCTGGCGTTGCTGGCGCGCTGGCGACTGCTGGCGTTGTGGCCGTTGCAGCCCTGACGCCTCTGAAAACGGTCGAGCCATATGTTATCACGGTGGACCGTAACACGGGCGAGGCGTCGATCGCCGCCAAGCTCCACGGTGACGCGACGATCACCTATGACGAGGCGGTCCGTAAGTATTTCCTCGCTACCTATGTCCGCTATCGCGAAGGCTGGATAGCGGCCGCTCGCGAAGAATATTTCGATGCGGTCATGGTCATGTCGGCGCGGCCCGAACAGGATCGGTGGTCACGCTTCTACAAGACCGACAATCCCCAAAGCCCGCAAAACATCCTTGCGAACCGCACTGATGTTTTTGTCGAGATCAAGCGGGTGTCGTTCCTGGGCGGCAACGTCGCGCAGGTCTATTTTACCAAGGAATCTGTGACCGGCTCGAACTCGACCAAAACCGATGCCGTCGCGACCATCAAATACAAGGTCGATGGCACGCCGAGCAAGGAAGTGGACCGCTTCAAGAATCCGCTTGGCTATCAGGTCGAGAGCTATCGCGCTGACGTGGAGGTGCCCCAATGACCGTGTTGAAGTGGAGCGCCCCGTTTGCGCTCGCGATCGCGCTGGCTGCGTCGCCGGCGATGGCCGAAGAAACGCCCCATGCGACTGTGCTCGATCACCGGGTTCGTGAAGCGAACTACAATGATCGGCAAGTCTATGAGATTCCGGGCGTGTTCCGCATCGCCACGGAAATCGTCTTCGCCAAGGATGAAGTGGTCGAGCATGTGGCGCTGGGTGATACCGTGTCCTGGGAAGTCGCACCGGCTGCAAATTCGCTATTCATCAAACCACGCGAGCGAGCGGGTCGCACGAACCTGACAGTCATTACACGTTCGCGCTATGGCCCGCGCAGCTATCGGTTCGCTCTGTCGCCAACGCAGCGGGGCAGCGGCTTCTATACGGTCGTTTTCCGCTATCCTGAACAGGAAGCGGCCGAAGCGCAGGCGCAAGCCGCAATGGCCCAGCTGGCCCAGCTGAAAGCCTTGGAACGCGGCGCGGTGAAGTCCGCGCTCGATATTGGCGTGCTGGAAGGCACGCGCAACGCCGACTACATCATGCAAGGATCGACCGCCATCCAGCCCTCCGAAGTGTCTGACAACGGACAGTTCACGGTAATGCGCTTTCCCAACCAGCGTGAGTTGCCGGCGTTCTTCATCGTCAATCCTGATGGATCGGAAGCCATCGCCTCCTTCGATGTGCGCGATGAATATGTGGTGCTGCACGGGGTTTACGGGACAATCCGACTGCGCCGGGGCCTCGAAGTGCTCTGCATCCACAATCAGAAGACTGACTATTACGGGCGCGATCCCAAAACTGACACGGCCTCGGGGCTGGTCGAGCGAACCACAGGGGTTGAGTAAGATGGCTGCGAACGATCATGACAATGCGCCGCATGGCGACAACATCATTTCGCAGGGCGAGACGGTCGAGAACCGGCCCCTTGCGTCGGAGCCGGTGCCCGATCCGGAAGACATTGAGCGGCAAAGCGAGCGCCAGGCGAAGATTGCCGCCCTGCCGAACAGGTCGATCGACCCCAAAAAGGCGGTCGTTCTCGCTGCGGTTGCCTGCGGCGCGATCGTGCTCGGTTTTAGCACCATCGACGCGATGCGGAGCGATCCAACCGAAAAGGCCGAGAAAGCGGAAAAGCCGGATGAAAGGCAACTCGCCAACTACGATCCGAAGTCAATCATAGCCCCAACGCTTGCCGATGCGCCGAATGATCCGAACGCCCCGGTGCCCATGACGGAAGTGCCGGCGCTTGATGGAAGCCAAGCGCCCCGCACGGGCGGCGCGAATGGCCGCCCCCAAAAGTCTGAGGGACAAGTCATCGCTGAGGCCCAACGCCGCGCCGGGATCATGGCCTATGGCGGCGAAAACGGCGGCGGGGTCGGTGGAGCGGTGGCAGCTGCCACCGGCCTGCCCATGGGCGGCGGCGCAGGAGGACAGGGCGCGCAGTTAATTGGTGCGTCGGCCGATGGGGATGGGCAAGGTGGATCGCGCCGGACCAATCTCGAAAACATGCGCCAGACCTCGCAAATCGATCGGGTGTCAGGCCGCGACATTGGCAACCGCGATATGCTGATCCTTGCGGGGTCGTTCATTCCGTGCGTGCTGCAAACCGCAATGGATTCCAGTCAGCCCGGATATGTCAGCTGCATCATTCCCCGCGACATTTATTCGGACAACGGCCGCGTCGTCCTGCTGGAAAAGGGAACGCGCGTCTTGGGCGAATATCAAACCGGCGTCCAGCGCGGCAAATATCGTCTCTTTGCGGTATGGAACCGCGCGGTCACGCCTCGCGGCGTGGCGATCGACGTAGGTTCGCCCGCCAGCGATGCGCTTGGCCGTTCAGGTATGGCAGGCGGCGTGAAGAACTTCTTTTGGGAACGCTTCGGGGCCGCGCTGTTGTTCAGCTCGCTCAACGATGCCACCTCGATCGCCGCCTCGGACGTCTCCGACGCGGATAATGTCACACGGGTTCCCAGCCAAGCATCGGACACGATTTTGCGGGACACGATGCAGATTCAGCCGGTGCTTCGCATCAATCAGGGCGCGGAAGTGGGGATCATGGTCGCGCGCGACTTCGACTTCTCCAACATCTACGGCCTTCGGCTTCGGCGCGGCCAATGAGCAATACGGCTGTCCTCGAAAACGCCTTGCTGCCGCTGCGCCCTCTGCTCGCGCGTGAGGACGTAACGGAACTGGTGATTAACAAGGCTGGCGAGGCGGCGATTGAAACGCGCGATGGGTGGTCCTGGGAGACATTGCCTGACCTCAACGAAAAGTCGCTGCTCGCGCTCGCGCGGGCAGCGGCGGCTTTCACGCATCAGGACATAAGCCAGTCCACACCAATCTGCTCCACAATCCTCCCCAGCGGTGAGCGTGTGCAGCTGGTTGTGCCGCCTGCTGTCCCTGCCGGCACGGTGTCCATCACCATCCGCAAACCGTCATCGGTGACGTTGACGATGGAGGACTTCGAGCGCGGTGGGCTGTTTAGCGAGACAAAGATCGCAACCCGGCAAGTCTCACCGCTCGATGTTGAATTGCGCGATCTGCTCGATGCAGGAAAACATGTCGAATTTTTCCAAAAGGCAGTTCAGGGCCGCAAAAATATCCTGATTTCGGGCGCTACCGGCTCGGGAAAGACGACGCTCTCTAAAGGGCTGATCCAGCTTATTCCGCCGCATGAGCGGCTGCTGACGATCGAAGACACGCGCGAATTGGTCGTTCCGCATCGCAACGTGGTCCACATGCTCTACGCGAAGGACAAGCAGGGCACCGCGAAAATCTCTGCAAAGGATCTTCTGGAATCGGCCCTGCGTATGCGGCCTGACCGGATACTGTTGCAGGAGCTGCGCGACGGCACCGCGTTCTTCTATCTCCGCAACGTCAACTCAGGCCATCCCGGCTCGATCACGACGATCCATGCGGACTCGGCCGAACTCGCGTTCGAACAGCTGACATTGCTGGTCAAGGAAAGCGAGGGCGGCGCCGATCTGGCCCGTGACGACATTCGCAGCCTGCTCAAGCTGCTGGTGGATGTGGTCGTGCAAACCAAGAAGGTCGAAGGCCGCTTTCGCGTGACGGAGATATATTTTGATCCAGAAAACAGGCTCTAACAGGCTCGCGCTGGCCCTTGTCCTCCTTCCGATCACACTGCTGCTGATCGGCCTGCTGACCGGGACGGTGGCGTGGTTCTTTCTCAAGATGCCCGCCGCGGCTTATGATCCGCTCAGGCTCCCCGGCTTCTTCTGGTATTACCGCCATGATCCTGTCGTGACCGAAGCGCTCTGGCGAGGCGCGGTCATAGGCGTGCCGCTGCCGGTGTTGCTTATGGCGATCGTCCTGCGGCCGAAAAGGAACCTTCACGGTGAAGCCCGCTTCGCGCGCGAAGGCGAAATCCGCAAGGCGGGCCTTCGCGCGAAAAAGGGCATTGTGCTCGGCCGCGTCCGCAACCGCTTCCTTATGGTGGGCAAGATGGAGCATGTATTGCTCGAAGCGCCTACCGGATCGGGCAAGGGCGTTGGCATCGTCATCCCCAATCTGTTGCAATGGCCGGATTCGGTTGTCGTGCTCGATATTAAGCGCGAGAACTATGAAATCACGGCGGGTTTCCGCCGCAAGGGCGGCCAAAAGGTTGTGCTGTTCAACCCTACGGACAGAGAAGGCCGCACAGCCCGCTACAATCCGCTTAGCTACATCAACAGGGCCGATCCAATTGAGGTCCTGGTCGAATTGCAGAAGATCGCCACGATGCTCTTCGTGCCCCCGGAGAAGGGCGAGGCATTCTGGACGGAATCAGCGCGCACGGCCTTTGTCGGCATTGCATCGTGGATCGCGGCCAAGCCTGAACGTCCCTTCTCGTTTGGCGAGATATACCGGACCATCACGATGCCGGGGATGAAGGCATTCTTCACCAAGGAAGCTGGCGATAGTGCACTATCGGAAGGGTGCCGCGCCGCGCTGAGCGATTTTACGTCCAGCGCGGACAACACATTCACCGGCATTATCCAGACCGTCACCTCCAAGCTCAATCTCTGGATCAATCCAATTGTCGATCGCGCGACGGCCGAAAGCGACTTTTCCCTGACGGACCTTCGCCGCATCCCGACCTCGATCTATCTCGGTGTCTCGCCGGATGAACTCGATAGGGTCGCGCCGCTCTACAATCTGTTTTTCCAACAGCTGATCGACCTCAACACGCGGCAACTGCCCGACGATGGTGAAAAGCTATCCGTGCTGCTCATTCTGGACGAATTTGCGCGGCTCGGCCGCGCCCAGGTCATTGCCAATGCGTTCTCCTATGTGCGCGGCTATGGGCTGCGTCTGCTCCCCGTCATCCAGTCCCGCTCCCAGCTGCGGAATGTCTATGGTGAGCATGGCGCGGACGAAATCGTATCAAACTGCGGGGTCGAAATTGCTTTCACGCCGAAGGAGCTGCGGGTCGCAAAGGAACTGTCCGAACGCCTCGGCTATCTTGGTCAGGATGCGGAAAGCCGGTCCCTGACGATACATGGATTGCTCGCCAATCGAAGCAAGACGATCTCCGAACAGCGCCGCGCGCTGATGCTCCCGCAAGAGCTGATGCAGCTGCCCGAAGACGATATACTCGTCATCCGGGGCGGCATCCCCGTCATTCGCGGGAAGAAAATCCGCTACTTCAAGGATGCCGTGTTCCGCTCGCGCTTGACGCCTGCGCCGGAAGTGCCGGCGCTGCCCAAGCCGGTCGCGCCGATCGCGGCCGTCGATGATCTGAGCGATGAAGAGCTGGCGGCTTTCAATGATTATTCCGCACTGGCCGATGACCAGGTGCAGGACATTCCCGAAGACGTTCTCGCCCTCGATCGCGATATGCCGAACCTGACAGTGAAGGACGGCAGCATGGCTTTCGATGAAATCAACTTCGACGACATTATTGGTCCCGACCCGACGAAAGAGGAGTGGGAAGGTCAGCGCCGGGATCTAGTTCTGAGTGAAGGAGAAGAATATGGCCGATAATGACAACAGCGAACGCCAAGCAAAGACGCCGCGCTCCTACGAAATTCTTGGCCCTGGGAACAGCAAGGAAACCTTTGCGAGATTCCCCGATGCCATGAAGGCATTTGCCAAGCTGGAAAACCAATATGACCACGCGCTGACGATGCAGAAAGGCGGAAAAACCGCTTATCTGGCGTCCACGGATTGGCGCAATGATGGGTCCACGCCGGTTGCGCAATATCTGACGCCGGCTGTCGAAGAGTATAATAAGGCGCTGAAACGCGGAGCGCCTGCCGACGAATTGCGCGGACACGAAAGCAGAGTGCGGGCCGACCTTAATGCGTGGCCCCGGCAAGCGAAGCGCGAAGCGGCTCCGACCGCATCGGCCGATAAATCGCTCAATATCCATGAGGGTGAGCGAGCCAGGGCGGAGAGCAAAGACGGTGCTGCGCCCGCGAAAGCTGAGGTTCCATCGAAGGCAGCGCCAAAGGATGACAAGCAAGTTGACGACACACGCTTGGCTCTGCCCACGCAGCTCGAACGCAAATATCTGCGCGTTGGGAATGATCTTTTCCGTAGCGGCCGCGATGACAAGCCCGATATGTCGATCAAGGGCCAAGACGGCATTCGCATCAACAAGGACTATGCCATTGGCGATGCTATCGCGATCGCGAAGCACAATGGCTGGCAGTCGATCCGTGTTCATGGAAGCGACGAATTCAAGAAGGCGGTCTATCTGGAAGCGGCGCGATCGGGGGTCGAAGTGAAAGGGTTCAAGCCGTCTGAACAGCTTAAACTTGAGGGAGAAAGGCTGGCGGCGCGAGATAAGGCCCGCGAAGCACAAGACCCGGCAAAGAGAGCGAGCATGGCAAAGCAAGACCCCTCAGAATCTCGTGCTGCGGCCGAACAGTTCCGGCGCAATTCGCATCGGGATAATGCGGCCAACCCGCAATTCAAGGCCGCGCAATCGCACGTCCTGGCGGCAGCGATCGAAGCGAAAACCCGGTTCACCCAAAAGGAAGACAGGGATCGCTTCATAGAGCGGGCCAAGGAAACTGTCGCCAAGCGTATTGAGGTTGGCGCGCCGGTCCCTGCTGCCCGTTTCGAGCAACAGCGCCAGAACGAGGCTACCCGCATAGCGCGCGAGGATTTGACGCTGCGCCAGCAGGAAAGGAAGCCGTCACGCTCGCGCTAAGTGCATGGCACATGCTTTTTGGAAACAGGAAACCGCACGATGAACATTCCCCGGCCTGATCCGGTGCCATCGAGAGGCGTGTCCGATCTCGATCGTCACATTGAAACCTTGCTTCGCGTGATTCATTCCAGAAACCTCGCTTGGTCTGATCTAAGCGAAGTGGGTAAACAGGTAGAACGCCCTCTGACGGACGTTGAGCAATTGCTTACAAATGTGGGCGACGACGCCCATGAAATCACCCTTGCTACCGAGACGATCATAACAGCCCTCAAGCTGCAACGTGATGCGCTCGCGATCCAAAGCTCTCGCCGTAGAGCACGCTTCGGCTCGATGCTCCTGCTCATGATCCCCGTGTTCTTCGTAGGTTTGATGATTGGCGCATCATACGGGATAGATGAAGGTCGGGCGCGGGAGCGTGAAGCCTTAAAGTATCCGATGATACCCCAGCTGTCCGTAGATCGTGGCGGGCTCAAAACTGACGGAAGGTAGAGCGGTGGCAGCTGCCACCGCTTGCGATCTCTTGATGTGCTATGGCCTCATGAGGCACGATGAAGAAATCTGACAGGGCAAAGAAACAAACCGCCAAGGTAATCGAGGCGGCTGCACGCGCCCATGAAGCTCTCGATTATTTCAACGGCAACGTCACAAATCCGTTCGATGAGTTAACATGGCCCAGTATTGCCGAAGGTTATCTTCTAGTCGCGCAGAAGGCGGTATCAGACGCCTTGGTCGCTTTGGAACGCGCAAACAGCGTTGGCTGGACCAAGCACGGCCAGTAACTATCGTCCTGGCCCTTCCCGCGAACGATCGCGGTTCCTAGATCGTTCGCTCTGCCGCTTCCGCTCCATCGCGGCTACCGATCGCTCATGAATTGTAGGCGTTCGCCCTGCCCCCACAAATTGCCGCACCTGGTCGGCAAGCTGGCGGTCAGCTGGATCGCTGCTTGCCTCAAGGCGCTTGGCGGCGGCTAGATAGCGGTGTTGCGTCTCAGTCCATGCCTGCCGCCCGCGCACCACGAAATCCGGAGCGGTGGACCGCCCCGCCAGCTGGTCTCGCGCGGCCGCAGTGATCTTCTGATTGGCAAACGGTGCAGGTGCGGTGCCGGCCATGTAGCGCTGCCGCATCCGATTCAGGGCCATGCTTTGACCAGCTCGGCCGACACCGCGCGGTCGGAGATCAGCTTCAGCAGCTCCGCCTCGAGGTACACGCGCGCGAGCTGCTCGCGCAGCACCGGGTCGTCGGCCGCGGTCCGCCCGTCACCGAGCGGCGTCGAGCGCGCGGCGTCGGGCCGCCTCGCGCAGGGCCTTCTCGGCCGAACGCAGGTTGCCCGACCCGTAATCGATCAGGGCGACGGTCTGCATGAAATCAGGTTCCTACAGCACGCCCTTGGTGGACGGAGCCTGGCCACCGGTCTTGGGGTCGATCTCGACCGCCTGACGCAGCGCCCGGGCCAGGGCCTTGAAGCCGCTTTCGGCGACGTGGTGGGTGTTGTCGCCGTACAGGGTCTCTAGATGGACGCACGCCCCGCTGT
>FWWM01005024.1_pt1 | contig 23128 bp, 18 predicted proteins | sample 2228351 | NCBI WGS metagenome assembly FWWM01 (sample SAMEA103939774, study PRJEB20133) | metagenome
CCAGGACCCGAAGACTCCCCTTTTTCAAAACAAAGAAAGTCAAGCCAAGAAGCATCACCCAAAAGAGAAACCAGCCGCCTAAAGAGCGGCGGATTCTGTCAAACACTCCCCGCGCCTCTTTAAGATGCGAGAGCTCCTCTTGAGTGTAAAGAAAAGAGCGGCTCTCAAAAGCATCAGTTGCAAGATACCCGCTGAGATAAGCGGCCGTGAGCTGAGCTTCATCCTGTTGTTGGTCCAGACCCAAGAATTGCCTCTGCCAGGTCACGGCTGCGGGATGAGCCGCGGCAAACAGACTGGCGCCCAAAAGAAAAAGGAGTAGAGAGGCTCCCAAGAAGAGAGTTAAAACAAGAGACACAAAGATTCCTCTTTTGATTCTCACCTGCTCCAGCAACTCTTAACTCCTCGCTAAAAATCCCGTAGTCTCTCTCGCCACTGGCAGAAAGAACACTGCGCGCTGGGTGCTGGCGGTTCGTCCTGCAAGCTTAGAAGTGCTTCCTGAAAAACTTTCAAAGCTCGCTTGGGATCGGTTTTGACTTCGTGAACTTCAGCGGTGAATGGGAAACCACGATGGAGCGCCCCTTCATTGGGGAAATAATAAGCTAAATAGGCGGTTTTAAGGGTGGGATACTGATTGCTCTCCAAAAGAAAGGTGTAAACATCGAGTTGCAGTTGATAAGAGGGATGAACCTCCTTGGGACTGGAGGCGCGAGTCTTGTGGTCAAGGGCAGCGAAAACTTTCTCTTTCAACTCAAGATACTCATCCGGCCGGCCCATTAAGATGCCGCCGTGATTTTGTTCCAGCGCTTTGAAATACAAAGTTTTGGGCAAACCGGCGGCCAGCTTGGCTTGAATCTGCCCGGCGAGGATCGGCGGCAGATCCCCCTTCTCTCGATAGAGCTCAAAGTATTTTTTCAGCACCGAATCCAGACCGGTCGCAATGGAAGCCATCGGCCCTTGGGGCCTCTTGATTCCCCTTTTCACCTGCAGCCAAAAACAGCGCGGACAATCTAAGTAGAGATTGAGGGAAGCTGGGGAAAGCCGAAAAATTGCCTTCTTGATTACCACAGAGCCAGCTTATCACATTGGCCTTTCCGGTTGCGAAAAAATACTTTGGTGTGCTGAGCCCGAGGAGCCTTGGGTCGGGAAGCCCAGAATTCAACCTCGCCCAAAATCGTTGGCAACAGCATCTGGGGAAATGTTCTCTACGTTGCAGAAAGGCGCGGCGGGCAATTGTGAAAGAGAAAGAACCAATGAGCCTTTCTCCGAAGCAGTCCTGAGACGAAACACTATTTTAGTCGGCAAGAAGTAGACGAAAAACGTCTGAAAACAACCTAGAGCGCCTCCGTCTAACGGAGGCGCTCTAGTCGCAAAAACTTCATCGGCCCATCTTTGGGCCAATCCCTTGCCCTATCTCCTGTTCCCCGCTCTCCTTCCCCTATTTACCGATAATTCCCTCGGCAATATTGGCCGGCACCGGCTCATAGTGGGAAGGCTCCATGGTGTAGCTGGCGCGGCCCTGGGTCATACCGCGCAGAGTAGTGGCGTAACCAAACATCTCGGCCAGAGGCACCAAGGCTTTAACCGCCCGGGCGTTGCCCCGCGTCTCCATGCCCTCCACCCGGCCCCGCTTGCTGGAGAGGTCACCAATGATATCCCCCATAAATTCCTCCGGGGTTACTACCTCAATCTTCATAATTGGCTCTAAAAGAACGGGTTTGCCGCGCTTGACTCCCTCCTGCAAGGCCTGCGAGCCGGCGATCTTAAAGGCGATCTCGCTGGAATCCACCTCATGAAAACTGCCGTCAAATAAAATAGCGCGAATATCCACTACCGGATAACCAGCGATTACTCCTCTTTCCGCTGCTTCTTTGACTCCCTTCTCCACCCCGGGAATAAATTCCTTAGGAATCCGCCAGCCGACGATTTTATCCACAAACTCCAAACCGGAACCTCGTTCCAGGGGTTCAAAACGCATAATGACATGGCCGTATTGGCCGCGGCCGCCGGTCTGACGGATATATTTAGCCTCCACATAATCCACTGGCTGGGTGATAGTCTCATGATAAGCCACTTGGGGCTTGCCGGTTGAGGCTTCCACCTTGAATTCTCTTTTCATCCGATCCACCAAAATTTCCAAGTGCAGTTCCCCCATCCCTGAGATAATCGTTTGCCCGGTCTCCTCATCGCTCTTGACGCGAAAAGTCGGGTCTTCTTCAGCTAATCTCTGCAAGGCGAGCGCCAGTTTCTCCTGATCGACTTTGGTTTTGGGCTCTACCGCCATCGAAATCACTGGTTCGGGAAAGCTGATCGATTCCAGTAAGATGGGGTGCTCCAAATCCGAGAGCGTATGACCGGTGGAGATCTGTTTTAAGCCCACTAAGGCGCCGATTTCACCGGCATAAATCTCCTCGACATCCTCCCGGTGATTGGCGTGCATCCTCAGGATGCGGCCGACTCTCTCTTTCTCGCCAGTGGAAACATTCAAAATGTAAGAGCCGGCCTTCAGCCTGCCGCTATAAACTCGGAAGTAAGCTAATTTACCGACAAACGGATCAGCCGCGATTTTGAAAGCCAGAGCGGCGAACGGAGCGCTATCGGAGCTCTCGCGATTCTCCTTCTCGCCGGTTTTGGGATTCGTGCCGACAACGGGCGGCAGATCCAGCGGACTGGGAAGATAGAGAACTATTGCGTCTAAGAGCGGCTGAATCCCCTTATTCTTGAGAGCTGAACCACAAAGCACCGGGAAAAGCTCGCCTTTGACTACTGACGCTCGCAGGGCTTTTTTGATCTCATCGGTGGTTAAAGCTTGATCGGCTAAAAATTTGTGCAACAGCGCCTCCTCAGTTTCAGCCACGGCTTCCAGCAACTCGCGGCGGAATCGGGCGGTCTCTTCCCGCAAAGTCTCCGGCACTTCGGTTTCCACAATCTCTTTGCCCAAATCGTCTCGATAAAGATAGGCTCTCTCAGTGATCAAATCGATGATGCCCTGAAAAGCATTCTCGGCGCCGATCGGCAGCTGTACAGCCACTGCTCTGGCGCCCAAACGTTCTTGAATCGATTTCAGACTGCCGTAGAAATCAGCCCCCATCCGATCCATTTTGTTGATGAAGCAGATACGAGGCACTTGGTATTTATCGGCCTGTCGCCAAACGGTTTCACTCTGGGGTTCCACTCCGGCCACCCCGTCAAAAACCACCACCCCACCGTCCAAAACACGCAAACTTCTTTCCACCTCGGCAGTGAAATCCACATGGCCGGGAGTGTCAATGAGATTGATCCGATGATCCTTCCAAAAGCAAGTCGTGGCGGCGGCGGTAATAGTAATTCCCCGCTCCCGTTCCTGTGCCATCCAATCCATCACCGCCTCCCCCTCGTGCACCTCGCCGATCTTATATGTCCGGCCAGTATAGAAAAGCACCCGCTCGGTGACCGTGGTTTTGCCAGCGTCAATATGGGCAATGATGCCGATGTTTCTAACTTGCTCTAACGGATATTCACGAACCATAACGCAAAAACGATACGAATGGTATCGATACGAATATGCGCATTGCACAAATGCTACGAATATTTTCTTTGTTTTTGCTTTTGATTCGCATCATTCGCATGTCATTCGCCGATGGGTATCGCGCTCTAAAATCTCCCAAAATGCGCGAAAGCTCGGTTGGCTTCGGCCATCCGATGAGTCTCTTCTTTTTTCTTGAAGGCTCCACCGGCCGAATTGACCGCATCTATCAACTCGCTGGCCAGTCTTTCAGCCATCGGCTTACCTTTGCGGCCGCGCGCCGCCTCCACCAGCCAGCGCAAAGCCAAAACAATTTTCCTCTCCGGTGTCACCTCCACTGGAATTTGATAGTTGGCGCCGCCGATGCGGCGAGACCTTAACTGAACCGAAGGAGAAACGTTTTTGACAGCCGCTTCCAAAGTTTCCAATTCGCCCAACTTCGTCTCGGCAGCGGCCAACCGCAAGGCTGTATAAACAATTCTCTCCGCTACCGCCTTTTTGCCGTTTCGCATCAGCTTGTTGATGAGACGAGCTACTAGTAAACTACCGTATTTTGCATCCGGCTGCCACTCCCGACGATAAATGCCTTTCCGTCTCATAACAAAAATATCAGGCTTCGCTTTTTGGCAAAAAGACAAACCCTGCGCTCAAGAGCCAAAAAACAAGAAGGCCTCTGAACCTGGGATCTCAAGCCCCAAGCTAGGGGCTTTGAATGAATTCGTTGCGAGTCTATTGTTCATATGAGAAACAGCTATAAAGCAACCCGCTCATTGCTTTATTCCTCTGCCTTGACAGCTGCCGGTACTTTGCCGCCACCTTCCTTTTTGGCACCATATTTGCTCCGCCCTTGCTTGCGATTTTCCACCCCAGTGGCATCCAAAGTTCCTCGCACCACGTGATAGCGCACACCCGGCAGGTCTTTGACCCTGCCGCCTCTCACTAAAACGATCGAGTGTTCCTGAAGAGTGTGACCGATGCCGGGAATATAAGCTGTCACCTCCATCCGATTGGAGAGACGAACTCTGGCAATCTTGCGTAAAGCCGAATTAGGTTTTCTAGGCGTCATGGTTGTCACCTTAATTGCCACACCTCTTTTCTGCGGCGAACCTTTGGGTAAAATTCGGCTCTTACCTTTGAGGGTATTAAAAGAACGCAAAAGCGCCAGCGCCTGACTGCGCTTTCTCTTCCTTTTCCGACCCCGCCTGATTAATTGGTTGATGGTGGGCATAAAAACAAGCCAGTGGGCAACTCAGTAGGTGAACAGTCAGCATAAGAATAATAGGAGAGCGCGATAGGGTGGATAATGTTGCAGTGAACAGAAGGTCGCTGCAGATGGCTCTATCTCTCGCTACAGAGCCGGCGAGCCTCCGTGAGCCAGATTGTGCACTGGCCACTTCCGGCTGTGCTACCTACATCTGCTAACTCTAGTGGATTTTTCCGCTGGGGTCAAGAAACCTGCCCTCTCAAGGCTATTTTTCTCTGAATCCGGTGCCGGCCGGAATCAATCGCCCAATAATCACGTTTTCCTTAAGACCCCTTAAATAATCTATCTTGCCTTGGGTGGCCGCTTTAACCAAAACACTGGTAGTTTCTTGGAAAGAGGCGGCCGAGAGGAAACTCTCGGTGGAGAGCGCCACTTTAGTGACTCCCAAAAGCAGGCGCTCAAAGAGGGGTGGGGTTTTGCCTTTCTTTTTCAAATCCTCGCTGATCTTTTTCGCTTTCAAATAATCGACTATCTCACCGGGGACCAGGCGGCTATCGCCGCTTTCTTTGATTCGAGCCTTGGAAAACATCTGACGCACGAGGATCTCTAAATGCCGATCGTTAATGTTCTGGCCTTCCAGAATGTAAATCCGCTTAATCTCCTCAATAATATAATCGCGAGTTGCCTTGATGCCCTTCAGTCGCATCAAGTCGTGGGGATTAATATGACCTTCGGTTAGGGCTTCCCCTTTGTGGACCTTGGCACCATCCTCCACACGCAAATTGGCGCGACTGCCAACTGGATACTCCCTAGTTTCCCTTTTGTGATAGAAAACGGTTAGCTTGTTGCCTTTGAGTTCTATTGGACCATTGCCCGGGGCAGTGACTGCCTTCTCGCCTTGCTTAAAAAGTATCTGGCCTTTCTTGACTGCTTGGCCATCCCTGACTACCAACTGAGCCCCTGCCGGCACAGTCCACTGGGAATGGGTCGGCAAGATAGACTCCAAACGGACAATCAATCGGCCGTCGGTTTCAAGAATCTTGACCACCCCATCCTGTTCTGCCAGAATTGCCTCCGTCTTGGGACTCCTGGCTTCAAACAACTCCTCCACTCGTGGTAAACCCTGGGTGATATCCTGAGCTGAAGCTACTCCTCCGGTATGGAAAGTCCGCATCGTCAGCTGAGTGCCAGGCTCCCCCACACTTTGAGCAGCCACAATCCCCACGGCCTCCCCCAGCTCTATCGGCCGGGCTGTCGCCAAGTCAGCCCCGTAGCACTTGCGGCAAACGCCGCGCAGAGCCTGACACTCCAAAGGAGAAAAGATCTCTACTTCAGCCACCCCGCTTTCATCAATCAGCTGAGCAATCTGGTCAGTAAGATAGGTTCCCTTCCGGGCCAATTTGCGACCTTGAGCATCTACCACATCTTTCGCTAAGAAACGGCCCCAGATTCTCGCCCGAAAACTCTCACCCAAGAGATCGGCAGTTGCCCGAGAGATGACCATCCCTGCGCCCACGCCGCAGTCCTCCTCTGTTACCACCACATCCTGCGCCACATCGATCAGACGGCGCGTTAAATAACCCGCATCCGAGGTTCTAAGTGCCGTGTCGACGCCACCCTTTCTAGCTCCGTGAGTGGAGAGGAAATATTCCAAACTGGAGAGTCCTTCGGTGTAATTGGAGCGCACCGGCAACTCAATAATTTGCTGGGCCGGATTCACCACCAAGCCTTTCATGCCGATTAATTGGTTGAGTTGCTCAACGCTACCGCGAGCTCCAGAACTGACCATCATATAGACAGGATTAAAGATGTCTTTCTTGGCTACAATCATCTCCTCAATCTTCTCTTTGGCTTCTGTCCAAAGCTGGGTGACCAATCGCCTTCTTTCATCCACTGTGATAAAACCCTCCTTGTATTGGCGCCGAATCTCCTCAACTTTCTGATCGGTTTCTTTGATAATCCGATTCCGCTCCGGAGGCATCTCGAGGTCACCGATGCTGACGGTGGCACCGGAGAGAGTGGCATAGCGGAACCCCAGCTCTTTCAGGCGGTCTACAAAAGCCACCACCGCTTCTTGGCCCAGCTGATGATAGATGCTCTCAATCAGTCTTCTGAGCTCTTTTTTGCCCACCACACTGTTGATCAAAGGCACGCCCGACGGCAAGATGCTGTTGAAGATCAGCCTCCCCAAGGTCGTGCGAATCAGCTCCCCCTCAACTGGTACCAGAATCTCAGTGTGATAATGGATTTTACCGTTGCCGTGGGCCAAGTAGGCTTCGTTGATATCCCGAAAGGCCGGTGTTCTTTCGCCTGCCGGCGTTGGCCTTAGAAGAGTTAAGTAGTGACAACCTAGGACCATATCTAGCGAAGGGAAAACGATCGCTTCCCCCGTGGCTGGTTTTAAGAGATTACGAGTGGAGATCATAATCTCTTCGGCTTCTTCTTGAGCTTTTCGACTCAAAGGCAAGTGAATAGCCATCTGATCACCATCAAAGTCAGCGTTAAAAGCAGCACAAACCAAAGGATGGAGCTGAATTGCGTTCCCCTCCACCAAGACAGGCTGGAAGGCCTGAATACCCAAGCGATGTAGGGTGGGAGCGCGATTGAGAAGAACCTTGTAGTGCTGAATAACCTCATCCAAAGCGTCCCAAACCTCCGGCGTCTGTTTTTCCACCAGCTTGCCGGCGGTTTTAACGTTATGAACCACTCCATCCCTTAGCCTGCCGATAACGAAGGGCTTGAAAAGCTCAAGAGCAATCGGTTTAGGGATGCCGCATTGATGGAGCAGCAGTTGGGGTCCCACCACAATCACACTGCGGCCCGAGTAATCCACTCTCTTGCCCAAAAGATTCTGGCGGAAACGTCCTTGTTTACCGCGCAAAAGATCGGAGAGAGATTTGGGTTTACGGCGGATCGAGGCCGTGGAGGCAGCGGTTTCGCGCGCCCCGATATCAATCAGCGCGTCCACCGCTTCCTGCAGGATCCTTTTTTCATTGCGGGTAATCACCTCTGGCGCTCCAATGGTAATCAATTTCTTGAGGCGGTTGTTACGATTGATGACTCGACGATAAAGATCGTTCAAATCAGAAGAGGCAAAGCGCCCGCCCTCCAACTGAACCATCGGCCGGAGATCCGGCGGGATGACTGGCAAAATGGTCAAAAACATCCATTCCGGTTTGATATTGGCTTTGACAAAACCTTCCAGCAGATAAAGTCTCTTCTGGATTCGCCGCCTCCTCTGGCCAATGGCTTTGGTCAAATCTGCTTTCAACGCCTTAATGGTGGCTGGTAAATCCAAGGACCTGACCAGCTCGTAAACTGCCTCGGCGCCAATCCCGGCCTGAAAGACATGGCCGTACTTCAAAGCCAAATCCTGATATTCCAGCTCGGAGACAATTTTTTTGATACGCAAAGAAGCTAATTGTTCCTTGGCCACCGCGTAAGCCAGCTTCAATTGCTCCTCCTTCTTCCGCCTCTCGGCTCGCTCCTCTGATGTGCTTTTGCCCTGAAAAGCGGTGGCGAGTTTCTTGATCTGTTGCGCGAAACTTGCATCCAGCTCAGTCAAGGCCTTCCGCTGCGCTTCCTCATCGACCCTGGTAATGATATAAGCGGCAAAATAGATCACCTGCTCCAACTGCCGAGCCGGCACATCCAGGGTCAGGCTTAACACTGAAGGCACACCTCTTAGATACCAGATGTGAGAAACCGGTACAGCCAAAGCGATATGCCCCATTCTTTCCCGGCGGACAGAAGAGCGAGTCACTTCAACGCCGCATTTATCACAAACAATACCCTTGTAGCGAATCTTCTTGTATTTGCCACAAGCGCACTCGTAATCGCGCACCGGCCCGAAGATTCTCTCGTCGAAAAGGCCCTCTTTTTCCGGTTTCAGAGTGCGGTAATTGATCGTCTCTGGTTTGGTTACTTCGCCATGCGACCATTTGAGCATTTCCTCCGGCGAAGCTAAAGCCAAGCGGATGGCGATAAAATCTTCCTGCTTTTTTCTGAGCACCTCTCTCGGCATGTTCTTTCTCTAGATGCTAGATGCTAAATGTCGGAGATTCCGCCTAGTCCCGACCCAATCGGAACGAAGTGGGACTAGACGCTACCTAGCCTTTTCTCCCAACGCTTGAGGGTTTCCTCATCCAGCAATTCGACACTCAAACCTAGGCCTTGTAATTCTTTAACAATCACATTAAAAGCTTCCGGCGTGCGCGGTTTTTGGATCTCTTCTTGACAGATGATCGCCTCATAAGTTTTGGCCCGGCCTAAAACGTCATCTGATTTGATGGTCAACATCTCTTGCAAAGTATGGGCTGCGCCGTAGCCTTCCAGGGCCCAAACCTCCATCTCGCCCAAACGTTGGCCGCCCACCTGGGCTTTGCCGCCGAGAGGCTGCTGAGTGACTAAGGCATAGGGGCCGATTGAGCGAGCATGAATTTTGTCATCCACCATGTGGATCAACTTCATGACATACAGATAGCCGACGGTGGTCGGTTGATCGAAAGGTTCACCTGTCCGGCCGTCATAAAGTTGAATTTTGCCGCTCTCTAGAAAACCTAAACTTTTCAATTCCTCAATGAGAGTCTCAACCTTGACGTTGCTGAAGGGAGGCACCACCGCCCGATAACCCCGCTGGCTGGCAATCCAGCCAAGATGAGTCTCCAAAATCTGACCAATGTTCATGCGGGACACCACCCCCAAGGGGTTGAGGATGATATCAATCGGTCTCCCATCCGAGAGATGAGGCATATCAGCCTCCGGCAAAATCCTAGCGATCACTCCTTTGTTGCCGTGACGACCGGAGAGTTTATCACCCACTGAAATCTTGCGCAATTGAGCGATATAAACATAAATCCTCTTCAAGACTCCCACTTCCAGTTTGTCCCCTTTTTCTCGATCAAAAACCTTCACCCCGATGACCTTACCGTAACCGCCGTGGGGTAAGCGCAAAGAGGTGTCCTTGACATCCTTCACTTTCTCGCCAAAGATGGCGCGCAAAAGTCTCTCCTCAGCCGTCAGTTCGGTCTCGCCCTTGGGTGTAATCTTGCCAACCAAAATGTCGTGGGAGCGCACCACTGCCCCAATGCGGATAATGCCGTCTTCGTCTAAATTGGCGACCGCCTCCTCCCCCACGTTAGGAATGTCACGCGTGGTAATCTCCGGGCCCAACTTCGTGTCCCGCACATCCACCATCTCCCGCTTGATATGAATGGAGGTTAAGAGGTCTCTTTTGACCAAACGGTCAGAGACAAGAATCGCGTCTTCAAAATTACCTCCCTCCCAAGACATGAAAGCTACCAGTAAATTAGTGCCCAAAGCCAGCTTGCCGTCCCGAATGGCTGGACCGTCGCATAAAACCTGTCCCTTTTTAACTTTCTGGCCTTTTTCTACTAAAGGAGTCTGATGCAAAACAGTATCAGCGTTGGAGCGAGCAAAACGGGTCAGGTAAAAGACGGTTTTTCTTTTCTTGGCGTCCTCAAATTCGATCCTGTCTCCGTCGACATTCAGAATGACGCCGTCACTGGGAGCAATGTAGATCCAGCCGGAACCCCGAGCCGCCATCTCTTCGACACCGGTCCCAACCAAAGGCGGTTCGGCTTTAACCAAAGGCACCGCCTGGCGCTGCATGTTAGTTCCCATCAAGGCTCGGCGGGCGTCGTCATTTTCAATGAAAGGAATCAAAGCCGTGCCGATTGAAAGAATTTGAGTGGGAGTCACATCCATATAATCCACCCGGCCGATTGAGTCAACAGCCGGCTCTCCTCCCCTCCTGACCGGCAACTGAGTACTCAAAATCCGCCCTTTCTCGTCCATCGGAATATTGGCCTGTGCAATCGTAGCCTGCTCCTCTTCGTGGGCATCAAGGTAAACTACTGCCTTCGTCGCCTCGGCCTTAATCGGAATAGTTTTGATCCCAGACAAACGAGCCAGTTCTTTAGCGATTCTTGCATCAGCTTCGGTATTGGCTTTGACCAAAATTCTCTTGGTTTTGGGATCAACAAGATCTTTGTGAATCAGGTGGCCGATGACCGATTGGCCGTCATTCGGCACCTCTCGTAAGATGCGGCGATAAGGGGCTTCAATGAAACCAAACTCATTAACCCGGGCGTAAGTGGCTAGATGGCCAACCAAACCAACATTAGCCCCCTCTGGCGTGGCAATCGGGCAGATACGGCCGTAGTGACTGGGATGAACATCCCGCACTTCAAAACCAGCTCGCTCGCGGTGCAGGCCCCCGGGGCCGGTAGCTGAAAGTCTCCGCTTGTTCTCCAACTCAGCCAGGGGATTCTGCTGATCCATGAACTGAGAGAGCTGAAAACTGCCGAAGAACTCTTGCATAATGGCCGAGATAGGCCGAGCGTTGATCAGCTGGGCGGGAGTTAAACTCTCAACCTCTGAGGTGACCATCCGATCCTTAATCATGCGTTCAACTCTCAAGAGGCCGATCCTTAAGCGCTGTTGGGCCAGCTCCCCAACTGCCCGCACTCGCCTGTTTTTCAAGTGATCGATATCGTCCGGTGCTCCACCTTCATTATTCAAACGAATAATCTCGCGAACGATGGCTACTAAATCCTCCTGGTGCAAGGTCTTGCCTTCTTTGGTACTGGGCACCGAAAGCCCAAGTCTTTGATTAAGTTTATAGCGCCCCACCCGTCCCAGATCATAGCGCTTAAAATTCTGGAACATATTAGTGAAAAGGGTCCGCGCATTTTCCAGGGTCGGCGGATCGCCCGGACGCATTTTTTTGTAGAATTCGATCAGTCCCTGCTCTTCACTCCTGGCCGGATCTTTCTCAAGGGTGTTTTTGAGATAGTCGTGGGCTGGATCGTGATTGGCCTCTTTAAAAAGCTCCAACAATTCGGCGTCAGTTCCGAGGCCGAAGGCCCGAAGTAAAGTGGTCAGATAGAGTTTCTTCTTGCGGTCAACGCGCGCCACCAGATAATCGCGCGGGCTGGTTTCTATCTCCAACCAAGCGCCGTGCTCAGGGATAATTTTGGCGCCGTAAAGACCGAATCTGCCACCTTCTGTCCGAGTGAAAAGAACACCCGAGGAGCGTACCAACTGGGAAACGATTACTCTCTCAACGCCATTAATAATGAAGGTGCCGGACTTGGTCATCAGAGGGATGTCGCCAAAGAAGACATCCTGCTCCTTGATCTCGCCGGTGTTTTTATTGATTAAACGCAGCTTAACTCTCAAGGGCGCTTCATAGGTGGCATCCATTTCATGAGCCGTCTTTTCGTCGTACTTCGGCTCCTCAAAGTAATAATCAACAAAATGAAGCTCCAAATTCCTTCCGGTCAGATCCTGCACCGGGCTAATCTCTTCAAAAAGCTCCTTAATGCCTTCGCGCAGAAACCAGTCATAATTATCCTTCTGGAGGGAAGTGAGATCGGGCAGGGAGATAATTTCTTCTCCCCGACCGAAATTGCGTTCCGGCCAAAGTCCAATTCTAGTTGCCGTTTGCTCCGCGTTCATAAAATACCCTTGGCGAAGAGATCCGCCAAAGCCCGCAACCTAAGACCAAATGAGTTACCTACCAACCAAAAGCAAGTAGGGAAATATTAAAAACGAGAAACCAAAATGTGTCGAGAAAGACTTTTGAGATTGGCCAAAGCCACGCCAGACAAACTTTCCACCTGCCCCAACGGTTCTTGGGGGAGTTTATCCCCAAGCTAGCAGTTTAGCTCCTCATCTGTCAAGTCTCGTCTTCAATTCCAAGGCTAATCAAAAACCTTTCTTGGCAAAGCCCAATCCGGCCGCCCTCCCTAACTGACCCGGAAAGTAGCTTTCTGAACAAGCAAATCATCCAGATAAAGGGAGGCTTGATAAAGCCCGGTTTTCCAAAAGCTACTGCCCAAGAGAGGAGTTAATTCATGTCTCTTCAGAGCGAAGAGAGAAATGCCCCCCTTCACCTCCTGGACAAAAGTCGCTAAAGTCAGGGTTTGAGGCAGATATTCAACCACTATTCTCATCATCTCGCCAGCCGGCTGTTCTATCATCTCTATCCCCAGGTAAATTGTCTCGGTTTCGGGCCGGAAAAGAGTTTGCCTCTCTCGGATGAGGCCGTTCTCCAGGCTCTCGCCGAAGAAGAGCGACCGCACAGAAGCCCGGCGGCTTTCTCTCTCCGTCTCTGATTCAGCTACCACTCTGAAGAAAAGCGTTCTGATTAAAGAATCTCCCAAATAAACCTCGGCTTTGTAATCCCCAATCGGCCAAGCGAGCTCTTCCTTCTCAAGCCAAGCAGCAAAGAGATTTTTCTGGCCAGCCGCCGGATGGCTAAGAAAATCATACGGGGCACCCTCCTCTCGCCCGCCAGTAAAGATTTGAGTCGAGAGCGGCTCACCCCCCCGATACCATCTGACCGTTACGCGAGTAGCGGGAGCGACGTTGATGACCTCTCCCACAAGATAGATGCGCGGGAGCAAAGCTGGAACATCCTCCAGAGTGCCCTGCGGCTCGTTGGCCGGGCCCAAAGCGGGGGTCAAGGCCAGATTAGTCACCAAGGTCGGCGGACGACTGCAGCCGCTCAAGAGAGAAGAGATTAAAATCAGAATCAAGCCGAACTTCGGCCGAGAGAAGCTCATATCTCTAATTTACGCAAAGCGGCGATTCTTTGTTGAATGGGCGGATGAGTCGACCAAAGCACGGCTAATCTTTCGCCCCATCTCTGGAGGGGATTGACAATGAAAAGATGGGCGGTCGCTTTGCTTACCCTTTTTAAACGATGAGGGCTTCGAGCAAGCTTCTCCAAGGCCGAAATCAAACCGGACGGATAGCGGGTCAAAAAAGCACCGGAGGCGTCAGCCAAAAACTCGCACCGGCGGGAGATGGCCAATTGCAGCAAAGTGGCAAAAAGAGGAGCAAGAAGCGCCAGCAAGAGACCAATCATGGCGAAAAAAGACCCCCCTTCGCGGTCTCTCCTGCCACGCCAAAAATTAATTCTCAAAAACCAATCGGAAACTAAAGCGACTGCACCGGCTAAAGTGACAGCTAAGGTGGCCACTAAAATATCATAATTTTGAATGTGGGCAAGCTCATGAGCCACCACCCCCTCCAGCTCCTTTTTCGTGAGGAGCTGAAGCAAACCGGTGGTGACAGCGATAGCAGCGTGCCTCGGATCACGGCCAGTCGCCAAGGCGTTGGGTGCCGAGTCATGAATAACGTATAAGCGCGGCGTGGGCAACCCGGAAGCGATGGAGAGATTCTCCACTACCCTGACTAGCTCCGGGAATTCTCCCTTTTTGACTAGCCGAGCCCCCGAAGCGGCCAGCGCCACCCTGTCACTATAGAAATAACTCAGCCAACTCCCGACCAAGCTGATCCCCACCGCCCACCAAAGAAGAGAAGGTAACTCAAAAAGGCGGGCCAAAATAAACCCTAAAAGAATCACCAAGGCCATAAAGGCCAAAAAGAGCCAAAGGGTTCTCTGTTTATTGGCGCTAATAGCTTCGTACATCGGCAAACTCTAGGCTTGTGAGATCAGAAGTTCACCGTGGGCTTTTCAGCTTCTTTCTCTGTTTCAAGATCAAAAAGTTCGGCTTTTTTGAAACCAAAAACGGAAGCCACTAACGAGGCAGGAAACGCCTCCTGCCGGATGGTGAAATCGCGTGCCGACATAATCTTGTCTTCCGCGTCCACCAATTCTTGCTGCAAATGAAGAAAGTTTTGATTGGCCTTGAGTTCTGGATAATTCTCGGCCACGGCAAAAAGACTTTTTAAGGCGGCTGAGAGCATATTTTCGGCCGCTATCTTTTCCTTGGGAGAGGTGGCCGAAATCGCCCTCGTCCGGGCCTCGGTCACGCTCTCGAATACGGTTCTTTCATGCGCAGCGTAGCCTTTGACGGTCGCAACTAAATTGGGAATCAGATCATACCGCCTTTTCAGCTGCACCTCGATGTCGCTCCAAGCTTCGGCGACCCTGTTTTTAAGAACGACTAACCCGTTATAGAGCCAAATTGCTCCCAAGATCAAAACAGCCACGATGGCAATTATCCACCACATAGGGAAAAGTAGCCTCAATTCTAAATCCTAACTTCTAGATTGCTCAATGTCGAAGATCCCACGCAGTCCCGAGCTTACCGAAGGACAAGGTGGGACTAAGCGCTATCTTAACCGCTTTTCATTCTTTTATCAAACCGGAGGTGATGATCTTACCTATTTCAGCCACAGTGAGATAAAAGGCTTCCTTATCCCGCCACCAATTTCTTTTCCGCCATTCTTCATCCAGCGCCGAATGGTTCAGGATCAAGAAATTCTTGCCCAGCTCTCGGCGGAAAGCGGTATAGGCTCGTCTTTGATGATAAGGCGAAGTGATTAAGATAATGGAAGAGATTCTCTCCCGACGCAGAAGAAGAGCCACCAATCTGGCGTTTTCAGTTGTATTTTGCGACTGCTCTTCAATCAGAATCGCTTCCTCCGGTACCCCAGCAGCTAAAGCCAGGCGTTTCATCACTTGCGCATTGCTCACCCCTTCTTTGGCTGCACCGGCGAAGATGAGCCGCGGTGCCCAAGCTTCCCGCCATAGTTTAATCCCCTCCTCTGTCCGCCGCTTAGTGTCGCCCCCGGAGACAACCACAATCGCTTCCACCTGCTTGAGCTGGTCCTGTGGCGAAAGATAGAAACCCAGCCCAACCAAAATGACCAAAAGCAAAAGGCTAGCTAAAACAACAATGAGCAAAAATCTCCTCATCACCCCAGGCCGCAGAAGCTAAAAGATAGCGGTTAAGAGACCGGCTGAAGCGTTTCGGTTGATGGTTCTTCAATCGCCGGTGGCGGCGTCACGCCGATTTTCGGAATAAAGAAAGAGATAATGACTCCCCGAAAAGCAAAGAGAAGAAAAAGCAGGGAAAGAAAAATCGTATAAAGCACCAGCGTCGGGAAGGTATCTTCCCTTAACCGGTGAGAGATGTGGTCGCGATAACGATGATAGCGAGAGCGCAGCATAGCCGCTTTGAATTGGATTCCCTTCGCAACTTTCTTGGTGGGGAGAGTGGGAGTTGAACCCACACGTCCTTAGACAGGACCCAGGGTTTTAAGCCCTGTGCGTCTGCCATTCCGCCATCTCCCCGAGCGAACCAAACAATTATGTAAACTCCTGGAGGTCTGGGGCGGAATTGAACCGCCGTAAAGGGTTTTGCAGACCCTTGCCTAACCACTCGGCCACCAGACCTAGTTATTGTTAAGTCATGATGCGCCCATCCTGCGTTCAGTCTCATCACAAATCGGTCATTAGCCGTTTGTGATATAGATATCACTACGGAGGGCAGAATTCTTGCGATTCTATATGTAAATTGTGTGAATTCTGGAGCGGGCGAGCGGAATTGAACCGCCGTCTCAGCCTTGGCAAGGCCGTGTAATAACCGTTATACTACGCCCGCAAACAGTGGTCCCTAGAGCGAGACAATCACCACGTTAAGCGTGGTGCCGCGGGAGGGAATCGGTCACAACTCTCGCTTCGCTCGGTCGCGACCCCGCCTCGCGTTCCTCGGCAAGCTCGGAACAAGCTCCGGCCTTCGATTCCTCACGTCCCGCCAGCAGCGGCGGGACTCTGGTGGGCCCAGGAGGAATCGAACCTCCATCCCCAGCTTAAAAGGCTGTTGCTCTGCCGTTGAGCTATGGGCCCAAGTTCCGGGTCTGGCCGAACGAGGGGTGCTTGTTAAAACTCGGCTGCAGAATCTTCACCAGACGCCCCGTCAAATCTCGGAAGCGCAATCACTTTGATCTCTCACTGATAAATCACCCCCATCAACCTATCCCACCAGAGGGCATCAAGACTCTCCCTGGTTGTAGCTTTAGGAGCTTCGATCTTAACAGCTCTATTATACTCTGAAACGACAACCACCAAATCGCCGCCCGCCGCCGGCTCTCGGGGAATGCGAAGCTTCACGGGATAAAAACCGGCGCGAGTGACCCAGAGCTCCACTCCCCGGTTATTAAGTTTTGCCAGGTCGTTGAGGAGATGAGCTGTATCGATCGTGCCGCTGAACCGTTCTCCCCACTGGGCCAGCAGTCGCTCCCAAGCAGGAAGCTCTAAATTAATCCGCAAATGATAGCTGACTCGTCCTGCTATCACCTCCAAACCCAAATTCTGTTCGACTCGAAAGAGGGGGTTCTCTCGCAAAAATTCCCGAAAACTCTTCTCCTCCGCCATCGTCCAAGGCCCTCTCTGAGAAAAACCCAAGAAGCGCCCAGCAGGGAGTTCTTGTGTCCCCAAACGATACCAAGCACCTTGAGTTGTTAAGACCAGAGGAGAGATCGCGGGCAAATCAATACTAGCCAAGCGGAAATAACTCACCCCCTCAAGCTGGCGCCACTCTGCCGTCAGAGAAAAACCCCCATTGAAGGTTTGGTTCAGGAAAGTTAACCAGCCACTCATTTGAGGCGCGCCCCAGCTTTGCAAATCGACCTCGCCACGGAAATTCACTTGAATTGGCTTTGAAGGACGAGCCAGAATAAAACTCCCCTCCCCCCTTAAAGAGCGTAGCTCCGCCAGACGGCGGGCAACCTCTCTGGGAAGCTCGGCCGGTTCCGCTCTCCGACTGCAGGCTGTCAAAGCGATCGCCAAGCCGGCGGTCAAGCCAAATAAACTAGCTCTCAAGAGAAAATTCATAAAGCCAGCGATTCACTCACCTATGGTTGATTGTTCCACAAGGCTAAGTGAGCTGCAATCGCCCAAACCCTAACCGCCGCCCGAAGCATCATGCCTCCCCCAAGCGGCTCGGTATAATGAAAATAGCATGTTGAGACAGATCCTCTCCTTTGTGGGGGCCGCCGTCCTAGAACTGGAAAGCGGAGCGCAGGTGGGCAAAGTGAGCGGCTTTCTGACCGATGAAAAGGGGCAGAAGATCCTGGCTTTCCTGGTGCGCCCTAGAGGTTTTTTCTCTAAAACCCGGGTGCTCTCACCGGTGGATATCGCCGAACTGGGCCCGCAGTTCATTATCATTCGCCAGATCGGAGCCCTCCTTCAGCCGGAGGAGATAGCTTTTCTACCTCCTCTCCTGCGGCGCCGGATTAACCCCCTAGGCAAACCAGTCATCACTCCGGCCGGCAAGAAACTGGGGCTGGTAAGTGATTTAGCCGTCGAAGTCGACACCTTCGGTATCGTCAAATATTATCTCCAGCCTTTCCCTTTGGGCATCTTTAAGAGCTACGAGCTGGTTCTGCCGGCGGAGCAGATCCTCCGGGTTGAAACTGCCCGAGTGATCGCCCGAGAAGAGGAGATGAAAAAAGAGCCGGCCAAAGAAGCTCTGCTGGAGACAATCAGCATCAAACCGGCTCGAGATTAAACTCCGACCCCCCCGATCTCCCTCAGTTCGCGCAGGGCGCTCTGAAAATGCGGAATCTCCTTGAGTTTATTGAGCTCCTTGGCCTTGACTCCGGCCGAGAGGCTACGTACCAAAAAGCCCTTTTCCACCAGCGCCCGCCAGGTGGCGGGGTGGTAGTGAAAATTGAGAAGATTTTTGAAGCGAATCGCCCGCAAAATTCTCAAAGGATCTTCCTCCAAGCGGCGACCGGGTTCCCCTATCAGCCGAACAACTCTCCGGCGCCAATCCTTTAAACCTCCGACCGGATCAAAAAAACGGGCTCTGCCGGGGTCGTAGTAGATCGCGTTGATGGTCAGATCCCGTCTCTGAGCGTCCTTCTGCAGACTCCTGACAAAACGAATGCGGGCCGGATAGCGCTTAAACCGAGCCAGCTCTTTCCGAGAATAGAGATCTTCCCTTAAAGTGGTGAAGCTGAAGTCAATCCCCTGCCAAGTGCAACTGACCGTTCCAAATTTGCCATCGAAAAAAGTCGGAATAATCTGTCGTTCACTCAAAATGGCCAGCACCTCCTCGGCCAAAGCATCGGTGGCTACATCAATCTCGCGGGTTGATTCTTCCTTCTCCTGCAAAATCGCCCGCACTTGGTTACCGACCAGATAGCTCCGGAAACCTTTTTCTTTCAGCCACCGAAGAGGAGTGTAAATTGAAAGCATCTCTTTCAAGTATAGGATTTCTTCAGTGAAAAGAGCGAAACGGCGTTGCGCGTCGTAGCCGAGGCCACTGCCTCAAGAGGGAGGTTTTTAAGTTCAGCGAGTTTTTGGGCTATCAGTCGAACATAGGCCGGTTCGTTCCTCCGACCGCGAAAAGGCACCGGCGCCAGAAAGGGAGCATCGGTTTCCAGCAAAAGACTCTCCAAGGGCAAAACCCGGGCCGTGGCTCTTAAAGCACCGCCGTCCTCAAAAGTGAGGATACCATTGAGGCCGATGAAAAAGCGATTCTCCATAAAACGCCGTGCATAATCCGCTCCCGCCCCGAAGCTATGAGCCACGCCCGGATAAGCCAGCCGCACCAAAGGCAGATACTCTCTCTCCAAGATGGCCAGAGCGTCGCTGTAGGCATCGCGGATATGTAAAACTAGTGGCTTCTTAAGCTCCAAGGCCAGCTTGATTTGAGCCAAAAAAAGTTTTGCCTGATTGGCTCGTGAAGACAAGTTTTTATAATAATCTAAACCGGTCTCTCCAATGGCCACGACTTTGGACCGCCGGGCTAAGACTTTCAATTCCTTTAAGGTCGGCCCGAGACGGGAGACAACTTGGTCAGCTTCATGGGGGTGAATCCCCACGGTAGCAAAAACGGTTGGCTCGCGCGAAGCTAACTCTACATTCAGACGAGATTGTCGGAGGTCGGTCCCGACGGTCACCAGCCGACTTACTCCCGCTTCATGAGCTCTTTTTTTGACCGCTGCCAGGTCGGCGGAGAAGTCGGGAAAAGCCAAATGGCAGTGAGTATCAATGAAATCGATGGTCATAAACGAGGAGGAAAGAGGGGAGAAAGAGAACCGATGGTCCGGGGTAAAGACCGAGCTCCCCAGCGCGCCTCCTGCCGAAAGGCAACTTTCTCTACCTCAAGCGGTCCTAAACCCAACTGCTGGTAGATGGCTGAGGCGGTTTGCGGCAGAAAAGGAGAGAGCAAAAGAGCGCTGATTCTAATCCCCTCGCTGGCTTGATAAAGCACCTGAGCCAAATTCTTCTGGCCGGAGGTTAGCAGCCAAGGTTTCTGAGCATCAACGAACTGATTGAGGCGACGCACCAAAACCATCGCCTCCTCCAAAGCCCTGCTGAGCTCGAACTCTTGCCAATGCTTTTGATAGGTTTCAATCGCCACCGCCGTTTTCAAAGGATCCTCTCCGGCCACAGTTAAAACGCCGCCCAATTCTCTCCTAGCCAACTTTAGCACCCTCATCACCAAATTCCCTAAACTGTCGGCGAGCTCGTTTTTATACACCGCCGAAAAACGCTCCCAAGTAAAATCGCCATCCTCGAAAGTGGGAACTTCACGAAGAAGATAAAAACGCAAAGCATCAACCGGATATTGCTTGAGGATCTCACCCGGCCCCAAAAAATGCCCGGCCGACTTGCTCATCTTGCGCCCCTCCAGATTAATGAAGCCGTGCACTAAAATCCTTTTCGGCAGAGAAAGACCGGCCGCTAAAAGCATCGCCGGCCAAACAAGAGCGTGGAAGCGTAAGATGTCCTTACCGATGACATGCAGATCGGCCGGCCACCAACTTTGAAATTTCTTCTCATTCCAGCCGTAGCCGATTGCCGAAAGATAATTGACTAAAGCGTCGCTCCAAACATAAATCGTTTGGCTGGGATCGCCGGGGACCGGGATGCCCCAAGGCAGTTTCCCGACCGGGCGGGAAAAACTGACATCTTTCAAGTCCTCCAAAATGGCCAGCAGCTCCTTGGCTCTAAAAAACGGGATAATTTCAATCTTTTTCTTTCCGATCAGAGTTAGCAGCTGTTTCTTGAAAGCCGAGAGCTTAAAGAACCAATTCTTCTCCTTAACTTTTTCGGGTCGGCTACCGTGGATGGGGCATCGGCCGCCCTTCAGCTCCTTTTCGGTCAAAAAAGCTTCGCAACCCAAACAATAAAGAGCCTGGTAATCCCTCTTTTCAAGCCAGCCACCGATTTTTAACCTGCGCCAGAACCGCTCAACCGCCGGGTGGTGCCTCCTCTTGTCAGTTGTCCGGATAAAATCATCAAAGGAAAGATTAAGCTGGTCCTTTAAAGCCAAAAAAAGTTTGGCGTTGCGATTAACAAACGACTGAGGGGCAAGACCCGCTTTCCGGGCGGCTCGCAGGTTCTTCAAACCGTGCTCATCGGTGCCGGTTAGGAAAAAAACTTCGTCGCCCAAAAGCCGGCGGTAACGAGCGATCGCATCCGCCTGAACTTTTTCCAAGACATGACCCAGATGAGGCCTGTCATTGGCATAGTCGATGGCAGTGGTGAGATAAAACTTTTTCATCTTATTCGGCGCCAAGCAATTTGAGCAACCAAGCGATCAGCAGAACACCGACCAGAAGCGTCGCAAAATTACCAAAGCTGGGTTTCTTGCGTGATTGCGGCAAAAGATGGACGGCGGCAACATAGAGCAAAACACCGGCCGAAAGCCCGAGCAGCGAGCCCAGGAAAAAGCCACTCCCTTGCAAGGCCAAGTAGAAAGCTAGCCAAGCGGCCGCCACCATGGTGGCGCCAAGCAGAAAGACCCAAAGAAAAACCCATCTTAAAGAGCACCGACTGTGCAGCATAACCGAAGCATTGGTCAAACCGTCCGAAAAGCGATGAGCCACGATCGCGGTTCCAACCGTTACGCCCAAAGCCGGGGAGTGCGCTAAGACAGAACCTAATGCTATTCCATCGATCAGATTATGCAGAAAAAAGCCGCTTAAAGTGGCCGGCAGAAGAATGTGATAATGCCCCCTTTCCCCGGGATGATGAGAATGAGTCCTTAAAAACTGTTCGATCAAATAAAAGACAAGCAAGCCTCCCAAAAGAAAATAAACCGACGAACCTGAAAGCCTGAGACTCTCCGGCAAAAGATCTAAGAAAACCGTTCCCAGAAGAAGTCCGGCCGCGAAAACTCCCAAAGAGTCCTCCCAACGAAAGGCCAGCTTTTTGTATCCGGCTAAAAAGGCAGCCCCCAAAAGAGCACTGATTAAACTCAAAACCGAAAAGACTAAAAGGATTATCATAAACCTAGGATGTTCTTAAACCGCATCGTCGTTGCCCAAGGCCGCCCTAAGGCTAAACTCTTCTTAGACGGGAGAGAAGCCTTGGAGCTGGACCGCGAGACAGTTCAAAGGTTAAATCTCGCCCCCGGCCAGGAGCTCTCTCCTTCCTTTCTCCAGTATATAAGAAAGGAGGATATCTATTCACAGGCATTACGGCGGGCACTCAAACTGATTCGCTTGCGACCCCGCAGTGAAAAAGAATTGCGGGACAAAATCGCCCCTCTTTTCCCCCAAGAGGTTTTAGAGCGCTTGATCCGGGAACTCACCGCCGAAGGCCTGCTGGATGATGCAAGGGTAGGTCAGGCTTGGATCGATTGGTATCTGGCTCAGCGCAGAAAAAGCGCAAGAGAGATTGAACGGGAGCTTTTCAGGCGGGGCCTGAAAAAAGCGCTGGTCAAAAAACTCCTCTCAAGCATACCGGCCGACGAAGAGGAAAAGACCGCCCGTCAGTTGGCGAAGAAAAAAATGCGAACGGCTGCCAAGCTCAAAGACCGAAGAGCGCTTTACCAAAAAGTCGGCGGCTATTTGGCCCGCAAGGGGTTTGCTTACTCCGCCATCAAAAAAGCTCTGGAAAAACTTCTTATAGAATAAAAGACCCCTTTCAATGCAAAGGGGTCTTTGGACTCTCCGAGATGGAAGGTTGCTTAAAAGTCTTCTTCATCGGTAGAAGAGCTCCCGCTCTCTTCGTTTTCCTCTTCGCCGGTCTCGTCCTGCATCTCATCGTCCTCATCTTCGTCAGCCGCACCGTCGGCCGGCGTCGGAGCGCCATTCTCCTCTTCATCCTCCATCATCGAATCGTCATTCATCGCGGCATCGTCCATCGCTGTTCATTTTTAAGGCTAAAATTTCGAACTTTTTGACTTTAAAGAAAAAGCCCGTCAGTTGTCAAGCCCTGGCGCAAGAACTAAGGCCGCCATCTTTTTGGTAGCGCCACGGGGAGTCGAACCCCGGTTCTCAGCTTGAAAAGCTGATGTCCTAACCGCTAGACGATGGCGCCGCGAGCGAGCAAAGATCAGCCAGCAAACCACTAGACAAACGGAGCGAGAGTGGTGCCTGCATCGCGAAGCTCCGAGCGAAACGGGAAGCGAAATGGTGTGTCTTTACAACACCGCTTATCCGATTTGCGCGCGCCACCAAAAAATTCTTCTAAAAGGAAAAGGCAATTTTTCTGCTCGGTTCTGCCCTCAACCTTTCGGGCAGGGCGGCGGGGCTGCGCTTCCGGCTCGGGCGCGGCGGAATTACCCCCACACCCCCCTTCCGCCGCGCCCTCGCTTTTCGCGCCGACGGAATTTGTGCCAGCGTTAGCTGGCGCGCCGCTCAAAATGTTCTGATTTCACCATTAAACAACCAATCTG
>FWWM01005710.1_pt1 | contig 23124 bp, 19 predicted proteins | sample 2228351 | NCBI WGS metagenome assembly FWWM01 (sample SAMEA103939774, study PRJEB20133) | metagenome
CGGGAGGCGGCCCAGCCACACACTCCATCCTTCGTCCCACCATACATTGCTGTCGGCCAAGCGGTAGAGGCGCAGGGCAAAGGCCAGGAGGAGGACAATCAGCATCAGGCGCGGAGCTTGGCGGCGGACCCACAGGCGGAGGAGGGGGGTGTGGGTGTTGAGAGTTCTTGTCTGGGCAAAGCTCAGGTTGGTGGTCATCATCCGGGAAACATGCTCATATTGTGCTACAAAGCCGAAAATTGGATGGCCCAATGTGGCCTCCAATTGCTTGTCATTATACTTTAGGTGGGGGGAAATGTCCAGTAGGGGGGGAGTTCCTATTCATACCCCCCATACACCCCCACCAGCCGCGTGTACACCTCCTCCGCGTTCTCGATCCCCTGCGCCAGCAGCCGTTCCTGGGGAGGAAAGGCCAGAAAGGGCCAGTCCTGTGGACCTCCCAACCCGCCGTGCGACGCCACCTGATCCTCAAAGCTTACCACCTGCTCCCCATCCCAAGCACCCAGCAGGATCAGGTCGCCGGCGTGGGGGAAATGGGCCAGGCGGGCAATCTGCCTGGCTGCCCAATCTGGATCGGACAGGTGTGCCAGCGGGTCCTGCCCCTGCAGCCGTCGGCCCGCCGGGCCAAGCCATAGGGTGCCACTTTGCCCGGCAATCACTACCTCCTCCCCTTCCCGTCCCACCACCAACCCGATGCCTTCATGGCCTATCAAGGCGTCTAACAGCCCAGGATAGAGCAGGGCTACCTCGCTCAGGTCCATGGGCCGAGGGGTGATGTTCAGATACACATGGGCCAATGACCCGGAGCTGCGCACGATTACCTCGTCGTGGCGACTCAGGTCCCATTCGGCCTGTAACGCTTCCGCCAGCAGATATGTCTCCAACTGCAGCCGGGTGGCTCGCAGCAGTTGGGCCGGCAGTGGCCGATGGGAGCGATCTTCCAGCCCCTGGATCTCGTCCACCAGGAACCGGATTCGCGTCTCTGGCACCCCCTCCGTTTCTTCCTGGTCTCCTACATCCTGCATCTTTTGTCCGGTATGGGCGGCGATGAACTGTTCCAGCGTTTGCCCGTAGGCGCGGCGGAATGACAGCGACGGGGTCATGCCATGATCTGATAAAATATACAGATCGTAGGCCCGCTGCCGATACAATTGCAGCATCCGGTCAATCTGCCGGATCTGCTTATCAATGCCCCGCAGGGCGCGGAACGCTTCCCGGCTGTCGGCCCCAAAGTGGTGGGCGATCTCATCGTAGCCGGTGTAGGCAGCATAGATGGCCGGCATGCCCCGGTAGATGTCTACCATCACGCTAAAGGTCGTTACCTCGCGGAAGATGATATTGTTCACGATCTCCAGCAGAGGACCCAGAAAGGTAAAATGGGAGCCCCGCGGCCGCATCCGCACCCACGTTGCCAGGCGTTTGATCACATAGACCAACCATGCCCACAGAGAAAGGCCGATCACCCTGGCAACACGCAAAGGGCTCAGGGCGAACAGGATCAGGAAGCTCAGCCCCCGCACATTTTCAAAGAAGCGATCGCGGCCCAATGCGGACAGCGTGAACAGTGCCAGTCGGGCGTCGCCGTCGAACATGTTGGTGTAGCTCGACCCGCCGCGCAGCAACCCGCCCCGCCCGGCGGCGATCCGCTCCTGGATCGCCCGCGCCACACCGGGCAGCTTGCATAGGATCGTGTCCCCGCTCGCCTTGTCATACCAGCGGAAGCCGGGGATGTCCCAGTTGTTGCCGTATAGAATGCCTGCCTGGGAAGCAGGGGTGGTGCTGGGCAGGCCACAACGCCACCGGCCCAGCCGCAACCTCCCCCCGGTGATCAGGCGGGACAGATAGGGTAGATACCCCTGACGCATCGCTTGCTGCAGATACTCGTAGGCCAGCCCATCAATCTCGATGATGACAAAGCCACGCTGCCCATCCACCTCGGCGTGGGCAGGGCGACCCAACCGGCGGGCAGCCGCCCCATACTTGCGCCGGTAGTACCAGGCGGCCAGCGCGTTGAACAGGTCTACGATCCACCGCACTATCCAGGTCATTGTTTGAGAGACAAGGAGCGATGATCAAGGACGAATGACCAATTTCATCCGCCACTCGCCATCAGCCATCCGCCACCCGCCATCAGCCATCGGCCATCCGCCATCCGCCATCAGCCATCTGCCATCAGCCAGTCGCTCAGGTCGGGCAGGGACAGTTCTTCGGGTGCGGGGATAGATGGTTTCTCCCCGGTGGGTGGCGGGCGGTCTTCGTCCCACTGAAACTGCAAAGCGTGATAGTAGCGGTACAGGCTGTCCTCCCGTGCCAGGAGCTCGGCATGTGTGCCCTGTTCCACCACCCGCCCTTCGTGCAGCACCACGATCCGGTCGGCATTGGCAATGGTAGACAGCCGATGGGCGATGACAAAGGTTGTCCGGCCCCCCCTGTCGCTGCCATCGGGATGCATCAACCGGTCCAGCGCCTCTTGCACCAACTGCTCCGATTCGGTGTCCAGCGATGATGTGGCCTCATCCAGGATCAGGATGCGCGGGTTCTTGAGGATAGCCCGAGCAATGGCCACCCGCTGCCGTTGCCCCCCCGATAGCTTGATGCCCCGCTCGCCAACCTGGGTCTCGTAGCCGTCGGGTAGTTCGTTGACGATAAATTCATGGGCGTTGGCGGCCCGCGCTGCTGCCTCGATCTCTTCCCGGCTGGCCTCTAGCTTGCCGTAACGGATGTTGTTGGCGATGGTGTCGCTGAACAGCAGCGTCTCTTGGGGCACAATGCCGATCTGGTCCCGTAACGAGCGCAGGGTCACCCGGCGGATGTCGTAGCCATCTATGGAGATAAAACCATCGGTGGGATCATAAAAGCGCGGGATGAGGTTGACCAGCGTTGTCTTGCCCACGCCACTGCGTCCCACCAGGGCCACAATCTCCCCCGGCCTGGCCTCCAGGGTCACGTGGCGCAGCACCGGCTGGCGTGGGTCATACTCAAAGCTGACGTCGTGAAACGCCACGTGGCCGGCAATGGGGGGCAGGGGCTGTGCCTCCGGATCGTCCACAATTTCGGGTTGGGTGTCCAGCAGCTCAAAAATGCGTTGGGTGGCACCAAAGGCGGCCTGGACCTGGCCGTACAGACCGGCAAAGCTGCCCAATGGCCCGGTGAGCATGACGGCGTAGAATAGAAAAGCAATGAGCTGCCCCGGTGTGAGCCGCTCATGCAGTACCTCTTGCCCCCCCAGCCACAGCACCAGGATCAGGCTGCCATACATGAGCAGTGAAATGAGGGGCCCCAGGGTGGCATAGATGCGGGTGCGCCGCATGGCCGCCTCGAACAGGGTATCTATTTTCTGGCGATAGCGCGCTTTTTCGTACTCTTCGCGGGCAAACGACTTGACGATGCGGATGCCACCCACCGTCTCTTCTACCACTGCCGAGGCCTCGGCCAGTGTGTCTTGCACCAGGGAGGCGATCTTGTGGATGCGGCGGCCCAGCAGCCGGGTGACCAGGACTACGCCCGGCATGGCCAGGGCTATCAGCAGCGTCAGCCGCCAGTTCATCAACCACACAAGGACGATCACCCCGACCGCAGAGACGATCTGCTGCAACAGGACCACCAGGTTGCCGGTGATCGCCCCCTGGATGACCTGCACATCGTTGCTCAGGCGCGATACGATCTCGCCCACCCGCTGCCCGGCAAAAAAGCCGAGAGACAGGGACAACAGGTGTTCATAGATCTCCCGCCGCAGGGTGGCGACTACCCGCTCGCCGGCATAGGCGATCAGGTAGGTCTGAACAAAACCGAAAGCGGACCGCAGCACAAAGATGGCAACCAGCAGCAGGATTATCTGGTTGAGCTGAGAAAAATCGCTCTTTGCTGCCACCAGATCCACCAGCTTTTGCACGGCCCAGGGCATGGCCAACCCCAACAGGCTGATCAGGATCAGACAGATGGCCGCCAGGGTCAGGTGAGGCCAGTAGGGCCGCACGTAGGCCAGCATCCGGCCATAGCTGCGCAGCCCCTGACGCACCGCAGGCCCTATCTGTCTCCACCGGTCACCGAGTTTCCTCACTTGTCACCTGCTCTTGTCAAGCGTCAAGCGTCAAACGTCAGGCGTCAGGCGTCAAGCGTCAAGCGTCAAACGTCAGGCGTCAGGCGTCAAGCGTCAAGCGTCAAACGTCAAACGTCAATCGTAAATCTCACGCTACCAATGCGATCCCGGCTACCGTCAAGAATGTGCCGATCAAGGTCCAACGGCCGGGTCGCTCCTTCAGCCACAGCATGGAAAAGGGGAGGGCCATCACCGGCGCGGTGGAGGTCAGGACGGCGGTCCGCCCCGCCCCGGCCATCTGGATGGCCATGATGAAAAACAGAGTGCCAACGCCCGTGCCCACAAAGCTGGCTATCAGGATGATCAACAGCGATTTCCTATCCAGCCCCCGCAGGGCGCGCCAGCGGCGCGAGACGAGGTTCAGCCCCAGCAACATCACCAGGCCCATCGGCTGGCGGACGCTGTTGGCGACCACCGAGTGCATGCCCGTCGTCGCCGGCTTGAGCGCCACCTGACCGATGCCCCACAGCACCGACACGACCAGGGCCAGCAGCAGGCCCGTTCGCCGCCGGTGGGGGTTGGCCGGCCTTTCTGCCGTGCCCTGATCGGTGGATCGGCTCACCAGGATGATACCGACAATGACCAGCAACGCCCCGGCGATCAGAGTCACGGTCAGCGGTTCGTCCAGGAACAGCGCCGCCAACAGCACCGCCCACAGCGGGTTGATGCTGGCCACCGGCATGGCCCACGACACACCCGCCAGGTCCAGGCTGCGGAAATAGAGGGTGTCGCCCACCACCAGTAGCCCAAGCACCGAGACCACCATCCACAACCAGGCCCCTGATGGGATGGCGACCAGCGCCTCGAGGCCGCCGTAAAACGGCAGCAAGGCCCAGAAAAAGCCGGTCGAGACGGCGCAGCGGATCAGGTTCAACGCCAGAGCATGGATCCGGCGAGCACCCATCGCCAGCAAGACGCTGGCCATGGCCCACAACAGAGCGCTGAACAGGGCCACAAACTCGCCGTTCAACGGGCCTCCAACAGATCGAGAAAGGCCTGGATGCGGTTCTTGATCGGTTCCTCGGCATAGAGCCGCATGTCGCACATGTCAGCCTCCAGAATCAGGCCTGGCACGCCGGTCTGCCGGCTCACCCGCTCCAGCAGCTCATACTGACCCAGCGAGTAGGGCTTGCAGGAACGGTTGGAGTGCAGGACCATCCCATCTACCTGAAAGCGTTGCACCATGTCGGTCACCAGCCTGGCGCGGGCCTGAAGGCTCTGGTTGATGTACACGCTGCTGTAGGCGCGGGCCAGCCCCAGGATCGGATCGTCGGCCTCCACTGCAACCGACCAGGCATTGGTGTAGGTATCTACCACAAAGCAGGCCCCGGCGGCAGTGAAGAGGCTGAACAGGCGGAAGAGCCGATACCAGATGGCGATGTTGTCCCACAGCAGGCGATACCGCTCCTCCAAGATCGCCCCCTCACCCCGCGCCACCCGCCCTTCGACCTCGGCCTTGAGCTTGCGGTAAAAAGTCACGGCATCTTTGGTGCCGCGCAGGACGACGATAGGGGCCATGGCCAGGAACAGATCGGGCGCGTTGAGAGGCGAAGGCCGGGCCTGACACAGCTCGCGGATGTCACGCCACAGCGTCACCGCTTCGTTGGAAAGCTGTAACGTCCGGTAGAACTTGTTTTCGTTCAGCTTGCGCCCGGTGTGGCGTGTCACCCAGGCGATCAACTCTTCCAACTGGGCAGCCACATACTGGATGGTATGGTCAGACAGCTCCGGTTCGTGCTGGTAGGGTGTGTCTAGCAAAAAGAGTGGTACATTGAAATGGTTAGCTAAAACCTGATACCATTTGACAACTGTGCTACAGATGTTGTTACAGGCTACCAGCAGGTCGGGTTTGGGCAGGCCGCCTTGCGGCGCGTTCTGGGGGTTCAGCACCGAGCCGATGTGGCACCGGGCATAAGAGCACAGGTCGGGGCTGAAGCCCTGCTCTTCGGCCACCTGGGCCAGGGGCACCGCTGCTCGCTGCGCCCCGACCAGCGCCCCATAGTTCTCCGGGTACACGGTTGCCACCCCCATGCCGATCAGGATTTCAACCGGTGCGCCGCTGGTTACCCAAGCCAGGGGCTGTATTTTGCCCACCAGCTTGCGCGTGACATAATAGCGGGTCATCAGACGGGTCAGGTCTTTGGAAGTTTCAAGCTTTCGATAGTTGCGGGTCATCGGCCTATCCTTTCCGCAACCGGCGGCTTTACCAGGTAATGTCCACCGGCGTGCCGACCGTCGCCCAGTTGTAGAGCGTTTGCGCGTTCTGGGTGCTGAGGATGACGCAGCCAAAGGAGACCGGCGTCCCCAGGTAGCCTTCCCACAACCGCTGGCCGTTGGACAGGATGGGCAGGGCGTGGATGCCGTTTTGCAGGCTGCCGGCCCAGTAGATCCCCAACCAGTAGGGCATTTGCAAACCCCAGGTGGAGGCGTAGGCGTTGGGGATTTTGTTCAGCACCTTATAGTGGCCCACTGCCGTCTCCTGGCCGGGCCGACCGGTGGACACTACCCACTTCCACAGTAGCTGGCCGTTCTCATAGACGTACATCCGCTGCTCAGATAGGTCTATCACGATGCGCTTGCCGCCGCCTGCATTCGGCGCTGTCCCGCTGCCGGTCGGGATGCGCAGCCGCTGGCCGGGGTAGATATAGTTGGGGTTTGCCAGCCCATTGGCATTGGCGATCGCCCAGGCGGTGGTCCCGTAGCGATAGGCAATGGCCGCCAGGGTATCACCGCGTTGTACGGTGTACAGAGTGCCGGCGCCGGCCTGGCTTCCGCCTCCACCGCTGGGGATGATGAGCCGTTGGCCGGCATAGATGGTGTTGGCATTTGCCAGGCCGTTGGCAGCCACGATGGCGTTGACCGTGGTGCCGTGCCGCGCGGCGATGGCCGACAGCGTGTCGCCGGGGCGGACGATGTAGGTGCCGCCTGCCCCTGCTGCCCCGCCCCCGCCGCCGGGGATGGTCAGCCGCTGCCCGGCGTAGATCAGGTTCGGATTTCGCAGGCTGTTGGCCTGGGCGATGGCCTGGGGCGTGGTACCGTAGCGGGCAGCGATGCCCGATAGGGTCTCGCCCTGCCGGACGATGTGAACCTGTCCCTGAGCGTAGGCCGGCTGCGCGGCGAACGATAGGAACAGCAAAACCGCAGCGCCGATGAGTATCCCATTGCGACCGATCAGGTTCATGGTAGCTCCTCCGCCGGTGATTGCATGGGTGCAATCGTTCCCCTCAATCTCGCAGAGAGACCAGCTTGACCGATTCCCCTCCTGTGTCGCCGGCCGCTTTGAATTTGGCCTGCAGCGCCTCGGCGACGTGAGGCGGCACCATGCCGGTTACACACCCGCCCAGCATGGCGATCTCTTTGACGGTGCTGGCGCTGACAAAGGCGTACTCCTGGCTGGTCATCAGGCACACGAATTCGATCTCTGGGGCCAGCTTTTTGTTGGTCAGCGCCATCTGGAACTCTAGCTCAAAGTCTGAGATGACACGCAGGCCACGGACGATGGCCTGGGCGCCGATCTGTCGGGCAAAGTCTACGGTGAGCTGGTGGTAGGTGGTCACGCTAATGTTGGGGATATGCTGAAAAGCCACTTCGATCATCGCCCGCCGCTCTTGGGCCGAAAAGAGCAGGCTTTTCATCGGCCGGTCATAGATGGCGATGGTCAGGTGGTCAAAGAGTGTAGCGGCGCGCGTGGCGATGTCTATGTGGCCGTTGTGCACCGGGTCGAAGGTGCCGGGATAGATAGCTGTGGGCATCGTTGCCTCCATGTACTGTTAACTCAGGTCCCCTCGGCCTTGCCAGAACTGGGTAACCTGATCGGCTAAAAGTTTGTGTTCATCCTTGCTCAAGGTTGGGTCTTCCTGGAACAAACGTTGGGCTTCGGCCCGGGCCTGTTCCAGGACCTGCAGGTTGCTCAGAGAGGCCAGCCGTAGCTGCGGCAGGCCGCTTTGCCGCACCCCGAAAAAGTCGCCTGGCCCGCGTAACTCCAGGTCCTTCTCTGCCAGGAGGAACCCATCCTGTGTCTCTTCGATGGCCTTCAACCGTTCCCAGGTGGCCCTGGTCTGCGGATTGTCGGGCGAGGCGGAGTCCGACAGGAGCAGGCAGTAGGCCTGGTGTTCGCTGCGGCCTACCCGCCCCCGGAACTGGTGTAGCTGGGCCAGGCCGAAGCGGTCGGCGCCCTCAACCAGCATCACCGTGGCGTTGGGCACGTCAATCCCCACCTCGATCACCGAGGTGGACACCAGGATGTCGATCTCGCCCTGGCGGAAGCGGGTCATGATCTCATCCTTCTCCCTGGCCTTCATTCGTCCGTGGATGAGGCCCAGGCGCAGGTCGGGGAAGACGCTGCGTTGCAGGCGCTCATACTCTTCTACGGCTGCCCGGGCCTCTATCTTGTCCGACTCTTCGATGAGGGGATAGAGGATAAAGGCCTGCCGCCCCTTTTCGATCTGGCTGCGCAAGAAGGCGTAGGCCCGTTCCCGCTCGCGGGGCAACAGCCAGCGGGTCTCGATGGGGCGGCGTCCGGGCGGCAGTTCGTCAATCACCGACAGGTCCAGGTCGCCGTAGAGGGTCAGGGCCAGGCTGCGGGGGATGGGTGTGGCGCTCATGACCAGCATGTGCGGCGCGCCTCCCTTGCCCCGCAACGTGGCCCGCTGCACCACGCCGAAGCGGTGCTGCTCGTCTACGATGACCAGCGCCAGGTCGTGGAAGGTGACATGTCGCTGGATCAGGGCGTGGGTGCCAACGACGATGTTGGCCTGGCCTGTGGCGATGGCGCTGTATGCCTGCCGGCGCTCGGCCTGAGCCAGACCGCCGGTGAGGAGCACGATAGAGGCAGGCCGGGCCAGGCCCCAGTCGGCCGAGCTGGCCAGCAAGGTGGTGAGGGTGCGGTAGTGCTGTTCGGCCAGGATTTCGGTGGGGGCCATCAGGGCTGCTTGCTTGCCAGCGGCCACGGCCATCAGCATGGCGGCTGCGGCGACGACCGTCTTGCCGGAACCGACGTCACCTTGCAGCAGGCGGCTCATAGGTTGTGGCCGGGCCAGGTCTTGCAGGATGTGGTCCATGCTGCGCCGCTGGGCGGCCGTGAGCTCGAACGGCAACGACTGCAGGAACCGATCCAGCAGGGAGTGATCGGTGGGCAGGGAGGGGGCTTCCTGAGTTTGCCATCTGCGCCGCCGGTGGAGCATCCCCAACTGGATGAAAAAGAATTCGTCGAAAGACAGGCGGTGGCGGGCCTGGTCGGCAGCTTGCCGGTTGTCGGGAAAGTGGATCTGGCGGATGGCGGTGGGCAGGTCCATCAGGCTGGCCCGCGAGCGCACCGCCTCGGGCAGGTGGTCCTGGAGCCGTGGGGTCCAGTAGTCCACCACGCGCTTGATGATCCGCCGCAGCCAGCGGGCGCTGACGCCGCTGGTCAGAGGATAGACCGGCACCAGGCGGGCGGTGTGGATCAGCTCCTGTTCCAGCGGTTCCCAGGCCGGGGATCGCAGGATGAGCCGCCCCAGATATTCGTCCACTTTGCCGCTGAGGACGATGCGCCGCCCGGCCCGCAGTTGACGGGTGAGGTAGGGTTGGTTGAACCATACCGCCTCGATTGTCCCCGAGGCGTCGGCGATGATGCTGCTGACGATGACCCCTCCACCCCGTGTCTGGCGGGTTTTGGTATCCCAGATCGTGCCGATGACCGTTGTCTCTTCGCCATATTCCAGGCGGTTGATCGGTTTCAAGGTGGCATAGTCGTCGTAGCGGTGGGGAAAGTGGTACAACAGGTCGCCTACCGTGGCGATGCCCAGCCGTTGCAGCCGGGCGGCGTAGGCGCTGCTGACTCCCGGCAAGGTGGTGACCGGGGCGTTGAGGCCGGTTGCCGGGCGTTCGGGCGGCGGGGGCGCCGGCGCAGGCACCGGGGCGCCTGGTGCGGTGACCGGTGCAGCCTCCGGCTTGCGGGCTGGGGGTTGATGCACCGAGGGGGCCGGCTCGCCCTGTTCCAGCCATTTCAGGATGTCGTGCACCATCTCGGTGCGGTGGTTCTGGTCCGCTGCCGAATAGTGAGCCAACCGGTCGGCTATCTCGTGGATGCGGTTGACCTGGGCTGCATCCTGCGTTTCTGCCAGGGCTTCCTCGCGCCAGATCTGGGCAAAGTTTTCCAGGCCGCCGATGACCGCCCGGTCGCGGTAGCCCTGGCTCTGTTCCAATTTCAGGATTTTGCTCAGTTTCTCAAATGCTGTTGGCATAAACACATCTCCCAGAGCTTGTAGGGCAAATTGCCAATTTGCCCTCCATTCTTCCGATTTCTTGAGTCAGTTGCCTCGCGCTGTTTCAGAGATGTTCACGGTATCAGCGGTGCCCTGGTGTGATATGCCGGCAGTCTGGCGCTGCGGTCCTGCCAGGTCTTCCCCCGCTCTCCTCTGTCCGGTTCTCGGGTTGTGGGCAAATAGATCTCCTCCGTTCACCTGTTGCCTGCAATCTGCTCAAATGATAACACTAAATGGGCCTCTCGTCCAGTTCGCGGCATCAGCAGGGCTATGGTGTTGCACTCCAGCAGCCAGGCGCTGCGGTCCTCTCAGGTCTCCCCCCGGCCTGGGGAGCGGTGCAGGCGAGAGGGGTTTCCTGATGCTCGGAACGCAACCTTCCCCTTCCCTCTTTGCGAGGGGCGCTAAAAAAACATGTTTCCACCGCAGAGACGCAGAGGGCGCAGAGTTTTTAAGGCAATTGCTATCAGACTCTCCGTGTCCTGGTCTGAAAATGCACTGCGGTAAATCCAGGTGCAAGAATTTCGCTTTGGTGTTACAGTCGTAGGACAACTGCTAGCAGTTGTCCTACTGGTCTGAACATACACCGATCGCACCACATTTTCATGCTTTATGGTGCCCGAAAGGGCATGTTAAACTGCGATGAATTTCCAACACTTTTTCAGCACCCTCTTTGCTGCGGAGAGAGAAGGGTTAGACCTAGAACAATTTCAGGCCTGTTTTATGGCATGGGTCCAGGCCATCGCCAGGGAGGCCGAGGGAGAGGTTGTGGCGACCGACGGGAAGAGCCTGCGCCGCTACTTGAGGTGTTGCAAGGTCTCTTCGATGACCTGGCAGAAATGAGGTGGGTGAAGTGTGACTACTTTCCCCGCTGAACGGCGATCCGTCTTGCGGCTCCTGCAGCTTTGGCGGGGCAAGGGTGGGAGCCGGGGTTGAGGTGTCGGTGGGCGTCGTCTTGGGCGGGCGGGCGTCGGGGTTGGTGTAGGGGGGGCGTGGTGGCTTTTCACCTGGCCGTGATACAGGCGATGCCCACGGCGCCCGGGCCGGCGTGGCTGGCGATGGTCACACCCGCCTGGCTGACCAGCCGCTCCCCGCCGGGCAAGAGGCCCAGAGCTTGCAGGCGGTCGGCCACCAGCTCTGCCCGGTCCGGGGTGTCGGCATAGAGGACAATGGCCCGCTCCAACGGCCCCAGCGCCCGGACCCGTTCCACCAGCCGGTCCAGGGAACGTTCCAGGGTGCGGGCCCGCTCCAGAAGTTGCACTTGGCTCTGCCGGACGGCGATGATCGGTTTGACGTGCAGCAAGGTGCCGAACAGCGCCTGGACCCAGCTCACGCGGCCGCCTCGATAGACAAAATCGAGGGTGTTTAGCATGGCCAACACCCAAGCGCGTCTCTTCATCTCTTCGACCAGAGCCACCACCTGGTTCAGCGTTGCCCCTTGTTGGGCGGCTTCGGCGGCGGCGACGGCCAGCCAGCCGTAGCCCATCGTCACCTGCTCCGAATCAATGACCGCAATCCGGGCTTCGGGCACATTCTCGGCCCCCTTGAAGGCCGAGCTGTACAGGGCGCTCAGGCGCGCTGCCAGATGGATGGAGACGATCTCGTCTGTTTCCTGGGCCAGCTGGCGGTAGACCTGCTCATAGACAGCCGGTGGGGGCGCGGCTGTGGTCGGGATCACCCCGGCGGTGGCCAATTTCTCGTAGAACTGCTCCCGTGAGAGGTCCACGCCGTCGCGGTAGGTCTCGGTGCCAAAGACGACGTAGCTGGGCACGACGGTAATGCCCAGCCGGATGACCATCTCGTCCGGGATGTCGGCGGTGCTATCGGTGACGATTTTGACCATGGTCGGCCCTGAGGGGCTACATCCTCTCGTACACGACCACGCCCAGCGCCTCTGGCCCCAGGTGGCAGGCCAGAACCGGGTCATATTCCATGACCGGGAACTTGTATCGGGGCAGGATCGTGCTCAGCTTTCCCCGCAGCTCTTCGATCAGCGGCTCGCGATCGGCCCCCAACGGGCCGCGCAGAATGGTGACCTGTTGGACGGCGGCAAACTCTTGCACAAAATCGGCCAGCTTGTCAATGGCCATCGGCTGGGTGCGGACCTTTTCCAGCGGGACGATCTCTCCGTCTTCGACGAGTAGCAGCGGCTTGATGTGCAGCATCGTGCCGAGCAGAGCCTGGGCCGGGCCGATTCGCCCCCGCCGTTCCAGGTAATCCAGCCGTTCGACAAAAAAGACCAGGTAGATGTGGGGCAGTATCCCCCGCACCAACCGGACAATGTCATCCGTCCCTCGCCCTTCCTGGGCCACTCTGGCAGCGGCTTCAACCACCAGGCCCAATCCCCGTGACGAGGTCATCGAGTCCACCACTGTGATGCGGCACCGGCCCAGAAGGGCACGGCTGGCCGTCTGGGCAGCGGCATAGGCGCGGCTCAGTTTGCTCGAATTGACAATGACCAGGATCTCGTCGGTGTACCGGCTCAATTGCTCATAGCTCTTTTGAAACAGGGCGGTCGGCACCGTCGCCTCGGCCGGCTGGGCTTCGCTTTTGGCCATCCGGGCATAGAGCTGGTCTGGACTGTCGCCGGGGCCCACCAAGAACCGGTCCGGGCCAAAGCGGATCTCCATCGGCACAACGGTAATCTGGTATCGTTCAATCACCTCTGGGGACAGTTGAGCCGTAATATCGGTGATGACATATGTTCTTGCCATAATGCTGCTTGCCTCCAGGTTGCCGATTTAGGGTGTAGGACAACTCCGCAGGAGTTGTCCTACTCTCTGAGGTGCTATTCTACGGACAGGATATATTGATAATAAGGCTGACCGCCGTCCACCAGCTCGATCTCCTGATCCGGATACAGGGCAGCGAGCCTGTCGGCCAGGTCCTGCGCCTGATCCGCAGTCACCGCTTCGCCATAATAGATGGTGATAATTTCATACTCCTCAGCCTTCATCTGCTTCAGGGCTGCTTGGACCACCTCTTCGGGTGACTCGCCTGTGACCTGGAGCACGCCGTTTATCAGGCCGATCGCCTGGCCCTCTTGCACGCGGATGCCATTGATCTGCACCGATCGCACCGCCGTCGTAACCTCTGCGGTCTGGATGGTCTTGGCGGCTTCGGCCATCACCCGGGCGTTGGTCGCCAGGTCGGCCTGGTAGTTGAGGGCCAACAGGGCAGCAATGCCCTGGGGCACGGTGATGGTGCGCACCACTTCCACATTCTTTTTGGACAGGGCCTGGGCTTGTTGGGCAGCCAGCACGATGTTCTTGTTGTTGGGCAGGATGATGATGTCGTTCCGGGGGATGCTTTCTACCGCTTTGAGCAGATCCTCGGTGCTGGGGTTCATGGTCTGTCCGCCAGAGACCACGGCGCTGGCTCCCAGGCTTTCAAATACTTTGACCAAACCTGGGCCGGGGGCGATCACGACCGTGCCGATCTCGCTCAACGGTTCGGGGGGGGGGGCCGGCGGCTGTGCTTTGCTCAGGATAAAGTCCTGGTACTGCTCTTGCATATTCTCGACGATGACCCGGCTGAGCGAGCCCAGGCCGGCTCCATAGTTGATCGGCGTCCCCGGTTCTGGTGTGTGAACATGCACCTTGACCGTCCGTGAATCGCCGACGACCAGAGCGCAGTCGCCCATAGCGGCGATAGTGGCCCGAATCTCCTCGACGTCCAGTCCTTCCCCGTGGATGATGAACTGCACGTCGTAGCCATATCCCTCTTCCTGTTCCAGATGAGTTGTCTGCAGGTCCATCGCCGCTGCCAGCTCCGTGTCAATTGTCAGGCGTTCCCCCCGTGAATAGCGGAGCATACCCTCCAGGATGATGAACAGGCCCTGTCCCCCGGCATCTACCACCCCGGCCTCGGCCAGCACAGGGAGCAGGCTGGGGGTTCGGGTCACCGATTCCCTGGCCTCGCGGACCACCTGGGCCAGCACATAGCGGAGGTCCTGGCTGACGGCTGCCGCGCCCACGGCGGCTTCGGCTGCCTCGCGGGCTACGGTGAGGATCGTGCCTTCCACCGGTTTGATCACAGCTTTGTAGGCCGTGGCTGCCGCTTCGCGCAGGGCAGAGGCGAACAAAACCGTGTCAAACGCCTTTACTCCATCCAACGCGCGGGCAAAGCCACGGAAGATCTGAGAGAGGATGACCCCTGAATTGCCCCGCGCCCCCATCAGTGCCCCGTGGGCCACCTTGTGGGCGATGACGCCGGCCTCCTCTTCCGGCGAGTCCTGGATCTCTCGGTAGGCCGACTGCATGGTCAGCAGCATGTTGGTCCCCGTGTCGCCGTCGGGCACAGGATAGACGTTGAGCGAGTTGATGGCCGCCTGATGGCGCTCCAGCCAGGCCAGCCCGGCCTTGATCAGGCGCTTCAGGCCAAGGCCATCGCAGGATAGGATCGGTGTATCGGGACCTGGGCTGGACGAGTCCCTTTGCTCGTGGGTGATGTTCTGATCGTCGGACAATCCCTGTGCCTCCTGGCTTCTCTCCGCTGTAGGCAAGATGAGCCCTTTCAATCGGGGCTCACCCGCAGATCCTGAATGTGAATATTGACGGCTGATACCGGCATTCCCAGTGCCTTCTCGACCACGTACTTGACCCCGCTTTGGATGTTCCGGGCAACAGTGATGAGGCGGGTACCGTACTCGAGCACCACATACAGATCGATGGTGATCTGATCGTCGGCGATGCGCACTTCCACACCTCGCCGATGGCTGGCCGGTTGCAAGATCTCGACGATGCCGCTGGCCAGGTCTTTGGTAGCCATGCCCACTACACCGTAACACTCCAGCACGGCCTGGCTGGCCAGGCTGGCAATGGCCGTTGGTGAGACCTCAATTTTGCCCAACCTGGTTTCTCCCATCGGTTGTTCACCCTCGCTCATGCTGATTGTCGCAGAGATCACCCTGTGCGCCATCCCTTACTATGCACCAGGCCCTGTCCGGTTTGCACAAAACTGCCGCTTGTGATAAGATACCCGCCGCAAACCGGTCCGGTTTGGGCCAGCATTGCCGTCGGCTGGCCTTATCTATGCAGGAGAGAGAATCATGGCCAAGTGCGACATTTGTGGAAAAACGCCTTCTTTTGGGCACAACGTCAGCCATTCCCATGTGCGGACCCGGCGCGATTGGAAGCCGAACATCCAAAAGGTAGTCATCTACCGGGATGGCAAGCCGCAGAAGGTGCGGATCTGCGCTCGCTGCCTGCGCACTTTGCACAAGGTACGCTGAGCGGTTCGATAGGCTGTCTTCCGTCCGACGGGCCAGCTCTGGGGAGCCAGGGCTGGCCCTTTGTTGTCCCGGTTCCTACCCCCCAACGTTGCGTATCTGCGCGATCGCAGCCTCAATCCCCTCTGGTGACCGAAAAATTGCCACCCCGGCCACCAACACATCGGCCCCGGCCTGGACAACCAGCGGCGCGGTCTCTGGCCCGATGCCGCCGTCTACTTCCAGCTCGGCTTGGGAGCCGATTTCGTCCAGCATGGCCCGGACCCGCCTGATCTTGGGCACCATGCTGGGGATGAACGCCTGCCCGCCAAAGCCGGGGTTGACGGTCATGACCAGCACCAGGTCCACTTCGGGCAGGATCTCTTCCAGGCTGGAGGCCGGCGTGGCCGGGTTGAGCGTCACCCCGGCCCGGCAGCCCAGCTCTTTGATCTGCTGCACGGTGCGGTGCAGGTGGGGGCAGGTCTCCACGTGGACGGTCAGGATGTTAGCCCCGGCAGCGCCAAAGTCACCCAGGTACCGCTCCGGCCGCTCGATCATCAGGTGCACATCCAGGGGCAGGCGCGTGGCCTGGCGCACCGCTTCGATCACCAGCGGGCCAACGGTGATGTTGGGCACAAAATGGCCATCCATCACATCCACGTGGATGTAATCGGCGCCGGCGGCCTCGGCCTGGGCCACCTGTTCGCCCAGCCGGGCAAAATCGGCAGCCAGGATGGATGGTGCGATCTTGCGTTTTCCCACTCTACTCTCCAACTCTATCATACCCGGTTTTGAACAAAAATGCAAGTGGTAAGGCCTTACAAAGGTCAGGTCTAGCCGCCGGCCTGCTCCGGCCTTTGCCCGGCTATCTCCCTTTGGCGAAGCTGGCCACACCCTGCTTCGATGCCGATCCCCCGCCGCAGCCGCACGGTCACGGCGATGCCGCTTGCTGCCAGCTCGTCGCGGAAGGCATTCACCCGTTCCCGAGGGGAAGGCCGCAACGACGAGCCAGGCGTCGGGTTCAGCGGGATCAGGTTCACATGACATACCATGCCGGCCAGCAACCTGGCCAGTGCCCGGGCTTGATCCGGGGCATCGTTCACCCCGGCGATCAGCGCATACTCGAAGGTGACGCGCCGCCCGGTTCTGGCGATATACTCACGGACGGCGGCCATCAGCTCGGCCAGCCCATAGTGGCGATTGGCCGGCACCAGCCGGTTCCGCAGCTCGTCGTCGGCGGCGTGGAGCGAAACGGCCAGGTTGATCGGCAGCCCTTCCTCGGCCAGCCGCCGGATGCCGGGCACCAGGCCGACCGTCGAAAGGGTGATGCGCCGTGCCCCAAGGTTATAACCCCGTTCGTCGGTCAGCGTTGCGATGGCCTGCCGGGTGGCAGCATAGTTGGCCAGCGGCTCGCCCATGCCCATCAGGACGACGTTCGACAGCGGCTGGTGGGGTGAGGGTACTGCCGGTCTGAGTTCTCGGGCGAAATGGAGGACCTGGGCGACGATCTCCCCGGCGGTCAGGTTCCGCGCCAGGCCGCCCTGGCCGGTGGCGCAAAAGACGCAGCCCAGGGCGCAGCCGGCCTGGGTTGAGATGCAGGCCGTCCGCCGCTGCCGATACAGCATCAGCACACTTTCGATAGTTTGACCATCGCGCAGGCCAAAGAGGACCTTGCGCGTCTGGCCGGTGGCCGATGCCCGCTCGGCCAGGGGGGTGAGCAGGGTCAGGTCGGTCTCGGCGGCCAGTCGTTCTCGCAGCGCCCGGGGCAGGTTGGCCATCGCCTCGAAATCGGCGGCCAGGGAACGGTATAGCCAGCTCCACACCTGGTCGGCCCGGAAGCGAGGCTCCCCCCAGCCGGCCAGCAGCTCCCTGAGCTGGTCGTATGTCAGATCGTACAGCGCGATCCGCTCCCTATCCACTGCCCAATGCCTCTTTCCATACCGCATGGAGGTGCGCCACGTCGTCGAAAACCAGATCGGGCTGGATTTCGGACCGGGCCAGCATCGTCCGGTCGGTGACGCCACTGAGCACCAGCAGAGTCCGCATCCCGGCCCGCTGCCCGGCCAGGATGTCGGTTTCCAGCCGATCGCCCAAGATGGCAGCGGTCGCCGCCGAGGCGCCCAGGCGGGCCAGGGCCTGGTCTATCATGGCCGTCTCTGGCTTGCCGATGACGATGGGCGCTACCCCGGTCGCTGCCTGGAGGAAGGCCAGCAACGCTCCGGCCCCCGGGATAATGCCGCGCTCGGAGGGGAAGGTCAGGTCGGGGTTGGTGCCGATGAACCGGGCTCCGGCCCGGATCTGAAGGGTGGCCTGGGCCAGCCGCTCGTAGCAGACCCGAAAGTCCATGCCGACGACGACATACTCGGCCTCCTCTTCCACCAGGGTAAAGCCTGCCTGGCGCAGCGCCGTCCACAGGCCATCCATGCCGACGACAAACACCCGCGCTCCCGGCCGGGCGATGCCCGCCAGATAGCCGGCCGTGGCCTGGGCTGAGGTCAATACCTCGCCGGGATGGACCGTCACCCCCATGTCGGCCAGCTTGGCTGTGTATTGCTCCGGCGTTTTGGTCGAGTTGTTGGTGGCCAAGACAAAACCGATACCCCTTTCCCGGAGCAGGTCCAGGAATCCGGCCGTGCCCGGGATCGCCTGGTTGCCTCGGTAAAGGACGCCGTCCATGTCAATGATCAGATGTCGGATGTCGGATAACAGTTCGTTCTTTGTCATTTCTGTTCCCGGATGTTGCCTCTGATGAGTGAAGCGAAAACGCCGCCCGCGCACAAGAGCGCAAAGATGGCAAAGGCGACCGTGGTGCTGGTCAGAAACTGGGAATAGTTTTCGGGGCCGATCTCCACCCGGCCGATATACAGGGCAAAGAGCAGGGTGGCAATGCCCATGCTGAGCATCTGTCCCATCAGGCGCATGGTGCCAACCATGCCCGAGGCAATGCCATAAAATCGCCGTTCGACAGAGCTCATGATGGCGTTGGTGTTGGGTGAGCTGAACAGGGCAAAGCCGAAACCCAGCAGGGCCAGCCGGGCGACGATGGTCCATATCGGCGTCGTCGGGCCGATGAGGATGAGCAGGCCCAGCCCAACAGCAGTCACACCCATACCCGCCGAGGCGATGATCCTCGGCTCGATCCGGTCCGAAAGCCGGCCGCTGACCGGCGAAAAAGTCGCCATCATGAGGGGTTGGGTGATGAGCACCAGGCCGGCTTCCTGTGGACTGAGGCCCTTGATGTTTTGCAGGTACAGGCTCAGCAAAAAGGCCACGGCTGCGGTGGCGCTATAGTTGATCAGCGCCGCCAGGTTGGAGAAGGCAAACGGGCGGTTGCGGATCAAAAGTTGGATGCTCAATACCGGGTTTCTGACCGTCAGCTCCCAGGCGATAAAGAGGGCCAATCCCCCTACTCCGGCCAGGATCAACCCGGCGCCGGCCATCCCCGGCAGCCGGGAAAAGCCGTACATCAGCGCGACTAGGCCCAGGGCGTAGAGGATCGAGCCGACCAGATCGAACGTTTCGCCCTGAGCCTCGGCCCATTCGCCCTGCAACCGCCACACGACAAAGGCGATGACGAGCAGGCCTAGCGGTACGACGGTGAAAAAGATGCTGCGCCAGCCCAGTTGTTCGGTCAAGATGCCGCCCAGAAAGGGGCCGATGGACAGGCCCAGATATGTGGCTGCCACATTGATGCCCAACACCCGCCCCCGCTCTCCCGGCGGAAAGGCCGAGGTGAGGATGGCTACTCCCGTGCCAAAGATCATGGCGCTGCCCACCCCTTGCACCACCCGCGCCCCGATGAGCATCGCCGACGAGGTGGAAAGCCCGGCCAGCAGCGCGGCACCGGTAAACACAGCCGCGCCGCAGGTAAAGACCCGCTTCCGGCCGTGGATGTCGGCGACTTTGCTCAAAGGAACCAGGAACATGGCGGTGGCCAACAGGTAAGCCGTCCGGACCCAGCTCAACAGGATGGCATCCATGGCGAACTCGCGGCTGATGGCCGGCAGGGCGATGTTGATCGCCGAGTCCATGAATGGGGTGAGAAAAGAGGCCAGCGTGGCGGCGATCAGGGCAGCTCGCCGGACCGAGGCCTGTTCTGAGCTTGCTTCTACGGCTGTCATGTGCGCTGTAATCCTCGTACTTTCTCGTAATCTTGGGCGGTGTCTATATCCAGAATGACCGCCGGATCGTCAACTTCTATGCGTTCCATCTCCTCCTGGTGCTGGAGGATCACCTCCCGCCCACCCTGGTCGCCTTCGACGGCCAGTAGTTCGGCAAAGAGGGACCGGTCAAAGAGCACCGGATTGCCGCGTTGGCCCTGGCAGAAGGGGGCCACGAGGGGAGCCCTTGTGGCGCGGTAGCGGTCTACCAGCGCCCGGAGCAGGGCAGGGGTCAGTGCCGGCTGGTCGGCCAGGACGACCAGGACGGCCTGGATGCCTGGCCCGAGGGCCTGGAGCCCGGCCCGCAACGAGCTGCTCATCCCTGTGGCCCACGCTTCGTTGACTATGATTTCCACCGGCAGGCCGGCCAAAGCTAGTCGCACGTCGTCGGCCTGGGCGCCGACCACGACCACCGTCTGGTCCAGCCCGGCCGCGCAGACGGCCTCTGCCACGCGGCGGACCATCGGCTGCCCATCAAAGGGCAGCAGTTGTTTGAGCTGTCCCATGCGCTTCGCACCACCGGCGGCCAGGATGACCGCGGCAACGGATGTTTCGGAAAAAGGCACCTGCTATTTGCCCCCTGTTCTTTGTGGCTTCTGTCCGCCATGTCGGGCATCGCGCGCGCATTGTACCACAAGGCGGCGAGAGGGACAAACTGCTTCTATCCGTTGCTTCTTTCAGGAGGGCACGATCAGGCTGCTCAACCAGGTCCACAGCCGCTGGCCCGGCGTCGGCCGGATGTCGTCGTGGGCGGTCAGGTCATACTCGTTGGCGGCCAGCTCCCGGCCGCCCTGGAGCAGCCGGCAGGTCACCCGCCAGCCATCGCCCGGCGGGAGGAGCCAGCACACCCGGTCCACCACCACTGCCGAGTCGGCAGCCACCTCCAGGGCGCGGGTGGCATTGGCCACCACCTGGTCTGCGCCGTCGTACAACCGCACCTCCACCTGGCAGTTGGCCACTGCCTGATGGTGGTCGTTCAGCAGCCACACCTCGGCGCGCAGCTCATCGCCGGCCCGGTAGCGTTTCAGCGGATAGTCGAGGCTGATCAGCAGCGGGCTGAACAGCCGGCGGACGGTCTCGTAGGCCGGCTTGGGCCGGCGGTAAAAGTCGAGGAGGGCCCAGGAGATGGCCGGCCACGGCTCGTTGAGCTGCCAGACCAACACGCCGCCGCAACCGTGGGCCTTGCGCCGCCGATAGTGCTCGATGGCGATCTGCAGGCCGTGGGCCTGGGCGCGCTGGCTGGCCTGGACAAACTCCCCGTAGGGCAAATTGCCAGTTTGCCCTGCCGGCAGGAAGGGGCGGGCGTAGCGCCACAGCTTTTTCAGACCGGCGCCGTGATAAGCCCACGATGGCCCCGGCGGCCACAGCTCCTCTGCCGGGATGAAACGGCGCAGGGTCTCTATGTCGGGCGAGGCTTGCAGGCCGAATTCGCTGGCAAAGAGAGCGTTATCCTGGCGATAGGCCGCAGGGGGCTGAAAGTGGTGCCACACCCGCCAGTTGTGGCGGTCCCCGTCGTCGGGAGAGGCGGGCAGGAAGGGGCGCGTCGGGTCCTCGGCGGCCACCACCCGATGCAGGGTTGTCACCAGCGGCCTGTTGCGGGCGGGGCTGAACTCGTTGCCCCCGCACCACAGGGCCAGGCAGGGGTGGCGTCTCAGATCGCGGACGATGGCCCGTGCCTCGGCTTCGACCAGGCGCAAATAGTCCGGCGAGCGGGGGTAGCGGGCGATAAAGGCGCAGGCAAAGGGGAACTCTTGCCAGACCAGGATGCCCAGCCGGTCGCACAGGTCGTAAAAGGCCCGCTTTTCGCGCAGGCCCCCCCCCCATACCCGCAGCAGGTTCATGTTCGCCTGACGGGCCAGGCTGAGCAGGGCCTGGTAGTCCTCTTGGGTCACAACGCCGGGTAGGATGTTGGCCGGCACCCAGTTGGCCCCCCGGGCATAGATGCGCCGCTCATTGACATAAAGTGTCTTGCCTTCCAGCCTGACCTGCCGCAGGCCGACCGTCTGTGTCGCCGCGTCGAGGAGCCGCTCGCCGGCCCACACCTCGGCGGTCAGGCGGTAGAGGTCGGGTTGGCCGTGGTCCCACGGCCACCACAGGCGTGGGGCGGGCACCTCCAGCGTGGCGGTGTAACGGCCGGGGCCGGGGATCAGTTCTACCGGCTGCTCGACGACAAGGGGCTCCGCCTCGAACGTCTCGCCAGTCAGGGTGCAGCGCAGCCGGGCGGGGCCGGCCTGCCGGGCGTCGGCCTGTACCTGAACGGTGAGCATGGCCCGTTCGCCGTCCGGGCGGTATTGCACATCCAGGCCCTGGATCAAGAGGTCGCCGCTGACCACCAGGAACAGGTCGTCCCAGATGCCCATCGTCCGCAGCGGCGGGGCAAAGTCCCAGCCAAAGCTCATCTGGCACTTGAGGGTATCGCGCCGGTGGGGGAAGCGGTCGGGCAGGCCGGTGACCAGGCCCTCGAGCCGGTTCAACAGCTTTTCCAGGCGGCTGCTGCGGTCGGTTGGCAGCCAGCGCGAGCCGACGATGCGCACCGCCAGGTGGTTGTGGCTCTGGATCAGGGGGGTGATTTCGTGGACCTGGGGCGAGAACATGCCTTCGTGTCGGCCCAGGTGTTGGCCGTTGAGGAACAGGTCGCTGACATAATCCACGCCGCGAAGGACGAGGTGGACCTGCCGCTTCGGGGGGAGGGCCAGGGGGAAGTGGCGGCTGAGCCACCAGCAATGGTCGTCCACCCACTGCGCTGCCTCGGCCTGGCGGCCAAAATGCAGGTCGGGCAGGCGTCCGGCGCGCAGCAGGTCGGCGCGGACGTTGCCGGGCACGGTGGCCGGCAACCACTCGGCCACCTGTTCCAGCTCGTGCCAGGAAGGGCAATGGGGGTCGGCGGTGGAGGGGGCCTGCCCCAGTTGCCAGTCGTCGCCGTTAAGCTCTAAAATTTGGCGGGTCATTTCGGTGCCTCTCCGACAAAAAACCACCGGATCGCGCCCGATCCGGTGGCTAGAGGTCGTAGCCCCGCTGTGCCGTGTGCCTTGTTGGTTTTGAACCTGTATAAACAGGTGGGAGTCTACCCATCGGTTACTGCCTTGCCCTCGGCGAGGCTATCGCATCCCCTCTGGTGCCCGACCCCCTTTTTTCGGGTGTTGGCTCAAACCTCTCTACAGGCATCACGCACACAGCAGGGTTTCATCAATTCCTATCATACCACAAAACGGCCAGGAGTGCAAATTTGGCATGGGCTGCTTTACTCGGCCAGGCGGATGTGCAGCTCGCGGAGCTGCTGCTCGGTGACGGCCGACGGTGCGTCGAGCATCAGGTCGGCGGCGTTCTGGCTCTTGGGGAAGGCCATCACCTCGCGGATGTTGGGCTCGCCGGCCAGGAGCATCACCAGGCGGTCAATGCCGGGGGCGATGCCGC
>FWWM01006977.1_pt1 | contig 23117 bp, 17 predicted proteins | sample 2228351 | NCBI WGS metagenome assembly FWWM01 (sample SAMEA103939774, study PRJEB20133) | metagenome
CGGCCGGCCGACCCGGCGGGGATAAACCCCGCCGCTCGTACTCATGCATTCTGTGCGGTATCGGCACGCTCCGACTCATAGCACTGGCATGCCTGCCGCGCAGGACCCTCGTGCTGCAAGAGCCATCCTCTCGCAACCAAGCAGGCGGCAACCTTTTTTGTGCTTGCCTGCCGCATGCTGAGCCGATGAAGCGTATGGAGGTCCCCCCTCATGTGGGGGCGACCACTGGGCCGCACCACGACGCAAGGCAGGATTGCCATATGCTGGTCAAGACGACGCGCTTTGGCACGTTAGAGGTTGATCCTGCGGACGTGCTTGTGTTCCCTTTAGGACTGGTGGGGCTCGAAGCATGCCGAGAGTGGGTGCTGCTGGCCGACGTGCAGAACGAGGCTCTGGCCTGGTTGCAATCGACCACGCGGCCTGATCTGGCCCTGGCCGTTGTCAGCCCTCGACGGTTTGTGGAAGATTACCAGCTCCGCGTCTTCCGCAGCGAGCTGGCACCCCTGGCTTTGGAATCGCTGGACCAGGCCCAGGTGCTGGCGATCGTGAGCCATGACGAGCAGGGCGTCTGTTTGAATCTGCGGGCTCCGTTGGTGATCAATCTGCCGCGCCGCTTGGGCCGGCAAGTCGTTGCCAACGGAGACCTGCCGCTCCAGTACCCGCTCGCCCCCCCTGCTGCCCTCATGCGCAAGAGTGCGTAGCCGCCGGACCGCTGCGCCCTACAAGGAGCACAAGATGCTGGTGTTGTCCAGACAACGCGACGAGAGCATCATCATTGGTGACAACATTGTCATCACGATCGTCGATATCCGCGGCGACAAGGTCCGGTTAGGCATCGACGCGCCCACGGAGATTCCCGTGCACCGGCAAGAGGTGTACGAGGCGATCCAGCGCGAGAATCTGCGGGCCAGCCGCGTCGAGCCGGGCGAAGTCCGCCACCTGGGCAAGGGGCAATCGAAGCCGGCCAAGCCTTCCGGCTAACGCGCCATGTCCGCCGGTATGGCCTCTGTAGACTGCAACCCTGGCGCAGGTGGTGCGGATTGTGCCGCTAGCGACCGTCGGACTCCTGCTGCCTTCGGCCCATAAAACCGCCAGGCGAGCTACGCGAGGCAGCATGGCGAGCCTCTTCTCCCAGATTGCCAGTTTGCCTAAAGCACACATCTGGCCCGGCCGATAGCCGGTTGATAGACACCGCTGGGCGAGCAGCGACCCGTGCCGCCCGCTTGCGACTGCCGTGGAAATTTTTAACTGGTTTTCCACACAGGCGCGTGGAGGATCCTAAGTACTACAAGAGCTGCACATCATGAGCAGGTGGCGCGAACCCGCCCTGTGCAGACGAGCCGACATGCAGAGCGGCCAGCTCCTGCCCGGCAGCGGCCCTCGAGGAAACCAGGACTGGAGACGGTTTGAATGACCCGCATCAATACAAACGTCAGCTCGCTGGTGGCCCAGAAGACCCTGGCACGCTCGAACGTGCAACTTCAAGAAGCGCTGGCGCGGTTGAGCACGGGCCTGCGCATCAACCGCGGCAAGGACGATCCCGCGGGGCTGATCGCGGCCGAGACCTTGCGGCTGGACATCACCAGCGTGCAGCGGGCCATTACGAACAGCGAGCGCGCCAACCAGCTCGTGGCCACGGCAGACAGTGCACTGGGCCAGGTAGCCAGCCTGATCAACGATATTCGAGGGCTGGTCTCCGAGGCTGCCAATACGGGCGCCTTGAGTGCCGAGCAGATCGCGGCAAACCAGCTCCAGGTGGACTCGTCGCTGGAGGCGATTGACCGCATCGCCCAGACGACTCAATTCCAGGGACGCCGTGTTCTGGACGGCAGTCTGGATTTCATTCATAACGCCTCTCAGGCCGGTGCTGCGGCGCGAGGTCGATTTGGGACATCGGTCGACGCTGCCGCACGCGGGCAGCTCGGCAGCGCGCTGGATGTGCGCGCTACCGGTGCCTTCGGCAACGTGAGCACGGACGCCCGCGCCGTGGGTACGTTTGGTACGGTCACCACTGATAGGCGTGCGGTCGGCAGCTTCGGCAGCGCGGTAGATCAAAAGGCCGCTGTCACGCTCTCTGGCGGCGGCGGCTCCGTGCGCTTCATTGCTCAGTCGGTCGGCGCCGCTGGAAACGGCTACACCATCTCTTACACCAGCGGCCTGTCTGGTACGGCCGTGGCCATCAGCTTCGATGCCACCAACAAGGTATTGCAGTTCCAAATCACTGATACGAACACGGCCGCCAACATCGTTTCCGCCTTGCAGGCGCATCCCGCAGCCTATCAAGCGATTTCCGCAGAGGTCGTCGCCAGCGGCGTCGTCACTGCGGGGCTGAGCGGCACGACCGTTAGCGGCAGCTCGTTCAATAACGTGCTTCTGTCGGCGGTGAACTTCGGCTCCCAGTACAACAACACCACGGTCAGCATCGTCGTCAATGGCAGTATTGTGACGGGTAGCGAGACGGCGTCTTACAGCACGGCCACCAACACGCTGACCATCAACGTCAACACGGGGTCGACCACGGCGCGGGTGATCTCTGCGATCAACGCCACAGGCGTGTTCACGGCCAGCACGACGGGTGCCGGCTTGGGCGTGTACTCAGCGCAATCGATCAGCAACGTGACCACGGGCGGCTCGGCCAACAACCAGATCATTCTCTCGGCCAGCACGTTTGGCTCGGAGTTCAATGGCTTGACGGTGGTGCTCAACACCACCGGCACCGTGGCGGTGGGCAGCGAGACGGCCACGTACACGACCAGCTCCAACACGTTGACGATCAACCTGAACGCCGCCTCTACCACGGCGGCGGTGATTTCTGCGATCAATTCGACCGGCGTGTTCAACGCCAGCACCACAGGCGCGGGGCTGGGCACGTACAGCTCCGGCTCGACGGCCAACGTGACCACGGGCGGCTCGGCGAGCAACCGTGTGCTGCTCTCGGCTGTGAATTTCGGATCGCTGTACAACGGCACCACGGTGCTCTTGAACGTGACAGCCGGCGTGGCCCTTGGTTCAGAAACGGCCAGTTACAATACGGGCAGCAATATCCTGACCGTCAACCTGAACACGAACTCCACTGCGGCGGCGGCGATTTCGGCCATCAACGCCACGGGTGTGTTCACGGCCAGTGCGCTCGGCTCGGGGCTGGGCAAGTTCAGCACCGGCGTGACGGCAAACGTGACTTCGGGCGGCTCGGCTGACAACCGGATCATTCTGTCTGCCAACCAGGTCGGTACGCAGTACAACAACACGCTGGTGAGCATTGTGACCAGCGCTGCGACGGGCAGCGAGACGGCCAGCTACAACACCGCCACCAATACGCTGACGCTGTCGATCAATCAAAAATCGACAGCCGCCCAGGTGGCGGCCGCCATCAATGCCAATGGCGTGTTCACGGCCAGCCTGGCCACGGGTTCGTCGGGCCTGGGTACATTGGCGGCAGGTACGTATTCCAACGTGACGACGGGCGGCTCGTTCAACAACCAGATCGCCCTCTCGGCCACGAGTTCCAGCACCCAGTTCAACAACCTCACGATCACCCTCGTCTCCGGTGCACCGATCGGCGGGGAGACGGCCAGCTACAGCACGGCCACGAATACGCTGACCATTACGATCAACGACGCCACCACGTCGTCGCGCCTCGCCTCGGTGATCAACGCCACGGGCCTGTTCTCGGCCACGCTTGACAGCGGCGCCGCCGGCCTGGGCACATACACGGTCGGTACGACGACGGGCGTCACCAGCGGGGCCGGCGTGGGCGCCATCAGCGACGTGCGGATCGAACAGGCCAACTTCGGCACGGCCAACCAGATCAACGTGAACGTGCAGATCGACAGGCAGGCCACGCGTGCGCGCCTCATGTACACCGGCGGTACGCTGAGCGCCGCGTTGAATCTGGAGGTGGGTGGTTCCAAGGGCTTCGAGGTGTTCAGCTTCGGTGCCGGGACCACCGTGAGCGAGATCGCCAGCGCGATCAACCTGGCCAACGACGCCACGGGCATTACAGCCAGCGTGGACAGTGCGACGGGTACCCTGACGCTTCAGAGCGACGCTTACGGCTCCAACGCCTTTGTGTCTGCCAAGGCCGTTTCCGGCACGTTCAGCGTGGTCAACGCCAGCGGCCAGCAGGCAGAGCGGGCCACGGGGACGGACGTGCAGGCCCGAATCAACGGGATTGCGGCCACCGGCGAGGGGCTGCGTGTGACGCTGAACACCTCCGCACTGGACCTCAGCTTCCAGGTCGCCAGCACGCTGACCGATGGTTCTTCGATCGACTTCGCCATAACGGGCGGCGGCGCCATCTTCCAGCTTGGTCCAGACGTGGTCTCGAATCAGCAGGCTCGCCTGGGCATTGGTGCCGTGAACACAGCGCTGCTGGGCGGTGCCACCGGCAAGTTGTTCGAACTCCGCACCGGCGGCGCCAAGTCGCTGGCCATCGACCCCAAGGGCGCGGCCGCTGTGGTGGAAGAGGCCATCACAGCCATCACCTCCCTCCGCGGCCGGTTGGGCGCCTTCCAGCGCACCACGCTGGAGACGAACATCTTCACTCTGAACGATGCTCTGGAGAATCTGACGGACGCCCAAAGCTCCATCCGCGACGCCGACTACGCTGAGGAGACGGCCCGCCTGACCAGGGCCCAGATCCTCGTGCAATCCGGCACGGTGGTGCTGCAAATCGCCAACCAGAGCCCGCAAAACGTGCTGGCCCTGTTGCAGGGCTAGTCCCTCGTTTACCCATCCGCCCCGCCACGGCCCGCCCCTCACCCAGGGCGGGCCGTGTGCGTTAAATGCTTGCATCAATCGGCCGCTTGACCGCGTATACCCGTACGCTGGCCGCGTAATCGTTCACATTGTAACGCCGCAGCAACGCTGCCAAGCGCGTGTGCAATGCCTCCCCCCCTTTGCTGCTGCCGGTGTTCCCAGGATCCGCCATCGGCAGCCCGCTGGCCGCCGACCCACAGCAGGCTGCCTGATCTCCAGCCAGTGCATAGGCATTGAGATCGGCCCCCGTATCGACCACCATGACGTCTGCCAGCCCCGCCGCCTCCAGCCCAGCGCGGTATGCTTCGATCGGAATGGCCCCGGCCAGGCAACCAACGTACGCCCCAAGATCCCTCGCCAATTCGGCCGGCAATGGCTGCTTGAGAGCAATGTCGCTCACCGCCACGCGCCCGCCGGGCCGCAGCACACGAGCGATCTCTTTGAATACCGCCTGCTTATCAGGTGCCAGGTTGATCACGCAATTGCTGATCACGCAGTCCACACTCGCATCGGCAAGTGGCAGCCGGTCGATGGTAGCCTGCATCACCTGAACATTGGCGGCCCCAGCGCGGTCGGCGTTGCGCCGTGCCAACTCGACCATCTCGGGCGTCATGTCGATGCCGATCACCCGACCGCTGGCCCCGACTGTGCGTGCGGCCAGCAGCAGATCCAACCCGCCGCCACACCCGAGATCCACCACGACTTCGCCGGGCCGAAGGCTGGCAAATGCCGTTGGATTGCCACAGGAGAGGCCCAGGTTGGCCTCCCTCGGTACCACGGCGAGTTCGGCCGGAGTATATCCAAACGCCCGCGCCACTGCCGCCACCCCCTCCTCACGCCCCTGAACCCCTGCGCGTGCTACCACGCCGTAACCCGACCTCACCAGCTCGCGTATCTCTTCGTCCTTCACTCGACGCTCCTCGATCTACCGTCTACCCTGGCAAACCACGGCCGAACAGGATCGGCCTTACACTGCCAATCCTTCGGTAGGTCCTCCAAGCTGTCAAGGTGCAAGCTATCGCTTGGCTTTACGCCTTGGCGCATTTATGGCAGCATGACTAGCTTGGCGACGCTTGCAATCTTGTGCCGACCACACGCGGCGACATGCCAGCATGCTCCAAATGCAACCACCGGCCACGCCAGACGGCCCTGCACCTCCAGACACAGAATCGCTCGACCGCGGCATCATCTGCGTGCGGGGGGCGAGGGTCCATAACCTGCGCAATGTAGACGTCGATATCCCTCGCGGCCGCCTGGTGGTGATCACTGGGCCAAGCGGCTCGGGCAAGAGTTCCCTCGCGTTCGACACGCTGTTTGCAGAAGGGCAACGGCAGTACATCGAGAGCTTGTCGGCCTACGTCCGGCAAGTTGTGGGCCAGCTTGAGCGGCCAGACGTGGACCTGGTCGAAGGGCTGGAGCCTACCATCGCCATCGACCAGCGTGTGGCGAGCCAAAATCCTCGCAGCACAGTGGCCACGGTGACGGAGATTCACGACTATTTGCGGCTGCTGGCGGCGCGCACCGGAGAGGTGGTGTGCTACCGCTGCGGCACGCCGGTGCGCAGGCAGTCTTATGAAGAGATCAGCCGCACGCTGGCCGCACTGCCCGAAGGGACGCGGCTGGTGATTCTGGCGCCTCTAGTGCGGAATCGCCGGGGCGGGCATGCAGAGGCGCTAGAGGCTGCCCGCCGCGCCGGGCTGGTGCGCGTGCGCATCGACGGCCAGATGCACCAACTCGATGACGTACAGCCATTAGACCCGCGGCGACCCCACACCATCGAGGGCGTGGTCGACCGCTTGGTGATCCATGACGAGCTGGGTGCTCGCCTGGCGGACTCCGTTCGATTGGCGGTAAAGCATGGACGGGGATTGATCTCGGCCTATTGGCAAACCCCGCAGGCCCAAGATGCCTGGCACGAAGAATTGTTTAGCACGCTGTTTGCCTGTCCGGGCTGCGGCGCGAGTTATGCGGAGATCGAGCCCCGGCTGTTCAGTTTCAACAGTCCTTACGGGGCCTGCCCAGAGTGCCAGGGGTTGGGCGTGACGAACGGCTCAGGTGAGACGTGCTTTGCATGCCGCGGCACACGGTTGCGGCCGGAGGCGCGCGCCATCAGAGTAGGCGGCCTGGGGGTGCATGAGATTTGCGCCCTCACAGTGGCCCGTGCCCGCGCGTTCTTCGACAGCTTGCAGTTTGCTCCCCAGCATGAGCCGGTGGCCCGGCCGCTGGTGGCAGAAATTCGGAAGCGCCTGGATTTCTTACTGCACGTGGGGCTGGATTACCTCACGCTCGATCGTGCAGCCGACACGCTTGCGGGCGGAGAGCTGCAACGCATCCGGCTGGCCACGGGCCTCGGCAGCGGGCTGGTGGGGGTCTGCTACATACTGGACGAACCATCCACCGGCCTCCATCCACGCGACACGGCCCGGCTGATCGAGGCGCTGCGTGCCTTGCAACAGCAGGGCAACACGGTGCTCGTCGTCGAGCACGACGAGTCGATCATTCGCGCAGCAGACCTTGTGCTCGATCTGGGGCCGGGCGCTGGCGCCGACGGCGGCCAGATTGTGGCGTTCGGTACGCCGGCCGAGGTGGCAGCGCGGCCAGACTCGCCCACGGGCCGGTTTCTGAGTTCAGCCGCCCCACTCCAACCAAGACCGCGCCGTACCCGGGATCCACGCCGGCAGCTTGTCCTGGAAGGGGCCCGTCTGCACAACCTGAAAAAGCTCACGGTACACTTCCCGCTGGGCATGTTGGTGTGCGTTACCGGCGTGAGCGGCTCGGGCAAGAGCTCGCTCGTGCACGACACTCTGACCCGCGCGTTGATGCGTCAACTCTACGGCAGCGGCCCACCCCCCGGCCCGCATGCGGCCCTCAAGGGTGCCGAGCAGGTCGAGCGCTTGATACTGGTGGACCAGTCTCCGCTGGGGCGCACGCCGCGCAGCAATCCTGCCACATACACAGGTGCCTGGGACGATGTGCGCCGCCTCTTCGCAGCGACGCGCACCGCCCGCCTGCGCGGCTTCGGACCCGCCAGGTTCAGCTTCAACGCTCGCGGCGGCCGGTGCGAGGCTTGCGAAGGTCAGGGCATCACCTGTATCGAAATGAAATTCCTCCCCGACCTGTACGTCACCTGCCGCGAATGTCAGGGGAGGCGATTCAACGCCCAGACCCTGAGCGTACAGTACAAGGGGCATTCGATCAGCGATGTCCTGAATCTGCGCATCGATCAGGCGCACGAGCTGTTCCAAGACCATCCTTCGCTAGCGCGCAAGCTCTCGGCCCTGCAAGAAGTGGGACTGGGCTATCTGACATTAGGGCAGCCCTCGCACACGCTCTCAGGCGGCGAGGCCCAACGCGTCAAGCTGGCGGCAGAACTTGCCCGGCCCGCAACAGGTGGGACACTCTACGTGCTGGACGAGCCGACCACCGGCCTGCACTTCCTGGATGTGGACCGGCTGCTGCACCTGCTGAACAAGCTGGTCGATCTCGGGCACACCGTGATCGTCATCGAGCACCACCCTACGTTCATGGCGGCGGCCGATTGGATCATCGACCTCGGCCCCGAAGGCGGCGACCGCGGCGGCGAACTCGTCGCCGCCGGACCGCCCGAAGAGGTGGCGGCCGCCCAGCGCGGCTACACGTCGGCCGTCTTGCGCGAGTTGCTGGGCACACCGCCCAGCCGGCCGGCGCGTAGGCAGCACCGTCCCAAAAATGCGTGAATCCTCCCGATGGGTTCTGCCACACCTTACGACCCTCTCAACGTGTCTCCAATTGCACATCCGATCGTTGCTCCGGCATGCATTGCCCACACGCCGCGACGGGAGGTGTCTCTTTGCGGCGCGACATGCCCGATACGCAACCGGAGACTCAGCGCTATTCGGTGCAAGCGGCCGTGGCTGGCGCGTGCTATCCGCACGCCAGGCTGCACAGCACCCCCCACCGTCGACACGACGCACCCCTTGTGCCACTGCTTGGGGAGCAGCCACAAGCAGTGCAGCCGCGGTGCAAAGAGGTTTGCTTAGATGCGGCTCAGGCGTGCTAGCCCGCCCTATCAGCCCCATCACCGGCTGCATTCAAAGACGTGCACACGCCGTGCCATCTATACAAAGTGTGTCCCTGCTTGCCGCTGAAGCGGCAGGCCGGTCAGTCGCCGGCGGCTTTAAGAACCCCGCGGTCCCTATCGCTCCTCCACATGCCAGCGCGCGAGTATGGTACGCCCCGCGATCGATGCAACCGAAAAGAACACCACGCCCAGCAACGTGGAGGTCAAAATGGCCGCAAACAAATACGGCGTCTCCAGACGCCCGTGCGTCTGCGCAATGAGCGCCCCCAACCCTGGCGTGGCAGCTCCATAGCCGGCGAACATCTCGCCCACAATCGCCCCAATCACTGAAAGTCCGCACGACGTCTTGGCCCCGGCCACCAGATAGGGTACGGCCCCGGGCAGACGCAACTTCAGCAGCATCTGGACGCGCGTGGCGTTGTAGACTGCAAATAGCTCCGCCAACGTCCGATCGACTGCAAGCAGCCCCGTGGTCACATTCGTGACCACGGGAAATAGGCTGACGACCGCCGAGACTACCACGATGCTAACAAACCCCGTCCCAAACCAGCTTATCACCAGCGGTGCAATTCCTACGATGGGGACCGTCTGCAAAAAAATGGCGTACGGGTACATGCTGCGGCGCAACAACCGCGACTGTGAGAACGCGAAGGCTACCGACGTTCCCAGCAAAACGCTCACGCCCAAACCGCACACGGCCGCCCCGCCCGTAAGGGCCGCGCCACGCGCCAGCGTGCCAGCGTGTTCCGTGGCGGCGTCCCAAACGTGTACAGGCCTGGGCAGCAGGTAGCGCCCCACACCCAGCAGGACCACGAGCCGATCCCACGCCATCACGGCCAACACCAGAAACGCAGCCGGGGGCCCAGCGAACGCTGCTATGCGGGCTACATGTCTCATGCAAGCGTCTCATCGGATTGTGTCCCGGAGCGCACACCGGCACGTAGTGCGCGCGAAACGCTCCCCACCAGCCGGGCAAACTCCGGATCTGCCCGCAGATCCGCGCTCCGCGGCAAAGGCAGCCCGATGGAGAACTCGGCTGCCACCCGCGCCGGACGCGGCGTAAGCACGAGCACGCGCGTGCTCAAGAACACTGCTTCGGCAATGTTGTGAGTGACGAAGATGCCGGTCCAGCGGTCGCGCAGCCACAGGCCGAGCAGCTCTTCGTTAAGCTGCTGGCGGGAGATGTCGTCGAGTGCCGCGAACGGCTCGTCCATGAGCAACAGGTCGGGCGCGTTGCAGAGCGCTCGGGCAAGTGCGGCACGCATGCGCATGCCGCCCGAAAGTTGTTGAGGAAAGTGGTCAGCAAAGTCGGCAAGTCCCACGCGGGCAAGCGCTGTGCAGGCCTGTCTGTACCGCTGCGGCTTTGCGACGCCAGCCAGCTCCAGAGGCAAGGCCACGTTGGCCGCCACGTTCCGCCACGGCAAGAGCGTGGCATCTTGGAACACGAACGAGACACGCAGGCGCTGGCGGCGGGCCGCGTGCGGTTCGAGGTTGTCCAGTGTGACGCGGCCCGCAGAGGGCAGCACCAGTCCGGCCAGCAGCCGCAGCACTGTGGATTTTCCGCATCCTGAGGGGCCGACCAGTGATACGAATTCGCTCCGTTCGACTTGCAGCATCAGGTCCTGCAAGGCAACCAGCGTTCCGAAGCGCACCTCGACTCCGGCGGCCTCGATGAATGGCTTGTGCTTGTATGCGGGCGTGGTGTGGGCGTCGCTCCTAGGGGTGAGTTCCATTACTTCTCTGTGTACCCCTTGTCGGTCTTTTCTGCGACCAGCCGTTCTGCGGCGCGCCGAGCGGCGTCGGCATCGGCAAAGGTCTTGGTGCGGGTCTGTCCCTCGGAACCCAACCGGCCGAAGCGCACGTGCATCGCGTTGCCCTCGACCCACACCTCCCAGAATTTCGCAGAACGGCCCTCCACGAATTCAAAATGTCTCTTGCCCGCTGCCTTTTCCACAGCAGGTGCCGCGGTAGACGCGACGGCACGCCGCGCCTCACCTGCAATGGTTGTTGCTGGAGCCGCGCCCAACCCTGCCCCTGGCACCACGGCCTCGACCCGCACGCGCACAAATGATGGGAAACGAGGGATGCCCCGATCGCTCAGCTCCTGGTACCGGTAAGTGACAATACTGCCGATGGGCGGCGGGCTCTCCCGCTCTCTGTCAGAGAAACCGGTGCCGATCGAGAAGCTGCGGCCGTCAGGCGTTTCGACTACCAGTGCTCCCAGCCTGCCCTTGTGGCGGCCCGCCCCGGCAACATGGTCCACCACGCGGGCCTCGGCATCGTGAAACAGCTTGACTTTGAGCAACGTGGCAGAGCGGCCGGTCTCGTAGCGCGAGCCAGGCTGCCGAAGCATCAACCCCTCTCCGCCCAACGCCGTGATCCGGGCCAGCTCCTCGCGCAGGTGCTCGGTCCCACGGCAGCGCTCGTGCGGGTGCAGGGCGGCGAACTTCGGGCGGTGCGCCGCCAGGCAATCTGCCAGTGCCTTCAGCCGCTCTTCGAAGGGTGCCTGCAAGCGCGGCATGTCGAACACCACATAGCGGACCTCCTGCCACGCCTCGCTGCGATCTCTGCGGCGAACAATGCTCACCGTGCGCTGAAACGCGCGGCGCGCAACCCACAGCTCGCCGTCCAACGGCTCGTGCGGCAAATTCTCAGTGAACCATTCCGGCGCCAAGAACTCCTTGCCTTGCCGGGACAGGAAGCGCTCGCCGTCCCACCACGCGCGGCAGCCATCGAGCTTCTCAGACATCCACCAGCCGTCCAGGTCGATGTCGTTCTGCCACGTCTGGGCCAAGAGCAACGCCGGACCGACGCCTTCTTCTTGCTTGGCGGCACGCGGCAGCGGCAAAGCCTCGCCCAACCGCTGGCGCTCCGCCTCCTCGCCGCGGAAGGCACGCAAGTGCTTGCATGTCCGCCGCTCGATGGGCACAGACTGGTTCCGCCAGGCAGGGCAGGTGCACGAGTAGACACCGCCTACATTTTTCAACACATACGGCGTACGTGCCGAGCCCTGTATCTCTACACTCTCGCCGTCTCGCAGATCGGCCATGGCTGCACCTGCTCGCACCACTACTTCGTGCCAAACCATAGACGCAAACGTCAACCAGACACCGCCGCAACCATCTAACCCGCAATCACGCTCCAAGGCAAGGGGCCCCAGCCAGATGCCGCTCGCCTAAACGATGGTCCCTTTCACGCCGGCGCACTGCGTTCTACAAAATATGCTATGCGAAGATCGCGCATGTGTGAGCCAAAGTACGGCCTTTTTCGTACCACACGCTCTGCCCAACGGTAGTGACGCCTTGCTCCGCGTTGGGCGGCCCATCCCCGCGTGCTACGGCCGACTCAGCACCCACTCGCAGGCCCCGGTCAACGGTGCTTCTGCTCTCAACGCACGGCAGCGGCCGCTTGGCGGTCAAGCCGTCCCTTGCTCTCGACGAATACCAACAGGTCGGCTCGCTCAGGCCCCGTAACTAGCGGCAATGGCGGCAAGATCCGGCCCGACTCGCCTGCAACGGGGTTCGCCACGACGCCCAAGCCTACCACCAGCACCTGGTTCGTCGGCCAGCGAAAACGCTCGTGCAGCCGGCAATGCGTCACCTGCGGCACTTCGATCTTCGTCCGTTGGCGCGGCGAAACCGCGGTCGGCACGTCGAACATCACGGGCACAAGCCGCTCGAGCTGGTCGATCTGGCAGTGGATCACGGCATCGATCATGCGGCCGTCCAATGAGAGCAACGGGCTAAGCTCTAGGGCAAAGCCCTCGTCGAACTTGCCCTGTTGGACTTCGTACCCCGGCCAGACCTCCGGCTTGGGAACGACGTGCTGAATGTACGTGCGCGGCCGCGTTTGCGTGACCACGGCCGACTGCCCATTGGCCACCAACAGATGCGGGGCGCTGTGCTCCCGAAAGTCTGTACGCTTGCGCAACTCTGCCAACAGCAGCGCCGCATCTTCCCGCTGCATCAGCCATGCCTGTATGCCCTGCGTCTGTACCTCGATCGGTTGCATGACTGCCTGCGCTCTGGCTCGCCAATTGGGATTGCCCACGCTCACCACGCGAAGGCTGAAGGCGTGCGTCTCCGCCTCACGGTTCACGAAGCGGTCGACCACGTCGGCCACAATGGCCTGCATCTCGGGCGTGTGGTAGACGATCAGCCTGCGCGCCCCGGCACTAAGGATGCCCAGTGGCTCGCCATGCCAGGCCTCGTAGCCCGTTTCTCGCAAAATCCAATCCACAATGGCCTGTTCCGGCCTGGCGGTGTTGGTAACCCGCAACGTGTAATCGCTGATGTCATACTCCCGCCATACCTGGCCCGCCTCGTTGGGCAATGTGGCCGGCGCCTGAGTCACACGCGCGCCTGGCCGCCGCTCCCGCACCGGTACGTCGAGCATCCGGCCGTCTGCCCCGGCCGCGGCGCTCGTATCCGCCGCCGAAGACGCACGCGGCACACCGCTTCCCGGAGACCTCCAGCGTGCACGCCCCGCCTTCTTGGAGGGTTGCGCACCTGGCTCGCCCGCCGCAGCGTCGCTCGATGGTTCCGCTGCCGACGGATCCTGCCCGCCTCGTGCGGCAGTCCCCTCGGCAGCCAAATCGGAAACACGCCCTCTCTGAACGTTCCCACTCGCACCGCCAGCCGCGGAACGAGCGGACGAACTCGGAGACTGCCCAACGGCAGGGTACAAGGCTAGACCGGCTGCCAGCAACACACAGGCAACAAAGCTTCTCGACATTTGCGCGGGCCTCCTGCCTGGCGGAAAAGGGGCAGAAGTATAGCGCACCCGGCTCGATGGATCAAGCGCGGCCTTGCCCGTGCCGTACCCTCATGCTATCAAGATCCCACACTCTCACGCTCTCACGCAGCGGCAACCAGCCTGTCCCCATCAATTTGCGGCCTCTGCCCCTTTTCTCCCCGTCCCGCCTTTGTCCCCCTCGACGTGGTATACATAAATGGACCATCCGCAGCGGGCCACCGGCTGAAGCTGCTGGAAGTATACGTAGGCACCGGGTGGCACGTACTTCCAACCTCCCTGGCCGTTGGCCATGCTGTGCGAGTAGCCATAGATGAAATTCACGCTTACGGCATACCATCCCGGCGGCGGGCGGTACCCAGGCTCCAACCCCTCGGCAAATGGGGGGTTGCTGAACTCGATCCCCACCACGCGCGGATCAAAATTGCCGAAGTACGCCAACTTGAGCGGCTTGGCCTCGGGATGTTGCCTGAGCCAGCGGCGCAAAAAGAGCAGATCTTGCCCCCAATCGATGTTGCTGTCCAGCAAGTGCCGGGCGCCGTGCGACGGCCCCCCGACAAGCTCGTTGAAATACGACATGCTGTGCGGGTAGTACCAGACGCTGCTAGCAGCCGCCCAGGCAGCCAGGCCGATCACTAGGACGGCGCGCACATGCCGCCTCCAGGCGGACGCGGCGGTCACAGCCCCCGGCAGGGTCTCGGCGATGCGTGCTGCCCAGACGAAGCCAAACCCCAACACGGGCATGGCATAGCGCACGTGATGATTGTAGCCCGTCTGGCTGCTCACCAGACCTAGCAATGCCACGGAAGGCGCGACCAACACTGCCGCCGCCAGCCACCCAGCCGCTCGGCCGGAATCGCTTGCCGCGCTCGCCGGTTCGAGCGACGCTCCCTCGGCCCCACTACCCCCACGCCATAAGGCACGGAGCCAGACCAGGCTTCCGGCCAAGCCCAACAGCCAGGTTCCCAAGGGCACCTTGATGGCCAACCCATACAAGTAATAGTACCACCAACCTCGCTCCTTCCAGGTGCCGCGCAGGTACGAACGCATGCCGAATTCAAGGTAGCTGCGAGAACGGTCCAATCCCTGCACGTATTCTGCCGGCAGAGGCACAGGGATGTTTGCCCATAATGTCCCAGCAAAGCGATTGCCAAGCTGCGCGCCTTGTGCCCCTGTCAGCACGCGGCTGTAAAAATTGAATTCGCCCAGCCGCGTGAACGTGCCTTCAAACCCATACCCCAAGTTCAGCACGTTCACTGCCACAAAGATCAATACCGCAAGCTGGCCGAGCGACCGCCAGCCGCTTGCTACCGCCCCCGAGGGCTGGCTCGCGTGGCGCGACCGTCGCACCACGAACCGCGCAACCTGCTGCACCAGCCAGATCGCCGGCAAAAGCGCAAACAGCACGATCCACGTCGGCCGCGCCAGTTCTGCCAGACCCAACACCAGGCCGGCCAAGAGCGCCTCGTCCCAACTCCCTGCCCGCAGCCAGTGCCAGAACCTCCAGGCGGCCGCCAGTCCAAGCCCGGCCGCTGCTACGTCGGGTGTCAGAAGCTGGCCGTGAGCCAGGATATTGGGACACACACACCACAGTACCAGTGCCAGCAGCCCTGCGGGCTTACCATACAGCTCGCTCGCCCAACGCCAGGCAACCCATCCGCCCACCAGAGAAAAAGGAATACAGGCCCAACGGCCCAGCGTGTATAACCACATGGCACGCTCGCCGTTCGCCGCAATGAAGTCTTGCCCCAGCCCAAAAAAACTCCCTTCATCGATGCCGGCACGATCCCAGTCGAAGTTGGTGCCCGCCGCCATCACCGGCAAGGCAGCAACCAGGCGAACCAGGGGCGGGTTGACGTTGCCCAGCGCAAACCGCCCATGCTTCCAGTGGCAGATGCCCGCGGGAAGATAACCCGTCTCATCGAACGTCGGACTGTGAACGTATGCCCCCCATGCCAACAGGCAGGCGTGCCCCAGCAACAACCCCCATGGCAGATGACGCTCAGCTAACCTAGTGGCACGCATGGGTGGCAATCAGAGCACTCGCCTAGCTTGGCAGCAGGGGCGCGCCGGCTCGCCTGCAAGCTAGAATTGCCGGTCGTCAATGGGTAGCAGGTCGCGGCGGTTGCCCAGCCGGCGGTGCACCTCGGCATCGATGGTATAAGCGATGCGCCGCAGCGCACCATCGCACATGACCATGTGGCAAGAGTCGAAATGCGCGCTGCCGAAAAGCAAATCGCCCACCGCAGACGAATCTTGCCGGGGCACGAGGCCGAGGTCGCAGGTGCGAATGGTGTCTACGTCGTAACCGGTGTACATGCTCTGATCGTCGCCCAAGTCTGAATCGGTGGTGTTCACGTACTTTTCGCCAATCATGTACGTGTACGACTTGCCGTCTTGCACCTGCCTGAGGCTTACCTCGCTGCGCATGTAGCAGATGCCGGTAGCCATGGAAAAATCGACCCAGGGATAGGCGGGATTGTCTGCTTGCGCGTAGCTGTCTGGCCCGGTACCGGAAGCGATCACCAGGTCTCCGCCGTTGGCGGCATAGTCCGACTTGGCGACCATGGGAACCAGGTCGCAGTTGCGAGGCGGCCAGGCGGGGTCGTACCTGTATAGATCTGCGGAGCGCCGGCTGGGACAGTGCGCCACCTCGAGCGTGCGCTGCGTAAGTTGCGCCAGGGCCGCACGACGCTCCGGCTCAGACAGCCCCTTGCCTAGCCTGGCCAGATCTGGCCGCTCCAGGTAGGGGAGGATGCAATAGATCCACCCGCCCGGCTGGCGCCGACCCGTCCCGCGGTCGGGATCTCCCACCCACACGAAGCTCCAGCCGCCCGTGGGAAAACGGCCGTGCGCAGCCTCGTGTTGCAACATGGCCAGCGAAAGCTGCTTGAGATTGTTCTGACACTGGGTCCGCCGCCCCGCCTCCCGCGCCGCCTGCACCGCCGGCAGCAGCAGGGCCACCAATAGCCCAATGATCGAGATCACCACGAGCACTTCAACCAGGGTGAACCCAGCTCGCCGATCGCGCATGGCCCAGCCTCCAAAGAGACCATCGAACAGCCTCGATTGTATCACCGCCTGCAATCGCTGCAAGAATTTGCATGGCAGCATGCATGGCGATCCAGGCCCGCCCTCCTCGACAACTCATACCTTACCCCCAGCCACGGGCCTGTGCGGCGGACATTGCAGGCGTGTTGCGACCCAGGCCCGCGCTGCTAGACTAGCAAAGACTGCGCTACGCTCGGTCCCCGCACCGTAGCGTCCCAAAGCCTTCACCGCTTGCGGCCAGCCTTGCTGGCTCGCCAGCACCCCACGCCATGCATGCGCAGCAACCCCGCACAGGAACACGCCCCATGCCTCACGCATCCGACCGACGCGAATTCCTCAAGCGAGCCGCGGCAGCCGCCGCAGGAGCAACGGCACTCTGTAGTCTGCCGGCGCCCGCCCCGGCTCGCACACGCTCTGCGAACGAACGGCTCGACATCGCCATCATCGGCGTCGCCGGCCGAGGCGGAGACAACCTCGCCGCCGTGGCTGGCGAGAACATCGTCGCCCTCTGTGACGTCGATAACGAGCACCTCTCCGCCGCCGCCGCACGCTTCCCCAAAGCCCGCACCTACACCGATTACCGCAAATTGCTCGACGCAGAAAAACTCGACGCCGTCGTCGTCTCCACCCCCGACCATACCCACGCCATCCCCGTCGTCTGGGCCCTCGAACGCGGCCTCGACGTCTACTGCGAGAAACCGCTGGCACACTCGGTCTACGAGGTCCGCGTCATCCGCGAAATGACGGCCAAGCACGAGGCCGTCACCCAGATGGGCACCCAGATCCACGCCGGCGACAACTACCGCCGCGTGGTCGAAATCGTGAGGGCCGGCATCTTGGGGCCGGTGCGGCGCGTGCACGTCTGGCTGGCGTGCAATCCCTTCGTGGGCACCCGCGTCTCGCAAGGTACGCCGCCCGCGCACGTCGATTACGACCTGTGGATCGGCCCGGCACCCATGCGGCCCTTCCATCCCTCGCACTTCCACTTCAATTGGCGCTTCTGGTGGGACTTCGGCAACGGCTGGCTGGGAGACTTCGGCTGCCACTACATGGACCTGCCCTTCTGGGCACTGGGACTGCGCTACCCCACGACCGTCGAGGCCAAGGGAGAAAAGATATCCCCGGGCGATAATGAGATCCCAGACAATATGCGGGTAGACTATCACTTTGCTGCCCGCGGGGAGTTGCCCCCGGTCCACCTTACCTGGTGGCACGGCACCTGGAGGCCCGATGGCGCCGAAGTCTACCCCCAGCGCAGTGCCGTCTTGTTCGAGGGAGAGCGCGGCCGCCTGATCGCCGACTACAACACGCATCAGGTCATGCTCGACGAGGGCCTGGAGTTCGCCCGGCCCGCGCCCAGCATCCCTGCGTCGATCGGCCACCACGCCGAGTGGCTGCAAGCCTGCAAGACCCGCGGCGAGACCACCTGCAACTTCGATTACTCCGGCGCACTCACCGAGGCGGTGCTGTTAGGCAACGTCTCCTATCGCCTGGGCGGCATACCGCTCGAATGGGACGCTGAGCGCCTGGCCGCTACCAACTGCCCCGAAGCCGAGCCGCTGATCAACCGTAAATACCGAGACGGCTGGAGCCTCACATAGCCCGCCCCCACCGTCGGCATGCCTAGAGAACGCCCGCACCCGCCGGGCGTCCCGCCAGGCTCGCGCGGCAAGCGATCCAAGTTCGCAATTTGGCATGCAGGTTGTTGACATTCCCGCAGGCAGGCGGATAATCGACGTTTGGCTGTGTGCAAGCCACATTCGTTCGTAGGATCCAATCGGGGCCGACCCCACCTCGGTGACGATTGGCAGCAGCGGCCTCCGCCGCGAGGCCGCCAGGCTTCGAGGTTGTTCATGGTGCTGCCATGCGTGCCGCATGCGCCAGACGATCAGGTCGGCCCTCCACGTACGTTGGCCAACGGAACCCCGCACCTTCTTCGCACAGTCCCCCGGCTGCGCCGGTGCCCCGCCAGGACGGCTCCCCCGAAGAAGAGCCGCAACAACCAGATCAGCAGATCGAGGGCATACTTATTGCACTTGTGCCCGCCCTCCGTTCACGAGCCAGGCGTCTGATTGGGCCCAACCTTCGGCCATCGCTCGACGAAGACGATCTCGTGCAGTCCACGCTCCTCGACCTGTTGCAAGCCCGCCGGAACGGAAAGTACCGGTTCGATGCTACGCGCCAGTTCAAGCGCTTTGCATACGCTCACATGCGACGCATCGCCGCCACACGTGCCCGCCAGGCGCGGCAACCCCTTGAGCTGGTGCCAGTCGTGCAGCTAGGCGGCCCGTATGCACACGACGCCGGATCCCAAACCTGCATCCTCAGGGTAGAGGCATGCGAGATCTTGGACAAGCTTCGCACCTACTTCGACGGGCAGTCTTGGTGCTACATGGTCCTCCACTTTGTAAAAGGCCACAGTGCAAGCGATGCGGCCGAGCAGGTCGGGCTTACGGTCAAGGCCGTTCAGAAGCGCATCGAACGCCAGCGTGCCGCTTTGCCCCAGGAACTTGTACAACTCGCCTTCTCTCTGCTGGGCCGGCCCCGGCTCGATGCGCGCAAGCGCGGGTGGGGGGGGTGGGGGAGTCTGTGCCGTAGCTGCATTGGCGTAGTACGCGTGCACTTCTCGTAGCCGCAGTCCGCCAGAACCCGGGCGAATTGGATGCAGCCCCATCCGTACGCCCCTGGACTCTGCCGAGTGCGCCTCCCGGGCGAGTAGCCGGCCTGGCCACCAACGCTGGCCCGCACGGTCAGGAGGATCGCGACATTGCGCGCGCTCTCCCTCGCCCACACGCTCGGCTCTGCGGCGCCTCGCCAATTGACCATATTCACCAACCTGCCCAGCTTTCCAGATGAACCAAGGCGCAAATGGGGAAAGCTGATGGCCGAAGGGACGGCCTACCAAGTTTTTCGAGCTTTCGTGTCGCCATTGGGCCGGCTCGAAGCGCTTAAATAAGCGAGTGGCACCTTCCGGCTCGCGCTAGGCCAGTCGCCTAGGTGCTGCCCGAAACAATGGTGTCCTGAATGACCACGCTCGGCACGCAGGAGTCTGCCGACAATGAGGCCTCGGTATGTCGGAGTGCATCCCATGGCACGTTCTTGGACCTTGCTGATAAGCCTTGCACTGCATGCGCCCGCCGTGCATCGTTGGGCTGGGGTTGTGGCCTTGGTCTTGCTGCTCGCATCTGCACACATTGCCTTGCCCACAGCAAACACTCCCCGGTTGCTTGACACGGCCCAACTGGCTGGACGTCTCGGAGGCTCATGCTCGAACATCGGCTGCGTCGAGGGAGGTGAGTGTGGAAAGAAGGGTGGAGCGACTCCTTGTCCCACCGACTCGACCACGTGCACCTGGGATGCAAGCCTTAAGAGCTGCGTCAAGATCACAACCGTGAACCATAACGAGTGCGCGAAGAGGTACGGGTACGAGGAATGCTCCATTTCGCTGTCTTCACAAACGTGCGGGAATTACTTTGCTGGTCCGCCAATGCCGCCAGGCTCTACGGACTGCCCAGATTACACCTGCACGTACAAGCACGGTTGCGGCGAGAATCACCAACATTGTACCAGCAAGAAGTGTGTGGATTAGCCATGCAGGGTAGCGTCCTGAAGCTGTTTTCGCACCGGCCTTGTGTGTGTCGCGTCGCGCTTGCGTTCGCAGCGGTTCTACTGTGCGCCACTGCCGGTGCGGATGAATGGACGATGGGGCAGCTTCTTGTTGGGCTGAACGCTGCGCAGCGAGGGATGCCCCCCTTCAAGATTCGGGATGTGGCACAGGAACGCCGCCGTATCGAAGGCATCGACGCGAGGGAGTTGTCGTGCCGCGTCGTAAGGGAGTACGTGTGCGACGCGCCACAAGATCCAATGGGCCGCTTTAAGTGCCTTTACGAGTTCAACGACCCACAAATCGAGGCTCACGTTCATCAGTCCGCTGTGTGGGATGGCCGTGTGCTTCGGTCGGTACGAACCACAACGGGCCAGCGCGACGGTGGCGTCACTCTTGGTACGGTGTGTGCGGAGGTGGCAGTTGCCCATCGTGGACCGCCGCCGCAAGAGTTTCTGTGGTGCCTCCAGTATCACACGATCGCGCAGCTTATTGACCGCTTTGGCGGAGCGATTAGTCGGTGGGAGGGAGACGGTTCGAGCCGCGTTGCCGTAATCGAAAGCCCTCCGCTCGGCAATGAGGGACGAGGCAAGTACCGATTCGATGTCGCTCCTGCATTGGGCTTTGCCGTTGTGTACCGCGCTGGCCTGCTGCTGGTCGACATGGACGGAACCTTGCAATGGCACCCTCAATACGAAATCGCATGCACCGATTACCACCAGGCGCAAGAGGGTATATGGTTGCCACGGCGCGCCAGCAGCGTCTTTTGGGTCTTTCCGGAGGCGGGTCCCCAGCTTGGTTGGCAGATCAGCCACAAGTTAACCTGGGAACTTCATCCCCAGGTGCCCGAAGATGCCTTTGAGTTGGAGTTCCCCCTGGCTCCGATGTGCACGACAGGATTAGCGGCAAGCGATACCAGGTAGGCGAAATAAACGATCAGGTGATCGCCGACCAGGTGGCCGCGGCTCGCCGGCTCGCGCAGGAGCAGGGCGAGCAGCTCACAGCGCCCGCGAGCGCACGCATGCTGTTCGCCGCCTGCGCGGCCATCGTCGCGGCGGGCGCCCTCTTCGTCTACCGCATCAAGCGCCGCCTCAAGGCGGCCTGACCCGACGGGTGCCCAAAAGGGCTGGCCGCCATGCACACGAACATCGGCTCTTCCTGTTTTCTACAGTTCCCCCAGCTTTACAGTCATGCCCTTTGGCTGAAGGGAGGGCCGAACAGGGTCCGGGCGAACACGCCCCGGCTTCTCAGCTTTTCTGTCGCCAAGCGCGGCCCCGGAAGCGCTTGTATATGTAGAAGGTCGCGCTGTTGCCGCGAGGCCGCCCGCGTAGCCCGCGTCGAGGCGGCGTGCCTCAAGCTTCCCGACGCCGCCCGAGCGGCGTTTGGCAGCATCGGCCCGGCGGGCCAGCCAAGACCCAATCCCGCACTGCTCAAGACGAAAGGAGATTCAGATGCGTCCGAAAACCAAGCTTGCTGTGGCCGCCGCGGCACTGACCCTGGTCTGCGTGGCGGGGCTGGTGGTGCTTGCGTCTCCGGCCGCTCCCCGAGCACGCCTTCTCACCGCCAGCGAGATGCATACGCTCATCGGCGGAAGTTGCCCAGAGGAAGATTGCGAGGAGCAGGTGTGCGAGACGTCAAGTTGCCCCACTCAGGACACTGACTGCAAGAAGAAGCAGAATGTGTGCATGAAGGTCGTGCTGACACCATTTTCTAAGTGCGTGGGCGGGCATCCAAATAAAAAGTGCAAGCACGAGAGTCTTGTACAGGGATGTGCTCAAGTACACTGGGGCATGCCCGATCCGAGCGGCAAGTGTGGATTCGGAAACTGCATGTCCGCCTCTCAAAGGTGCGGCTCAGAGCTGTACACGTGTTCGAGCGAGGCGTGTGACGACTAGGTGCAGGAGACGTGAGATGCCGCGCATTTGTTTTACCACTCCCAACCACACGGGCAGCGTAGCCATGAACACCCCCTCTCCTGGCGCGCCCGACCGGCTTTGGCTTCTGAGTGCCCTTGCCGCCTTATCGCTGGCCGCACCCCCGTTGCACGCGCAAGATGCAAGGTTGTCTGAGGTGCTTGAAGGTATACGCGCGATGGAAGGCGCATTGAGCGCGGTGGCCGTCCATCGTGTGTTTCGTTACCAGCCCGATCATCCCGATTATCTCCGCGTCTGGGACCAAACATACGAGCAGCAGCTATTACTAGAAAATATTGCCGACCCAAACTCTCGCACGTCGGCGATCAGCAAGTATGAGACAATTCAGGGGAAACAGGCCGCGGAGGAGCGTACCGTGTGGGACGGCACGGTACTTACGTGGCTTCGAACGATTCAAGATCACCGCACTGCGACGATAACCAAGGAAGGCAACTTCGTCCTTCAGGGTTCTCCGAGTGAATACTTGTGGTGGTACTTTGGAGAGCCCTTGAGCGCCATGATGGAGAAGTACAAGCCGGTTACCTTGCATGATGTTGCGAACGGGGTAACTGTAATAGAGTTTCGGTGTAGCGAACGTGTGAAGATGGAGTACCATGTCGACCGATCCAAGGGGTTCGCGGTTGTTTACCGCGCTCGATACGAGCCTTGGGGCGATGATTTATCGCAATGGCATCGGCGCGCAGAGCTGAAGTGCGGCGACTTGCGCGAGCTGCGCCCAGGCCTTTGGTTGCCGCACCGAATCGAGGAACGCATATTCGGCGACATGTATGGCACCGGAAACACCTTGCTCAGGGCCGATGTATGTTCGGTCACGTGGGATCTGAATCCCGAATTTGCTGCAACTGCGTTTGCGCTTGAGATTCCGCCCGGCACTCTGGTGGACGACCAAGTGACCGGCAAGAAGTATCGCGTGGCGAGATTGACTGATCAGGCAATCGCCGACCAGGTGGCGGCCGCG
>FWWM01006979.1_pt1 | contig 23112 bp, 26 predicted proteins | sample 2228351 | NCBI WGS metagenome assembly FWWM01 (sample SAMEA103939774, study PRJEB20133) | metagenome
ATACCTATTTATGGCTTCTTCTGGGTCCACCGTGTTGCCCTTTGACTTGGACATCTTGGCAGACTCTCCCACCCTTGCCTCCAAAGTCCTTATGTATTCTTCCCCTTCAAGCCTTAGCCTATTCATCAACAGGTAAAAGTTGTCGCCTATGCTAAGGTTGTTCTCCTTTAAGAATTCCTTAACTTTCATAGGAATAATATTAAAGCAAAGGCGGGTGAAAAATATATCTTTTGTAAGCTACAAACCACAAAATTTTCAGTTTAATAGAGTCTAACACATTAATCCTTTAATATCCAAGGGATCCAGATACCATATGTTTTAATTACCTTATTATTTCATGTGAATAGGTTAATTCTCCGGTAGCATCATTAACTCCTCACTCAGCATGGGCCCAATCAAAAATGGTGGGTTGAATCCACTAGAATACCTGTAATAGCTGTTGCATACTCCTTAAATTAGAAGAGGGTCTGTGAGTAACCTATATTACGATATGGCCTGGGAAGTTGGTAGGTCGTCACAGGAAAATAAACTTCTCATACTGTCTATAGAGTTTGGCTTTGAAGTAATATATTAATCACATGGAGGTATACAATGGGTGAAGTGTCGCTTTTGATAGCCTTTAGTGCTGGTATTCTTTCCTTTCTTTCCCCTTGCGTTTTGCCCATAATACCAGGCTATATTTCATATATATCTGGTGTGGGAGCACAGGAGACCAAAGAGAATGCAGGCTTTAGTTGGAGAGTTTTTACCGCATCACTTCTTTTTGTGATAGGATTCTCCATTGTCTTTACACTCATGGGGGCCACCGCCACAGGAATTGGCGGATTACTCAGAGAATATCAAATTTATATAGCCAAAGTGGGTGGTAGTTTGGTAGTCTTCTTTGGTTTACATTTTGCTGGCCTTATGTTGAGGCAAAACTTTTTAAAGGAACTTTTGGGAGTCGCTTCTCTTTTTGTAGCTCTATTTCTCTTTGGCATCCTCTCTCAGAAACTGCTTTTTGACTTGCTTGGCATAATATTAATGGTGGCCTTTTTTTACCTTTTTGGTCTTCATGATGCTCTTTACAGGCAGATGAGGAAGGAAGTAAGAGGGAACCTTACAGGCATAGGTGCCCTTCTTGTGGGTATGTTTTTTGCCTTTGGCTGGAGCCCTTGCATAGGCCCTGTGCTTGGATCTATCCTCCTTTATGCAAGCCAGCAAGAAACAGCCCTTCAGGGTGCTACCTTGCTCTTTGCTTACTCCCTTGGCCTTGGCATACCCTTTTTGATAGCTGGTGGTCTCCTTTCTGCCTTCCTTGGCTTTGTGCGTAGATTTAGCAAGTTCTTTGGAGTGGTGGAAATAGTAGGTGGCCTTCTTCTTATCCTGCTTGGCTTTTTGATAACTACTGGCAAACTGGCCGAGATATCTTTGATACTTGGAGGCTAAGCCTTTGGATATACTTGTAGTAGATTATGGAATGGGAAATTTGAGAAGCGTTTCAAAGGCCCTTGAAAAGGTGGGCTTTAGGGTTAAGGTGAGCTCGGATCCGGAAGATGTAAAAAAGGCCAAAGCAATAGTGTTGCCCGGCGTGGGCGCCTTTAGGGATGCGGTTGAAAACCTAAGGAGGATGGGACTTTATGGAGAGATAATAAGGCATATTGAAAGGGGAAAGCCTTATTTTGGTATATGCCTTGGTTTGCAACTTCTTTTTGAAAAAAGCTATGAGTTTGGAGAAGCTAAAGGCTTTGGTGTGGTAGAAGGTGAGGTGGTGCTTCTTCCCACAAGCGTTAAGGTGCCACACATAGGTTGGAACCAACTTTGGAAGAAAAAGCCATCTTCTTTGCTTGAAGGTATAAAGGATGGAGAATACGTTTATTTTGTCCATTCTTACCATGTGGTACCAAAGAAAAAAGACATTATCCTTACCACGACCGACTATGGCATAGACTTTGTATCTTCCATAGAATATGAAAACATCTTTGCAGTGCAGTTCCACCCAGAAAAAAGTCAAAAGGTAGGCCTTAAAATCCTTGAAAACTTCAGAAGGAGGGTGTATGGCTAAGCTTTGCGTAGCCCTTGACACAAACTTTTTGCAAGCAATAGAGCTTGTCAAATCTTTAAGAGGTTATCCTTTAATCTTCAAGGTGGGCTACAGACTATTTATAAGCCATCATAGGGCAATAACGGACAAGGTAAAAGAAAACGGCTTTGAGCTTTTTCTGGACCTAAAGCTTCACGACATACCAAACACGGTAAAAGAGGGTGTTCTCTCTGCAAAGGACCTGGGAGCGGATTATCTTACTGTGCATTTAAGTTCCGGAAAAGAAGCACTAAGTCAAGCGGTAAGCTCAAAGGGAAAGTTAAAGCTCCTTGGTGTTAGCTTACTTACAAGCCTTCAAGAAGAGGACCTAAAAGAGATGGGGGTATGCTTAGGAAGGGAGGAGTATGTGATAAACCTTGTAAAAAATGGTGTGGAGCTGGGTATGGATGGTGTGGTATGCTCCGGGCTTGAGGCTAAGATGATAAGGGAAAGGGTACAGGGAAGCTTTCTCATAGTGGTGCCGGGCATAAGGCTGGAGGGAGAGCCTACGGAAGATCAAAAAAGAGTGGTAAGCATTGAAGAGGCCCTTGAGGCTGGTGCAGATATCCTTGTAATGGGGAGGAGTGTATTAAGGGCAGAAAACCCAATAAAGAAGGTGGAAGAGATACTCCTTAGGATCACATAAGGCCAATACTTCTTAGTGCCTCTTGCCTTTGTAAGCATGTGGCGCATACACCACAGGGAGGCTCCGTTCCCATATAACAAGAGTAGGTCTTTTCAAAAGGTACTCCAAGTTCTTTTCCAAGTCTTGCAATATCCGTTTTGCTCATTCCCAAAAAGGGAGCATACAGGCTTATCCTTCTTTTTGTCCTTGCCACATAGGCTGAGGCAGAGTTTATGGCGGATTCCATGGCGGTTATAAACTCCACCCTACAGTCTGGATAGGGAGTGTCAAGGGCATGCACTCCTATGGCTATATGGTTAATCTCATAGCTGTCTGCAAAGGAGCCTGCAATGGCAAGAAATACGAGGTTTCTCATGGGTACGTTGGTGGGGGGAACTTCTTCACCATAAGGCCCCTCCGGCACTTGTGGGCCACCTTCCAAGAGGGCCGAGCCTTTTATAAGTCTGTAGTGTGGTACTTCTACTATAATGTGTTCTTTGACACCAGCAAGCCTTGCCAGTTCCTTGGCGTATTTTAACTCTACCTTATGCCTCTGACCATAGTCAAAAGAGAGAGCATAGACCTCTTCAAACTCCCTTTTGCACAGCCACAAGAGGGTGGCGCTATCCATTCCACCAGAAAGTAAAACTATAACTCTTTTCATCTTTGGTGCCGGAGGCGGGAGTCGAACCCGCACGCCCTTGCGGGCGGGGGATTTTGAATCCCCTGCGTCTGCCAGTTCCGCCACTCCGGCTAAGGATAAATTATACAATATATTTACAAGACTACAAGGAGGTTTAACATTGAGGCGTATAAACGTTGCCATAGCCGGTCTCGGAAAGGTAGGAAGCCAGTTTTTGCAAGCTTTACTGAGTGTAAACTCTGAAAATGTCAAAATCATAGCGGTAGCAGAGCCAAGAGAAGAGCTTGAAAGCGTTAAGCTGGCTAAGGAAAGAGGCATAGCCTATTTTAGGGATGCAAGGGATATGCTTAGAGCTTTGGAAGATTCCATAGATGTGCTTTTTGAACTCACAGGCAATGCTGTTATAAGAACGGAACTTCATGAAATACTTAGCCAAAGCTCTAATAGGAAAACCGTAATAGTACCAGAACCTGTGGCTTATCTTATCTGGAGTTTGATAGCTCAAAACAAAGGAGAAGGTGCAAAATAAAGTTCTGAGGTTGCTAATTTTAGACAAGCAGATTTTTCATCGTATATCGTTGAACTATAATTTAAGATGTTATGTTTAAAGAAGTATTGAGAAAAAAATGCTACGTAGTAGATGAAGGGAGGTTTCCAAGAAAACTTGGGGTTTTTGACCTTATCTTCTTGGGCATAGGTGCCATTATAGGTGCGGGTATATTCGTCATAGCTGGTCAGGCTTCCGCCCTTTATGCTGGGCCTGCCATCGTATTTTCCTTTCTTTTGTGCGCCGTTGCCATAGGTATAAGCGCTTTGGTTTATGCCGAGCTAAGCTCTGCCTATCCCATATCTGGAAGTGCCTATAGCTATACCTATGCTACCGTTGGAGAAATAATGGCTTGGTTGGTAGGGTGGAACCTTCTGGTTGAGTATGGTATTGCGGTAGCTGCTGTAGCTACGGGTTGGTCTGGATATGTGCGCACCTTTTTGCACCAAAACTTTGGCCTTGAGCTTCCAAAAGCTCTTTCAGGTGCCTTTGACCCTTCCAAGGGGACCTATATGGACCTTTTTGCCTTTCTTGTTGTTCTTTTGGTCTTTGGACTTTTGACCTTAGGAATAAAGGAAAGCGCAAGAGTGAATACATTCATTGTTCTAATTAAACTAACGGTCCTTTCCTTGTTTATCATCTTTGGCATAAAACACATAAACATGGAAAACATACTTAAGGATTTTCTTCCTTACGGCTGGCAAGGTGTTTGGCATGCTGCTTCTCTCATAGTTTTTGCCTATTTGGGCTTTGACGCTGTTTCTACGGTGGCAGAGGAGACAAAAAATCCTACAAGGAATGTGCCAATAGGCCTTATAGGTTCTTTGATTATAAGCACGCTATTTTATATGTCTGTGGCCTTTGTGCTTGTGGGCATGGTAAATTATAAAGAGCTTAATGTGGAGTATCCACTGGCCTATGCCATGTATAAGGTGGGAGAAAAGTGGGTGGCAAACATAATAACCACAGGAGCAGTAATCACGATTACAAGCGTGCTTATAGTTATGGGTTTGGGCTTTACACGCATTATCTTTGCACTTTCTAGGGATGGCCTTTTACCAGACAAACTATCGGCAGTCCATCCTACCTTTAAAACACCATATATGGCCACCCTTGTGGGTGGTATAGTCATATCCCTTTTGGCTGGCTTTGTACCTTTAAAAACTCTGGCGGAGTTGGTAAATATAGGAACTCTCTTTGCCTATTTTATGGTAGGTGTTGGAGTTATACTTTTAAGGATAAGCGATGAATCTACGGCCACTTTTAAGGTGCCTCTTGCCAAGCTTCTCCTTCCTATTAATTTAATATTCTTGCTATTTATCATGGCTGGACTTCCAAAAGAGACATGGATAAGGTTTGTAGTTTGGAACGCCATAGGCATGGTGGTCTATGCCTTGTATGGCTACAAAAACAGCAAAGCTTATGAAAGAAGCACGACCATAGAATGAAAAAAGAAAAAAGCTACTTTGTTTGTCAAGAGTGTGGATATTCAAGCCCTAAGTGGATGGGAAAGTGCCCTTCTTGTGGTGCTTGGAACAGTATGGTAGAAGAGAAGAACCTGCCCAAGACTTCAAGCTTAGCCACTCCATACAAACCACCTCAGCCCGTCCTCAGCTGGGTGGAAGACCTACCAACCAGATTAACCACAGGCTTTTCAAATCTTGATGAGGCCCTTGGTGGTGGCATTGTAAAGGGCCAGGTGGTCCTTTTGGCTGGAGAGCCTGGCATAGGCAAGTCTACCTTACTTTTACAGCTTTCAGATAGATTTTCAAAAAGATATGGAAGGGTTTTATATGTCTCCGGCGAAGAATCACCCTCCCAGATCGCCATAAGGGCCAAAAGGCTAAGCGTGGGTTCAGACAAGCTTTTGACCTTTCCAGAGACAAACCTTGAAAACCTTTTGGAGACAATCAAAGTAGAAGAGCCTTCTCTGCTTGTGGTTGATTCTATACAGACCATGTATAGTTCAAGCCTTGAGTCTTCTCCGGGTTCTGTGGCGCAGGTAAGGGAGTGTGCCTTTAGGCTGGCGGAAGCTTGTAAGTCCTTGGGTATTCCTTTGTTTATTGTGGGTCAGGTAAACAAAGAAGGCCTATTGGCTGGTCCAAAGGTGCTTGAACACCTTGTGGATACGGTGCTTTACTTTGAAGGAGAAAGGTTTAACTTCTACAGGGTGGTAAAGGTGGTAAAAAACCGATTTGGTGCAAGCGGTAATGTGGCAGTCTTTAAAATGTCCAGTTATGGGCTTGAGGAAGTTTTGGAGCCTTCCGCCTTCTTCCTTCAGGAAAGGGTTGGTTCTCCCGGTAGCGTTATCTTCCCACACACAGAAGGAAGCAGGCCAGTTCTTCTTGAGGTTCAGGCACTTACCATTCATGCACTCTACACCACTCCACAGAGAAGAACTCAAGGCTTTGACCCAAACAGGCTATCTTTAATACTTGCCGTGCTTGAAAAGGAGGCAAAGGTATTTACAAGGGATAGGGATGTGTTTGTTAATATAGTTGGCGGTGTGAGGGTGGAAGAGCCGGCCATAGACCTTGCGGTAGCCTTGGCAGTAGTTAGCTCTGTAAAGGATAAGCCTGTGGGTGATTTTATAGTCTTTGGGGAGCTTGGTCTATCTGGTGAGGTAAGGTCTGTGCATTTCGCGGAGGAAAGAATAAAAGAAGGGCTACGCTTTGGCTATAAAAAGGCCATAGTGCCAAAGGGTGCAGTGGTGGAGATAGATGGGGCAGAAATCTTTCCAGTAGGGCATATAAGGGATGCGATTGAACTTATAATTTAAACTTGTGAAGGTTCTGTTGGTAGAAGATGACAAGCTTTTGGGGGAGTCTTTAAAGGAATATTTAAACTCGGAAGGGCTTGTGGTGGATTGGATAGAGGACAGTAGGGAGTTTTTTGATTTGCTTGAAGTGTCTTGTTATGATGTGATAGTGTTGGACCTTATGATGCCACATGTGAGTGGAGAAGATCTTTTAAAGGAGCTAAGAAAAAGGGGGAACAATACGCCCGTGCTTATACTTACGGCAAAGGGAAGGCTTGAGGATAAGGAAAGGTGCTTTTCTCTTGGTGCGGACGACTATCTTACAAAGCCCTTTGAACCAAAGGAGTTGCTTCTGAGGATAAAAGCCCTACACAGGAGGGTGGTAAGGCGGGAAAAGCTACGCCTTGGCAAAGTAGAGATAGACCTTGAGACGGGCAGGGTTTGGGTGGATGGCAAAGAGGTAAGCCTTGCTAAAAAGGATTGGCTTTTGTTAAAGTACTTGGTGGAAAACAGGGGAAGGTATGTACCTACACAAGAGCTACTTAACTACGTTTGGGGTGATGAGGTGGTGGGTGATGAGGTGGTTAGAACCCACATAAAGAACTTGAGAAAGGTCCTGCCGGAAGGCTTTATAACATCACAGAAGGGCTGGGGATACAGAGTTGAACCTTGAAAAGCTTTGGCTTTATATTTCCCTATTCCTTTTGTTGGTTTTGGGCCTAAGCCTTATAAACCTTACCGTATTCCTTGAGGTAAAAAAGATAGAGGAAGAGCATATATATAGACTTGCCTATCAAAGTTTTACCATCTATCTACACAACAAGGAGTATAAAGGCGATGAAAGGGTGGTAATAAACCCATTTCCAGAAGAACTATATAGAGTTTATGTCTTTGATAACCCCTTAGACCCCTTTAAAAGTGTAAAGGTAGGCATTAAAAAGGAATATCTTAACGAGAGGATAAACCAGCTTATGAAAAGGCTTCTTATAGTGGAGTTTTTCTTGGTTTTGGCCCTTGTTTTCTTATATCAAACGGTGGTAGAAGGTTATATAAAAAGGCTTAAAGAGAAGGAAGAATGGATAAAAAGGCTAATGCTTGCCTTAACTCACCGATTGGGAAACTTCATATCCACTCAAAAGGTTCTGATCGCTTTGCTAAAAAAATCATACCCAGAGGATAGAAATATACAAAGGATAGAAAAAAGTGTATTAAAAGCTCAAAGGGATTTTAGTATATTCACCAACTTGGCAAGAGAAAACATAAAACTGGAGAAGGATTTCCTCAATGTAAAAGAGCTTATATTGGAAAGTTTATCTTACTTTGATGAGGAGCTTAAAAGAAAGAGGTTAATACTTCACTTAAAGGACATGCAGGTTTTTATGAACAGGGCAGACCTTGATGATGTGCTTTATAACTTGATTAGCAATGCAATAAAACACTCAAAAAGCATGGTGCATATCAAAATATGTCCTAAGGTTGGTGCTTTGATAATAAGAAATGATGTAAGCCATGTGGAAAACTCCGGCATGGGTTTGGGCTTTGAATTAACAAAAGAAGTGGTTAAAAGATATGGTTTTAGCTTGAATGTAAGGATAAAAAAAGGCTATACGGTTTTCCTTAGCTTTGCTAAAAGATAGGGCTAAGTTCCACCCTTACCTGCTCTCCCGTTTCCATATTCTTTAGTGTGTAAAAGCCTCCTGCCTTTTCCTCCTCACCCACTATAACCGCATACTGGGCGCCTATCTTATGGGCAAACTCAAGCTGTTTTTTGAGGCCTCCCTTTCTGTAAGAAACCTCTACCCTCTTCCCTTCTGACCTGAGGCTTTTGGCCACCATAAGGGCATAGTCCATAACATCACCAAAAGGCACAACCACGTATAGAGGTTCCTCCAATGGAAGGTCTTTTACAAGCATAGAAAGCCTTTCTACACCCACAGCAAAGCCTATGGCAGGCGTGGGTGGTCCTCCAAACTCCTCTACAAGGTAATCATACCTTCCACCTGCTATGACAGTTATATCAAGTTCTGTAGAAACTGCTTCAAATACAGTTTTTGTGTAATAGTCCAGACCTCTTACCAAGTTTGGATTTTCTCTATATGGTATGGAAAGAACTGTTAAATATTCCTTTAGCTTTGAATAATGCTGAGAACATTCCTCACAAAGAAAATCTACCATCTTTGGAGCTTCTTTAACCGCCTCCTTACAGGTGGGGACCTTACAATCAAGCACCCTAAGGGGGTTCCTATCCTTTCTATCAAGACAAACTTCACAGAGACCACCCTCAACCGTGTTAAGGTAGTTTATTAAAGCCTCCCTGTATGCTGGCCTGCAAACCTTACAACCTATGGAGTTTATCTCTATGATAACTTCCACCTTTAACTCCGACAAAATCTCATAAACAAGCTGGATTATTTCCGCATCCACATGGGGGTCCAAGGAACCAAAGACCTCTGCACCGATTTGGTGAAACTGTCTGTATCTACCAGCCTGTGGGCGCTCATAACGGAACATGGGACCTTCATAAAAGAGCTTTACGTAAGGCTTTAGAGCATACAGCCTGTTTTGCACATAGGCTCTTACTGCACCTGCGGTGCCTTCGGGCCTTAAGGCAAGCCATCTGCCTTTTCTGTCCTGAAAGGCAAACATCTCCTTTTGCACTATATCTGTGGCTTCACCTATGCTCCTTTGAAAGACCTCAAGGTATTCCACCACAGGAAGTATTATCTCCTCAAAGTTATAAAGCCTTAGCTTTTCTCTTATGAGGTTTGAAACATACCTAAACCTTTTAAGCTCTTCTCCAAAAAGGTCATGAAAGCCTCTTACGCTCTGAAATTCTGGCATAAAGATAAATTATACTTCTGGCCTATGGTGGAGTAATATATTTATACATGATGAATCGCATATTTGCATGGGGCGTAAATTTTAAAACTGCCCCAGTAGAAGATAGAGAGCTTCTCGCCTGTAGTAGAGATGATGCATACTATCTTCTTCCACCTTTAAAAACCATAGATGGTATTAAGGAGCTTATGCTCTTATCCACATGCAATAGGGTGGAGGTCTACGGCGTTGCAGAGAATTATGAAGCCATAGATAAGCTTGTCCTTGAACTTATAAGACTAAAGGGTGCAGATGTAAAAATTAGAAAAAATTCCTTCTTTTTGGAGGGAGATAAGGCTGTTGCCCATGTTTTTAGGGTGGCAAGCGGTTTGGAATCTATGGTGGTGGGAGAAACTCAGATAGTAAGCCAATTTAAGGAAGCTTACCGAATAGCAAAAGAGCTTGGCTGTACAGGAAAGGTATTAAACAGACTTTATGAAAAGGCTCTGAGGACAGCCAAGAGGGTTAGGACGGAGACGGGTATAGGGAGGAATGCCATATCTGTAAGCTATGTGGCAGTGGAACTTGCCAAAAGGATATTCGGTAATCTCGCCAATGTAAAGGTGCTTTTGGTAGGTGCGGGTGAAATGGCAGAGCTTTCTGCCAAGTACTTAAAAAAGCTAAAAGCTCATCTCTTTATAACCAATAGAACTTATGAGAGGGCTGTGGAGCTTGCTAAGGAGCTGGAAGGAAATGTGCTTAGGTTTGAAGAACTTGCGGACTACCTTCATGAGTTTGATATAGTTATAGTTTCTACGGGAAGTAAAAAGTACATCATAGACTATCAAATGGTAAAAAAAGCCATAAAGAAAAGGGGCTACAAGCCCATATTCTTCATAGATATTTCTGTACCAAGGAATGTAGACCCTGCCATAAGTCAAATTGATGAAGTATTTCTTTATGATATTGACGACCTTCAGGATGTGGCAGAAAAGAACCTAAAGGAAAGACTAAAGGAAAAGGAAAAGGGTGAGATAATAGTTTGGGATGAGGTGGGAAAGTTTATGAAATGGCTACAGGTGCTGGAAGTGGAAGACATAATAATAAGAATTAAGGAAAGTTGGAGCTTCATGCAAGACAACAACCCTATGTTGAAAAGATTAATCCATAAAGCCATAGAAGAGATAAGAAAAGACCCATCCTTGGCCGAAAAGTTGGTTAAAATATTCCTGCAGGAGGTAGAAGATGCAAACACAGGGCGAAAACTATCCTATGTCCATAACAGAGCTAATGGAGCTTGAAAGCGAGTACTCTATAAAGGCTTACATACTCATAAAGGCTGACCCAAGGGAGATACCATCCATTATGCTTGCCCTTTCAACCTTTGAGGGTATAAAGACAGCGGATGTGGTAACAGGACCCTACGACATAATAGTCTTTGCAGAACTAAGGAATCAAGATGAGCTTGGTAGGCTTGTTATAAACAAAATACACTCCTTGGAGGGAGTAAAAGAGGCACTTACCTGTGTAGTAGTAAGGATATGAGAGATCTTCCTTTGGTAGTGGAAGAGGAAAAAAGGATTGTGGTTATATATTCGGAAGAGCCTGCAGTACACAAAGAAGAGGATGATGGAGTTGAGATTTTTTACTCCAAGAAGGGCGATGTGGTAAAGATAATAATAAACAAAGATGAAAAACACCATATTATATACTTCTGAGGCCTTTTTGGTTGAGGGTGGAAGGCCCTTAAGGGGCAAAGTAAGAGTCTCTGGGTCAAAGAACGCATCCCTTCCCATACTTATGGCAAGCATACTCACAGACCAAACTTGCCAAATAGAAAACGTTCCAGATTTACTTGATACAAGGACAACTCTTGAGCTTTTGCAGAACTTGGGAGTGGAAGCAGAGTTCAAGGAAGGAAGGGTAAGTTTAAACGCAAAATACCTTAGGAGTTATGAAGCTCCAGATGAAATGGTAAGGCGTATGAGGGCTTCCGTGCTTGTCATGGGTCCACTTTTGGCAAGGTTTGGAAAAGCTGTCGTTTCTATGCCTGGAGGATGCTCCATAGGAGTAAGGTCCATAGACCAACATCTTAAAGTCTTTGAAAGGGCAGGAGCCCATATAGAAATCAAGCATGGCTATATACACCTTGAGTTAAAAGAAATAAAACCAGTAGAGTACACCTTTGAGGTAATAACGGTCACTGGCACTGAGAACGCACTTCTTTTCCTAAGTAGGCTTGAAAAGAGAAGTATTTTAAGGAACATAGCCCTTGAACCAGAAGTTATGGACCTTGTAGAGGTATTGAGAAAGATGGGAGCGGAGATAGAGATAGAAGACAGAACTGCCATTATAAGGGGAAATCCATACCTTAGAGGCTTTAGTCATAGAGTTATACCAGACAGGATAGAGGCTGGGACCCTCATGGTGGCAGGCTTTATAACAGGTGGGGATATTGTACTTGAAGACATAAGGGTTGAACACCTTGGAAGCGTTATGGAAAAGTTAAGAGAAGCTGGCGCAGACCTTGAAATCCTAAGCCTTGATAGAGTGAGGGTAAAGGGTGGCAAAGATATAAAACCACTTAGCATATCTACCATGGAATACCCCGGCTTTCCTACAGATATGCAGGCCCAATTTATGGTCCTGTGCTGTCTTGCCGATGGTGTATCTGAAATAAGGGAGAATATCTTTGAAAACCGATTTCAACATGTGGCAGAGCTTCAGAGGATGGGCGCAGACATACATGTAAAAGACAGGATTGCCATAGTAAGGGGAGTGGAAAGGCTTTATGGAGCAGAGGTTTATTCCACAGACCTTAGAGCTTCCGCAAGCCTTGTTTTGGCTGGGCTTGTAGCAGAGGGGAATACCTTGGTAAGGGATATATACCACTTAGACAGAGGCTACGAAAGGCTTGAAAAAAAGTTAAAAGAGCTTGGGGCAACCATAGAGAGGTTGCCCATAAGAGAGTCTTAGCTTATTTCAATCTTCTTTTCTTTGGAGCTTTCAGCCTTTGGTATCCTTATTTCCAAAACGCCATCCTTAAACTCTGCCTTTGCAGCTTCCACCTTTACATCGGTAGGAAGAGGTATAACCCTTTCAAACTTTCCGTATACCCTTTCAACCCTGTGGTAGGTTTCTGTTTTCTCTTCCTTTTCTTCTTTCTTTTCTCCCCTTATATGTAGTGCGTTGTCTCTGATGGTAACTTCCACATTCTCCTTCTTAACGCCGGGAAGTTCTGCCTTTACAACAAGCTCTTGGTCTGTCTCATATACATCCACCACAGGGGCAAATACCCTTTCACCTTCTTCCCTTGGCATTAGCTCTTCCATAAGCCTATCAAACTCTCTCCTTATGCGTTCAATTTCTGCAAACGGGCTCCATAGCATAAGTCCTCTTCTCATGGCTCTCACCTCCTTTTAAGTGTTTTTACATAAATTAATTTTAGTCCGATATTATAAAATGTCAAGAATCTTTTGAGGGGAATATCAAAAGGCCACTCTACCTACGGTTCGGCCCTTTTGAAACACACTGTTTAACCTTCGTTGAATAGCCTTTTTAACTTACCCCTCAGGGATAAGAGAGGATTAAGCAAACTCATGGAATACTCTTCCACTTCCTTTAATATTTTCAATTTCTCCTCTTGAGTGGCCACCGATTCTATCTCAAAGGCCTTTTGGTGAAAATCGCAATGAAGCCTTTCTATGTTTTCCAAAAGGTTGGCAATCTCCAACGTATATTGGTCCTTGTTGGGCCAGATCTCCGAATAAAAAAGCTTACCAAAGGCGCATTCGGTACATTTCTTGTGAGGAAAGGCCTCGCCACTCCTCAAGCTCTTTTTTAACCTATCCACATAGTTTATATGCTGGGCTATGATTAGTTCTATTCTTTTGAGTAGAGTTCTAAGCTCTTGAAGACTTTGTTCCATAGCTTACCTCCCTTCTCTATACCTTGTTATTATATTAGAATGCGCTTACTTTCTGTGGTAGATGGCATAGGTTGGGGTGGAACAAAAGAACAGGTTTTCCTTCTTGCCCGTGAGCTATCCAACCATGTGGATTTCCACCTTGCCTTGTCCTTTGAATACACCCAAATGGTGCAAAAACTATCACCTTACAAAATAAGTTTTCACTTTTTTGAACACCATAATAAGTACAACCGGCTAAACCCTATGAACTATTATAGGCTCTGGAAGATAATAAAAGATGGATCCTTTAATATAGTGATTGCCAACTCTCCCCATGCCCTGGACTTTGTTAGCTTGGTATATCCCTTTCTTACCAAAAGGCCCAAGCTTGTGGCAGTAAAAAGGTCTGCAAGATTGCCAAACCCCCTCTCCCTTCGGTTTAAGTATGGCAGGGTTGATAGGCTTGTGGCCGTATCGGAAAAGGTAGCAGAGGTAATGCTCAATGCGGGCTTTCCTCCGGAGAAGTTAAGGGTTATACCAAGTGGTATAGATACAGATAGGTTTAGGAAAAATAGGGCAGTGAGGACTGCCAAAAGACAAGAGCTTGGCATACCTCTAAACTCAAAGGTGTTTATAAATGTGGCCAATTGGAACCCACCGGTCAAGGGCCAAGACAAGCTAATAGAGACCTTTTTAAAGCTTGATTGTAAGGATTGCTTTTTGCTTTTGGTAGGGCTGGATACTCAGGACAAGTCAATACCAGAAAAGGGTGTTTTGGGCCTTGGATTTAGAGAGGATGTGTAAGACTTGCTCAATGCATCGGATTTTTTTGTCCTTTCCTCCTTCCTTGAAGGACTTCCTAACGCTCTTCTTCAGGCCATGGCCTGTGGCCTTGTAGTAATATCCACCCTTGCGGGCGGAGTTGGAAGCTTTTTAGTAGATGGTGTAAATGGATTTACAGTGCCGGTGGGTAATTTCCAAGCCATGTTGGAAAAAATGAAGATAGCACTCCATCTATCGGAAGAAGATTATAACAATATATCAGAGAAAGCTATTCAAACAGCTCAAAAATTCTCCATTCAATCCACAGCCAAAAAATACTTAGAACTTTTTGAGGAGCTTATAAAATGATAGTCCTCCTTTATCATAAGGTAATAAAATACCCTTCCTTTGACCTTTGGTGGAAAACCTTTGACGTAGAATTGGGCATTTTAAAAAGGTTTTTCCGTGTAATTTCCTTGGATGAAGTCATAGAAATTCTAAATTCTGGAAAGGATATTCCAAAAAGAACTGTAGCAATAACCTTTGACGATGGATATGCGGACAACTACATATATGCCTATCCTCTTCTCAAAAAGCATGGACTTAGGGCAACGATCTTTGTTGCTTCCTCAAGGATAATAAGAGAAGATTACAAAAGAAAAAGCTTAGAAGACTACTGGAATGGTAAGGCATCCCTTAGAGAACTCTATGGTCCCAAAAGTATGCACGAGGCAAACTTGGAGTTTTTAAAGGATGGAATAAGCCAAGATTTCTTAACTCAAGAAGAGCTAAGAGCCATGCAAGACGTTTTTGATATAGGCTGGCATTCTAAGCACCATACCAAGGATTTTTACTCTGAGGATTTATTGGGCTTTTATGATGGTAAAGGTCATTGGTCCCTTATGCATGCTTATGGAGAAGAACCAAAGCTTGGCTTTCCAATATTTCCCATGAAGGGTTCTCTATCTATAAGAGTAGGAAAGCTAAGGAAAGAGGTAAAAGACTTTATAAATTCCCTGCCAAGGTCCTTTTTTGAAAGGAAAGAATGGAAAAAGGACCTTAAAGAGGAGCTTTTTAAGCATTTTGAGCGATTTCTTGATTTTGAAAGCGAGGAGGAAAGGTTAAAAAGGGTAAAGAAGGAAATAGAAGAGGCTAAGAAGGAACTTGAAGAGTTAATCGGAGGAAAAATCTATCATTCTGCATATCCTTTTGGAGATTACGACAAAGTTTTTAAGGAAGAAGTTTCCAAAAGCTTCCTCTCTGCCTTTACCACAGAAAAAAGAACGATAAAACAAGGTGATGATCCTTATCTTTTACCAAGGATAACCGTTCCAAAAGACCTTTGGTCCTTTTTTGCCATACTGGCAAGGTTTAGATAATCTAAAGCCTCCAATATAGGCATTTGCCTTCCATTGGATAAACGCCCTTTACATCTATAAAAACACATGGTTCCGTGATGAGTTCTTTATACCATTCCACAGGCTTTTCCAAAAACACCTTGTGTTTGACTGCCAAAATGGCTACATGGTAGGGAGCCTTTTCCCTTGGGTTCTTGAGAACCTCAAGGCCGTATTCTTCATAAGCTTCTTCCGGGTCTACAAGAGGGTCGTATATGTACACATCCAAGCCAAAATCTTTTAGCTCTCTGTATAGGTCATAAACCTTGCTGTTCCTTATATCTGGCACGTTTTCTTTAAAAGCCAAACCAAAGATTATGGCCTTTGCCCCTACCTTCATCTTACCAGCCTTAGTTAGCATTTTTATGGTTTGCTTGGCAATAAAGGAAGGCACTTCCTCGTTTATTCCCCTTCCTGCAAGTATAAGCCTTGGTATATAGCCTACCTGTTGGGCCTTGTGAGCTAAATAGTAAGGGTCTACTGGAATGCAGTGGCCACCCACAAGCCCGGGTTCAAACCTTAAGAAGTTCCATTTGGTGGATGCAGCTTCCAAAACGCTCTTTGTATCAAGGCCAAGCTTTTCAAAAAGCATGGCAAGCTCATTCATCAAAGCTATGTTTATATCCCTTTGTATATTCTCTATTACCTTGGCAGCCTCGGCAGTTCTAATATCCTTGGCTTTGTAAATTCCTACGCTTATAATCTTACCATACACAGAAGCCAAAAGTTCTAAGGTTTCTGGAGTATCTCCAGCCACCACCTTTACTATCTTTTCCAAAGTATGCTCCTTGTCTCCGGGGTTTATCCTTTCTGGTGAGTAGCCTACGAAGAAATCTTTTTTCCAAACAAGCCCACTTTCCTTTTCCAGTATGGGTACGCACACCTCTTCTGTAGCACCCGGATATACGGTAGATTCATACACAACCACAGACCCCCTTTTCATATTCCTTCCAACGGTGGCAGAAGCCAGCTTAAGAAAGGAAAGGTCTGGGTCCTTTAGTTTATCAACCGGTGTAGGAACCGCGATCACTATAAACCTTGCCTCTCCTATATCTTTCTCGTCGCTGGTAAATTTAATATCTACTTCCTTTAACTCCTCTTTTGGTACCTGTCCAGTTCTGTCTATACCCTCTTTTAGCTCTTGCACCCTTTTGGTATTTTTATCAAAGCCTATAACTCTAAAATGTTTGGCAAAGGCTACTGCCAATGGAAGACCTACATAACCAAGCCCCACTACGCATAAACTTTCCTTCTTTTTCAAAAGGTCCTCAAAGCTTAACATTATGTGCCAAACTCCCAAGAGGTAAGGTATTTTATCTGCTCTGGTGTTAGCTCATCTATCTCTACTCCCATGCTTTTTAGCTTTAAGCTTGCCACCTCTCTGTCTATCTCATCTGGCACCTTATACACCCTCTTTTCCAAGCTTTGGTGGTTTTTGAGTATGTATTCTGCAGAGAGGGCTTGGTTTGCAAAGCTCATATCCATGACGGAAGCAGGGTGGCCTTCGGCGGCGGCCAAGTTTACAAGCCTTCCCTGAGCCAATAGGTATATCTTTTTGCCATCCCTTAAGGTGTATTCTTCCACAAAGGGCCTTATTTCCCTTTTGCTAACGCTTAGCTCTTCCAAAGCTTCTATATCTATCTCCACGTTAAAGTGTCCTGAGTTGGATATGATGGCTCCATCCTTCATTGCCTCAAAGTGTTCCCTTCTTATAACCGATGTGTTTCCTGTCACAGTCACAAAGAAGTCTCCAAGCTTGCAAGCCTCTATCATGGGCATTACCAAAAAGCCGTCCATCTTTGCCTCAAGGGCCTTTATGGGGTCCACCTCGCATACTATAACGGTGGCACCCATACCCCTTGCCCTCTGGGCCACACCCTTCCCACACCAGCCATAGCCAGCCACCACAAAGTAAGAGCCCGCTATGAGCCTGTTGGTTGCCCTCATGATGGCATCTATGGTGGATTGGCCTGTGCCATACCGGTTGTCAAACATATGCTTTGTGTAGGCGTCGTTGACCGCAATTATAGGGAACTTTAAAACTCCTTGGTCCGCCATGGCTCTAAGCCTTATAACTCCCGTGGTGGTCTCCTCCATACCACCCAGGACCTTCTCAGCCAAGGTAGGAAATTCCTTATGTAAGGTGGATATGAGGTCTGCGCCATCGTCTATGACTATGTGTGGCTCCCTTTTTATGACCTCCCTTAGGTGCATATAGTATGTTTCTGTGTCTTCTCCCTTTATGGCAAAGACTGGAATATCAAAGTGCTTTACAAGGGCAGAGGCCACATCATCTTGTGTGGAAAGGGGGTTTGAAGCTGTAAGATATACCTCTGCGCCACCTTCCTTAAGAGTAATAACAAGGTTTGCCGTCTCCGTGGTCACATGCAAACAGGCGGATATGCGTATGCCTTTAAAGGGCTTTTCCTTTGAAAACCTTTCTCTTATGCTTGTGAGGACTGGCATGTCCCTCTGGGCCCATTCTATCCTGTTTTTCCCAAGTTCGGCAAGGCTTAGGTCCTTCACATGGTAGTCCATTCTATCCTCCTTTATGCAGAAAGGGGTGGTCCAATTTTAACAAGGCCAAGCTCTGTTATCTCCATAAAATGCGTTCTTGTGTCATGCCCGCAAAGCCTACAACCATCTATCCTAAAAAGCCTAACTATCTCACCTATGGGCTTTTTGTAAAGCTTTGATTGAGTGGGCGTAAGGATAAGGTCCTTAGAAAGCACCATAGAACAATCCACTATGTGGCTTATGGCATAGCCACCTGCCGCTTCCGCCGTTAGCTCCTCATGCCCGCTTCTCTTTTGAGATACAAAGAGGGCAGTCTGATACCACTTTTTCATAAAGTTAAAAAGCTGTCTGACTACCACCCTTGCCTGCATCTCTCTTGCCTCATAAAGGCCGGTTACAGAGTCTATGATGGTGTGCCTTACCTTATAGGTCTTTATAACGTGGGCAAGGGTGGCCAAAAGGTCTGGTATATTGTCCCTTAGCCTTCCGTGGCTTGCCGCATCTATAAGGATTATGTTGTTCTCTACATTTTCAAACTCTATGCCCATGGCCTTTGCCCTTTCTCTAAGGCCCGTCACCACAAAGTGGGCTGGTGCCTCCACCGTTATAAAAGCTACCGCCTCACCCCTGCTTGCCTGCTTTATGGCGTACTGTTCCACCATCAGGCTTTTGCCCGTATCGGAGACGCCCGTTATGTTTACCACCGAGTAGGCTGGAATGCCACCAAGGCTTTTTCTTACAGGCTTTCCATCTTGGATGTCTGAAGTAAAAAACAGGTCATCCAAACCTTCCACGCCCGTTGGCACACCATAAAGCTTTGGAGCCTTCTTTATAGCTTCTCCTGCCACCCATATGCTCTCTTCCACTACCTCTGGTTTTCTCTCTTCCATGTGATAAATTTTATCACTATGAAGTACTACATAAAGACCTTTGGATGCCAGATGAACTTTAACGACTCGGAAAGGCTTAGGGGCATACTCCAAAGCATGGGCTATGAGCCTGCCAAAAGCTGGGAAGAAGCTGACCTAATCCTTATAAACACATGCACCATTAGAGAAAAGCCAGACCAAAAGGTCTATTCTCATTTGGGTGAATATAAAAAGATAAAAGAAAGAAACCCCAACGCCCTTATTGGTGTATGTGGGTGCCTTGCCCAAAGGATGGGAGAGGAGCTTATTCAAAAGGCTCCTATGGTAGACATAATGTTTTCCAGCTTTAACATGCACCAGCTTCCAGAGCTTATCCATCAGGCTCAAGCTGGCTACAAGGCAATAGCCATTTTGGAAAACCCACCGGAGGATGAGGATAAGCTTTGGGAATATCCTACTGTAAGAGATAACCAGTTTTGTGCTTATGTGACCGTTATGAAAGGTTGTGATAAGAACTGCACCTATTGCGTGGTGCCAAAGACAAGAGGGAGGCAGAGGTCAAGAAGCTTGGAAAGTATCCTTTCTGAGGTAAAGTTCCTTGTAGAAGATGGCGTAAAGGAGATACATCTTCTTGGCCAAAACGTGACCGCATGGGGCCAAGACCTTGGCATACCCTTTGAAGAACTTCTTTACAGGGTGGCAGAAGTGCCGGGAGTGGAAAGGATAAGGTTCACCACAGGACATCCAAGGGACCTAACAGAAAACATTGCAAAGGCTATGGGAGAAATCCCTCAAGTGTGCGAGCATATCCACCTTCCGGTGCAATCCGGTTCTACAAGGATACTAAGGCTTATGGACAGGGGTTATACAAAGGAAGAATACCTTGAGAAGATAGACATGTTAAGGCACTATGTAAAGGGTATAACCTTCTCCACAGACATAATAGTGGGCTTTCCTACAGAAACGGAAGAGGACTTTGAGGATACGCTTGATGTTTTGGAAAAGGTTAGGTTTGAACAGGTCTTTTCCTTTAAATACTCTCCAAGGCCAGACACACCAGCCTACTCCATGGAAGGGCAAGTGTCAGATGAGATAAAAGCTCAAAGGATGACAAGGCTCTTAGAGCTTCAAAAGAAAATACTTGGTGAGATAGCCAAGTCCTACGAAGGGACAGAGCAGGAGGTGCTTATTGAAAGCTACGAAGAAGGAAGGCTCATTGGAAGGACGAGGACAAACAGGTGGGCAAGCCTAAAAGGAGATGAAAGCCTCCTTGGAAGCATAGTAAAGGTTAGGGTGATAAACTCCAAACCTTTTAATATGGAATGTGAGCTTTTGGAGGTAAAACATGGCCATGCTGGACCTATACACAGCTCTTAAAAAGGAGGCTATTAAAGTATTCAAAGAAGAGAGGGAAAAGAAGAGAAAAGCCCTAAGGCTTAGGCTGGAGATCTATAAAAAAGCCTTTGACACAAAGCAAAAAATGCATTAAAATATTAATTACCGTAGGGGCGGTAGCTCAGTGGGAGAGCGCCTGCTTGGCGTGTAGGAGGCCGGGGGTTCAAATCCCCTCCGCTCCACTTCAAATATCAACCAAACCCGCATAAATACTTGACTTGTGAATTTAACATTTTCTTGTTTAGTATGGTTTAGTATGGTTAATTTATGTTTGTTTTTCGGCAGTATTTCGTCTTCAGAAAGGGCTTGACAATGTATGGTCAGAGAGCTATAATAGAAAATGCTCCAAATCCTCCATTCAATAGCTCCCTCTCCCCACAGCCCCCGCAAGGGGCTTTTAAATTTTTTCTGGGGAATTCCCCAGAAAAGTGGGAAAAATGATGAGTAGTATCTACCCCTTATTTTGCATTTTGACCCCTCTCAAGTGCTTGATTCTCAAGGGCTGATTTTGGGAATTTTTCAGGTCTCATGAGAGGATATCAACTTTTCACCTCCTACTATTTATATAACTCCCCACAACCCCCTTTCCTGACACCACCCCCTTTTTTCTGGGGAATTCCACAGAAAAAAAAGAGAATTCCTGACCACAAAGTCGGTTTTGGGGCTATCTCTTTAAAGAAAAAAAAATAAAAGACTTAGAAGTCCTATTTTTCTTTTCTTCCTTTTCCTGAAAAAGGTAAAAATTTTTTTTATCGTCCTTGAAAATTGCGTAGCGAAGCGAAGCAATTTTCTATTACTTTACGCAGTAAAGTAATAGAAAATCTCTAAAAAATAATTCTCTAAAAAATAAAGACTCTAAAAAGAAAAATGCAAAAACAGTGCCAAGCTTTCTAAGGCTTGAAAATCAAGGTTTTGGCGAAGGTGTGGCATACCAGACCACCTACCGAGTTTTATATAACGCCCTACCGAATTCTATATAACAGCCTACCGAGTTTTATATAACGCTACCGAGTTTTATATAACACCTGCTTTGCTACCAAGTTTTCTATAACGGGGTATTTCGTGCTATAATATTCACACTATGAGAGAGGACTATAGCCTTAAGGTTTATGGGGTGATATTGAAGTATCCGCCTTTTGTGTCAAAGAAGGTGGATAGAGTAGAGCATGTTTTCACAAGTGGCAATGGCAGAGTGGTTATACACAATCCACTTGTTCATGCCCGTCCGTGGAAGCTCTTTCTCTACGGCCTGTGGGCTGGTGAGAAGGTGGATATAAGTAAAGATGCGGTTCAGATAGTTCTGTCAGAAAATTCGGGTTTATATCTTAGTTTTATGAGTTTTAAAGAGATATCAAAGGCTATAGATGAGCTGATGAGTTTGAGGTATATGATATACAGCGGGGCGGAGCTAAAAACTCAGATAGTCTATCAGAGCAGGTATGAAGAAAAGGAAAGAAGGCTCTATCTTAAGTTGCCAGCAGAATTTTACAGGCTTTGTGAAGAAGAAGGACTTCGCCTCTATGTTCCTTTTCTCCTGCATCTGCAAGGCAAAAACGAGATAGCACTTTTTACGATACTTAGTAGCAGGTCGGAGAACCAGATGCTTGTGAACAGACTAAAAATAGAAACTCTTGTGAGGTTGGCTGGATTAAATACGGACACACCTTTATGGAAAAAGGTTCAATCTTTAACTCTTGCTTTTCAAAGCCTCAAAGAAATAGGTTTTATTAAGGATTTTGCCAAGGACGGAGATGTTTTTGAAATACATCGTTATGACAAAAACACGCTCAGGCTCAAGGCTCTTGAACTCAAAAGGCTGTATGACCAGAGGTTTGAAGAGATAAAGGCAAAAGCAAGAGAGAATATGAAAAAATCAAGACAGAAAAAGAAAGAAAACCGACACCATCAGGAACCTGAATTGCCGTTTTGAATAATTCACCCTCAAAGCCTTAAATAGAGTATGGCACTACTTTATCTTGACTTGTATTCCAACAGGACTATATTATGGCATAAAGGAGATGAGAAGGATGTGGGAGACAAAGGATAGGATGTTAAGGGTCAGGATAGCCAGGAGTGTGTCTGACAGGATAGAGTGGATAGCAAAGGAAGAAGGAAGAAACCTTTCTGACATTGTGAGAGAGGCTCTAATAGAGTGGCTCATAAAGAGGGAAAAAGAGCATGCAAAATCTATAAGCTTTGAGGGAAAGAGCTAATAGAGGTTTGGAGCTTATCCTTATGGAGCTTCCCAAACAGCTTTTTTAAAAAAACTCCACCTTTCCTTTCAAACCCCTCAAAAACCCTTTCAAAATAAACCACCTTAATTTTTCTTGTGGAATTCCTCAAGAAAACCAAACCCCCTATAATACTCTCATGCGACCCTTTTCAGAAACTCTCAGGTATCTTTCAGAGGAGCTTTATACTTTCCTTTTCAATACCCTTGCAGGTTTTTACGATGGAGAGTTTTTTCATGTTTTTGTAGGCTGGGGGATAGAAAGCCTTGAGGGGAGTTGCACCCTGCACATGCAAAAGCTTGAAGACCTTGTAGAAAAGGTATGCTATTTTCTTCTGACCCATGGCAGGCTTGAGAGCTGTCAGGCAATAGACATCGTAGAAGCGGAAGGTGGCTTTCTCCTCTTGTGTTTCCTTGACAAAAACAAAACTCTTAAGTTCATGGTGGCTGAAAACAAAGAGTGGAGCGTAGAAGGAGTTTATAAAGCTTTTCTTGAAAGACTATGGGAAGAAGAGAATTGAGGTTTTTCTGAGGAGTTCCACAGGAAGAGTGATTTTTAAAAAAAGCTGTTTGAGAAGCCCCT
>FWWM01006984.1_pt1 | contig 23082 bp, 20 predicted proteins | sample 2228351 | NCBI WGS metagenome assembly FWWM01 (sample SAMEA103939774, study PRJEB20133) | metagenome
GCAGTCTGGAGCTGGGCTTGGGGGTCTGTTAGCCAGTGAAAAAGTAGCGACCGACCCCAGATCTCGCTACGGAACCTGCTTTTTCAACAAACTCCTAGCGTAGTTCTCCTTGATCCAGGCGACGGCTTTCGCCGTCCGGTAACTCTGAGCACCCGAATTGGCGATCCCGCGCAGTCGCGCACCCAGCGGCCCTCGCAGGACCCAGTAGATAATTTCCCGTTCAATCAAGCCCTGAAGGAAGGCCGTGTCCTGAGGACGGTCCAGCAGACGCATCAACCGGCAGAAGCACTCGAGCAACTCTACGGTAACCTCACTGACGGCCAGACCGAGCCCCGGATCCCCAGGCGCGGCGGCCGCCATTTCCTCCCGGCTGAGAACCTCCCTGACTACCGGCATGGGAAGCTTCCAGGAAACCGCTAGACAAGGCCTTTGTTCGCTCGCTTGCACGACCCTCGCCACCACCGGGAGGGCAACCGAGCTCAGCAGATAATGGGACGAACCGTAGGTGAAGGCTCTGCCGCCGAGTTCCACTCGCTTGCGTCCTTGCGCGACCAGGATCAAACTCGGTTCATAGATCATCGAGCAAGGAGGGCTAGGACCCGTACGGCGGTGCAGAGTGAGTCCTGGTATCGGCGTCACCACCTTCTCTCGCGATCCCACGTGGGCGGCAATTCTGCAAGCCAGTTCTAACCTGAGCTGCGGGAGTCGGTCTGCATCCCAACCGGAGTTGCGGGCAAGACGGATGACCATCGCACAAGCTCCCTCCAGCTCAGGGTACAACTCGAGCCGCTGATTCGGCCAGGCTGAGACAGAAATAGGCAAAAGATCGGCAGGTTCAGACTAACGGCCGCGGCCCGCGCAGCCCTATTTTTGAAATAGAGGCAAAGACTGGAAGCAGCGCAATGCGTCGGCACTGGTTCGGGCGATTCAGGGCGAGAACCGACGATGCGGTGGCATGGCAGGCCTATGGGCTTGGGGTACGGTCCGGGGAGGGAGAGCGCCGGGATTGTACTCTCGCGGAACTCCCCGGGAGCGGTCCGTGTCTCTCCGCGTCCCGAAGGGAAATCGCCTATTCGCCAGCCACCACCCCGTATTCCGGACATTCTTGCACCCTGTCGTCGGCACGCAGGCCTTTCCTCGGAGACATCCGACGCATGGGCTTCCAGGAACAGGCCGCGCGGAAATCCGATTACCGCTGCGAGCTGAGCACTCGGAAAGGAGGACGGAGATTTATCATGAAAGCCGCGATCGCTGGAGTTTGCTTCCTGGTTGCTGTCGTGCAAGCAGCATCGGCGCAACCGGGACCACAACCTCTATCCACCAGACCCCCCTCGGAAGCGGAGCAGGAGATCATTCGCCTGTCCCGTGAGAAATGGGTCTGGATGGCGGAGCGCAGGCTCGATGCCCTACAGTCTCTTTTCCATGAGGACGCTGTCTTTGTCCATATGGGTGGAAACATGACGACGAAACAGGAACTGGAGGTGATCAGGACCGGCAAGATTCACTACAAGCAGGCCGACATCCAGGACGTTTCGGCACGTATATTCGGCTCCACGGCGATCGTATTGAGCAGAATCCGTTTGCTGGCTGTCGTGGGCGGTAGGGAAGTCACCAACCCGTTCATGGTCACCGAGGTGTATCTGAAGCAAGACGGGGCTTGGAAGCTGGTTCAACTGTCCTTTAGCAGGTTGCTGGGCCAGTAGGCGCGCCCGAGCGTGTTAGCGCTTCATAGCGGCGCAATAGGGAATTAAAGTGAGCAAGACAGCGCGCAGAGAAAGCGATTCTCCTGCTGCCGATCGAGGACCCCGCCTGCGCCATGGTTTTCGTCCTTGCGCCAGAATTTGCGCCTACCGGAAAGGAAGAAGTGTGAACTCGGCCAGCCAGGTTGGCGCATACAGACGAGCGTGGAGGATTTGTTCGTCACCTGCCGTTCCGCGATGAGGCGCAACCACCTCAGCTCGATCCGATGCCCTTCTTGCAAAATGGATTCAGGGTGGAAGCCGGCGCTCGTGTTGGGGTTCGGTCCGGCCTGTCAGGCTTGACGGGCTTCTGCGGCCCGAGCTTAGCCGTGCCCATGATCGTCGTCAATCGGTTCGGCAACAGCGTCTGCGCGGGTCTGCGAGCATCTACCGCAGGGAGGCGCCTTCGGCGTACGAGCGAACCTCTGCGGCCCAGGGGCGCGCCGAGCAGACGGGAAGGAAGGGCTGAGTGCAGTATTAGAGAGTAAGTCCAGTATGCAGGAGGGACTTGGCATGCGTCAGCCATTCGCAATCGCAATGTTGCTGTGGGCTTGCGCGTCAGATGCCCACAGCCAGGCCGCAGCAACGCAGGAAGGCATCCGCGTTACGCGCGCCGGCGAGCGGTCTCCACGGCCCGCTCCCGCTGAGCACTTCAGCGGCTCCGTGTACATTGAAACTACCTTCCAGGCAGGCGCGCCGGCACGCGTTTCCATCGCCCAGGTTCGGTTTGAGGCCGGCGCCCGAACCGCGTGGCACACTCACCCTTTGGGGCAGATTCTGATCGTGACTGCCGGTACGGGCAGGGTGCAGCGCTGGGGCGATCCGGTGGAAGAAATCCGGCAGGGAGATATGGTGTGGATTCCGCCCGGTCAGAAGCACTGGCATGGAGCGGCGCCGAACAGTTCCATGACGCACATCGCCATCACCGAGCAGCTCGACGGCAAAGCCGTCGAATGGATGGAGAAGGTGAGTGACGAGCAGTACAATGCCCCGCTCCGCGGCCAGAGGTCCGGTGCCGTCTCGCGACCCCGGCCCTCTCAGGCGGCGATCGGCGAATTCGCTCCCAAGCTGGCGCAGATCACTGACGACGTTCTGTACGGTGACATCTGGGAGCGGCCGGATCTGTCGAAACGCGACCGCAGTTTGGTGACCGCGGTCGCCCTCATGGCTTTGAACCGGCCGGAGCAGTGCCGGTGGCGCCAGCGCATCGCTGGCGAAAACGGCGTAACCCGAGAAGAACTGATCGAGGCCATCACTCACCTGGCTTTCTACGCCGGCCGGCCCGACGCGATGACCGCCATCGGCGTTGCCAGAGAGGTTTTCGCACAGAAATAGACACTCGGCAAACGCAGGCAGGAGGAAGCGTGAGGTTTCAGTTGATTTCAATCTGGCTGGTCGCGGCCGCCCTGATTCTCCCAGCAGTTGCGCAGATCACCAGGGACCGGGAATCCCAACCGCTGATCATCCAGGAGCAGGGTAGTTTTGCGGTTGGCGGCAAGGTCATCAAGAATCCTGGAACCTTCAATCCCAAGCACCCCTCGCCCGAAGGACAGACCTTGCACGGGGATCACGCGTATGTCACTTACCAGATTCCCGTAAACAGGCGTAAATTCCCCCTTGTCTTCCTGCATGGCGCCGGGCAATTCTCCAAAACCTGGGAAACCACGCCTGATGGCCGCGAAGGTTTCCAAACGATCTTCTTGCGCCGTGGTTTCGCGGTGTACTTGATCACCCAACCCCGTCGGGGCAACGCGGGTCGCAGTACGGTCTCGGCCATGGTCAACGCCACGCCTGACGATCAGATGTGGTTCAACACCTTTCGGATCGGCATCTGGCCGGACTACTTTCCGGGCGTACAGTTCTCGAAGGATCCTGAAGCCCTCAATCAGTTCTTCCGCCAGATGACGCCGAACGTTGGACCGTTCGACCCCGAGGTGATCTCGGACGCATGCGCCGCGCTGTTCAACAAGATCGGGCCGGCGGTCTTCGTGACTCACTCGCAGGGCGGTGGCCTGGGATGGCTCACGGTTCTCAAAACCGAGAATGTCCGCGGGATCGTGTCCTATGAACCGGGAAGCGGCTTTTTGTTTCCCGAGGGCGAAGTGCCGGAGCCGCTGCCCAGTTCCGCCGGGGCTCTTGCAGCGATCGGCGTGCCCCCGCGCGAATTCATGAAGCTCACCAGGATTCCCATCGTGATTTACTACGGCGACTACATCCCGGACAGGCCCACCGACTACCCGGGACAGGACGGCTGGCGCGTGCGGCTTGAAATGGCCAGGAAGTGGCGTGACACGGTGAATCGTCACGGCGGTGATGTGACCGTCATACACCTGCCGGAAATCGGAGTCCGTGGAAACACGCACTTCCCATTCTCCGATTTGAACAACATCCAGGTGGCGGATCTGATGTCGAAATTCCTCTCGGAGAAAAAGCTGGACGTACGTGAGTGAAAGTGATCGCGAGCGGATTCCATCATGAGCGAACAGGAACACTGCTTCAATCGTTCGATCCGGAAGCCCATTGCAGTCGCTTCCATAGCGCTGTTGCTTTGACCCGGATCCAGCCGCCGGCAGTGATCGGATGCCAGGACAAGATCCAGGTAACGCCGGAGCAATTGACCTCCGTAGTGGGAAGCCGGGGTGAGTCAGGGCGCGCGAGCGGCGTGCGCATAACGAGAACACATCCGCGGCTCGGATGAACCGGCCGCGGTGAACCGCGGCTCCGGACCGGGCAGGATCTTCACTGCCTCAGAGGCTTGCAAGGCCCGCATGGAACTCCGGGCGCGGGGCTGCGCGTCGAGGCGTGCCGGGCCCGTCTCGTTGAACGGCGGGCCCGGCCGGTCTGGATTGGTAAGGGGCGCCGGCTCTGCCAGCCCTCAGCGAGGAACCTGCGGGCTCGACAGGGTCGTCGTGGTGATTGTGGCTGCCGGAGTCCGAACCCGTTCAGGCAACACGATCGCCTGGTAGGATTGCGCGAAGCGGTCCGGACCGGATAGGCCCAGGCTGCTTACAAAGGCGTACCCGTAAGCGTGCTGGAAGTCGCAAACCACTAACATGTATCCCTGGAAGTTAGGCTTGTAACTCCACATGGTCCACAGCCATTGGCCTCCGGGCGGCAGCTCCGGTGACTCCAGCGGAGGCACAGTAACTCCGGGTTGGTAGAAATACGCGCGGCATTTACCTCTCTGCCCGGGAGTATTGAAGACCGGGCTATCCCAGGTGGTATTCGTGACGGCGATCCCGGTGTCGAAGCCCTCGACCGAGGTGACAAACTGGAACAGCAGGACGGTCCGGCAAGCTTCCAGGATAAAAGCCGGCACCGGGCCGCCGGAGGCGATGAACCGCGGTAAGTCGTTCGGTCCCGGCGTGGCCTCACCGGCGGTGCTGATCGGCGAGAAGCTGCCCAGTACGTAAGCCATGCCTGCCGGCGCTCCGGGTTCAAAAGCTACCGCCACTCCGAAACTGACTGTCTCGGTGGCGCTGCCGGATGCGGCAGTAATCTCCCAGTAAACCTCTCCGGAGGTGGGAACCCTGTACAGGCCGTTATCGGCCGGGCTGCTGATGGGGCAGGGCACGAGCGGCCCGCCGGGCGTGGTGGTACATTGAGCGTCCACCCCGGCTGAAGTTCCTTGAGGAACGGGCCGTACCGTCACGAATACCGCCACCCCGGCGGGGACGTTACTGAAAACGGCGCGCAGCCGGGTTCCGTGATCGGCCAGACCCGCCAGGTGCATGGGAGGCGGCAGATTGGGATCGTGGTACCCATTCTCTTCGCTCTTGCGGCGGAATGCACCGCTAAATCCTTCCTTGAACTTCAAGTTCAATGTTCGTCCTCCCGGGGCGGGCGGAGGCGGGTAGTCTCCTCCCGTGAGCAAGGTGGTGTTATTACCCGTGCAAGTGGTCAAAGTAGGCACGGCAGGCTCGGAATCGTCGGGTTTCCGTACTTCCATGGAAAGGCCTGTCTGAGTCACCGCCACGTTCTGCTGGGGGTTGTTGATCGGCACCGTAGTGTCGCCGACCATGGTGATGAACAGGGTGACCGCAGAACCCAGCGAGAGCATGGTGGCATTGACGCGCACATTCATGATCCGCAGGACGCGGGTTCCGGTACCGGGCATGGCGATCGCCACCCCGGAGAACAGCAAGGAGGTTCGACTCATCAGCCGTCCGGCATAAATTCTCCCGGGCACATAAGGTGGAGAATCTACGCCCAGAAGGGCTTCAGTCGTCGAAGTGAGGGGAGTCAAAATACGGCTGGTGATGTTCGTGTTGGCGTATACCTGAACGTTGTAACTGAGAGTCTGTCCGGCAACCCCGCCGGTGCAAGTCAAAGTCACATCTCCCACCAGCTCGGCCAGGCCTTCAGCCCGAATCGCCACTCCGACCGAACTGGCATTACAGGATAAACTGCCGACTTGGGCCCAAAGCGGGAGTGTGGCTAAATATCCTAACCACACCCATGCCGCGATGGCCCGGGAGCATCTCAGGCCTAGCATCATTCCTCCTTCTTTCACCCACGAAAATGGACGCACCGCCAACAAGTTCCGCCCCCGAAAATCCCGCTGCGAACGCTGCACTGACGGGCCTATCTAGGTGGTGTGCATCCGCATCGAGCTTCCGAAGCGGAACCTGCGACCATCGCGCCTGCCTAAATATACATCAGGCTGCTCAAAATGACAAGAAGCCCGTAACCTGTTGTAAATTGCCAGGGTACGTGTTGAAATCCCGGTGGAGTTGCTGCGGTTTACTAGCTAAGGCTGATTCACGCCTCTCGGCCGATATCGGTTCAGCGATCCGCGTCCGCCTTCTGGGGAATGAGCCCCTGATGCCTCGCCGGTGGCCGCCGTCGGGGGCCGGAGCAATCAACCCGCGTTATGCTGAAGGAACGATGTTGCGTCACTCTCTCACACGCCGCGGGTTCCTGTGGAGCGTCGCGGCCTCCCGGCTGCTCGCCGCTGCCTCCCCCAATGAGGATTTGGTGCTCTGGCGCCGCCAACCGGCTCCGGATTGGAACGAGGCTTATCCCATAGGCAACGGCCGCCTGGGGGCCATGATCTTCGGCGGCACGGCCCGCGAGCAACTCCAGCTCAACGAGGACACCCTGTACTCGGACGAGCCGGGCCGCCGGGATCTGCCGCTCGAGATCACCAAGACCTTTCCCCACGTCGTGGAGCTGCTGCGGCGTCGCCGTTACGCCGAAGCGGAAGAATTCATGAACCGTCACTGGATTGGCCGGGTCTGGCCCTGCTACCAGCCGCTAGGCGATCTCCTCCTGGAGTTTGATCATGCCGAGCCGCCCGCCGGGTACCGTTGCGAACTGGATCTGCGAGAGGCGGTCTGCCGCATCCAGTACCGGCACGCAGGAGTGGAATACAGTCGCGAGATCTTCGCCAGCCATCCCGATCAGGTCATTGTGTTGCGCCTCACCGCGGCTCGAGGGGGCGCCTTGAACTTTCGGGCGCGCCTCGACTCGGTGCATCCCACGGCGCGCTCGCAGGCTTCCGGTGACGAACTGGCGTTGCGCGGCCAGGCGCCCGGGCTGGCCGTGCGGCGCACTCTCGAGTGGATCGAGCAGCGGGGCGATCAGTGGAAATACCCCGAGTTGTGGGACCGAGACGGCAGGCGTCGCCCGCACGCCAAACAGGTGCTCTACGGCGATGAAATCGAGGACCTCGGCATGCGCTTTGAAGCCCGTCTGAAGGTTCGCGCCGAAGGCGGCCTCGTGAGAGCCGAAGCCGATTCCCTCAAAATCGAGGGGGCCCGTGAAGCGCTTCTGTTGTTGGCGGCCGCCACGAGTTTCAACGGCTTCGACAAGAGTCCCAGCCGAGAGGGCGCCGATCCCGCCGCGCGCGTCGAGGCTCACCTGCGCGGCGCGGCAGCGAAAAGTTACGCGCAGCTCCGGAAGGCGCACGTTGCCGACTATCGTGCGTTATTCGATCGTGTCGCCTTGCGCCTCGGAGCGCCCACGGCGCACAGCCGGCTGCCCACCGACGAGCGCATCGAACGTTTCGCTGAGGGGCGGGATCCGGCCTTGGCCGCGCTGCTGTTTCAATTTGGACGCTATCTGATGATCGCCGGCTCGCGTCCCGGCACGCAGCCGCTCAACCTTCAAGGGCTGTGGAACCGCGAAGTAATTCCGCCGTGGGCCAGCGCCTACACCCTGAACATCAATGCGGAGATGAACTACTGGCCCGCAGAAGTGACTAACCTTTCCGAGTGTCACGAGCCGCTGTTCCGGCTGACGCGTGAGTTAGCGATCAACGGACGGCGCGTGGCCAGGGCCATGTACGGGCGTCGCGGCTGGGTCGCGCACCATAACACCACGATCTGGCGCTGCGCCCAACCGGTGGATTACGGGGCCATGCCGTCGTTCTGGCCCATGGCTGCCGGATGGCTCTGCCAGCACCTCTGGGAACATTACGCCTTCACCGGGGACCGGCGGTTCCTGGCGGAGGAAGCCTATCCCTTGATGAAAGGCGCGGCGGAATTCCTCCTGGATTGGCTCATCGAAGACGAGCAGGGACGCCTGCTGACCCCGGTGGGTGTGTCTCCGGAGAATCGCTTCCGCTACCGTGACCCAGACGGACGCGAGCGCACCGCAGGCGTCTCCATGGGGCCCACGATGGATCTGGCCATCATCCGCGAGCTCTTTGCGAACGTGATCCGCGCTTCGCGCATCCTCGGCCGCGACGAAGACCTCCGGCGCGAACTCGAGGAGAAGCTGCCGCGGCTTCTGCCCTACCAGATCGGGCGACGCGGCCAGTTGCAGGAGTGGTCCGAGGACTTCGAGGAAGCCGAGCCGCAACACCGGCACCTTTCGCATCTCTATCCCCTGCACCCTGGCGCGGAGATTACCAAGCGTCAGACGCCCGATCTGTTCGAAGCCGCGCGCCGCAGTCTGGAGCTGCGCGGCGACGGAGGCACGGGTTGGGCGCGCGCCTGGAAAATCAATTTGTGGGCGCGATTGGGCGACGGCGACCGCGCCTACAAACTGCTTCACAACCTGATCCAGCCCGCCAGGGTGGCGCCAGGCAAGTATACCCGCGCCGGGTTGCTGCCGAACCTGTTCTGTTCGCATCCGCCCTTCCAGATTGACGGGAACTTCGGCGCCACCGCAGGCATCGCCGAGATGCTGCTTCAAAGCCACGCCGGCGAGCTGCACTTGCTGCCCGCGCTTCCGAGCGCCTGGCCCGAAGGCGCCATCCGCGGTCTGTGCGCCCGCGGCGGCTTCGAAGTGTCCATCGCATGGAGCAAAGGCCGCCTCGTCTCGGCCGCCGTGTTCTCCAAACTGGGCACGGCCATCACAGTCCGCTACGGCGAACGCACGGTGCAACTGCCCGCGGTCCCCGGCCGCTACCGTCTGGACGGCGAACTGCGTCTCAGGCGCTTCTAATCGTCCAGCGCCCACGCCGGTATGTCACAATGCTGGACGAGTCGCCATGGAGCGCAAACCCAATTTCGAAAACCTCCGCCGCACGCTCCTGCGTCAAGGTCTACCCGACTACGTTCCCCTGGTGGCATTCAGCGTGGACCGGGATGTCAAGGCCGCCTTCTTGGGCCGACCGGTCGAATCGTTGCGCGACGAGGTGGAGTTCTGGGTCAGGGCGGGCTACGATTTCGTACCCCTGCAAGCCGGCATTCGCAGCCTGATCCGCCCCGGCCTCTCGGCCGGAGAACGGACCGCGGCAACTCCGCGCCAGCGCGAAGGTCGGGCGGCTTACAGCGTTTACTCCACCGAAGACCGCACCATTACGTGGGCCGAAGAGGGCCGCGGCGTGATCACCAGCCTCGAAGAGTTCGAGCGCTTCCCATGGCCCGACCCGGAGGAAATGAATCTGACGGCCTTCGAAGAGGTCGACCGCTACTTGCCGCCGGGCATGAAAGTCATCGCTTACATGGGTTGGACGTTCACCGCCGTCTGGACCCTGATCGGCATGGAGACCTTCTGCTATGCCCTCTACGAACAACCCGAGCTGATCCGCCGCATGTACGATCGCGTCTGGTGGATTCAAAGCCGCGTGCTGCTGCGCGTGCTGGAATTCGATGTCGTGGGCGCCGTGACGCATCCTGATGATCTGGCCTACTCGGATGCGCTCCTGGTATCACCGCAACATCTTCGCCAGTACGTGTTTCCGTGGTACCGCTGGAGCTGCGCCATGGTCCGCGAGCGCGGCCTGCCCAGCATCTTTCATTCCGATGGACGCCTCACGCCGGTGCTCGAGGACATCATCGCCTGCGGCTTCGATGCCCTGCATCCCATCGAACCCAAGGCCATGGACATCGCCGAGCTGAAACGCCGGGTGGGCGATCGGCTTTGCTTGATCGGCAACATTGATCTGGGTTACACGCTGACGCGCGGCACGCCCGCGGAAGTAGATGCGGAAGTGCGCGAACGGATTCGCACCGTCGGTCCGGGCGGCGGCTACTGTGTGGGCTCGAGCAACTCGATCACCTCGTACGTCCCGCTCGCGAATTACAACGCCATGCGAGAGGCCGTCTTCCGCTACGGCCGGTACCCGCTTCAGCTCTGACGGCCGTCAAGCGCCCGCCGGGTTGCCCCCTGTGATGGGGATGTGCAAGATCGTCACCTCCGGACGGGCAAGCGCCTGCTCGATCGCCGGCGCGATTTCCTCCGGGGCTTCCACTCGCAACCCACGCGCGCCCAGGGATTCCGCCAGGCGATCGAAAGCCACCGGACCCAGCGCGCTCGCGATCGGCTCGCCGAATTTCTCCAGGTGGCCTACCCGCGTGATGCCCCACCCCTGATCGTCGGCCACCAAAGCCACGAAATGTAAGCCCTGCCGCACGGCGCACTCCAGCTCGGCGACCGCAAACGTGAAGGCCCCATCGCCGGAGAGCAGGATCACCGGGCGATCCGGATGCGTGGCGCGCGCCGCCATGGCTCCCGCGATCCCCCAACCCACCACCGCGCTGCGCCCGCACGTCAACCAGTGCCCGGGATAGCGGTCGCACAGAAGCTGGTGCGCCCATTGTCCGATGCTGCCGCCGTCAATCAGGAGAATCGTCTCCTCCGTCAGAACGCGGCGCAGCGCATCCACAATGTGGACGGCGTGCGTGCGGCCGCCGGCCTGCCGCTCGCCGCACTGCCGAGCGGCCTGCCGGAAGCGCTCGCGACGACCTCGGGCCTCTTCCAGCCAGGCGCGATGCGAGCGGCCGCCTCGCCTCTGGTAGTGCTCCGCGACCTGAACCCATCCTTCGGTCTGGTAGAGGATCACGGCGTTTTCGGCGACTACCCCGGGCTGCAAATACCCGACCCGATAATCCGGCGCTGCCCCCGCCATGATGATGCAGTCGGCATCCGCCAGCAGCCGAGGACCGCCGGTGGCTGCGCCGATCACGCCCATGAACGACTCCACGCGGCGGTCGGCGCAGCCTCGATCCCAGATCGGAATCACAAACGGCACGGCAAAGCGTTCGCAGAAGTCTACCAGACCTTCCGATTGCCGGGCGTAGTAGATGCCGCTGCCGGCCACGATCAGCGGCCGCTCCGCACGCCCGAGCGCATCGGCAACAGCCTCGGGATTGTCGGGCGCCTGTGTCCTGGGCGGCGGCGTGTTCGGGCGCACCAGCCGCTCGGCAGCGACCTGGGTGGTTTGAATATCCATCGGAAAGGTCAGGTGTACAGGACCGGGACCCGCCAGCGCGGCCACCCACGCTTCGTCCAGCACCTGAAGCACGCGCTCGGGGCAGTCCAGCAGCCGCGAATAGCGCGTCACGGGCGCAGCCAGCGCCGTCTGATCCAGGTCCTGAAAGTGGCCCATGCCGCGCGTGGCCAACGCCGCGGCCCCGCTCACCAGCAGCATGGGAGCGCCGTCCATGCAGGCGTCCACCACCCCGCTGAGCGCGTTGGCGTGCGCCACGCCGCTCGAAACCGCGGCAACCCCCGGGCGTCGTGTCAGGCGCCCGGCGGATCCCGCCATGTAGCCCGCGGTCTGCTCGTTGCGCGTGTCAATGAGGCGCAGCCCCGCGCGCCGCGCCGCCTGGTACAGCGGATCCAGGCCGTGGCCGCAGAGCGTGGCCACCCAGGACACCCCGCGCTGTTGGAGCGCGCGCACGAACCAATCGGCTGCCGTCATATCGGGCCGATTCTAACAAACCGCGGCGCTCGTCAGACTCTAGCGGCGGGCCGGCGCCGGGTGTGCGCGAAACCAGGCGATGGTCCGGCGCAGTCCCTCTTCGAGCGAGACTTGCGGCTCCCAGCCCAACCGCTCACGGGCCTTCGTGATGTCGGGCCGGCGGCGTTTGGGGTCGTCTTCGGGCAGGGGAAGGAACTCGATCCTGGACTCCGAACCCGTCAACTCAAGGATCCGTTGCGCGAACTCGAGCACCGTCAGCTCGGTCGGGTTGCCCAGGTTGATGGGGCCGGGCTCGTCGGAAAACAGCAGGCGCACCAGGCCCTCCACCATGTCTGAAACATAACAGAAGCTTCTTGTTTGACTGCCGTCGCCGTACACCGTCAGCGGCGCGCCGCGCAGCGCCTGATCCAGAAAAGCAGGCACCACGCGCCCGTCGTCCAGCTTCATGCGCGGGCCGTAGGTGTTGAAGATGCGCGCGATCGAGGTGCGCAGCCCGTAGACGCGGCGATAGGCCATGGTGAGCGCCTCGGCGAAGCGCTTGGCCTCGTCATAACAGGAACGCGGACCCACGGGATTCACGTTGCCCCAGTAGCTTTCCGGCTGCGGATGAACCAGCGGGTCCCCGTAGCACTCCGAAGTCGAAGTCAGCAGGAAGCGCGCCTGATGCCGCCGCGCCAGCTCCAGCATCTGCTGCGTGCCGCGCGAGCCCACCTCCAGCGTCTCGATCGGGTGCTCCAGATAATCCTTGGGACTGGCCGGCGACGCTAAGTGCAGCACGCCGTCTACGGGTCCTTCCAGTTCCAGCGGCTCGCACACATCCTGCAAAATGAAACGGAACGCGGGATGCCCTTCCAGATGCTCGAGGTTGGCCATCGAGCCGGTCAGCAGATTGTCCACCGCCACGACCGCGTGGCCGTCCTCCAGCAGCCGGTCGCACAAATGCGAGCCGATGAAACCGGCCGCTCCCGATATCACGAAACGCAACAGAGGCCTCCTCGATGCTTGGCTGCCGAATTCCTCATTGTACCGGGCGGCGGAGGCGGGCTTGTGCCGTTGCGGCGGAGTCGGGCGTTGACCGGATTCCAGCGTGGGCCCTGGCCGCAGGCGTGCATGTCTGCGGCTGGGTTCCGGAGGATTCAGCGCTGGGGAATTCTGTGCAGGGATGTCCCCCGGCCAATCCCAGCAGAGGGCGAATGCTGAGGTGATTACCGGGGCTGCGCGCGGCTATCGGCCGGGCGCCGGCACGCCGGTTCACCACGGTGGGCCTGGATCTCCGGTTCAGTGCATCGTGACAATCCTCAGTAAGGCGCCGCCATCTGCGTTGTCGGCTGGCCCGGATCGGCTGCTACTCGCAGAGGATCGCTCAGCCGCAGAAGCCCGCCGGCGAGTGCGCCGCCCAGCGACGCTGTCGTTCCTCCGGCGCTTCGATCAGCGTCACCCAGAAAGTCCCTAGGCGGCAGCGGAAGGCGATCATGCCTGCCAGGCTGCCGCCCAGCACGCGCATGGCGTAATCGGTCCCCTCGATCAGCGTGGGCATGGAAAGGCAGACCCCCGGGGGCAGAACGGCCTTGAGATTGCCGGCGATCATGTTCGCCAGCTCTCCCACGGCGTCCCGGACGTCGTCATTCAGACTGTCCGGCGGCTCGATGCCCATGAGTCGGGCGGCGAACAGACAGGCCTGCTCCCGCGTGCATTCGAACAGCACGGCGCCCTTCCACTGGCCGGCGTAGTGAACAGTGACGTTGATCAACTCCTCCTCGGGAGGCCATTCCACCGGAACGGGCTCTACCTCCAGCTCCAGCATTGTGCGGAAGATGTCACCCACGATTCGGATGGCATCCTCGCGGTAGGCTTCCACTTGTAGCAGCGCTTCCATGTGCTCACCTTCTCAGAAGCGTGCCGCGGGTGTTGCTAGCCCGTCGGCCCGCTAGCGCCGTTTTCGCCCGGACACTTTGGTTCCTCATCGCGCCTGATACAGAGTCGCCTGGCCGATCCGCCGGCGCTCGAACAGATCCTCCAAATCCAGCACGGTCTCCACAGCGCCTAACAGCAACCAGCCGCCCTTCCACAGCGAGCTGTGAATTTGCCGCAGGATCTTCTTCTTGGTCTCCACGTCGAAGTAGATCAGCACGTTCCGGCAAAAGACCACGTCGAAGGGGGCGAAGTGATTGAAGCTGTCGCGCAAATCGTGACGTTCGAAGCGCACCATGCGCCGGATCTCGTCGCGGAGCTGCCACTCGAGTCCCTGCCGGGTGAAGTATTTGACCAGGTAGGCGGCAGGCAGACCGCGGTTGATTTCCAGTTGCGAATAGCGGCCTGCGCGCGCCCGCTCCAGCACGGACTCGGCCAGATCCGTCCCGATGATGCGCAGATCCCAGTCCGTCAATCCCATTTCGCGCAGCATCATCGCCAGGCTGTAAGCCTCCTGGCCCGAGGAGGCGGCTGCGGACCAGAAGCTCAGCCTCCGGACCGTGAGGCGCTTCTCGATCAGTTCGGGCAGCACCGCCGTGCGCAGCGCCTCGTACTGCGCCGGATCCCGAAAGAACTGGGTTTCGTTGGTGGTCATGGCCTCGACCACCTCGCGGCGCAGCGCTTCGTTGCCTGTGGCGCGCATCAAGGCGCACAGATCGTTGATCGAGGTCAGGCCCTGACGGCGGACGATCGGCCCCAGGCGCGCTTCCAGCAAGTACTGTTTGCCGGGCTCGATCACAATGCCCGATTCGCGATAAATCTGCTGCTGCAAGAAAGCGTAACTTTCGGCCGTAATTTCGGCTGAGCCTTTGTCTGCGGCGCTCACCATGGATCCCCTCAACCGCTTACCCTCACAGCAACTTCAGAATCTCGGGCGCCACCTGCTCGAGGCTGACGACCCGATCGGCCAGCCCTGCCTCGACTACCGCGCCGGGCATCCCCCACACCACGCTGGAGGCTTCGTCCTGCGCGATCACCCACGCCCCGCTGGCTTTTAAAACCTGCGCCCCGCGCAGTCCGTCCTGACCCATGCCGGTGAGAATCACAGCGATCGCCGCGCCTCCGTAGACCTCCTCGACCGAGCGAAACAGCACGTCTACGGCGGGGCGGCAGGAATTTTCCGGCGGCCCTTGATCCAGCTTCACCAGCACGCGCCCGTCACTGCGAACCAGCCGCATGTGGTAGTCTCCCGGCGCCACCAGCGCCTTGCCGGGAACCACCTCGGTCCCCTCGGCCGCCTCCTCGACCCGGATGCGGCTTTGCGCGCTGAGCCGTTCCGCCAGAAACCGGGTGAACAGGGGCGGCATGTGCTGCACGATCAGCACCGGCAGAGGGAAATCCGCCGGCAGCATGGGAATCAGCACCGAGAGCGCGTTCGGCCCCCCGGTGGAGACCCCGATTGCCAACACCCGCGGGCGTCCGAACTTGCCCGGCGAGATTGGCGCAGGCGGGGGGGCGGGGCGAGCCGCCGGCCTGGGCGCCTTCGGGGCCGGCGCCTCGGCTTCGCCCGGCAACACGAAGAACTGCTTGATCTTCGGGATCAGCTCGCCCCGCAGGCTGGCCATCGAGACGTCGAGCGAGCCGACGTTGGCCGCCTTTGTCACGTAGTCGTTGGCGCCCAGCATGAGCGCGTCCAGCGTGGCCGTCGCACCCCGCTCGGTCAGGGTGCTGAACATGATCACGCACAGCTCGGGGTAATCCTTGCGAATCCGGCGCAGGGTCTCCAGCCCGTCCATTTCGGGCATCTGGATGTCCAGCGTCACCACGTCCGGGTTCAGTTGCGGAATGCGGGCCAGGGCGATGACGCCGTTGGCCGCCGTGCCCACTACCTCAAAGGCGGGATCCTCGCTCAACGCGTGAGTCACCAGCCGACGGATGACCACCGAGTCGTCCACCACCAGCACCCGGATTCGGTTGCCGGGCTTGATCACTTTGCGTTTGACCGGTCCAGGCACGGTGCGCTCCACGCCGCAAACTGCGCGCTACCCCTCACGGGATGACTCCCAGCAAACGCAGCTTGTCGGTGATGACCTCTTCGGTGAACGGCTTCATGACGTACTCGTTGGCCCCCGCGGCCAGAGCGCGCACCATCTGCTCCATCTCGGTCTCGGTCGTCACCATCATCAGCACGATCCTCGATCGCTCGGGATCTGACCGCACCGTGCGCACCAGCTCCAGACCGTTCATCTCCGGCATGTTCCAGTCCACCAGCATGAGACCGATGCCCGGCTGCTGCTCGAGCACCTCCAGGGCTTCTTTGCCATGTCGAGCCTCGAAGACCTCATAGCCGTGCTTTTCGAGCGTCCGGCGCAGAATCAAGCGGACCGCCCGCGAATCATCCACCACCATCGCCTTCGACATGCCGCTACCTTGATGGCCCCCGCTTTGCTTTATCGGACAGGCGCCGGGACGGCTTTATGCGGGTTGGCTTCTCACGAGCAATGCGCTGCGGCAAAGGCGTCAATCTGCCGCACCAGGTGCTCGACCGAGGCGCTGCTGTAAATGGGGTAGACCTCCCAGGCCGCCGATACCACCACCAGGGCCGTGCGCGTCTTCAACTGGAGCACCTTCTCCAGCTTGACCGCCGCCAACCCCGCCATTTCCCGCCGCACGCGCTCGACAGAATCCAGCCGTTCAGCCACGGCCACGAAGACCGGGCCCGTCCAGCGGAACAGTTGCGCTCCGGTAGCCAGACCCTGCGCCAGGTGCACGCTAAAGAACAAGATGACCTCCTCGGCGGCCGTGAAGCCGTAACGCTGAAGGATGGTCTTGAAGTGTTCGATGACGAAGACGCCGACAAAGGCCCGGCTTCCCTGACGGTGCACCTGGGCGATGACCCGTTCAGCCTCCGCCCGCCCGGGCAGGCCGGTCTGCGGATCCACCGCCAGGGCCGGAGATGCGCCTTGCTCGGCCGCCGCGGTGGCCCCTCCCGATTCCGGCGCTCGCGCCCCATCCGTGCGATCGCGAAACAGGAGAACGGCGCCATTCAACGCGCCGGCTTCGTCCAGCATGGGCAGGGCGGCTTCCGCCGAGTAGCTCTCTCCGCTCCCCGGGGAGATCCATACCGGGTCCGCGCTCAGGTCTACGGCTGCGCCCTCCCGGATCGCGCGCCGCAAGCCTTCTTTCAGCCTCGCGAGTCGGCCCGCCTCCAGCATGGGGAACAGATCGGCCAACGGCCGGCCACAGGCTTGCGATGTCGTGCGTCCGGTCATCTTCTCGGCCGCCCGATTGAGCGTGCTTACGCGACCCGTGGCGTCGGTCAGGATCACCGGGTCGCGCAGCGTGTCCAGAAGCGCGTGGTGCCACTGCTCGCGCTCCCGCAGACGACGCTCGATCAGGCTTCGTCGCAGCGCCACCTCGATGGTGGCGTGCAGCTCGCGCTCGCGGAACGGCTTCACCAGGTAGCCCACGGGCTCGGCCTTCTTGGCGCGCTGGATGGTCTGCTCGTCTGCGTACGCCGTGAGAAAGACCGAAGGCACATGGAAGCGCCGCCTTAGCTCATCGGCGGCTTCGATGCCGTCTATGACTCCGGCCAGATGGATGTCCATCAAGGCCAGTTGCGGCCACCAGGCTTGGGCCAACTCGAGAGCCTCCTCGCCGCTCGAAGCGCTTCGGACCTCGTAGCCCAGCGCCTTCAGGCAGTTTTCCAGGTGCATGGCGACGAGGGCTTCGTCTTCAACCACCAGCAACTTCACCGGCCGCATCCGCCGCCCTCCTTTCTCTGCGTTTGGGTGCAAAAACAAGAGTGAAACACGTACCGCCCCTGGTGCTGATTCGCAGCTCACCCTGAAGCTGCCGGGCTAACGCCGAGACCAGTTCCAGTCCCAGTGAGGGAGGCCGGCGGACATCCAGATCCTCCGGCAGGCCCACTCCTGTATCCGCCACCGTTAACTCGATGCGCCCGTTTCGAGCCGCCACCCGCACCAGGATCTCGCCCCCCTGGCCCTCCCGGAAGGCGTGTTTGAGCGCGTTGCTGACCAGCTCGGTGAGGATCAAACCGCACGGCATGGCGGACTCCAGATCCAGGCGCACGTCGTCAACCTCCATCCGAAATTCCACCTCCGGCCGTCGGTTGTAAGCGACCGCCAGGCGCTCGGTGAGAGCGCGGACATAGGCCGCCATGTCAATGCGGGCCAGATCTCGACAGCGGTAGAGCGTTTCGTGCAGCAGCGCGATGGAACGCACCCTTTCGAGGCAATCCTGGAAACGCTCGAGAGCCTGCCGATCCTCGATGCGGCGGGCCTGCAACTGCAAAATGCTGGAGATGATTTGCAGGTTGTTCTTCACGCGGTGATGAATCTCCCGCAGCAGGACCTCCTTCTCATGGAGCGCTGCGCGGATCCGTTCCTCGGCCTGTTTTCTCTCGGTTACGTCGCGAATGATGCTCAGGAACCAGCCCTGACTCAAGGCCCGTGCGCTGACCTCGACCGTCAGCGGAACACCGTCTTTGCTGCGTGCACGGCATTCGCGCAGCACGCCGTTGCCGCTCCGCAAAGCTGCGCACAGCGCTGCGGTTTCCTCTGCCGGAAGCAGGTCGCAGAAGTTCGCTTCCCGCATCTCGGCGGGCGAAAAGCCGAAGATCTCGCTCGCCCTGGTGTTGGCCCACAACACGGCCCCTCGCCGATCGGTCAGCACGATGCCGTCAAAGGCGGACTCCACCAGCCGCTTGTAGCGTTCCTCGGTCAGGTGGCCCTGACGCCGGCTGCTGTGGATCAACCCGAGGGCGGCGAGGCTCGCTGCGCCGTAGAGAATCAGGCGCAGCATTCCGGATACCTGGTCCCGCGCGCCCGCGACTCCCGACAACGTCACGGCAACCAGGGAGATGAGCAGAAACAACAGCGCCGCCGGACGCGAGAACACCGCAGCCGTTAGAGCCACGCCCGCGCCTAGAGCCAGCAGCAAGGATAAGCGCGGGGGGTCAGCCGTCGCAGCGCCGGCATCCGCCAGAACGGCTAGGGCCACATAGCACACCGAGAACGCCACGCCCGCCACTGTGCGCCACCGGGGCATCCTCACGCGCGCTCTCCCCGTCCACGGGCTGCTCGGAGACGGCCTGGAGCCCGCCCTGGGACCTTCGATTGCCGCCGGCCTCCGGCACTCCGGTGACGTGACCGGCGCGCCCCTCGGCCTCGAGGAGGCCGCATATAGGCCTCTTCGGAACGTGGGCGCCCCTCTTTAGCGGAAGTCACCGGCCTGCGGCGCGGAGTCGGCGCCGAGCGCGACGAGTAAAGAGAAAAGCCGTGCGGCGTCCCGGCGGAGGCGCCGCACGGCTGGGTTGGGAGAACTTTGTGCGCCGGGATCCGTCTTAGATGCGGAACTTGCCCACCAGGGCCTGGAGCTGGCCGGCCATCTCCGACAGCGCGCGGGCCGCCTTCTGCACGTCGGAAGCCCCTTGCGAGGTGTTCTGCGCCGCCGTGGCCACCCCCGCGATGTTGCGCGCGATCTCGTTGACCCCCTTGGAGGCCTCCGCCAGATTGCGCCCCATCTCGTTGGTGGTGGCCGTCTGCTCCTCGACCGCCGAGGCGATGGTGTTGGAGATGTCGTTGATCTGGGCGATGATCGAGCTGATCTCCCCGATGGCCTTCACCGCTCCCTTGGTGTCGGCCTGAATGGCTTCGATCTTCTGCGAGATCTCCTCGGTGGCCTTGGCGGTCTCCTTGGCCAGCTCCTTGACCTCGTTGGCCACCACGGCGAAGCCCTTGCCCGCCTCGCCGGCCCGCGCCGCCTCGATGGTGGCGTTCAGCGCCAGCAAGTTGGTCTGCTGGGCGATCGAGGTGATGACCTTGATGACCTTGCCGATCTCCAGGCTGGATTCGCCCAGCTTGGCGATGGTCTGGTTGGTGGAGTCGGCGGCCGAGACGGCGTTCTTGGCGATGCGCGCCGCCTCGGAGGCGTTTTTGGAGATCTCGCGGATGGAGGCCAGCATCTCCTCGCTGCCGGTGGCCACGATGGTGACGTTTTTCGAGACCTGCTCGCCGGCGGCCGAAACCACGTTCACCTGGGTGGCGGTCTCCTCGGCATTGCCCGCCATCTGCTGGCTCACGGCGCCCAGTTCCTCGGCGGAGGAAGCCAGCGTTTCCGCGTTTTTCGCAATGTGAGCGATATTCTGCCTGAGGTCCTCGGCCATGGTGTTGACGCTCTCCTTGAGCTTGGCAAGGTCACCTCGGTAGTCGCCTGTCATCCTTGCCGTGAGGTCCTGCGCGGCGAGCTTCGCAAGGACCCTGGCAGCTTCGTTCACCGGTTCGATGATGTTGTCCAAGGTCTGGTTGAAGCCGGCCATGACGCGCTGGAAGTCGCCCTGGTGGCGGGAGACGTCGGTGCGCACGGCGAGTTTGCCCTCCAGCATGGCCTGGACTCAATGCAGACGTTGAGGTTGTTCTTGACCTCGTTGAAGTCGCCGCGCCAGTCCTCGGTGATCTTGGGCGGCAGGTCGCCTTTCGAGATGCGGTCCACGTACTCGGCGGCCACGTTCAGGGGTTTGATGATGGCGTCGAGCATCTCGTTGAGTGCGTCTGCCACCGCCCGGTCTTCGCCCGAGAATTCATCGGCTAGCATCCTTTCGGCCAGCCGCCCCTCGCGGAGGTGCCCGGCGACCCGGAGGATTTCCTGAGTCAGGCCATGCTGCCCGTGGGTACCCGGGCCTGGTTGCGGCAGTGGATCAAAGACTGCGGTGCCAAGGGGCGCATCTTGGTTAAGGCGTTCGTGCCGCCCCTGAGTTTGCTGTCTTGCCATGAGCTTCAATCCCTCCTTGCCTTCAAATAGGTTGCGTGTTGCAAGCGGATTCTGTGGGGCACCGCGCCAGTCGGGCTCACAGCGGGCCCGATCTGGCGCAGCGTCCCCGGTGCGGGATAGGCCAGCGTGGGCCTATTCCAGAAGCTCACCCAGTCCGACGGGTTGACATCGCTCAGGACAGCCGGGGGCCAGGTTCCGGTTGAGGTGGCGTGTACGACCGTCGGAGGCTGGGTCATCGAGCTCCGTTCAGAGTGGGGCATTGGTCACGTTCTGGTATTCGGATCGGCGGGAGGGGGCGGGCTCTTTATGGAAAACGTCATAAAAAATTGCGCACACGGACAAGCCCTCCACCTCCACGGGGGCGGGCAGGGTCTTCATACCGGGCTTCGGGGAGCCAGCTCGGCTCGGGGGATCGGTCCCTTGCGCGGAGGGCATCCGGCGGCCCGAATCACCCTCCAAGGCGCGTGCAGCGCTGCCAGGTGGGAACCGCGCCCGGATCCGTTCTGGGCCTCCGCGAGGCTCCGCCGCATCGCCCGGTGGACTTCGCAATGGGGCCGCCTGATCAAGTCTCAGCCGCTGTTGAACTTGGACCTCTCGCTACCCAGCCGGGGTGCACCAGCGGGCCGCTGCCACCGCCCAAAAAGCGGTGCCTGGGCGGCCTGATGGCCGGGTACGGGCTCCGGTTAGGTGAGGGCGCTCCGCCCATCTCGTTGCGCAATCGAAAGGGGGGACGTGGGTCCGTCATGACGTACGAACCCGAACTGATGAGGAAGGTTGGGAAGCTCGGCCGCGCCGCCTTCCAACCTCGCTGCCGCTTGTAGGGCCGCATTGGTGGGGGGACCCGTGGCGGTGGGCATTCACGGACTGACTTTAATCTCCCGGAGCAGACGCTGGCACTGCCGGACGCTTAGCGTCACGCCGAACTCGCGCTCCAGGTAAGCCCTCAACATCTTGCCGCTCCAGCCCTTTCCGTCAAGACCGAAGTGCCCTGGCGGCAGGTCCAACACGGCGGCGAGCAAGCGCACTTGCTCGCCGTCCAAGCTCCTCGGCCGTCCGGATCGGTCGCCATCCCGAAGGCCCGGCAAGCCAAGGACTTCGAAACGATGCACCCAATACTGCACCGTGCGGCGACAGGTGCCCAGCAGGCGGCCTACATTTCCACAGCTCAATCCTCGCGCCACCAGCAGCACGCCATGAAGGCGATGATCGTAGCGGGACTCCGCAGAACGCCGGATCTCTCCAAGCAGCTTGCGCGCAATATCCGGGTCGGCTTTTCGCACGGTGCTCACTGATGCTTTTAGATGCAAATTTAGCCCTAAGTGTTTCTTATGCAATTACTTATGACGCATCGTTCAGCCCGCGTCAATCCTCACCGTGCGCGCTGCGCCTGACGCTGCCCTCAACGCGGCGGTGCAAGCGTAGCTGTCCATTCGCTCCGTAGGCAGTCTCGGCCCACGCCGCACAGCCCGCCCGGCTGGGTTGGGCTTTGATCCAATCGGCGACGGCCATTCGGACCGCCCTTGCCACACCCGGTTCATCGCTGCGCCCGATGTGGCGGGACAAACAGGAGGGTCTGCGGCCTAGGGCCACCGGGTTGCCTCTGGACGGCTCCACCCAAGCCACGCTCGCTGCCCAGCCTCGCTGGAATTGCGCCCGAGACTGATAGGACCAGAGCGCCGCGCCGGGCACCTTCCGTCGCGTGCCACCCTCGCATAAGGGCGCCGGAGCTGGCTCTTCGGGAGCATGAAGCGGATGCTGGTGGGTGCACCCAAGATAGCAACCCGGGGTGGCTGGGCCTGGTAGAGAGTCATCGCCCCGAGCCGGCATGAGGGACCGGTCACGAGAGCCCTGGAGGTGGTCCCGATTGGTATCTTGCCGCGGAGCTGGTGCCGAGTCAGCCTCCAAAGATCAGCGAAAGCCGTTGGAGGGGAGACTTCCTGTCCTCTCGGCTGATGGCGTGCCTGACGCCTGCCTCTGTGCTTCTCCCGAATCCCCGGCTGAAACCCGGCTGACCCAGCGCGTTCACCGTCCTGTTTATATGATGCGTTTGCGAGCTCACGGGTGTCACTGGCGGCATGGCGCGGCGCGAGGGCTTCGGCCAACAACCCTCGGACCGAGCCCCATTGACAGTGCCGAGCCGCCAGAGGGCGCCTTCGAGGTCAACTTCCGTTGGCGGGGCGAGCCCGGCTTGAGCGGTGGAACCCAGCACATTCCCCGCGCTGCAAAGCGCTCCCCACTGGCGCCAGCGAGAGGCCCGCTTACGGCGCCGCACCAGACCAGCCGGAGCGCACTCCTTAACCGGCTCGCATGCCGCGAGCATGACCAGCCACCCTCAGTGGAATCTCGTTAGACACAGAGCCCCTTCGTCGTCTGCGCGGCGTCACTCGCGGGTCCCTCCCCCATTCGATGCCGCGGGACTCTCGAGTGGGGGCCCCCCCCCGACGAAAAGCCGCGCGGCGTCCCGGCGGAGGCGCCGCACGGCTGGGTTGGGAGAACTTTGTGCGCCGGGATCCGTCTTAGATGCGGAACTTGCCCACCAGGGCC
>FWWM01006986.1_pt1 | contig 23077 bp, 22 predicted proteins | sample 2228351 | NCBI WGS metagenome assembly FWWM01 (sample SAMEA103939774, study PRJEB20133) | metagenome
GTCGAAGCGGTAGCGGGCGACGGGAAGTTGCATGCCGGTGTGCAGCGGCGAGCCATCTCCGGCCTGTTGTCGGCGGTCGCTCATGCCGACTCCCCCGGCACCAAGACCCGGATGCGGCCCGCAGCAGCCGCTGTGAGGCGCGCGTCGTTGGTCCAGAACTGATCGCAGCGGGCGTCGACTGCCGCCGCAAGGTGCAGAGCGTCGGGAGTTTTCAGTCCGTGCCGCGCGCGCAGTTCCGTCGCCAGATCGAAGACGCGGGTGCCGAGCGGCTGATTCTCGTATCCCGGCGTCGCGAAGAACTCGTCGTAGTCCGCCAGACGCGCCGAATCGCCGGCGGCCAGCGGCTTCACTCGGCATTCCAGCCGCGTGAGATCGGTAAACACGACCTCTGGAGTCGGATCCTTCGGCGACAACAGCAGGCGGCTGACCTGCCCGCGTATCTCAGCGCCGCCTTCCACCAGGTAGATGACGATGCAACTGTCGAGATAGACGCGCATCGATCAGCGCTCCCAACCCAGTCGCTCCTCGGCAAGCTGGCGATCGATCTCTTCGCGCGACCGGCCCGGCGAATGCGCCTCGATGCGAGAAAGCAGCGCTTCGAGGTGGCGCCGCCGCGCTTGCTCGATCTCCGCTTTGGCCCCTTCGTCGTACGTGATGACAAGATCCGCCTCCCCGTCTGGAATCTCGGCGGGCAGTTCCTGCTCGATGCGGTGGTTGCGCACCCGCACTCTCAGTTTTGCAGTGGCCATGGTTCGAACTCCTCCGTGTCAGCAGCGATGTTGCGCCCGTTGCGTGAGACCGGGCGGGCGTTGGGTGGCTCGCCGCACTAAACCCGGGCAACCATCTGCGCGCTGCCGGACCGTGTTCACGCTTGCCCTCTGAGCGCGGCCAGCCTGAGTTTCTTCCGTTCGTCTTTCATGTCCACTTGCACGACCTTGGGGAGCCATTCCTCGATGGCTTCGGCCGCGGCGCGCTTTTCCTCCGGCGACCAGTCGGCGCTTTCAAGCGCCAGTTTGGCGAGCGCGCGCGCCTTTTCGTGATACGCGGTGTTGGGCCTGTCCCTCCTGCCGCCGACCAGTTGCTGTACGCGCGCAGCCATTTCGGTCTTGAAGTCCTCGACTCTGCGCATCGCCTCGCTCATCGCGGCGCGGCGGGCTTCGCGCTCGGCCGCCTCGCGCGCGCGCCGTGCGGCTTCCTCGCGCTCGGCGCGCAGCTTTTCGGCGCGGGCCTCGGCTTCTGTGTCACGGTGCATCGCCCCGTAACCCACCGCGGTCTTGGCGCCGAAGCCCAGCCAGGCAAAGGCGTGCTCGAAGGCGTGCGTCAGCAGCGTGCGCCAGTGCGTTTCGCCTTCGGCCAGCAGATCGGGCGCGTCTTCGGGCCGATCGCGCATCAGGCGCGCAAGGTGCGCGGTGTCGCAGACGACGTGGAAGGCGAAGCGTGAGCCGGGTGGAACGGTGAGAAAGCTGATCGGCGTCGGCTGCCCGGAATCGTGCGGGGAGATGCTGTCGCCGCTCCTGGCATCGCGCTTCTGCTGGTAGTAGTGGCTCTGATGCGGCGTCATCACATCGACCATCAGGCTGTTGCCCTCGATCTGCGGAATCACGTCCCAGAACGCGAGCGCGCCGCGCACGTGCACCTTGTCGCCGTCGGCGGACTCGAGGCCGAAGAGGACATCCAACACCGACAGACGGATAGGCTGTTTCGTACGCTCGTCGATCACGGGCTCGCCACGGTCGCCCTCGCCTTGCAGCAGCGGATAGACCTTGTTCGCGCTCCAGCCCTTGCTGTCACCCCACTGGCCGCTCGCCAGCTCGCGCGCGGCCTGGCGCAGCACGCCTTTGACGCCGCTGCCGGGCAGATACGGCAGGCCGTAGGGGTTGAGGAAGGCGAAGCCGTTTTCCAGCGGGTGTTCGTTGCCGAGGCCGGTGGTGAAGGGAGCGGTGGCGGTGGCCTCCAACCGAAGCAGGTGCGGAGTCTTGTCCGCGATAGCGGCCTGCCTGCTAGCCAACGCAGCGATACGGTCCCTGTCCCCCTTGGTCAGCACCTCGATGCGTTGCCACGCCTCACGCGCCGCGAAATCGTTCTTGTCCCACAGCGCGGGGAGAGGCCGGACCTTCCGTTGGCAAAGTTGTCGAATGGCGGCGTCCATGCCCTCGCGCCTCAGCAGCGCGGCGACTTCCTCCCCTTCGCGGCTCTTGGCTTGAGCGCGCTGGTTGACCTCCTTTTCCTGGTCGGCACGATCGGTCCAGATTGGCAAAAGCAGACCGAAGCGCAGGGCCGGCGATGCATCCTTGAAGTCACGGCCGAGATAGTTGGGTACGGCGGCGATGGGCATGGCAAGCTTCTCCGGTGCTACGGTGTCTTAGAGCGCGCGACGCGAGGAATCGGCGATGTCCACCCTGACGATCCGTCTGGATACCAAGCTGGAACGGCAACTGAACCGGCTCGCCCGGCAAACGCGGCGAAGCAAGAGCGAACTGGTGCGGCAGATGCTGCGCAAGCAGCTCGCACTGGCATCGCTTGAACAGGCGCGCGCGCTGCTGGTGCCGCTGGCGGAGCGGGCCGGCTATCTGACCGACGAGGACGTGTTCCGGGACGTCTCGTGAGAGTCTGCCTGGACAGCAATGTCTGGGTGAGCGGCTTCGTGGCGCGCGGCTTGTGCGCGGACCTGCTGCGCGCGGCACTGCGCCAGCACGGCACGGCCGGCTTTGCGTTGCTGCTGCCGGACGACGGACTGCCGATCGTCAGCCCACGCCAGATGTACATCACACTGCTTGGCATTCGGTAGTCCTTCAGCCAGCGCGCGCGCTCGACATCTGCCGCAGCCACTTCAGCCACGCCAGCGCTTCGGCGGTGATCATCTGGTAGTCGCGCGGGCTGGCGGCGAGCAGGCTCTGCATGAAGGGCTCGAATCCCGGGTCGCGATCGGAGCCGTTGAAGCGGTGGTCCAGCCACTGCCGCAGGTGCGCGGCAACCAGCTCGTTTGCGCTGCCTTTCTTCTCGTTGCAGAAGGCAAGCACTTGCATCAGGCCGGAGTTCATGATGAGCGCCGGCAGCGACTTGGCGGCGTTCGCGTACTCCTTGCCCCGGCCTGCGGACTTCTCCCAGGCATCCTGCGCGCGTTGCTGCTCCAGCGTGGCGCGTGTCCGTTTTTCTTCCTTCTTGGCGGTTTGCGCTTGCTGCGTCGCCATTTCAGTCACCTCCCAGAACCTTGGCGACGACCAGGCCCCGGCCCGTGGTGGCGTCGCCGCCGATCTGCAGCAGTTGGCCGTCGATCACGGTACCAACCTGCGTCATCACATCGACCGCGGACAGATCGTCCTTGCCTGTGCGCGTCTTGCTCGCCAGCAGCGGCGCCAACATGAGCGACTCGGGCGGCAGGTTCTCGGTGTAGAACAGGCCACCGCTGTCAGCCGTACCGGTGTCGGGGTCGATGCGCACGTGCGGCTCCACCAGCGTGGCGTGCTCGCTGAAGTACGCGAAGTCGGTGTCGGAGAGCACGACCAGATCGCTCTCGCAGCGTTGCTTCGCGTCGCCGCCGAGCTTGCCGCGGAAGAACTGATAGCCGTCGGCTGCCGGCAGCGCGTTCTCGGCGAGCCACGCGGCGATCTGCTTCACCTCCTGGCTGTCCTTCTGCTTGGCGGTGTATTCGAAGGCCTCGAGGTGGAGCACGTGCTGGGTCAGCAGCTCGGCATTCGCGACCAGGCATTCGCCGTCCGCGATCGCGGGCAGCGCCGGCCAATCGACCTTCACGCCGATCAAACCCAACAGCCGCCGCGCGCGCGCAATGGCGGTCGGACAGGTGGCATAGACGTAGCCGCGTTTGAGCGATCGCACGGGGAATGCGACGAGCTGCGCGTCGCCGACGCTGAGCGCGCCGGCGTGCAGGTCCGACTTGCCGGACTCCGGACCGAAGATGGCGTCGATCCGCGCCTTCAGATGCGCTTTGCGCTCCGCATCGACCCGCTCTGACAGCGCGTCCCACGCATGCCGCATCGCGCCCTTGATGCCGCTGCCGGCGAAGCAGGGGTGATGCGTATGTCGCTCGCGTTGGATGGGGTTGTCGATGACGCCGATCGCCTGCCCCGCGCCCATGTGCACGGGGCTCACGGCGTACAGAAAGACGGCTGCGTGCTTTTCGAACATGGATGCCCTCTCGTCGTTCAGTAGGCGGCAAAGGTGAGTCGGTTGAAGCCTTCGGCGCGGCGCATGTCGGTGTTGTATTGCGCTTCGGTCCACAGGCCGCGTTCCGCAAGCTTGCGCAGCGCCTCGGGAGTGGCGTCGAGGTCTTCGATCCAGTAAACGCTGCCGGCGGGTGCGGCGCGCTGCGCGGCCTTGGGCCGCCAGCGGGCCAGATCGAAGCCGGAGACGACCTGCGCACGGGCAACGGCCGCACAGACGATGCGCCCGCGCACGCCGTGAAGTTCAAAGACCGCACCGTCCGTGGGCGACGGCGCGCCGGCGCCGGTGGGCAGCCAGCCGCGCTCGAAGATTCCGGGGCTGGTGAGCAGCAGCCGCGCGCGGCGGGCGGCGGCGATGGCCTTCCAGTCGGGCTCCGGCCAGTCGACCTCGGCAGTGACCAGCCGCGCGCCGCGCCCGTCGCCGCCAAAGCGCAACACGCCGGCCGGCAGCTCGGCGCCCTCCACCCGCACCGCGAAGCCGACATCGCTCGCAAAGCTGATCGCCTGCAGCGAAAACAGTCTGCCGTCGTCGGCCCGACCGCGGCCAGGATCCAGGCCGACGCCCACGCGCGCCTCGGGCTTCCAGAGCGCGTCGCTCGCAACGAGATGTTGCTTGGCGTCGATCGACTGCCCGGCCATCCAGGTGCGCAGGCCATCGCCGGTGAGCCACAGCCCGGATATGGGCTTGCTGCGCTCGTCGGCCTGTCGCAGCACGGGCCACAGCGGCAGCGTGCCGCTGCCCTGCAGCGCTTCGACGTGCGTCGGCGCGAGCCGGTCGATGCGGCGCTGCGCGCCGGCGCCGCTGACGACCAAGTCCGCCGGCAGCGGATACAGCGGTTCGACGCGACCGTCCGCGCGCCGGCGGGCAAGCTGAAACGCCGCCAGCGTGAATGCACCGGGCGCAGAGGGCGAGCCAATCGAAGGATGTAGCGAGGTTCCCGCGGCAAATGCAGTCAGGTCGACGCCGTCTTGCGTCAGCAGGTGCGAGCGCAGCGCGCCGGCGGCCACGGTGGGCGGCGGCGGCATGAGCGACTCGCCCCAACTGCCCGGATCGCCGAAAAGGCGGTTGCCGCGCAGGCTCAGCACGTCCAGCGCGTCGATGAAGGCACTCGTGTCGCTCATGCCGCCCTCCTTGCGGATTCTTCCTGCGACGCGCGCGGACGTGCGTGCCGCTGCTCGCGGGCGAGGAACTCGGCGGCCATCATGAAGTCGGCCAGCCACGGCAGCGGCGCGACGTGCGCCAGCCGGTTGGACGCATCGAACGCCTGCCGGACAAGGTCGGGAACGATGTCGCGCACCAAAGGCTTGGCGGCGTCGCCGCACTGCCGTTGCATCTGGTAGGCGAGCATCGCGGCCACCATCTCCGGCTGGTTGCCCGGCACGTCGTCGAGCCACTCGACGATATGAAATGCCGCGCGGCGCGAAACGTCGTCGCGCGCAAGAAGATCGCGCAGCGCGCCGAACAACCGCAGCGCCTCGCCCCACTTGGCGGTCACGTAAAGCGCACCGCCGCCGCGCTTGAGAACCGTGAGGCTCCACGCGTCCTTGCCGGCGAGCGCCTTGGCCCGGCGCTCGGCGGCACGCAGTTCGCGCATCACCGCGCCCAGCGGCGCCTGGTGGTGCGCGATCACGAGGCCGGCCGACGCGGTGGCGCCTTCGCCCATCAGCCTGAGCACGCGGCCGCCGAAGTTGGCCCAGCCGTTCTCGAGCCGCCGAAGCCGGCCGCCCTCGGAAGCCGCAGTGCCAATCGTGCTCAAGTCATTGCCCGAATATGCGGCCCGCAGCCCACCTGCGGCCGACAGCAGGTCCGACGCCGCGAGCATCGCCAGCACGTCGTCGCCGCCAGCGTAGATCACGCAGCCCAGATGCAGGCGTTCGACGATTTCCGGCACGAGGTGCAGCGCGAAGTGGTTCAGCGCCTCCGAGATCGCCATGTGCCAGGCGGGATTCGGCGCGCGCGGCGTCGCCGCGTAATCGGCGAACTTCGGGTCGCCATCGAAGCGCGCCTCGAGCCGCTGCCGGATCGTCGGGTGGAAGCTGGACCGCACCGGCTGCGTCTTGTCCGCACCGGCGGAAAGCCAAGCGCCCATGTCGTCGCCGTCCATCAGCAGCAGGCCGTAGTAGGCATCGGGGCGGGCACCAAGCAGGTTGGCGAGCCGCTCGCGCGCGCGTTCGGCCGCTCCTTCTTCGTCGCGCTCGATCTCGGCCTCCAACCAGCCGGGCACGCCGCGCCAGGCCTCTGCCGCGGGCGAGGCGCGCAGCTTGGCGTCGAGCCGGCGCGGCAGCGCCACGCGCTCGCCCTGCGCCATGTCGGCATCCGGCGTCTTGCCCGCGCCGATCGCGCGCTCGATCGCGGAGGCCACGGCCATCGTGTGCGTGGAGACGACGAACCGATCGATGCCGCCGGCCTGGATGAGGTCACGGACCTCCTCGACGTACAGCGTCGGCCACAGCCGCTTGAGCATCGGCAGCGCCGACAGGTGCTCGCCGCGCTTGGCCCAGCTCGGCCGCGTGCGCGCCGCCTTGGCCCAGACGGTGTCGCTCTGCTGGCGGTAGGAGATCGCGAGCTGCTGCGGGTCGGTGGTGATCCACTCGCCTTCGCCGGTCAGCGCGCAGCGCCAGCCCTCTTCCTTCATCGGCTCGAAGGGCCGCGCCGCCTTGACCGCCGCCAGCGCGCGCTCAAGCAACTCGTGCAGCGCCGGGTACAGCGCGCCGGGGTTGGGCCGGTAAAACCAGCCGCCATCGAGTTTCAGCCCGCCCGACAGCAGTTGCCAAGCGCGGCTGTCGAGCCAGCCGGGCTTGTCGCCGCCGGCGAAAAACGGCCGCATGACCTGCGCGAGCTTCTCGTCGGCGGCCAGCACCCGGCCTTCGCCGTCGGCCGCGCCGCAGGCGAGCGACCACGGCACCGCCGCCCAGTGCATCTCCGGAAAGCCGGCGAGCTGGCGCTCGATCTGCGTGTAGCCGTACAAATCGGGACGATCCTCGATCTGCGCCTCGCGCAGCAGGCGGGCGAAGGCTTCTTTCGCCTTCGTTACGGCGTAGCTGCGCACGGCACGCTCGATGCGTGCGGCCAGTTCGCGGACCCGGGAGGCCGGCACCAAGGCGGTGAAGCGGTTAGGCAGCGCGGCGGCGAACAACGGATTGGCGTCGGTGGCGTGGGTACGCCACTCGCAGCCCTCGAACAGTTCGATCGGCAGCCCGCAGTCACGCGCGAGCCAAAGGTCGACCTGCGGCACGCCCCGCAGACGCGGGAACAGGATCGCCTCGGGGCCGCAGGCGTCACAGACGACGCGCATCGCCTCCCACGCCAGGCGCGCCAACAGGTGCGAGCCGGCCCACAGGTCCGAGGTCGAGCGCGCGGCGGCGATGAAGTCCTGCACGGGGCCGATCGACACCGCCATCAGCGCAGGACCGCTTTCAGGATCGGCCGCAATGGCGCCGGCGAAGGCGGCGGTGAGGTCCAGGTGGTCGTGGATGGTGTGATCCGGCACCCGGCTGTCGGCGGGAAGCAGTTTCCACAACTCGGCGAGGTCGCCGGCGAGTTCGGGGCCGAAGCGCCATAGCGCCAGCGCGCTGCGGCGCGCATCGATCGCGCCCTGCGCGTCGCGCTGAAGCAGTTGCTGGAGATGCTCAGTTCCCACCTTCTGCGCCTTCGCCGCCTCTACGTCATCGGCGAACGGTTGAAGGCGGTGGGACTTGCCGGTCAGCGGATGGATCAGCACCGGGTCTTCGGCGAAGACGACCTGCTGCCAGGCCGGATAGCGGCGGTCGCCTTCGGCCTTCGGGAACGCCGCGCGATCGGCGGCACTTGCCCACCGATCCGCTTGGACAACGGCGCGCTCGATGTCCGGCGGCACGCCCTGCGGGAAGACCTCGCCGAGCAGCGCGCGTACGGTGCCTCCCTCGTGCCCCGCGCGCGTGCGCAGCAGCACAAGTGCTTTCTCGGGCGGATCGTGCAGGCGGGCGGCGAGTTGGGCTTGCCAGCGGAGATCGTCGTTCATCGGCTGACCTTCAGGCGGGAATGCGGGTGAGACCTTGCGCGTCCAGATAGCGGTGAACCTGGGTCCAGACGCTTTCGATGGCTTGCCGGTCCGGGTTGAACGAAGGCGGTGGCAGGTGCGGCATGTGAAAGATCACGCCGACGAGCTTGCCTTCGGCAGTGGGCCGCACTTTGAAGCGCAATGTGTTCGGCAGCCGAGCGTTGTCGCCCCAAGGCTGAACGGAATGTTTGGTGACGGGGTAGCTCAACCAGTGGCGCGGCTCGGGGCTTGGCGCGCCTTTTCCGTGGGTGAACTTGAAATGCGTGCGCAGGCCGATCTTCAACGTCGCGAGCGTCTTCATCAACGAAGGCCAATCGTCGCGCGGCGCCGTCTGCCAGATCAACGCCCCTCGCTCGTCGCTGCCGATCGCGTGCGGCCAGTCGAGATTCAGACATTCCCGCCACGACCGCAGCGGTGGCGCCGTGTTCGGCGGCGGGGCCGCATCCCCTTCCGCCGCACCGAGCTGGAAAGATCCCCAGCCGTTGCGGCCACGGCCGCCAAGCGTGCCGTACCGATCCGCGAGCCACAACGCATGGCGGAGGCGTTCGTGGATTCTCTCCGGCCACAGGTTCGGGGCGCCGGATCTGGTAAGCGCCTCTCTCAACGCCGCTGGAAAGCTCTCTGGCCACGCCAAGGACAGGCGCACCTCATCGCCGGCCTGAATCGCGGCCTTGGCTTTCAGCGCGGTGCCGCGACTGAACACCAACGGACCGTATCCGAGGTACAGCGCCGCGCCGACGTTCTTTCCGCCGTTGCCGACTTCCCGATGGAACACGTCCAGATCCTTGGGCCACTTGTCCTTCGTCAGCGACCCTTCGCTCCAGCGATCGATCCGCAGCCGCACGAGGCTCTTGCTGAAGTCGGTGACCTCACGTCCATTGCTGCGACGCGAAAGCCACGCATTGCCGAACAGCAACCCCTCCTCGCGCCGCATCTCATCGAGATTCACGTTGAAGCCCTTGTCGGCGGCATATGCCACCCGCCAGAACTCGCGCAACAGGTGCTTGATCGGCGGCGTGCGCCAACGCCCGACCTGCTCGGCATCACCCAGGAAAGCCGGGGTCAGGAAGCGCAGCGTGAAATGAAGTTCGCAGTAGCTCATCTGGCGGCGATCTCCTTCGTTCGATGCTACGGGCGGTCGGCGCTTGGCCGCCTCGTTCGCAAGCTTGCGGTCACTCCCTCGCCACCCGCTTCCAGCCGCGGTCCGCACGGCTGACGGATCGCGGCCGGCGCGGTGCCGGCCAGGGCGCGGCCATTGAATGACGACGGCGAATTCAGGTTGCCCGCGCGCGTGAAGCGGCGCCCGCAACCGGCGCGGGTCTGACCTCTTGGCGCACGCCGCGCCTGACGCGGTGAGGCGTGTTTGCCGAGTTCGTCGGCGCCTTGCTGCGTATCGCGAATCGCCATCGGCCTCCCCTCTTTCGCCCCGATACTGCCGGCACCGAGGCTCACCGCATGAGCCCGCAAGCTTGCCGAAGCACCGCCTCTTGCATTCACGCACCGGGGTTTGCGGGCGGACTGCGGCGTCGCCGGATGCGCGTACACCAGGCCGCGACGGTTCTGCCGTGACGATGAAGCGGCTGCACTGATCCGCGGCACGTCGGCTCTCAGTTGCGGCAAGTCCTGCTCGACCATCGCCCGGACTGCATCGAGATCGACGCGGAAATACGCGCGGATCAGCCGGTCTCGCTCCGTCATAGCGGCCGTGCTTCGGCGAGGATTCCGTCCTTCCGTTGCGGATGCAGCTCGCGTTCGATGCACAGATCGACGCCCACGCCGAGCGCGTCTTCGATGGCAACCTTCAGCCCGACGATGCGCAGCCGGGACGTGCCGGGCGGCACGTTCACCAGCAGATCCGGGTCGCTGTCCGGCCGATCAGACCCCTTCAGCGCGGAGCCGAACACACGCACGTTGGTCGCGCCATTGGCCGTCGCGATGGCAAGGATCCGTTCGCGCCGGGCAGTGAGAGCTTCCGAAGGTCGCATGGCCGGATTCTCGGAGCTTTTCCCGGGCTTGTGTGTCGCTTCAGTCCATCGAGTCCGCGCACCGATAGGCACCCGTATCGGCCTCGCCAAGCAGCCGCTCGCGCACCGGTGCGGGCGCGAACGCGTGCGCGAACGCCGCGCGCACGAGCGTCAGCGTCTCCCACAGCGTGAGCGGGCCGCCCATGCGCGCGGCGGCGATGAACTCGTCGGCGAGCGTGGTGCGCGAAATGCCCGGGTTGTCCGTGCAGATGGCGAGCGGCAGCCCGGCGTCGAGCAGGCCGCGCAGCGGGTAGACGGGCAGATCGGCGCTTGCCGACACGGCCGGATCGCGAAAGCCCACCACCTCGCGGTTGGAGGTGGGGCACAGCTCGACGCACACGCCGCGGTCGCGGAAGCGCTCGGTCAGGCGCGGGTTGGCGAGCAGTGTGAGTCCGTGGCCGATGCGGTCGGCGTGCAAGCGATACGCGGCCTGCCAGATGTTTTCGGCGCGCTCGCCCTCGCCGGCGTGGATGGTGATCTTCAGGCATTCGCGGAACGCGGGCACGAAGTGTCCGGCGAGTTCGTCGGGCCGCTGCGTGCCTTCGTCGCCGGCAAGGTCCAGACCGAGCAGGAAGTCCTCCAGTTGTGCGCGCGCTGCGACCGCCTGTGCGATCACCGCAGGCATCGCCTCGCGCTGGCGGCGATCGAGGATCCAAACGAATCCGAACCGCGGCGCATCCGGCCGGTGCGCGCACGCCCGCGCGAGCGCCGCACGCAGATCGCGCAGGAAGGCCGCAGGATCCTGCGGGCGGTACTTGTGCGGGCTGCCGCGCAGCTCGACATACGCGAGCCCTTCGTCCGCGGCCTGCGCGACCAAGGCTTGCGCGTACGCTTCGATCGCCGCGGGATGCGTGAGCACCGCGGAGCCGGTCAGCTCGCCCGGGCGCTCGTAGGCGGCGAAGCCGTGCGGGTGCCTTGCCTTCAGCGCGAGCCGCGGTTCGGTGGCGGCGTACAGGTTGCGGGCGAGCATCGCGTCGTCGGCTTCGACCAGCAGCGCGGCGGCGCAGGCGGCGCGCTCGGCACCGGCGATGCGCCGCGGCCAGTCCCACGGCCAGCCGGCGCGGGCGTCCAGCAGCGGCCGCACGCGCGCCAGTGCGTCGGCCCTTTCGCGCGCGGAAAGCGCCTCCCAGATCGCGCGGCCCACCGCGCGCTGCGCGGCAAGATCGAGCGCGCCGCCCAGATGGCGGTGCAGGTCGGCCTTGGGCAGCGCGCGCAGCCACTCGCGGTGCTCGGCCGCCAGCGGCGTGCGGCGCAGTTCGTCGATGCGTGCCGGCGGCAGCCGGTGCAGGCTGCGAAAGTTCTCGCGCGGCTCGCTGCGCGCCAGCGCACCGAGAAAATTGCCGAACAGCCGGCTGCCCTCGCGGCTGCGGCGTTCGATCTCGCGCGTGAGCGCCGCACCCTCCTGCGGCAGCGCCCAGCTCAGTTCCGGCTCGGCCAGCGGCAGCGAAAACGCCGCCGTGTCCACGCGGCGGCCGTCCAGTTCGATGTCGAGCAGCTCGTCGCGCCGACCGCTGCCGACGACGAGCGGCATCACGGCGCCGGCCAGCTCGGGCGCGAGCGGCGCGGCAAACAGCGCCGGATCTTCCGCTTTCTTCAGCGGGTCGGGCAGCGGCTCGGGGCCGACCACGTGCAGCCAGGCGTGCGCGCCGAACAGTGCGCCGGCGCTTTGCATGTCGGCGCTCATCGTCTTGCGGCCGCCGGCGAGCGACAACACGAGCTGGCCGCCCGCGCAGCGTTCGGCTGCGGCCAGCACCACGCGCAGCGTCAGTTCGCGGATGTGGTCGCACTCGGCCTGGGTCGCCAGTTGATCGGTGCCGGCCGCGGTCCAGATGCGCAGCGGCAGCGGCGCGCCCAGCAACCGCCACCAGGCGCGCAGCCGCCCGAGCGATCTGCGGGTCTGCTCGCCCTCGGTGGTGACGAGCCACAGCTCGTCGGGCGCGGCGAGCGCATGCGCGGCGCGCAGCGCATCGAGCTGTAACCGCTGCGGATGCTCGGCATACAGATCGAGCACGCGCGGCGCGACGAAGCCCAGCACCTCGGGAATCACCGCCCAGCTCGCGCCGAGCGTGCAGACGAGCAGGTTCACTGTCTGGCTCCGAGTCGCAGCGGGTCGCCGTCCAGCTCCAGCGCGGCGATGGCCGGCATCGACTGCCCGATCGTGCCGCGCAGCTCGCCGTACATGCCGGCGGTGGCGCCGATGACGCGTTCGAGCTGCGCTTCGCGTTCCTTCCAGAGGCGCTGCATCGCGCGCCGCTCGCGGTCAAGCTGCTCCTTCATCGCGACGAACGCCTCCACGATCGCCTCGACGCGATGGCGGAACGCGTCGCCGGCCAGATACCGGTACAGCGCTTCCCTCTTTTCGTTCATGCCGGTCGCCGCGTTGCGCGCGAACGCCACCTGCAGCAACTGTTCGCGCAGCGCGAAAGCCAGCGCCGGCCAGGCAGTGAGACTCGCCACCCAAACACCGTCGACGAACGCAAAGCCGGCGCGCGCCTCAGGCGGCAGCGCTGCGGTCACCAACACTGCGAGCGCGGCGCCGCAGGCGCGTTGGTCGTCCTTGAGTTTGCCGAGCCAGGTCGGCTGCCAGTGCCTGGTGTTCTTGGTCTCCCAGACGATCGTCCCGCACGGGACAAGGGCGGCGTCGCGCACCTCTTGCAGCAAGTCGGCGCCCTGGACGCCCTTCGGCACCGGGCGGATGACGTCGCGCGGGAACTGCGCGGCGAGCGCGGCCTGGATGTCGAGTTCCAGCACTTCGCCCTGCAGCTCCTGCGAACCCTGCTCGCTCTTGCGGCGCGCCTCCTCCAGCAGACGCTTCAGATCCTCGATGGTCTTGTCCTTTTCACGCAGCTTCAACTGCTGCTCTTCGATCGCAAGCTGCCGCACCTGTGCCTCCCACTCGCGGCGTTTTTCGTCCAGCTTGCGCGCGACCTCGAGGTCGAGTTCCCGCTGCCGCCGCTCGACCTCCTCGCCCTTGCGGCGCAGCGCGAGTTCCGTTTCCTGCGCTTGCTGCAACTGGCGGCGCGCGGTGTCGAGCTGCGCGGCCAGATCGCGCACCTGCGATTCGTGTCGCGCTTTCAGCGCCGCTTCGACCTCGCCGCGCAGTTGCGCGGCCAGCGCATCGGTCAGCGGAAATACATGGCCGCAGTTCGGGCACTTCAGGGTCGCGTCGCTCATGTTCGTGTCTCAGCGCTTGATTTCGATCTGTCCGGGTTCCAGCGGCAGGCAATACCGGGTTCCATCGGGTGCCTTGACCGCGCGGATTGCATAGCGGGCGGCTGCCGTTTCGCCAAGCAGCTCCCTGATGGCCGCATTGATCTTCGATTTGTGCGGCTCGAAGTACTTGGCAAGCTTGATCGCCGCCGGCCGGCGCCAGTCCAGCGCGTTCTCGATGCGCTCGTAATCGCCGCTGGCGGGTTTGAGCACGCGCCGCGCGCTGCGCAGAAACTCGTTGGCCGACTCGGCGGTGCGCCAGTCGACCGGCGCGGCGCCGCGCTTGGCGCGTTCGGCAAGCCAGAGCAGGACGGCATACAAGGCCGGGGTCAACCGCAGCGGCTCGTCGTCCAGCGTAGCCCCTCTGACAAGGGGCTCCAGCAGCAGGCGCGGCGGCTGCTGGCTGCGGTTTGCCGTCGCGACGACGTGAGAAAACGGCGTGCGCCCTTTGCGCAGTCGCTCGGGCAATCCGTCGCGCAGCCGTACGAACGGGATCTCGGCAAGATCCACGCGCGCGTCGTGACAGTCGAATGTCTGTTCCTTGTCCCCTCGACGAACCCGGATCGGATGCTCGTACGGCGTCGGATAGAAGAACTCGCGATTGCTTTCGAATGGATCGCTCACCAGCACGTGCGAAAGGGCGTCCTGCGGCCGGCCGTAGAGCGAGAGCGCGTAGCCCAGGTAGTACCCCATCGTCTTGCGGCCGCCGGCCAGCGAAACGTGCAGGGCAGCCGATTCGTCCTCGGTCAGACTGCGCACGACCTCGGTGATGAAGTCCGCCGCCCGCTCGTTCTCCGAGGGCGTTCGAATGTCGTCCAGTGGACGCCCAGCCGCGTCAGCGAGCACATGAACATGCGCCGGATCGAAACGGATCGCGGGCAAGCGGTAGTCGGCGCGAAGGCGATGAAACCAACCGGTCTTTTCGGCCAGAAGGTTCAATCGCACCTCGCGCTCGCCGGTAGCCGTCGTGATTACGCGAACCTCGGTCGGAACGAAGGGGGGTTCCCGCCGCTGGGTCAACGCATAGACAGTTTCGGTCACGACCTGCGGCGACAGGCCGGTGACGGCCAACAGGATTCTTCGCTTGAACTGGTGGGGAGCCATTGCGAGCGACCTGGCAATTCAACGGGGCACAAGATACCCGCGCCTCGGCCGTCGATGAATACGCCGCAAGCTTGCGGCGTGGCCGCACGCCTCAGCCGAGCGGCAGCTCCATCACCAGCTCGCCCTCCTCCTCCCTTCCCGTGTAGCGGAAGCCGAGCGACGCGTAGAAGCGGCCGAGCGCCTCGGCGTGCTTGACGTGCGAGACGAGCAGACGATGGGCGCCGCGGGCGCGCGCGTGGTCGGCGACGAGCCGCACGGCGGCGCGGCCGTATCCCTTGCCTTGATGGCGGCGGTCGATCATCAGCCGCCACAGGAAGAAGTCCGGCTCCTCGGGCGCCGCGGAAAGGGTCGGGTCGTAGATCATCACGAAACCGACGGGTTCGCCGCGCGCGCAGATCGCGCGGAACCACGCCTCGTCGTAGAAGTACGCCTGTGCGATCGACACCGCGTTCGGCGCGACCAGGCCCTGCTGCGATTCGTCGACCTCGAGCGCGCAGATCGCGCGCACGGTGTCGCGCGTGATCTCGCGCAATTCGACTTCGTCGTTCATCCGCTCCTCGACGTTCCGGGGAATCCGCTGGCTGCGGTCGCCGCCCGGCGCGATGGACCCGCGGGCGCCCGCCGCGCGATTTTGCCGGCCCGTGCACGGCTTGCAGGCAGCGGCCGCGCGCAGGCCGCTTGACGCAGGTAAACGCATAGCGCCGCGTACGGGGCAGACTGTCCGCTCGGCAATCGTCGGCGGCCGGCGGCCGCACCCGGTCCGACGAAGTCGCCGTCGAAGAAGGAGATCCGCATGGAGCGCATCTGGCTGAAGCAGTACCCGCAAGGCATTCCCGCCGAAGTGGATGTCAAGGCGTACGCGTCGCTGAAGGACATCTTCGAGAAGAGCTGCGCGCGCTTCGCGGACCTGCCGGCGTATCGCAACATGGATCACTCGATCACGTATCGCGAGCTGGAGGCGGCGAGCCGCGCCTTCGGCGCCTATCTGCAGAAGGTCGCCGGGATGAAGAAGGGCGATCGCGTCGCGATCATGATGCCGAACCTGCTGCAGTACCCGGTCGCGCTGTTCGGCGCGCTGCGGGCCGGGTTCACCGTCGTCAACACCAATCCGCTGTATACGCCGCGCGAACTGGAGCACCAGTTGCGCGACTCGGGCGCGAGCGCGACCGTCGTGCTGGAGAACTTCGCGCACGTGCTGCAGCAGGTGGTCGGCAGGACCTCGGTGCGGCACGTGATCACCACGCAGATCGGCGATCTGTTCCCCGCGGTCAAGCGGCTGCTCGTCAACTTCGTCGTCAAGCGCGTGAAGAAGATGGTGCCGGCGTGGGACATTCCGGGCTCGATCAGCCTGAACGACGCGCTGGCGGCCGGCCGCGCGCACGCGCTCGACGACGTTGCGCTGACCCGCGACGACCTGGCGTTCCTGCAGTACACCGGAGGAACGACCGGTGTGGCCAAGGGCGCGATGCTCACGCACGGCAACATGGTCGCGAACCTGCAGCAGGTGCACGCGTGGATCGCGCGCGACCTGCTCGAAGGCAAGGAGACCGCCTGCATTCCGCTGCCGCTGTATCACGTGTTCGCGCTGACCGTGAACCTGGTGCTGATGAAGATCGGCGCGCACACCGTGCTCGTCACCAACCCGCGCGACATCCCCGCGTTCGTCGCGACGCTGAAGAAAACGCCGATCACCGTGATCATCGGGGTGAACACGCTGTACAACGCGCTGCTGAACGCGCCGGGCTTCGCGCAAGTGAAGCTGCGGCAGTTGAAGGTGGCCGCCGCCGGCGGCATGGCCGTGCAGCGCGCAGTGGCGCAGCGCTGGAAGGCGGCCACGGGCGTGCCGCTGGTCGAGGGCTACGGGCTGACGGAAACCGCGCCGATCGCGATCTGCAACCCGCTGTCGATCGAGGAGTGGACCGGCAACATCGGCGTGCCGATCCCTTCGACCGAGGCGGCCATCCTCGACGAGGACGGCAAGCCGCTGCCGGTCGGCGAAGTCGGCGAGATCTGCATCCGCGGACCGCAGGTGATGAAGGGCTACTGGAACCGCCCCGACGAGACCGCAAAGGTGTTCACCGCCGACGGTTGGTTCCGCACCGGCGACATGGGGTTCATGGATGCGAACGGCGCGTTCAAGATCACCGATCGGAAGAAGGACATGATCGTGGTGTCAGGCTTCAAGGTCTTCCCGAACGAGGTCGAGGACGTGGTGATGCTGCATCCGGGCGTACTCGAAGTCGCCGCGATCGGCGTACCCGACGAGCGATCCGGCGAAGCGGTGAACATCGTCGTCGTCCGCAAGGACCCGGCGCTGACCGCGGAGGCGCTGCTCGAGCACTGCAAGCGGCACCTGACCGGCTACAAGGTGCCCAAGTGGGTGGAGTTCCGCAGCGAGCCGCTGCCCAAGACCAACATCGGCAAGATCCTGCGGCGCGAGCTGAGAACCCCCGCGGCCGCATGAGCGCCGCGCGGCCATCGCGATGACGCGTGCCGCACGCGGGGGGTCACCTACCGCGCCCGTCGCGCGACGCTGCGCGACGGCCGCACGGTCACGCTGCGCGCGGTGCGGCCCGAGGACGCTGGCGAGATCGTGCAGGCGTTCGAACGCCTGTCGGCGCAGTCGCGTTACCTGCGCTTCATGCAGCACAAGCGCGAACTCGATCCGCAGGCGCTCGCGCGCGGCGTCCGCCCGGTGCCGGGACGCGAGTTCGCGCTGGTGGCGACCGTGCCCGCGTACGACGGCTACGACATCGTCGGCGCCGCGCGCTACGTGGCCTGCGAGCAGCCGAAGACCTGCGAGTTCTCGATCACCGTCGCCGAGGACTGGCGCGGCGTCGGATTGGCGACGACGCTGCTGCGTCGTCTGATGCTGCGCGCCAGGCGCGACGGCTACCGCGCCATCGAGGGCCTCGTGCTCGCGGACAACCTGCCGATGCTCGCGCTCGCCAAGCACCTGCGCTTTGCCGTGCGGCCGTTGCCGGACGACGCGACGGTGTGCGTCGTGCGGAAGCCTTTGGCCGGTACCCCGCTGCGGCGATAATCGGCCCCTTTCGCAACGACTCCGCGCGTTCCGCCCGCTTCTCCGATCGGCCGGCCGCGCCGCGCAAGGAATTCCATGGCTCTGAAATGCGGCATCGTCGGCCTGCCGAACGTGGGCAAGTCGACGCTCTTCAACGCGCTCACCAAGGCGGGCATCGCCGCCGAGAACTATCCCTTCTGCACGATCGAGCCGAACGTCGGCATCGTCGAGGTGCCCGACCCGCGTCTGGCGGCGCTGGCGACGATCGCCAAGCCGGAGCGCGTGATCCCGGCCACCGTCGAGTTCGTCGACATCGCGGGGCTGGTCGCGGGCGCGAGCAAGGGCGAAGGGCTCGGCAACCAGTTCCTCGCCAACATCCGCGAGTGCGACGCGATCGCGCACATCGTGCGCTGCTTCGAGGACGAGAACGTCGTTCACGTCGCGGGCAAGGTCGATCCGGTGTCGGACATCGAAGTGATCAACACCGAACTGGCGCTCGCCGACCTGCAGACGGTCGACAAGCAACTGGCCAAGTGGAGCAAGGTCGCCAAGAGCGGGGGCGACAAGGCGGCGGCCCGGCTGGTCGCCGCGCTGGAGAAGATCGCGCCGGCGTTGAACGAAGCGCGGCCCGCGCGCAGCGTCGATCTGTACGAGGAGGAGAAAGCGGTGCTGCGGCCCTGTTTCCTGCTGACGATGAAGCCGACGATGTACGTGGCCAACGTGGCGGAGCACGGCTTCGAGAACAACCCGTTGCTCGAACGCGTGCGTGCGTACGCGGCGCGCGAAGGCGCGCCGGTCGTCGCGGTGTGCGCGAAGGTCGAGGCGGAGATCGCCGATCTGTCGGATGAGGACAAGGAGGTGTTCCTTGCCGACATGGGCATGGACGAGCCGGGCCTGAACCGCGTGATCCGCGCCGCCTACACGCTGCTGGGTTTGCAGACGTTCTTCACCGCGGGGCCGAAGGAGGTGCGCGCGTGGACCGTGGTCAAGGGCGCGACCGCGCCGCAGGCGGCCGGCGTGATCCACACCGATTTCGAGCGCGGTTTCATCCGCGCCGAAACGATCGCCTTCGACGACTACGTGAAGTACAAGGGCGAAGCCGGCGCGAAGGAAGCGGGCAAGATGCGGCTCGAAGGCAAGGACTACGTCGTGCAGGATGGCGACGTGATGCACTTCCGGTTCAACGTCTGACCGCAGTACGGACGCGCACCACGTGCGCGCCTTGCGGTCTGCGCCGGATCGAGGCGGTCGCCGCGCGCCGCTCATCGGGCGCGCGGCGGGCAGCTTGCGCCGGCCGCCGCGAGCGTCACCGCCCCGCCGAACCTTCGCGCTTCGACGAACTGGGCACGAACGGCCGCCGTGTCGAGCGCAGATCGCGCGCGTTCACTCGGGCTCGATGCCCGCGCGCTTGATGATCTGCTGCCACTTGCCGCTTTCGGCGAGCTGGAACTTGGCGAGTTCGTCGGGCGTGGTCGTGAACGGCTCGAAGCCGGTCGATTCGAACAGGCTCTTCCCACTCGGGCTCGCGACCGCCTTCACCAGCAGTTCGTTGAGCCGCTTCACGACCGCGGGCGGCGTGCCGGCGGGCACGTAAGCGGCGAACCAGAAGCCCATCTCGTAGCCGGGCACGCCGGCCTCGGCGATCGTCGGAACGTCGGGCGCGAGGGAAGAGCGCTTCAAAGACGAGACGCCGAGCGCGCGCAGCTTGCCGGCCTTCACCTGCGGCATGCCCGTGGCCATGTCGGTGATCATCATGTGGATCTGACCGCCGAGCAGATCGGTGATCGCGAGCGGGTTGCTCTTGTACGGCACGTGCAGCAACTGGATGCCGGCCATCTGCTGCAGCAGTTCGCCGGCGATCCGGCTCGACGAGCTGCCGCTGCCGAACGTGTATTTGCCGGGCTCCTTCTTCGCCGCGGCGATGAACTCGCTCACCGTCTTGAACGGCAGGCTCGGATTCACGACCATGATCTGCGCGCCCTTGGCGAGCCCCGTCACCGGAGCGAAGTCCTTGACCGGGTCGTACGGCAGCTTTTTGAACAGGTGCTCGTTGGCCGCGTGCGTGGTGTTCGTGGTGATGAACACCGTGTAGCCGTCGGGTGCGGCCTTGGCGACCGCCTGCGCGCCGATGAACCCATTGGCACCGGGCTTGTTGTCGACGACCACCGACTGGCCGGTCTCGGCACTGACCGACTGGCCGAGCGCGCGGGCGAGCTGGTCGGTCGCGCTGCCGGCGGCGAAGGGCACGACGAACGTGATCGACTTGGTTGGATAGGTCTGCGCGAGCGCGGGCGCAGCAAGTGCCAGCGCGAGCGCGCCGGCGGCGGCGGAAAAGAGTCTGTTCATGCGTTCTCCTTGGCGAAGGGGGTGAGAGAGTCGGTCGGGCCGCGCAGCAACGGCGCCAGACCCGCGGGCACCTCGAGCGGCAGCGCAAGCAGATGAAACGCGAGCGCCTTGCCGTGCGCATCGAGGTTCAGCGCGTCGTTGACGCCGCCGTCGAGCACGTCGTCGAGCACGAAGTTCAGCGCCTGCAGCTTCGGCAGCACGTAGCGCACGACGCGCGTCGGGCGGCGAAAGGCGAAGTGTTCGGCGACCGCCTGCTCGGTGATCTGCGCGACGATCGGCGCAAAGAGCTGCGGGTGATACGCGATCACGCTGATGTTGGAGCGGTTGCCCTTGTCTCCCGTGCGCCCGTGCGCGGCGCTCCGCAACGGCACGACGATTCGCTCGCTCATGACGCCTCGACGAATTCGTGGCGCGAAACGATCGCCGCGCGCGGCAGCAAGCACGACAGCGTCCGCAACCGCGGCCTGACGCTCGTACGCACGCCGCCGCCGCCCGCCGGCCCGCAGGTGTAAAGCGCGGTGACCTCGTCGGCCAGGCGCTCGACCGCGGCGCGCTGCGCATGTGCGGCGGCGATGCGCAACCGGACGTCGGTGCGATCCGCCGCCGGTGTGGCGGCGAGCAGGCGGCCGTCGTCGTCGGCCAGCACGCTCACCGCGCCGATCAGGTCGATCCGCAGAGACAGGCCTTGCAGGCGCTTGCGCAGCACGTCGGCGGCAAGCCGCGCGCGCGCATCCGCCCCCGGGCCGGCGTAGGAGATCTCGCCTTCGCCGAGCCAGCCGCCTTCGTAGAACACGTTGACCTTCAGCGTGTCCGGGCGCGGGTGACCGCGCACGCCCGTCAGCAGCACCCGATCGGGTCCGACTTCGCGCACCTCGGCCTCGGTGATATCGGCGATCACGTCGGGGGTGACATACGCGGCCGGATCGTGGATCTCGTACAGCAGTTGTTCCTTGACCGTCTGCGCGTTGACGAGGCCGCCGGTGCGGTCGGCCTTGCCGATCACGCAATCGCCGTCGGCATCGATTTCCGCGATCGGAAAGCCGATCGCGTGCGGATCGGGCACGTCCTTGTAGCCGGGATCGGCAAAGTAGCCGCCGGTGACCTGGGCGCCGCATTCGAGCAGATGGCCGCACATCGTCGCGCGTGCCAGCCGGTCCCAGTCGTCCGACCGCCAGCCGAAGTGCGCGAGCGCCGGCCCGAGCGTCAGCGACGGATCGGAAACGCGCCCGGCCACCACAACGTCGGCCCCCTCGCGCAGCGCCGCCGCGATCGACTCCGCGCCGAGATAGGCGTTGGCGCTGACGATCCGGATGCGCTCGAGCGCGCCGCCGAGCTCGCGCGCGAGCAGCGGGCGAAACTCGCTACCGGCGACGTCGTCGCCGGTGACCACCGCCACGCGCGGCGTGCGCACGCCCAGCTCGCGCGCCAGGTGCAGCACGCGCTTGGCGGCAGCGTGCGGATTGGCCGCGCCGAAGTTGCCGACGATCCGGATGCCGTGCGCCAGGCAGCGCGCGAGCACCGGCCGCAGCAGGCGTTCGAGATGCGGCTCGTAGCCCGCGTCGGGATCGGCGCGCCGGCGCAACTGCGCGAGCGCCAGCGTGCGCTCCGCCAGCGTCTCGAAGATCAGCGCCGCGGGCCGACGGCGCGCGATCAGCGTCTCGACCACCGCTTCCGCGGCGTCGAGCCGGTCGCCCGAAAAGCCCGCGGCCGCGCCGATCAGCAACCCGTCCATGCGTCAGCCTCGAACATCCGCGCAGACTAGGCTGCCCGGCACTTTGCAGTGAAATCGAAAGTTCAGCTAGATTGCGCGGCGATGCCGATCAATCTGTCGACGCGCGATCTGCGCGCTTTTCTCGCGCTCGCGGACACGCGCAACTTCACGCGCGCAGCGCAGCGCTGCCATCTGTCGCAGTCGGCGTTCAGCGCGCAGGTGCGCGCGATCGAGGCGACGCTCGGCGCGCGGCTGTTCGACCGCGATACGCGCAAGGTCGAACTGACCCCGGCCGGACGTCTGCTCGAACCCGCGGCGCGGCGGCTGCTCGCCGAGTTCGAAGACATCGTCGAAGACTTCCGCGCGCACGCGACGCGGCGCAAGGGACGTGTGGCGATCGCCGCGCTGCCTTCGATCGCCGCCGGCTGGCTGCCGGCCGTGTTCGCCGAGTATCGCGACAAGTATCCGGGCGTGGAGCTGGCGCTCGCGGACCGGCTGTCGGAGGAGTGCATCGCCCGCGTGCGCGACGGCCGTGCCGATCTTGCGTTGGCGTCGACCGATCCGAACGCGGTCGACCTCGCCACCGAGGAGCTCGCCCGCGACGACTTCCGCCTGGTGTGCCGGCGCGACCATCCGCTCGCCGCCAAGCGTCCGCTCGGAATCCGCGATGCGGCCGCGTATCCGTTCATCCATCTCGAACGCTCGAGCAGCGTGCGGCAGTATCTGGAAGCCGAGCTGCACCCGTCGCAGATGCGCACCGTAATCGAAGTCGAGCACCTGGCGACCGTGGCCGGCATGGTCGTGCAGGGGCTGGGCATCACGATCGTGCCCACGCTCACCCTCTTTCACTTCCAGCACCCCGATCTCGCCGTACGCCGCTTCGGCGGTTTCGATCTGCAGCGCACCCTCTACCTGGTGCGCCGGCGCAACGCGAGCCTCTCGGCCGCCGCGCAGGCCATGTATCAACTGCTGCGCGCCCGCCGGCCGCGGCCGACGGCATTGCGGCGCGCCGCATGAGAAGGACATGAACGAATCCGCCGCACGCCGAGTGCTGCTGCTGCGCGCGTTCGAGACCACGCCGGGCTCGGGCTGGAGCGACGAGGATCGCGCGTGGGCGAGCCGCGCCGCGGCCGAGGTCGAGGGCGCGGGCGCGCCGCTCGATCGCTTCGTCGCGCGGCGCGCGGCGCTGGCGGTCGAGCGGCTCGCGAGCCGCGACCGCAACGTCGAGCGCGCGTTGCGCGCGCTGGCGTGGCGGCCGTGGGTCGGCACCGCGATCGGCGTGCTCGCGTTCGCAGCGGGTGTGGGGATCGACGCGATCGGGCCGGCGCAGCGCATCAACCTGTTGGCGCCGCCGCTCGCCGCGCTGCTCCTCTGGAACCTGGCGCTCTATCTGCTGATCGCGGTGCGCGGCGCGCTCGGCGCTTTCAGCGAAAAGGCGC